>Ga0182030_10007647_pt1 | contig 22510 bp, 25 predicted proteins | sample 812S3MmetaG_FD_121299 | JGI IMG/M metagenome (GOLD analysis project Ga0182030, IMG submission 121299) | Permafrost microbial communities from Stordalen Mire, Sweden - 812S3M metaG (Illumina Assembly) | ecosystem: Environmental > Terrestrial > Soil > Wetlands > Permafrost | place: Sweden... | reverse complement strand
GCTTGCCCGATTGCGGATAATCCTATCCTGGAAGATCCTAAGGTTCGCGAACGAATAAATCACGTCGTAGATGAAACCTGCAAGGACCTTGAACAGTCTCATACGCTTATGCCTAAGACAGAAGATGACTGGCGCGATTTGTATAGAGTCTACAAGGAAGCAGGTCTCAATCCTGAGCAAATTTCCCTTGCTTTTAGACAGCTTGAAGAAAGCATAAACAAGCAGATGCATAAAGATTCAGGTCCTTACCCTGTTCTGCTCGTGTCAAAACTACCGAATGGCTTGTTTTTGAACTACAACTTTAGGCGTGAGCCGTCGCCTGTCCAACCGCCACAGCCCATTCGAATCGATAGTTAGCTGTAGGGATTGAGGGCTGATTCGTATTGCGCTCCAGTAATGACCGCGCTGATTTATAAAATACCTTTTGTCTATCGTGGCACTATATCTGGTGCCGCAAAGATGGCGTAGACAATTATTTCAATTCAGATTGTTCTGTGTGAAACCAAATTAGAACTGAGAGCGACACGAACAACAGAAAAACTAGCCCTGCAGCACCGAGTATCGCGTTACTGTGCCACTGCTCATGGAAAAGATGACTGGCAGACACCAGGGCAAGAGCGCCACAAGTGCCGGAAAACATAATCAGTACTATGAAAAATATCTTGTGCAACATTAGAGTAGCGAATTAACGGAGTGGTGAATAGCAGAGTTGCGCGGCACTGCGCACCTGATCATTTATTCCTCATTATAAGCGAATAAAGAGTCCAAGTCCTGATTGTTGTTCTCTTTTACTGACAATTTTTGCCTTAACCACTCGTTAATTTGAATCACCCAAAATATGCGAGTGAACCAAATACGGTGAACTATGAATACTGATAAAAATACTGTGATTAAGATCGAATTCTACGATGGACTGAATGGCAAGATGACTCTCTTGCCTACTTCTCAGCTAAGCGAGCTAGAAGATAAGCTCTTTACGTACGCTTTGGTCAACGCCCTCGAGAAAGAGTTATTCGAACAAACACAACTGATTGCTTAACCCCTTCTTTACTTGGTCACTGTCAATATGAAAATGTGGACAAGCTGAAGTTTGAAAAAGTGAGGCAATTATGTTCCGGAAAATCTTCAGAAGAATAATGGCCAATGCCCTGATTAAGCTGATAGTTGCAGCATTGAGCTCATTGCCAGTGATTGGCGCTGCCGCGAGCTTAATCTCTTACGCGATTTAGGTTAGCCCTGATACAACACCTGTGAACGAAACTAATTTGTTTCGCGCGCAAACTACTATTGGAGACGGAAATGAGTAACAAAGCATCAGAACACCATAAAAAAGCTGCTGAACACCATGAACATGCTTCAGCTCATCACCATAAAGCGGCTGAGCATCACGACCAGGGTAACCACGAAAAAGCAGCACACCATGCACATACTGCAATAGCTCACCATCTGCACGCAGAACACCATGCTGGAGAAGCAGCCAAAGCACATGCTGAAGAGCACGGTAACAAATAATAGGGCGCATGTGGTCGCTACATACTAAGTGTCAGGCGGATATACCGTGACCTGCACGGATAGCCGCGACATTAAATCGAATCATCAGGGGTGTCGGGCGAACCGATACTCTTTTTGATTAAATATTATCGCTCGCTATCAAGGAAATATCCTCGTCAACCCTATCGCAGTGGGCTTTACGAGCGTCTTTGCGTCAAGTTTTTATAAATGTCTGAATTCATGTTTCAAATTATGAAACGTAATATAGTTTCACAACGTAGAAAATACAGTCCTGCATCTCAAACAGGGGTACTAATGTCTATCTTTGCCGGCATCGGCGTGGTTTTAATGGCGACATTCCTGGCAGTTATGGTTAATGATTTCACCCCGTTCGGCGGGGATTATCCGGGCGAATTACAAGACGGCGTTTAGCGAAGATATAAGGTTCAAAGAACAGCTTGCTTCATTTCTATGAGAAGATTGCCTCATGAAAGTATCATGCGGCTTTAGAGAAAATTTTCGGCAAGTTGATGTCAAACACGCATTGTTTAATGGCGTCTTCACAGCTGGGTTTATGCTTTTGATGAACCAGCTTTTCCACTTTTTCCCTAGTGTTGGCGTCGAATTTTACCTCGCTTTTGGCGTGGGCACGGCGCTTGGCTCAATTTTACACGATGTACTTTGGCGATCAAAGAAGATTGCAGACGACTCTCGGCAGCCATCCTCCAAAGAGTAGAAGCTTATTCCGCCCCGTTGTGGCTCAGGAATGAGCGAGCAAACTTGACCTCTTAAGCTGAGCGCAGGGTATATACTCGAAATGGACAGCGCAGTTTAAAAACAGACATGCAGGCACCCTATGTGTGGTGAATTACTCTTGATTCTGGTTGTTGCAGTTCTCTACGCTGCTTTAGGACTGAAACTATCAGGCAAAAACGAGCGCCTCGTAATCTATCAAAATGGCGAGCCTATAAGCGTTTGCAATCATCGGTTCGCCTTTATCCTTCCTTTCGTTCAGAGCGTGAGAAGGTTGTATGTTGGACAGCACGAAGTTTACTTGCCGACGGTCAAACTGGCAGACTTCCCGCAAGGCTCTTTGGTCTCCTGCAAATTTAAATATCGCATCCACGACCCAATGAAGGCTGCGAAGAATTCAGATTTGCAGAAAGCCACTGAATTAGCCGTTCAATCCACGCTGATGTTTATCATTTCTAGCGCTACTATCGAGCAGTGCCTTCGAGAAAGCTATTACCTGGAAAAACAAGCGATAGAAGTTGTTAACCGGCAGACCAGATCCTGGGGCGTTACCGTTTCAATGTTGACTCTCAGTAACTTCGAACTCCATCGTGATATTTTGTGCTCTATCGAAAGCATTCTCACCGCTCTAAATTGTGAATTAGCGGCACTGATAGAGAACCCGATAGCGAAAAATGCTGCGCCCGCCGAGTCAGTTAAAGAGACAGCTGATGAAGATCCATTGTTCAGTCGCGTGATGAGCGCTGCTCTGAAGTTGTAGGCAAACCCTCAGATTTACGAATCCTTTGCAAAATCGAACCTATTGGACACAAACGCCTAATAGAAGAGTTGTTCACTGTGTAAGGTCGCAACCTGGTCGTGAGCGAAAGTTGGCAAGCCCAGACGTTGCAGCCTCGAATGGAAATTCATCGGTGCCATCTCGAAGTAAAACCACTCGAAGTAAAACCATTCGAAGGAGCCCAATTCGTATGTGGTTCAAATATGGAGCAAACCATCCGAATGTACCGTTCGCAGCAGACGCCTCTTAAGAACCATTCAGCCTTAGTTAGCGCAAAACAGGATAGGACAATTTGGCCAAATATCGTCATATGGATACCCGCAATGCTCGTCGGAACGCTGGCTGGCTTGTTATTAACGACTGTCCTACTCGGAGTGAGCATTTACGAAAGCACGACGCTGTGCTTAAGAAGCGTTGTTAAATGCAGGTAGCGACAGAACCGGCTAAGATCATCAGGTCCTTTACGCGACCACGTCTCGGCTCGTCAATCGGAACTAATGTCACAACAAAAAGAACGTTTGGAAACATTTGCTTATGCCTCCACCAGGCTCGCCTGCTGTAGCGATGCGAAGCTACAAAACATGCTTCTGGAAACCACCAAATTGCATACCGGCATTGGCGGCTCGTCTGCGTTACTTCAAATGGACGATGTCCAGATATTCGTAAAAAAAATTCCATTGACCGACCTTGAGAGATTGCCGGAAAACGTAATGTCGACAGCCAATATATGCAACCTGCCTTTGTATTATCAATACGGAGTTGGCTCAGCGGGATTCAACGCGTGGCGAGAACTCGTTGCGCACATCATGACCAGCAACTGGGTGCTATCAGAATCAAGCGGTAACTTTCCAATGCTGTATCACTGGCGCATTCTGCCGCAAACACAGGCTGAGCCTTTTAATGATGTTGAACTCAAAGATTTGGAATCTCAGGTGGAGTTTTGGGGAGGCTCTTCGGCTGTTCGCAAGCGACTGCAGGACTTGCACTCTTCGTCGGCTTGCATCGTGCTTTTTCTAGAATATTTTCCAACGACGCTTTTTACCTGGCTTGGTACTCAATTGTCCGTAGGCGGAGCAAAAGCAGAACTTGTGGTGTCGTTCTTGGACGAAGAGTTACGCCAGTTATGTAATTTCACGTCATCGCGAGGCTTTGTACATTTCGATAATCATTTTAAAAACATTTTGACTGGTGGCAGAATTGCATTGAGTGACTGCGGGCTGGCTCTGTCGCAGGATTTCGCATTGAGCGAAATCGAGATCGAATTTCTCAATATGCACCGCACTTATGATCGTTGTTCGACCATTACAAATCTGGTGCATTTCGTAATTCAAACAGTGTTTGGTAGTGGCGACTGGGAAAAGCGACTCCAGGAATGCGTAAATGGAGATAACTCAAAGGTAGAAGCTCTGGGTCCTTCGGTTGCAGATACCATCAAGAGATATGCACCAATCGCTCAGGCTATGGCGACTTTTCACCATCAGTTACGGTCGGCGACGCACAGCACAACTTATCCCCATCTGAAACTTGAAGAGCTAATGGCAGATATCGATGATTCGTAACTAAACCAAAACCAAATTAAACTAAATCCAATCCAATCCAATCCAATCCAATCGAACTTAGTTGCGACTGCGGGATTCAATAATCGTCATTCGCTCTGTTAACTCCTGGCAATCCGCGAAGTTTTTTCGGCATTCAACGAGAATGTTATCGCCCATTTTCCGAATTGCGTTCAAATAAGGTGGATAGTTCGTAATGCTTGAAAGGTCAAGCAAAACACGCATGAGGCGCAGGCTCACTGCCATGTCATTTTTTGCATAAGGCCCAATCTGATTGAATGCAATCTCGAGCAACCTCGGGAACGTGGGTCGCCGCCTGACCACTCTCACGATCGCATTATCATCAAGAATTCTGCTGACCGGCGGCTCCAGCGTGGCAGCTTTGAGCAGAATTCGACTCAGATTATCGATGCAGTTAATTGCGGTGCTTGGATCATTTACAGCAGGGGAAATTGCTTTCAAAGCGATATCCACCAGCTGCAATACACCAAATTCCACATCGTCTTCCATTGACCGGACGGGGCCTATATAGAAACATAACAGACATTGCTGTTTAAGCGATTCTGTTGCCTGACCAACAGTCTGAAGAGTTATCAACGCGATTCCCGCAGGAATGAATTGTCCAACACCACGATGGACAAAGATGCTTCCATTTTCAGCTGCAGCGATACTGAGAAGCTTTCTTTCGTTTACATATTGAATGTAACCAGATCTCGTCGCGGGAATTGGCATGCCGACTTTCGGATCTCGAATGACCTCTTCAGCAATAGGAAACCCTTTCAACGGTGGTCCAAAAACATTGACGATAACAACTTCTGTCTCGGCTGCAATGCGATCAACGATGTAGTTCACCTGAATAGCGATTGCGAGGTGATGAATGAAATATATGAGATAGACAAGGCAAAAAGTGGCGAGAAGAAGTGCCACCGTTAATGAAAGAGTTGGAATCGCGGTCTTTGATCCAGAGTGCACAGACGGCAAGAGAATCAGCGAATATGCAAAAGTGCCGATAAAAAGACCGAGCGTCGCCTGGCTCACTCTATCTTTGAGAAATCTTGATAAAATTCGAGGTGAAAATTGCATGGATGCAAAAGTCAGCGCTATCAAAAGTACAGAATAAACAACGGAAACAATGGTGATGCACGAACCTGCCATCGCAGCCAGCATGAGCTGTGCCATGCCAGGATCACTCGGCACCAGCCAACTGATGTGCCGCGTCCAATAAGCGAACGATGCGTTCCCTAATTCGATTTTCGGCAAGAGCACTGCGATGGCGCTCAACACTAGCATGATGCTCACGGGCAAGAGCAGATAGCCGCCCTTCAATTCGTAGACCATGTGCCTGATGGCACTTGTCTTGACCATTTTCAGTGCCACTAAATCGTCCTATCTGAGCCCATCCATCCCTTACATTAAACCAGGAGGAGCCATCAAGGAAGACATTTTCAACCCTGGTCGGTATGACAACTCCCGAAACGCCCGTAACACGATAGAAATCAAACGCAATTAAGCTCGACGTCAACTAAATATCAATAACTGAAGAAGGCTAAAAACCTACCGCGGTATACCTCGGGTAGGTGAATTCATTATCTTTCCGGGGGGTTCCACTGATCACATCGAGTCGACTATAGTGGTTAAACGAGCAACTGGAATAGGCACTGGCGAGCAGCGTCTACGGCGGCTGTGTGGTCATTTCCTCAACCATTTCTTTTGGAGAGAATTCAATGACTTATCAAATATTGGCTGTAGATGATGACCCAGTAAATCAAAAAATCATTGGCATGCTGCTCAAACGCCTGGGAGTAAGCTATCGAATCGCCAAAAATGGAAGAGAGGCCATTGAGGAGTTTAAAAAAGAAGCTCCAGCAGTGGTCTTGATGGATATTATGATGCCGGAAATTGACGGGTATCATGCGAGTCTGGAAATTCGTCGACATGAATTCGGCACCGGACGAATGACACCAATCATTGCGTGCACCGCCTTAGACTATCAGTTTGTTCGAGAACGTTGTATAGCAGCAGCCATAAACGACTGCATCACGAAACCGATTAGTCTTGAATTATTGAGGTTCAAGATTGAGAGCTGGCTGGGCACCAGTTTGGCAAAGCACGAGACCAGTCCCCAGATGCCAATCGACAAAGAATTGTCTAATCGAGTGCGATGGGCGAATGTTCTCGATGATGGTCCGATAGACCGAAAGTATTTGAAATTGGTTTATGGTTTAGGGCAGCTTGATGATATTTTCGCACTGTTTGCAACGGTAACCGAAGATCTTATGAAGGCTCTAGCTCAGTGCGTCAAGACGAGAGACTCTGAAGGCACTAATAACCTTGCTCACGAAGTGAAAGCATCGAGCTACGCAGTGGGTGCAAGAGCAATGGCTAGTTGGTGTTTAGCGATGCAACAGTGCTGCGACGCTCAAGATTGGCAGGGAGTTGAGAAGAACTTCGAATCGCTAGAGCAAGCATTTGAGGAGCTGCAAATCTTTTTGCAGAAAACTCATGATGGGTCATTCAGCGCGCTGGTGACCGCGAATTAAAGTTTAAGCGCATTTCTATGCAGAATTATGCCACTCCTGCCATTTGGGCTCTCGAGGCTCTGGCTCTCAGACTTTAAGACCCCAAGATCCCAAGATCCCAAGATCCCCACGCGGCAATATCAATATTTTGTTGGCCTTTTAATGCTTAGCTGCTTCCGCTCGCCGTCTTCTACCACTCATCGCGATCCCGAGATGTATAAACGCGAAAACGGCATAATGTATGCAGGTCGCAATGGTGTTGGGCAGGTACTTTTCGATCATATCCGAGATGGTATAAAAGCAGTTTCACCAGTTGCAGAATTTATACCTGAAGCGTTGGACTCGAAATATCTCGACCTTGTCAAAGAAAAAATGGGACCACAAACACACTTTGATGTCAGCTTCAAAACTCGAGAGAATGGAACTACTATTACCGGTACTACATCGTCTGCAAGAGTTGCAATGGACGACTTGCGTGAGCTGGATAACAACATCTTCGAAGAGCAAATTGCCACTAAATCTAGTGTCATCGATAAAGCTAAGAACACAATCTCATTCGGAACGCAAGAGACGGTTTTGCAGTTTCATCTGCTCAGTCCTAAGCTGCTGGAAATTACTATGGCATCCGTCCATTATGCTCATGACGACGCCATGGAGTCGAAATTATTGATTCATGGTTTCTTCGAGAAGCGTTAATTCGATGCGTTAAAGCCTTGCCTCCCGGACCGGTAAGAGGTAGCATCGCTTATGTCTCCGAGGGAAGTTGATGCTGCTTAGAAAAACGACTTTCATCATCGATTGTCTGGTCTGCCTGGTTGTGTTTGTCGTGGCATCCATAGATGTTGGACTGGGCCTTGCTAGCAGCTTGTGGCCGACCACCGAGGGCAAGCTTGTCAACGCTCAAGTCGTGCAAAAGAAATTCAGTATTATCATAGGAAGCCATGATGAGCCATCAGTTTCGTACACCTTCGTGGTCGGGGACAAGAAATTTGAAGGAAGTCGAATCCGCTTTGGAGGTCCAAGCTGGAATAATGCAGATCAGGCAGTAGGCAAATTCCAAAGCACACCAATACTGGTTCATTATGATCCTAGGAACCCAACACTTTGCGTACTCGAAACAGGTTTTAATGCGCAAACAACCTGGCTTGAGAGCCTTATCGCGCTCATTTTCTTTATCCTCGCAATAGGAGATCTGCGATCGTTAAAATCTCCGCCTGCGGGGGAAAAGAAGAACTAGCAGCCTGATAGGCGTCTGTTAGAATCGAAGAAGTCGCATAGTCTAAAGCAGGACCAAATATGAAGAAGTCGAGCTCTGCCATAGTTCTCTCGCTATTATTATCGTCCGTATTATCTAATCCAGGGTTGGCTGCACCTGCATCTTTTCAATCAGCAGTGGCGCACTATAACGCTGGCAAGTACACCGTTGCCCTCAATGAGTTCAAGCAGTTCGAAGCTTCATATCCTACAAACGCGATGTCGCATTACTATCTAGCGCTCTGCTACCAGTCACTGGGAGATAGATCAAACGCGCGTCAGGAGTTTAACTTAACCAGCCAGTACGGAGATGCGACCCTCAAAGGTTACGCACAAAAGGCACTAGCCTTTCTTGGTGGCTCGGGATCAAGCGGAAACGGCAGCACCACGGGTAGTGGTGCGATGGGGAGCCATGTAGCTGGTGCAAATTTCACGCCGGAGCAGCTCATGGCTGTGGCCCACGGTGGTGCCAAAGCATCGCAAGTTTCTGAGGTAATGGAGTTCTACACCGATTGGTGTCACGTTTGCAAGGAATTTGAGCCGGTTTGGCGAGCGGGTCAAGCGAAGGTTTCGGGCGTTTCATTTCGTACATATAACGCGGAAGATCAAAGTAATGCGTCTCTGGTGCTGAAGTATAACGTTAAGGCTTATCCAACGCTCGTTTATCTTGATCGCTCTGGTAATGTTCTTAAGAACATGGCGGGGTCATATAACACCGCCGACGACTTTGCTAGTTCGATTCGCGGCCAGTGAATAAGCAACTGCCTTCTCCATCCCTTCGAAAGTGTCCTCGCGATACTTGAGCTTTCCGGTGCGTACGCCCTCACCTATTTCCTTGAGGAAATCGGGATTTCAGAGCGGGCAGGGTGAGCATTCAGACCACCTAGAGAAAAAAACGCCACAATCACAAACCAGCACCTGAATTCGGCGGTTCAAACCAGCTCATTGAATTTAAAAGAGTATTTCCTGTCCACAATCCTGCCAAGGCGTATACATCCTCACAGCTAACGCTAGCGAGAATTACGACATTGGCGGCACTCGACTCTACAGCCAAGGCAGAAAAGGTCGGTGAACAGCCGCCACATCACTCAAGCTTGCTGGTCGATTTCGAAGAACTGGGAAAAGCTGCATTCAACAGTGGCATAGAAAGACCGGTAAACGGACTCGGTCAGTTCGTCAGCGGTGGGCATTTGCCGGAACTGCACATACTGGAACCTGATGCACACGCAACCGGTGCGGAAAAATGGTTTCAAACCGCCGGTAGTGCAATCGGAACGATCGCAGATTTCGCAGCACTAACGGCGGTGGCAGCAACTGGAGTAGGCGCAATCGCTGAAATCCCGGCTGCGGGCGCAGCGCTAGCATCTGTTGGTTCGGTCGTAGGAGGCACCGCGGTTGCGGAAGGTCTTGCCACCAGTGCTGTCACGGGTGCTGTTTACGGCGGAGTTTTGACACCGCTTGCGAAGGGTGAAAGTCAGTGGCACAGGCTGAGTAATGCCGCAACCATGACCGCTACCTTCGTGGCTCTCGGTGGTCTTTCATCTGCGCTAGGATTTACCGGAACATCTGTTGTGGGTGCAATCGAACGCAAAGGGTTAGCATCTGCAGGCGCTGGTATCGTGAATGAAAACATGGTGTCGCTGACGACAGGTCACGGATTCGCAAGCGCTTCAGACACTCTTCGGGCAGGCATCACATGGGGTCTCAGTGGCGCAGCACTGGCAACAGCAGGTGAAGCCATCAGTGAAGGCTCGAGCTGGTTGACGGGCAAGTTTGCAGCCGTTGACACCAAAGGTGAACCTGGAACATCGACTGGCGATGTAGCCAATTCGGCAAGCGGAAAAACAGAAAATGTTTCGTGGCAAACAGGACCTGATGGCAAAGCCCAGTTGTCGGCATTGAAACTCTCGGATGGAACGCAGCTAGTACGGGATGGCACAAATAACAGGTGGGTCGCGAATCCAAACAGTGAAAATCCAGTCACATGGCAAGGAGACGTTAGCCTCAAGCCAGATGGAACACCGTCGTTTACTTATGCATATGAGAAAGCTGCGAGTCATGTGAGCCTGGCGCTGCAACTGTCTGATGGAAGTAAGGTCGCCGCGGTCAATTCAAATGGTGGATTATCACTTCCAGACGCCACACTGCAAGCGACGAATCAGCGGCTTCCGGAAACGGCGCTGCAATCGATAAAAGCACTTGGTCTAAATGTCTCGCCTGACAGACTGCAATTACAGGGTGTCACCACCAGTAATATCATACAGACTCAATATTCTTTAAATGCAAATCCGGAAGAATCAGCTCGGATTTTGAAAGCAGTCGGCAACAATCCATCTTTCAAAATAGTGCCACCAGATCAGCCGCTGGTGCCACCTTCGGCATTGACACCTTCTCCTGCGACGATATCTGGGATATCCGATATTGGTGAGAACCAGGCTGGCAGCTATAAATATTCCGAACCGATGGCCGATCATACTTCGACAGTATCATTCCTGTTTCAAGGCGATGATGGTCGGTGGAAAACATTGACTGGTCTGCGCGAGCGACCTCCTGCGCAAGGACAAGAAGCCTTGCCCGGTGGATTCCTGGACATGAAGAATGGAACAGTGGAAGCGCCCGAACACGCAGCCGCCAGAGAAATGGGTGAGGAAACTGGGCTAAAGATAACGAATCCGGTTTTACTCAGAGTTGGCGATGCGCTCGGACGCGACAATCGCAATCGCATCATCGACTTCCAATATGCTGCATTCGGAGATCAAACTGACCTGACTAATATGGCACCACTCGATGACTTGAAAGACTTGAAAGTTCGCGACGTGGAACAACTGCTGGCGAATCCGAAAAGCCTTGCCTTCGACCATTACCAGGTCTTGCAAGATGCGTACAAGCTTGCGCTAGAGCGTCAACGAACGGCGGCGCCTGCTTCAACCACTGCTTCAACGGCTTCTTCTACTGCCGCTTCAACTAATTAGTGCGTCAACTACTGCTTTGAACTAGAGATGATCGGGTGGCGTGGAGGCTAAATATGCCGCTTGCGCTACGCGACATTCTTCGCAAAAATCGATGACGGCACTCTTTTGATCACTCCCATCCCCCATCACCAGGCATCCACCGGTGATGAAAGATCGTGCACAAGGGAAAAAAGCATTTCGCGAATCAAGCCCTTGATGCAGAAAATACGATCCCGAATTCTTCCAATCGTTTAGATTTGCGATCAACTTTTATCTCGAACTTCGCGAGCAGATAGCTGTATAAGGTGAAAAGTTACTTCGTGTCTCCAAGTTTCATCTGCTTCGCTTTCATCTCCACAACTGGATCTGCAGCTGGCGCACTGGCTGTCGAGCCGTCCTGGTCGTGTGAACCATAATAGCGGACGAAGAGATTGGTGCCGAGCGCACGCAATTTAGGCGAATTTGGATTCTGTTTTTCAGACATCAAACGCTGCAAATTATTAGCTGAATCTTGCGCATATTGTGCGTGCTGTGCATCCTCTTGCTGTTTGTGCATCTGTTGAACTTGAGCGTCGCTCACATTGTACGACGGACTTACCGATGGCGCGGTAGAACGAGCAGCACGAGCGCCACGTTGGCGACTCGCTCTCAAATTCGTCGACGGCGTATACGGCTGGGTGGCATTAATCGGCATACTCATTGCTGAAGGTATCACAGGCGGTGCCACAGTGTTGACACCTGGGGCAGTATTTGAGGCGCTGATTGATGTGGGCGAATAAGGCGCAGCAGGAGGTTGATTGAAACGGCTCATACGAGCTGCGCGACGAGCATCCCTTTTAGCTCTCAGTGCGTCAATACGTGCCTGAGCGGATGTTTGTGTCGCGCCAGGCTGTCCGTATGCCGACAATCCTGGCTGCATGGATGCACTCGGTAGTCCTGGTTGCGTAGATGCACTCGAAATTCCTGGCCGGGCGTATGCACTCGGTATTCCTGGTTGTCCATATGCACCCTGCAGTCCTGGTTGCGTGACCGCATTGGACGTCACTGCTGGTACGTATGCCTGCATTCCCGGTTGTCCGCCCGCCCCATTCATTCTCGCTGCTCGACTCGCTGCTCTTGCTGCTCGGAGATCTGCATGACGCGCTGCTCTGCTTGCTGCTGTGCTCGCTGGCTGAGAATAAGTCGGCGTCATTGTGTGGGACGAGACCCCATAATCGCTTTTCAGATCACTAGCTTCGCGGTTAATAGCATCAACTGACTTGGAAACCGTCTTCACATCATCGGACGGCCGTGCCTTGTCAGCTGCCGAACGACCACCGATATTGATCGTCTCCTGGTGTGCCATACGCCCAACTGCCGAAAAGGGATTGCATTTAATGCAGTTCGCATATTCGTGCTCAGCGGCTTTGTTGTCTAGTAACTGCACGTAAGTGCGAGCGAGCAGGAGATGCGCCTCCTGGTCGATTGGATTTTTAACAATCGCAGCATTAAGCAAGTCCTCTGCTGCGTGGAAGCGTTTTTCAGCAAATGCCTGTTCGGCGTCCTTAAGATGCGAATCAGCAGAAGCCGCCAGCACCGGCGAACAAAATTGAACACAGACAAGCGCCAACGATAACAAACTGCAGATGTGAGCTAGTTTCATCATCTTATTATCGTACCCACTTCGTGCATTTATCCTGTTTTCAGTTTGTGGCAGCAGGAACGTCCATTTTGCTGAATTCCCGGCAGCACCGCACTTCCTAAACCAATCGAGCCGAGATTGAGCTGAGAATGGGCTACTCAACTTTCATCTGGAATTTCGCGAACCGAGCGCTGCGTAAACACCATCCCAGAGTAAAATTCTTCGCTCGATTGCGGACTTCCCAGAGACGACTACCTCATGCCATTTTCGCTCATCATCCTGACACAGGAATTGAATCAAGCGGAAAGCCAGTGGCACGTGTTCGTGCTCGTCAGTGATGATATGTAAATCGAGATACTGGCGCAAAATCGAAGTATTACTATCAGCGCCAGTCGACCCATGAGCAAGATCGAAATTTCTGAACATATCGGGAATGATTTCTTCGCGTCCAAAAGTAAAAGAGGATGCGACTTCCCAAGTTTTCTTGTTACCTATCACTGCAAAGGTTCCATCCACGAATGACTGGACGGACTCTGGGATTTGAGAGTCGGCAAGCGCTTCTTCAACACTGATGCCCTTCTCAAGGCTGGTTATGAAATTACTGATCGGTCTGGTATTGGCACCACATTCTTGCATAGCATTGAGATAAAGAGAAAAGTGACTGATGTAGCGACCGTCTCCGAGGCTGTCACTTTCTTCCGCCAGAACGATTTCATTGATCAGCCGCGAGGCGATTGCGTGTGCAGGTGGCAACCACGGCAATTTAACGCAAGTCAGCTCGACCTGCAAAAACTTTAGTAAAGACATAAAATCCCAGACAGCAAAAACATGATGGGTCATGAATGTGCGTAGATCGTCGATAGAGTGCAGAGATTTGTAGATTGGATGGCTCATGAGCCGCCGTCTGAGCGGTGCAAGTTCGTTGATGACATTCGCTAACTCAGTGGAGACATCGACGTCTTTAATAGGCGTTTGCGTTAAATGCATGTTTTATCACTTCATATCCGAGAGCTTCAACTGCTTTACTTTCAGCTCTACCACCGGATCTGCTGCAGACGCACCGGCAGTCGAGCCATCCTGATCGTGCGAGCCGTAATAGCGAACGAAAAGATTGGTGCCGAGTGCTCGCAACTTGGGTGTACTCGTACTGCCATTTTGTTTTTCAGCCATCAAACGTTCTAGATTATTAGCCGCATCTTGAGCCGATTGTGCGTGTTGTGCATCATCTTGCTGCCGGCGAGTCTGTTGCACTTGATAGTCGCTAGTAGTATAAGACCACGTTCCGGACGGAGTGGTGGAAGCTTGCATGCTATTAAAGCTACCACCACGGCTAGTTCTCAGATTCGTAGAAGGTGTGTAAGTCGGAGTGAAATAGTTCGGAGTACCTACCGCCCCGGGCGTCATACCCGTTGAACCCAAGGTACCATTGGTTGGTACAGAATAAGGAACGGGTTGAGTGATCGGACCTAGCTGATTGGAAGAACCATACATCGCGGGTCCGCTTCTCATGGAGACCTGGGCAGGGCTATAAGAAGGGACTGTCATGCCCGACTGACCGGGTAGACCAGGCATGCCCGACTGACCGGGTAGACCAGGCATTCCCGGCTGACCGAATGCACCAGGCATTCCGGGTTGTCCGTACGCGCCATTGATGCCAGGTTGACTGAATGTACCAGGCATAGCTGGTTGTCCATACGTGCTGTTGATGCCCGTCTGTGGATTGTAATAATTCGGCGTCATTGTGTTGGAGGCAGTTCCGTAACCTCCTTTAAGTTCGTTAGCTTCACGATTGATGGCGTCGACTGATTTGGAAACGGTGGTCACATCGTCGGTCGGGCGTGCTTTGTCGGCAGCCGAGCGCCCACCAATATTTATTGTTTCCTGGTGCGCCATGCGACCAACTGGCGAAAAGGGATTGCATTTAATGCAGTTCGCATATTCGCGCTCAGCGGCTTTGTTATCTAGCAGCTGCACAAAAGTGCGAGCGAGTAGCAGATGCGCTTCCTGGTGGGTTGGATTTTTGGCAAGCGCGGTATTGAGCAAGTCTTCGGCTGCGTGGAAGCGCTTAGCCGCAAATGCTTGTTCGGCTTCCGCAAGATGCGAGTCAGTTGCAGCCATCGCCGGCGAACAAAGTTGAAGGCAGACAAACGAAAGCGAGAGCAAACCACGGATACTGGTAAGTTTCATAAGATGTATGGATGTCTTGGGAGAGTTGCTGGTTGCATTTGAGTAAGTTGCTTCATCTTATTATCCCTTCGTGGATTTGCTGTGAGTTTTTATGTCAATCCGATAGGGACATCCATTTTCTTCAATTTAGGCTTGACCGTGCTTTTAATACTAATTGCGCCGAGACTCAATGGAGAGGCATGCAGTCCAAACACGGGCTTGCCTTCAGGTAAAACATTAAAAGTCGAAAGCATTTTTAAAGATTCACAGGTCTGACCGGCGGTCTCCTGGTCGATCGTCGTAACCGAGCAGCGATCGCAAACGCGCGTGATTTCGAAAACCAGATCTCCAAGCGCGACGTGGCTCCAATTGTACTCATCGAAAGGTTCGCACCCTTCAATCACAATATTCGGTCTATAGCGGCTCATCTGCACTTTGCTCTCAAGCTTGGAGTTAAGATGATCGAGACCTTCCTGGGTGGTGATTACGACAGGGAAATGGTCAGCAAAACTCACGTGCGCGACTTTATTGTCCGAAAAGGGGACGACACGCTCAAAGGCGTCACCGATACGCACGAGTCGCGCCGACTGACCCAAAAAGCTAGACAACCAGGCAGCGACATCGTCACCCTGATCGACAGCTTCATACGGTTGGTTCCAAACTCGCGCACAAACGTTGTCACCGGCATCCAGCATTTCCATTTGCAATGGCGACATACCAGGTGCTGTTAAGGTCAACATTTTTCGATCGACTATCGCTGGTTCCACAACCGCCAATTTGGGAACCTCCCTCTGCGTCACCGAACTTCCGTTCGCATCGATGATCATTAAACGGCGGTCGTTTTCCAGACCACGTGGATCAACATAAGCCGAATCAATTTCAATTCCTTTACACGATTTGATCGGATAATAGATGAGGTTTTTGATACGCACTATTTAAAAGTCCCTGGATGGATCGGATAAGCTTATAGAACATACGTCTTCGAGATCATTAAATACCCTTGATTGCCACCATCGAATCGTCTCCTGTTGAGATAGAGGATATGCATCTACGATTGAAGTCCGCACAACTTTCCGTCTTGACCGCTATATTCGGCTGCTGCCTGATGACTTATGCAGCCCACGCCGATCCGCCTCCACTTATTCTGGTAAAACCGCAGATGGCACAACCGACAGGCGGTCAATCTGATAACAGCCCTCCGGTTAGCAATGGGCAAGCCAGTCCAAATCCAACACCGGATAGCTCAAGCCCGAATGCTGAACAAGGAGCTGGCGCTCATGCGTTGCAAGGCAAATTGGTGGAAGAAGGCGGAAACAGCAAGCTGCAGGGCAAAGCGCAGGCTGAGGGAAAGGGAGCACCGTCCCAGATGTTAAAAGGAAAGACTTCGGCTTCCGGTCCCTTGCAAGGCGGCATTCACGCAACGGGTGTGGTTTTACCTGCGTTCAAGCTGCATATGACGCAGGACCAGCTGAAGATGGCAGTAGCGCAATATGCGGCTGATTTGCGACAGTTTTACATGGATGCCAAAGACTATCACCTGGCGCAAGAGTCGCTTAAAAAGCAAATCGGCGAATGCACCGAAAACCAGCAACAGTGGGAAGCCAAACTGTCAAAAGATAAGTTGCAGCTGAATTCGGTGGTGATTGCCACGGGGATACCTAACATGCCGCCTCCGCCCCCGACTCCGCCAAACATTCCACCGCCCCGCGTCTGTTGTGTCGGTTGTTTGATTACAGGACGCTGTGGGCATCTCGCTGCTGGCGGCGGTGGTGGTGGTTCGTCCAAGCCAACGGTGAACGGCTACGACAGAGGTGATGCCATCCGCATGCAACAAGCTGGTGCTGATTTAGCCAAAACAAAAAACAACCTGACTTATTCGGAACATGAGAATGCGTACACTTCGCAAAAAGCAATCGACGAGTCGAAAGTTGAACAAAGCCAACAAAATCTGGCGGAAAAATTTGGACGGTTACAGCAAGAATTCGATACTCTGAAAATCGAGAAATCAGCATTGACCGGAGTGAGTGTTAAATAGGAGAGATGACAGATGTCTGGAAAAGCCGATAGACGAACGATTCTCAAAGCGCTGGCAACGTTGCCTCTCGTCATGACTTTTGGTTCGGCAATCAATTATATTCGCAAGCAAAATGAACTCAATGAGCTCAGGCAAACTGAACTCAACAAAAATTTGCTCAAAATGATTAGTGTTCCGTCGTCGTCGTCTCTTTCTTCTTCATCTTCTTCATCTTCTTCTTTTGTGAAAGGCAAGTCAGTCAAATTAGACAGCGCGATGTTTGATTCTACCCATATTTCTCAGCCCTTTTCGGTGGATATTGGTAACGGAAAAAAGGTGCAAGGTTTTGGTGTCAAACTTTCAGATGGGCGGATAGTCGCATATCCGGCGCACTGTCCCAAACGGAATAGCGCGGTTCAGCTCACGCACGGGAATGACATCCACGATAAAGCGGTGCCTGTTTTGCAATGTCACGACAACGTCTTTGACTTAAAGAGCGGCGCTGTATTAGAGGGTCCGGACCGCGGAGATTTGCGACCGTTCAAAGTCAAGAATTGCGGTCACAAAGTTTGCATAATTATCGAAGACAATTATCTGCCTGAATTTACTTCCTGATCAGAAAAGCAATATGAGTAACTCGCGATATGAAATCTAAAACATTATTGGCGGTGGCAATTCCCTTCGTGCTTTCCTTGACAGGGATGATCGCGTACAGTGCTGACAAGAAAGAAAAACCGTCTACGCCGCCCGCGTTCCCATTTAGAAAACCTGGGGTGCCGATGGATGCGCCGACTCTGCCAGACGCGGCACTCGATGCCTGGAATAAGGGTGAAGCAGCTTTTCGCGCTCAAGATTTCAAAGGCGCAATCGAGCAATTTCACGTAGTCATAGATGCTAATCCGAAGTATTCGCGTGGCTATGAACGTCTTGGTTCTGTCCAGGCGGCATCAGATGATTATGATGGCGCGTTGTCTTCACTTAATAAGGCTATCGAGCTGGATGCAAAAGACTATCTACCGCATTTGGTTTTAGGACGTGTCATTCTGGTAAAAAAAGGTGAGAAAGCTGGTGTGGCCGAAGCGCAAAAAGCTTATGACATAAACCCCTGGGCGTGTGCTGCTTTTCTTGATTTCGCTAACAAAGACCGCTTTGATGAGCATAAGTGGTTTGTTTTAGCTAACTACTGGAAAGAGATGGAAGCCGAAGCGAAAGCGGCACCACAAAAGCCAACATCGATGATGCAGAAAAAAGTGACCGAGGCATGTTGCGAAGCTTGCGCCAAAAAAGGCATCATGGGTAGTGCCGAAGATTGTGCGAAGGCGAAAGCAAAAGAGGCAGCCAGTGCGCAATAGAATTTTGTGCAAGGACGAGGCAGTAATTGGATTTACCAGAAGATCTTCTGCCAACGATTGATAATGTGCTTTTGCGCGGTGAGCGAGTGATGCTCATTGGCAGGAAAGAATTTAGACCAAGCCTGAAGTTATTTGCTCTGCCCTGTTGGCTGCTCGTGCTGACAGTAGCATGGTTCCTTTCGATTCTATTATTTAACTCGGTAGTTCCCCCGACATTGATCATCATTGGTTCCTTTCTCCAGTTTCTCCTTCCATGCTTAGCGGTCATAATCGCAGTAGGAATTTTTGGCTACATTGCCACAAGTCGCCTTAAGAGTCAGTCAACCTACTGTCTGGGGCGATCCGGCAAAGGCTGGACGAGCAATGATTCACGCCGTCGAGTCTGGAAAAGCTCCGCAAAAGCTGGCACTTGGTCCGGATGCGTTTCAGGGAATTCAAATGAAGTTGAGGTCCGAACTCGGGATGTATAAAGAATTTGAATCCGTTCCGAACAGTACTGCGTTTGACGATCCTGCTAAAGGGAAAGTACCGGTGCTGGTGTAGTTCCACTCTTATCCATGAATCCCCACTGTTGCTTGCCGACGAAAGAGTATTTACAAGTGTGAAAAAAACACTTATACCCTTTTGTCGGAAGCACCAGGAGGAGCCAGGATTCTCGCTCAGAACGCTAGAACTTTCCTAATTAAATGGCCAACCCGCCATCAGCATCGATCGTTTGACCGGTAACCCAGCCACCATCGGCGGAGGCAAGGAAGGCGACGGCAGCGGCAATGTCATTTGGCTGACCAAGGCGCTTCAGTGCGGTTTTGTCGATAAATGTTTGACGGTACGCTTCCGGAATACCCTGGTCGAGCATATCGGTTACTGTCGTGCCAGGTGCAACAGCATTGACTGTATCTGACGAGCACCAAGATCTTGCGCCCAAACGCGGGTGAGTGCTTCGAGGGCGGCTTTGGTGGCCGAATAAAGACTAAAGCCGGCGATACTTGCCCGGGCAGCACCCGAGGAAATATTGATGATTCTGCCACCATCATTGATTAAGGGCAGAGCAGCCAGGGTTGTAGCCACGACGCCTTTGACGTTGGTGTCGAATAAGTGGTCGTACTGTTCGATACTGACTGTATCAATTGCTCCGCCTTCGAAGATGGCGGCGTTGTTGACGAGGATGTCGATTTTGCCAAATTTTTTCAGTTCGGTAACAAGGGCGGCAGTGTCACTTGCCGAAGCAACATTGGCTTTGACTGCCACGGCTTTGACACCAAGGGCGGTGATTTCACTAACCACTTTATCGGCGGCAGTTTTATTGCTGTTATAAGTAATGGCGACATGGGCGCCTTCTTCGGCGAGGCGCTGGGCGATTGCAGCACCGATACCACGTGAGCCACCGGTAACTACAGCCACCTTGCCGGCCAGACGTTTTGCAGTAGCAGTTGCTAGTTTTTCTTGAAGTGCAGTCATTGATTGTCCTCCTGGACTTTTTTAAAACTTTTGACGATTGGATTTGATATTGCTATTTGATTTGATTTTTGTTTGGGACAACAGCGGTCGCCCCTGTGATTTGCCTATATTAGACCGGTCGTCTGCAATCTGTCAAGGTCGCCTGACACGATACTTTAAAATAGCGCAAAGCCTTGCGGAGAAAGGGAAGCAGGCTAAAAACGCTAGCGCGAACTTGGATGGAACCTGGGGCACAGGCATGACCCTGTTCCAGAGGTGGTCGCTCAACTAAAAGCCTATCTACGAAAGTGATTAAAAAAAAATTGCTGGAATCTATGCCGTACTTATCAAAATTGAGCTTGCGGCAAATTTGCGCAAATTTCCCGCAAGCTCAATTTCCTTATTTGCCTATCCATCATCCCTAAAAAAATTAATTAGAAAACCGGCTCACAGTCTCACATTCCATTGAACTATTTCTTCTGCTTCAACGTTTATAGAAGTAGTTAATTTGGGAGGTCAGATAAATGTGCACTTCTTACATCGTATGTCATATTAATCAGATACCGCCGACAGAAATTTTCACAACTAGACACATGTTGATATATGGAAAGCGGAAAGCAGTGGATTCGGCGCTCGGTCGCTTGGTTTCAACGGGTTACATTCATAGATTGGCCAGAGGTGTTTTCGTTAGAGATCTTTCTGACAAACCGACCCTGGTGCAAATTGTTGAAGCCAAATTAAAGGCGTTCGGTGGCAAAATAGCGATCCACGCAAAGAAGATACTAAGCAGCTTTCATTTAGAGATAGGCGATTACGCCTATACGTTCGCAAAGAATGGTAGTTCAAGTTCTTTCGATACGATTGAGGGACGAGCTATTTTGAAAAATCAGTGCGCTAGAAAAATGAAGCTCTATCAGGAAGAGATAGGAAAGGCTGCAATTGCATTGTGGCATCTTCGCGATAAATGGATCGATGGTGCTGTCGATTTTGTGACTGCATCATTTAATCGATCAGACAGAGAGGTGCTTTTGCTTTCATCTGCCCTGAAACCTGCTTGGCTTACTGCTGAATGCAGTCACCGCTACCCAAAGCGGCTAGTTTGTGTTCGAAATCCATTTTTTTCGACTGATTAAAAGGAAAATTTAGGAACTCTTGCGCCCCCCAAGTGTAAAAGGTCGACGCCTTTCGGTGCCGACCTCTTACGGGACTCCACTTTTTCGTAAGCCTTGACTGCGATTTAGAGACCGCCGCCCAGACCACCGAAGTTGTTGATTGCGAATGTTCCGAGCAAGTGGACTGCGGTTGGTGCACCGAAGCCTACGCCCAGTCCTTTCGCTACGTTCATTGCTGATTCACCACCGTCACGTTGACCGAAGGCGATCTTCATACCTGCCATCGATGATGGTACCGTCGAGAGAGCAGTTACAACACGGGAAATGTCTCTTGCTGAGTCATAACCGTAATCTGCCAACATACCTACTTCATTCGCTTGACCGAAAGCTGGGTCAACAGCTGCACCTACGAGTCCACCAGCTGCATGAGCTGCATGGTCATATACGCCGAATGCCATTAGTACGAGTTGTGGAGCAAGAAGAAAACCGACTCGAGCAGCTACTTTCGCGGCTGGAGCAAACTTTTTGGAGAGGGATTTAAGTTTCATTTGAGAACTCCTTTAGTGGGTCTTTGGTTGAGTATGCTTCGTTGCCAACGAAATCTTTAGTGTTTCTTGTGATTCAAGAGAGCGGCGCTGACGCTTGCGTCAGTAACCGTTCCGCCATCAGCACTGTAACCAGGTCTAACGTCACCCTGTGAGTAGAACTTGCCACTTTCGTAGCTCGCAATTGGTGCTCCGCCTTTCGACTTAGCAACAACAGGTTGACCGTGGTGAGAAGGTCTCAAACCGCTTGAATGTCTGGCGGCAACCACATTTGCATGCGATGCTGCTGGCATATGAACTTGAGCTGGAGACCAAGGAATCGGAGCAAGCGGTGTGGCGCCTTGCGCGATGAGTGGTTGGCTCGGACGTTTAAAGAGTGAAGCAAAAGGACTGTTGCTTGTGATCTTCGTTGAAACTTGTGATTGTGTTGCGACAGTGTGTGCAACTGGAAGCGCTGTAGCTTTGGACATAAGAGCTGGATCAAGTCCGAATAGATTGCTTGGAGCAGAGCCGCTGCGAACAGAAGAGGTAGGTGCAATAGAGACCGCGCGGCTTCCGGGATTGATGTAATCTCTACGATAGGTGTTTGGTGCAAATTCGAAGCGCATACTAGGAATGTGCTTTTCTTCGTCGTCATCTGCATGAGCTGCTTGCGTCAAAGTCACACCACAGGTTGCGGCGACTAGGAAGGATAAAGCTGTGATGCGAATGTTCATTTGAATAAGATCCTGATTGCGAATTTTGCGATGCGATGTTTGCGATGCGATTTTTGCGATGCGATGTTTGCGAGTTGATAGTGATTTGCGAAACAGCTAAGTTCATCGGCGCTTTCGGCTGATGAAGTAATAGTAGTCGGCCGACTATCAAGAGTCTCTGGGGAAAGTCCCACGCAAATCAGACCGTTTGGAGCCGAATAGGCGGTTATTACGAAGGTTTTGGGACTTTTCGATGGAAGTCGCTT
>Ga0182030_10007646_pt1 | contig 22513 bp, 24 predicted proteins | sample 812S3MmetaG_FD_121299 | JGI IMG/M metagenome (GOLD analysis project Ga0182030, IMG submission 121299) | Permafrost microbial communities from Stordalen Mire, Sweden - 812S3M metaG (Illumina Assembly) | ecosystem: Environmental > Terrestrial > Soil > Wetlands > Permafrost | place: Sweden... | reverse complement strand
CGTCACAAAGGACGGCAAGCCGATCGTCAAGCGGGTGGGGTCGCCGTTGACCTATCGCTTCGTGCGGGATGAGAAAGGCTGGCGAATCTTCCTCACCGTCGAGGCATCGCCGGTTGAAACCGTATCGACGCTCGCTCACGGAGCCATCGGACTCGACACCAACGCGGACCATCTGGCGCTGGCTGAAACCGACCGCTTCGGCAATCTTGTCCGCGCTTGGCGGGTCGATCTTCCGATCTATGGCAAAAGTACAGACCAGGCCAAGGCCATCATCGGTGATGCCGTCGTTAGCGTGGCCGAAACGGCGCGCCAAGCGGGCAAGCCGATCGTATTGGAAAGACTGGACTTCCAGAAGAAAAAGACCGGGCTGGAAGCGGTCGATCCGAAACAGGCGCGTATGTTGTCGTCATTTGCTTGTAATAAAATTGCCTCCAGACTCAAGGCGGCTTGCTTCCGGGCTGGAATCGAGGTTGTCGAGATCAACCCGGCCTACACCTCCACCATCGGTGCGGTGAACCACGCCCGCCGATTTGGCATTTCGGTACATCAGGGCGCGGCTTTTGCCATCGCCCGAAGAGGAATGGGCCTGTCTGAGCGTCCGACTACGCGGGAGGCCGTCGTGCCGACCCGCAATGGCGGCCATGTCACCTTCGCGCTACCTGCAAGGAATCGCGCGAAGCATGTATGGTCGTTCTGGTCGGGCGTTCGGCGCAAGCTCACAGCGGCGCATGTAGCGCATTTCCGGTGCGGGGTGCATAAAACCGCCCCGCCACCTCTGCCGCCCGCAAGGCCGGCATTGGGTGCAACCTGGAACTCCACGGCGCGATCCCGTGGCGCGAACCGCTCTCAAAACTGTTCGGAGAGCGTCTTGGATGATGTGATCCTATGGTAGGGAACATTTCGCCATGTTTTAAGGAACGGTTAAGCCAGAATGGAGAACCGTCTGATAGGCGGCTACCGGTCCAGCACGAATTTTTAACTACACCATGACGAAGGTGTCGGGCGCCGGCTCCCTGTCGTCAACACCCAGGGGGCCCCGTTTAAACTGGAGAAGAGGAAGTCCTGCTACCCTCAGCATGCCGTTAACGAGCAAGTTATCCTTCACGGAGAGAGCTGCGTCATAGTATTCCAACATCAGAGGAAGGTTAGACTTACTGAACGCGCGGGAATGGAATAGCCCGACCCCACTGCTGTATGTGGTCGCCCCGGGAGTTTCCCGAAGCAGCCTAAACCCTCCTGGTAGGTGGCCGGACCCATCCGCAAAACGCGTATCCACGAAAGCGTAGATCGGGGACTCAGGCTCTATCATCTTATCTAATGAACTGAGGAGGCGCGTCATCCCCCCAGAGATATGGTTTTTAAAAGTGAGCCGAACTAAGTCATATCCGTCCTGGTACGGCCGTAAAAGGGCGGTTCCCCGCCACCCTTGATCGTCACGGAGAGCGACCACGAACGCCCCCGTAGTGCCGCCTTTAACGTGCCATTCGTCCATAAAGGCCTTGGCCTCATCACGAGGAGGTATGACTAGCTCAAGTTTGCGTGCACCTATGTTTTCCGAGATCTTAGCCTTGGCTAAAACCACGTTGAGGATAGCTTGCGGGCGCTCCAAAAATTCATAGTCGTAGAAGAGGAGCGCGGCCGGGTGTCGAGCATGAATGTCGCTCACGGAGAAACTGTTTGGGTGGTCCCCTACAGCAAAAGTCGAGAGGATGATAACTTCTTTCCCATTGACGATGGTGAGGTACTGATCCTCCTGAAAACGAACTGACCTCTCCGCCAGCATCTTTCTAAACTTACGAGTCAAGGACACCGCGTGAAATCTATCGAGCGAGACGACCTCGCTCGGCTCCCAGTCGATTGCGTAGAACCTAGCCTGTTTCGAGAGGTTGCAATGACTGCAAGCCAAAACTATGTTTCGAGGATTGTTAGACCCCCCTCTATCCAAGGGGATTATGTGCTCAATATGCTCCTTCCCCGCCAAGTCTTTATTGCAATAGAAGCACCTATGGTCCTGCCACTGATGCAGCCAGTTTAGCTGCTCATTCGACCCTTGGCCGGGGGCGTTTTCTCTCCTCGCTCGATAGTTTACTCCTGAAACTTGACGCTCTTTAGCAAATTTCTTACGAAGAGCCGCATTGTATTCCTTCCATTCCTCGGGAGTTTTCCACCGAGTCTGGTAATTCCGTTGGTATGCCAGAACCCGATCTCTGTTTTCCGACACCCATCTTTTAAGGCCGGACCTGACCTTTTCTGGATTGTCCTGCCGAAAGGCTTTCGCCCGCGCTTTTTTCCGGCTCCTGTACTCTGGATCGTTCGCATACCTCCACTTCCGAGTCTCACGTTGCCGGGCTATTGATTCAGCCGACCGATTGGTCTTGTGCGTTTTACGCCAGTCGTGGAGGTATGCCAGTAGGCGCTCTTTATTCTCTGCGTAGTATTTTTTACGGTACTCCGCTCTCTGCTCAGAGTGGTCCGCCCCGTAGCGCCTAGCGTACTCACGCCTCTTCTCAGCATGCCTGGCGTACTGAGCTTTGTTCTTCTTTGATCGGCACTCTCGGCAGTGCCAGGACCACCCGTCCCCCGTCGTACTCTCGCGAGGGAAATCAGAACGCAACTTGTCGCAACCACAGGTGCGACAAACACGTGGGGGGTTTTCTTCGATAGAATCGTCTTGTAAAATGGGGTTAGCCATTCGAGGCTCCTACTCGACTTAGGTTAGGGGCCGCTACCCTTGCACGGATAGCGGCCCCGCTGTTTATCCCACGTGGGGGCCCATAGGTCAAGGGATAAACGAGTTGAACTATTCGCAATGAACCTATTGAAAAAGCCGCCCCGGTTTCCCAGAGCGGCTTTTTGCTGTCTTCTATTCCCCTTTCGCCTACGTGGCGGTCGGATTCGGGGCTAAAGGATTGAAATCAGGATTGTCCGGAACGTAGTTGATCACGGCGCCGTGGAATTTTGCGATACGAACTCGAACCGAGCCTATCTCGGCAACGGCCCACGGCATAAAAAGGTTCTGAGCGAACAGCTCGATACGGGTCAACGGCAGCAGGAAGCGGAAGTCGGCCGCATTGTCCTCCTCGTCGAGATCGAGCAAGAAGACCGTTTCGCCACCAGGGATAGCCGTGTTCAAATCGGTGAACTTGACCTGAGACGAACCGCTCGCCAAGACCGTGCCGACGTACCGGTACGCGGCGGGATTGGCATTACCTGAGCCGACCGGAGCATAGCCAAGGCCGCTTCGGTAAACGCGGAAAGCCTGGCAGCTCGTGTCCGCCGGGTTGATCGTAACGACATAAGCGCCGCCGACTGCCACACCCGAGACCGCCAAACCCGAAGCAGGGACGCCGCCTGAAGCTTGGTAGGTCAGATACGACTCGTTCATCAACTGATCGGTACCAGCGATGGCGTAGCTATAGATGCCACTGGAGGCCGTATAGGTCGAGGTCCAAGCCGAGTTGGCCGTCGTGCCCGTCACGGCGACCGTAACACTGGTCGGGGGAGTCGGGTTGGACGTGAACGCGGCGTTCGTGCCGTTGCCGTAGACGATGGTCTGCGCGGGCTTATCCCGGGCGGTAATGTAGAAATCGATCGGGAACTGGATCTCGCCAAAGCGCGTCCGGATGCCCTGCAGATCGCCATCAACAATGACGCCGTGCAAACGCTCTTGCGCCGGAGTGATGTTGGTAACGATGTTGTTCAGCAGCGTCGTCACGAGGCCCTGCAAGGAGCCGGCCGTAACCGGAGTCATGAAGGCATGAGTGATGCGACCATACTGACGGTAGCCGGTAATCGAGGCCGCCGCTTCGTAGATCAGATTGAACAACGACTGAGCCGCGCTCCAACCCTGCTGCGAAGCAAAGCTGTTGAAGAAGCCCTGGTAGTCGAAAATGTTCGCGGCGGGGAGTACGCCGAAGATCCCCTGGAATTGGTTCGGGTAGATCGACGGGTTGCCCCAGTAGCAGCCCCAGTTAACCGATTCGAGAACGGTCAGGGCCGCGTTGATGTTTTCCTGAGCGCTGACATCCACGAAAGAGTTCTGCGCGGCCAGAGCGGTCGTGATCGCACGACCGTTGACGGCCAGCTTCAGGGTGATGTTGTTCAGCGAGTAGATGCCCGCCGATGTCGAAAGCGTGCCGCTCGAAACGTTTGAGAAGCCACTGAACGACGTGCCCGGCAAACCGCCACCGGTATCGCTGGCGTACGGCCAGTAATCGACGACCTGGAACGCGGCCGACTTGTGGAGCGCCTGGTACAGCGTGAAGCTGTTCGGGCGAACGGTGCCGCGCGCCATCTGCGTGTCCAAGGACACGTAGCCGAGCGACTGCCCACCGGTGATTTGCGCGAAGTTGGTCAGCGTGCCGACATCCAACTGCGACTTGCTCAAGACGCCCTTGGCCTCCACGTCCTCGCGGGTCGGAAACCGACGGGCTCGGGTGTTGGCACGGAAGAGCTTGGCAATCGCGTTGGCCTTGGCAATCTCCGGGCCCATTTTGCTCTGGATCTCAGCCGCCATGCCGGGGCGGAAGCCCGCGACCGACAGATAGAAGTCCCGCATCGGGTCGTTCGGGGAGATGACAGCGGCCATCTGATCGACCGCTTTTGCAACCAGGAAATTCCGTTGTTCCGGGCTGTCCAGGTTAAAACCATCAGGCATTTTTCAGTTCCTCTCTACTCTTAACCTGGTTACGCCGCAGCCGTCTCGGCTGATTTCAGCAACATTTGAACCGCCAGCGAGGACTTCGCGATGCGGTCCTGAACGATGCCGATGTCAAGCTGGCCTAAGCGGGACGCTTGCATTTTCGACACGATGTCTCGGGCCGCAAAAGCGTCCGTCGAACTCAATTGGCCCTGATTCTCCAGGCTGTCGATGCGGTTGGTAAGATCCCGACTCGCTTCCGCCGTGTTGGCCTTGGAGAACTCCGGAACCTTTCCGGTACCGGCCGAGCGGCCCGAGGCAACTTCCAGCATCTGACTGACTGACATCTGCAAGACACCGAGGCCCTTGAGAGCCGAGTCAACCTGCGAGGCCAGAGCCTTTACGGCTTCGGCTGATTGGTTGCCGTCTTTGTTGGCCGTATCTGACTGGTTGCCTTCGGGTTCCTTACCCCTGGCCTTGGACGCCTCGTCCTCCTCGTCTTCCTCGTCTTCCTCGTCTTCCTGGACGACGTTGATGTCGGCCTTGGCGGCAATGTCACGGATGGATTTGCGGAGTTCGGAGTCGCCAGCGATAAACGCGGCAGTCAGCGCCTTGGCGAGCTTGATCGAGGCGGATTTGCGGAATTCACGGGCCTTCTTCTTGCAGGCTTTTTCTTCCTCGTCGTCCTCGACCATGGCAGCGTCACCGACCGCCTTCTTGGCTTTCTTCAGCAACGACTTGGCTTCAGCGATCAAGGTCTTGGCCTTGGCCGCGTTGATCTCGACAACTTCGGAATCTTCTTCATCCTCTTCGCCGTCTTCCTCCTTGCCCTCCGCCTCGGCCTTAACGGTCGAGAGAGAAGCGACGACGGAGGTCAACGACTTCAGGTGCTCGATGAGCGTACCGAGAGCGACCGTCTGAGCCTTGGACGCGGCGGCGATCGGAGCGAACAATTCCGCCAGCGAGGCAGACTGCTCGTTAATGCCGAGACGCTGAGGGGCGACGTTCGAAGAGTGGCTGATCTGGCGTTCGGCGTTGCCGCCGGTCGCAGCTTCGGTCGGGCCGACGTTGATTTCTTCGCGGCTGACGTGGGCGTGCATCTCGCCAGACTGCCAGCGGTCTTCTTTGAACTCGCCCGGCTTCAAGTCTTGGGCGGCTTTATCGAGCGCTGAAACGTCGGCAAAGATCTTAGCGACCTCTTCCGCCGGGGCTTTGCTCAAAACTCCAAGAGCCTGGAGAATTTCTTTCACGGCGGAGGGCGTAGCCATATCATAACCTCTTTCAAGAGCTAAATCGTAGCGCTGAGGATGCCACAACGATAATTTAAAGACCTAGGGGGTTCCTAAGTCCGCTCCTTTTCGAGCAGCAAATGGTACATAAGGGCGTGAGACAGAACGTCCGCGATCTCCGGGTGCGCGCCGCAGCAACTGAGGAAATGCTTCTGAAAGCCGACTCGCGTATCGGCCCCCGCCGTATGGGAGCACCCTTTGACCATGTGGCGGCGATGCTGGCCGATAAGCTCATCCATATTGCGAGGAACAGAGAGCATGACCGGTTGAATGGACTCAGCCATTGGGGTGATGCCAGGCCCGCCGCAATTCGCCGTCCCGTAGAGGCCGCCTTTAATCAGCGCCTCGACGGCGGCCTTGGCGGTTACGATCTTAGCAAATCCCTCAATGGCGGTATTCACGGGATTACGCGTCATGGCGAGGGACCGCCAGTCAATTCCCTTAACGATAAAACGAGTCCGGCCACCTTTGCTCCGGTGATCCTCGGTTTGGCCGTCAAGCGGGAAACCGTAGATCGAGGACCGCCACAGGGTTGGGGGATCGGTGTGCAGAGACTCCCAGAACGCGTCGTAACGGTTTTTCTTGGCATCGACCGATCCGTCGTGCGAACGATAGATCTCAATAATGACGCCCGTTCGTCCGCCGCCGAGATCCTTGACCTCCAGGGGGCGACCGATAATATAGGACATGGGGTTGGGGACGCCGAGGCGATCGCCAAGTTCGGAGATGTGGTCGATGTCGATATGGCCAGTCTTAACGAACGACCCCGCCGAGCCCATCAACGCCGCTTGGAGGATAATATCTCCTTCGGCATCGATCTCCTCGTTGCTGGCCTCTACCGAGATCAATCGGCGACCAGTATCATCGGCTACCGCTTTGATGATCGTCGGGATGGAGATAACTACCGCTTCGCGCATGGTGTCGGGCCTTTCATTGCGTTGCTCTTTTCGCTGAGATCCAAGTACGCGCACTCAACGGCGAGAGCGCCGTTCAAATAGGCGGCGGACAACCGGTGATGGCCGTCAGCAATATAGTTTCTGCCTTCCATACGAACGACGACCGGGGGTTTCCCGCCGAGCGCCATGGAACGAGCGGACTCAACTTTGCCACGGTCGACCCGGTTCTGAACTGCCGTCAGGTCCGACAGCTTCAAGGTCTTGCGCTCCAGCCGGTCGGAATCGGTAAGCGCTCCCAGGAACCGAGGAACTTGATCTGGACGCAGGCGCTCGAAGACATTCGGGTCATAGGGGAAAGGTGAGTGTGAGTACGATTCGTCGATGGGGCGGAGCGTACGGATTGAATCAGACTTAGCGTACAGAGTGGTAGGAACCACGACGAGAGGACGAGTAGATTTAACCTCGAACTCCGAGAACCCCGCAGGAAAAGATTTGACGATTTGACTTACCTCGCCGCCCTCGGCCAGTACGTCAAGCAAGACGACCCCACGCGACGCCGCAAAAGAGGTAGTCTTTAAAACGCCTTTTTTCCAACTGGTCTGAATCATAGGTAATCCTCCGCGTCCGAGGATACCTTACCGAGACGCGGAGGTCCTAGAGGGTTAAGTTGCTACGCAATCCATACCCCCCCAGCGCCCATATTTGTTCACGCGCGATCTTTCGGCCGAGTTCCTCATCGAAACTCTCGGGACTGACGCACGCCGACTTCCCAACGACGGTAAACCCGTTCTTTAGCACGAGGATGCAGACGGTAAGGCAGGAGAGGGATCTTGCGACATCGCACCGGTGGAGGCCGTCCGTCCCTCACAGGTAGGTTTCCCCGGCAATTTGATCGTCGATGTCTCGCTCTTGCATGCTACTCACCCCATCAAATCGATCAGCATCAATCTCGACGATCCGCCACTGGCAAACGCCGAGATCGTCATAGCCCGCCGGTTAAAATGTTTGAACCAGTAGTGGAGGGGCGCCGAGCACCCCACTGTTTCCCACCAAACCCGCGTTCGGTTGGGGATAGCGGGATCCTCCACGACCTGGCCGGTCAGCCACTCCATGTAGGTCCTCCCCCATTTATTCTCCGAGGCGTGCCACGATGACTCGCAGTAGAGGTCACGGCGGTACATCGCGGCCAGATACGCCGACCGCGACGGGATCCGGCAAGCGTACTGCGGGCAACGGCAGCCGGCTTGATGCTTTGCCGGATCTTCCTGATCCCGAAGCCACGTCTGGTAAGTTGCCCTCCACTCCTCGCAGATCGGGCAGATACAATCCGTGTCGAGGACGCTGTAGTCGAAATGCTCCAGCGCCCCGTATGCTTTTTTCATTCAGCGGCCTCCGAGTTAAGCGGAAGCCTAGGTTGAAACGTCGACTGGATGGCCGCCACGAATTTGTTGTCTTGGAGTTCTGATAGGTCAACAGAGACGTTCGACTGGGTTATGAAACGGGCCCAGTCTGCCGCCCACGAGAATTTATTGACGTACCCGTTGACGGACCCGAACCGATCAAGGCAAGACTGGCATTTTCCCGAGGCCCATCCGTCGCCGCAGGGTTCTTCTGGAATCATCAGATCTCCCCGCGGGCATGCCATCTCTGCGTCGATTGGCCGGTACGTCACCGGCAGGCCGAGACGCGATAGGAAAGACAGGGCGATGAGCGATGTTCCGGAAACAGACGTTACCAGGACCTCGTCGATCCCGAGGGCCTCAAGGGATTCTTTCATCGCCTCGGGGCGTCGAAGATCAAAGGTCCGGCAGTTATCCATCGGAGGGTCAACGATACGAACGTCGTTCCCTTGGACGCCAAGGGTAAATACCGCGCAACCGTCGCGCTTCTCAGACAACGCCGACTCGGTTGGGCCGTACAGCAGAACTCGCCGGGGTTCGCCGCGTTCTTTCAACCAAGGAAGTGAACGGGGCATCCAGTTGAGGAGGTCATAGTTCACGCCAATGACGTAAGACCCTCCTGGAGACCCCGTGAAAACGAGGTTGGGGTTCCAGTACGGGTCCGGCTCCGGGTAGGTCTCAGAGAGCAGCAAGCCTTCCTCCCGAAGAAGACGTTGCCCCTCCTCGCTCATTCCCGATACGCGAGAGACGCCCTCAAAATGCTGGAGCTCGGCCCGCGGCACGTAGATGTTGACGAGGCCCAATCGGCGAAGTTCTAGGCAGAAAGCGACGTCATTGTAGTTGTGGGAGAATTGCTCGTTGAAGCCGCCCGCCGCGTCGTAATTCGCCCGGCTCACCAACAGGCAAGCTCCGGTCTGCGCGGCGTTCCCGTGGGGGAGGATAGCGATCCCCTGATATCCGATGAGATTGGCGGGAAGCCCTTTGTGAGCGTGCCCGCAGATGCCGGAGTTGGAGATAACCCCGATGTGCTGCAGGGTGCCATTTGGGTAAACGAGCTTGGCACCAACTGCCCCGACTTTATGGCCGCCTACAGCCCCGACCATCTCGGAAAGCCACGCGGGGTTGGTGACTCGAGTATCGTCATTCAGGAAGCAGAGAAGCTCTCCCGTCGCCAGGGTAACGGCGAAATTGTTGATCTCCGACCAATTAAACGGCGCTTCGTGCCGAATCACCCGAACCCGGTAGTCTGTCAGGCTGGCGAAGTAGTCCAGAACGTCTTGTTTATCGCTGCCGTTATCAATGATCAGCACTTCGAAATTGGGGTAGGTCGTCATCTTTAAGACAGTCGCCACGCAGGGGGCGATCATCTCGACTTTGTTCTTCGTCGGGATGATGATCGACACGAGGGGAGAGTCCGATGGTGGGTTAAAGGATACATCCAGCAGGCCGAGTCCTACCGAATGGGGCGTTACGCTGGCGTCAAACCCGAGGAGGCCGGCGTAGTTGACCGCCACCGGTGACTTCGCTGCGGCGGCTTCGTTCAGGTCCGCAATGAGCGGGACGTTCAGGTGCAGGAGGATCGACGGGATGTGATAGAACGCGCTGGGTCCAAAGACGCCCGCAACTGTTGTGACCAAAGAGTAAAGGTCGACCTCGGCACTCCTCTCCGCCGTCGACCGGAACGTGTCAAAGGCACTGCGGCGGACGGCGAAGATTGGCGTGATGTAATCCCGGCCAAGCAAGAGGTGGGCGTCAAAGTTTGGCTTAAAGTCGTGTCCTTGCCGCTCGTTCATCTGATTCAGATAGTCGTGATCGGCGTAGATGATCTTGACTCTGTCGTCGACATTGTCGATCGCATCGAAGAACATCGGAATCGCTCGCTCCGAGAGGAGCGCGTTCTTACGGAAGAAGAGCAACCAATCCCCGACCAACGGAAGATCAAAGTCCTCTCCGTAGGGAACCAGCACCAAGTTGACCTCTCGGCCCCGGATCCAATCCTCCATGATCGCCGAGGTACGGGGCCCCTGCGTATCGAGAATGGACTGCCACGTCTCGTAGTTCCCCTGATCTTGCGGGGGCAGGTAGCGGTACGACTCGCGGTGGAACCGCAGCTCCAGGAAATTGCGCGCGTCGTTGATCTTGGCCATCTCGGTTTCAACCTGGGGCCACCGCATCCCCATCCGCATCGCAACCCGGTTGGCGGTTTCTTGGGTAAAGGTCGTCGGCGCCGGGCACCCGACATAGACTGAGAAATTAACGACGTTACGGAACCCGCGCGCCGCGGCAGAAGAGGCCCACTCGATAATTGAGAGATCGAGGATCTCGTCCTCGTCCGGCCATCCGACGGCACGCAAGGCGGCTCGACGCAGCAGGACGACGGGTCCGGCGCAAGAGGTCAGATTGGCCGTTCCAGGACGGTCGGCACTAAACCCGTCCAGAGTCTTCGAGGCTTCCGGATCGAGCATCGTAAACTGGCCCGTCTGGGGAAAAGAGCAGGGGCCGCCGTCGTTACTCATGGCGGAGATCGTCGCGAGATCGTGGTCGCGAACAGAGATGAGGCGATCGATCTGATCGACGGTAAGAACGACATTTGGCCGAGCGTAAATGATGTCCGACCCCCCTTTCGATTGGAGGGCCTCTTTCAGAGTCGGCACCAATTTATAGGGCGCCACGGATTCCGGCGTGAGGGTTCGGCTAACAACGACAGGACGAGACTGAACAGCGCTAAACCCGGCAGGTACCGGCTCCGGCTGAAAGAGCTCGGCCTTGTTCGGCAGCCACGCTTTCAGGCGTTTAGCCGCATGCTCTTCGAGGATGTAGTCGCGCTCCACCCAGTTCCGAATGCGAACGGCCTGGCTGCCGCGTTCCTCAAGAGAGAGCGCCATGAATTCGCGGATCCTCGGGGCCCAGTCCGCAGGAGTCGCTGCGTATCCGAAGACAGGCGCGTTGAGATAAGGAGCAACCGGGCTGGCGATCACCGGGTATCCGCAAGCTCCGGCCTCAACGAGACGCAGATTGGATTTCGAGTGGTTGAAGGGGATATCCTCAATCGGCGCAACCATGAGGTCGACGTCCATCGATGCCAGCAGCGACAGGTAGTCCTTCGGCGGAACGGCGCCGAGGAACGTCGACTTGGTACCCTCGGGCATCTCGGGATGCATGCCGGCCCAGACCCACTCGACCTCGTCCCCGAGTTCGCGAATTGCCTGCTCGATCAGGGCAAGATCGCCAGAATGGCCGATGCCCCCGCCCCAACCGATCCGGAGTTTCTTATGAAACTTACGGTTCTGCATCCGCGCAGCGTCCGCTCGCTGCAACTCGTCCTTGGAGATCATATTGGGGATAATACGGATCGGGATATTACCGCCGGTAATCTTCTCCATGTGCTTCTGGAGATCAACGGTCGTTACTGTCACGACATCGCACTGCTCGATCGCTAATGCGAGATTAGCGTCGATATTTGGCGGCATGAACGGCTTGTGGTGAGATCGCTCCGGAACTTGGGAGAGCGCATCGTCAATCTCGAATACCATAAATACGTTCGGCAGAGCGGCGCGATACCGTTTCATCGTCTCGACGTGATAGTCCTCGGATTGCCGCTGCCACACCACGATGTCGGGGTTGAGCGCCTTGAGCATGTCGTCGTTCAGTAGCTGCATCTCGACGCGGCCGGCTGCCAGCCCGAGTTTAATCAGGCCCTCCAACGGCTGCATGATTCGGTAGTGGCCGCACCCGGCTTGATCTCCGGCGTGGGCGAGGATATAGGGCGGGCGGTTGAATTGGGTCTTTGGCAATTGGGTCTGCTCCTGCTTGTATGTGGGGGTGTTACTCTTTACTCTCGTTCGACTCTTTCCCAGAGGCAGCCTCGACAACCGAAATCTCAATCTCCTCGGAAAGAACGAGCACCTTATTATCGGGGAACCCATCCTTGAGTGTTCGAACGATAGAGCTGAAATGGCGTAGGTGTTTCCCCGGGTTTAAGAGAAAGTTTTGCGACTTCAACTGCTAAGAACCCGTCCCTGGTGGCGGTCATGCCAGGCTCCTGCTTGTACGTGGGTATATTACTCTCGACCTCTAAGCTCGTCTTGGCTCACGGGAGGGGGAGGGATCGGAACACCCTGGTAGAAACTCCCCGCTCCTGGAAGCCAATTCCCGTTTTTATCTGCGTAGAGAACCTCTTTCCCGTCGTCGAAAACCCAGGTCTCCGCCCCAACGGCTGCATTCTGAGATACGATCTCCGCCGTCTCTCTTTTTAAGTTTCCAGAGATCTCCGACAGTTTTTCAAAAACCTGAAAAAATCGAAGGTCGGTGGCCATCTTCCCGTCGTACGGCCACCCTGGCTTAAAAGGCCCCCTGCGAGTCTTAGAAGCTACGTCCTTCTTAATCCAGAGGATCCAACCGTCGATCATGTCCTCCAGAACTGGAAGATACCTTCGGGCTTCCTCTAGGGTTTTAAGATATTCTTCTCGATCGACGATTACTTCCATCGCCTCACCTCTTGCTCTCAGCGGCGCTATCCCGGCGCACGCCGCTTGTCGCCCCGTGAGCCTCCGCTCGGGCGGGGTCGTTAACGCTATTCATCGTGTTGCCGTGCACCTCTCCGGCGTCTTTCTGCCCGAACGCCGCCGCGATGTAGGCTGCCGCGACCGACTGGAAGACACCCGACATGTTGGGGTCCAACGGCGCCATGTTCATAATACGGGCGATCAGCTTCTCGTCTTTGCCGGTAGCTTCCTTGACGAGGTCATTCAAATCCGCCAGCGCCCGCGCCTCACCGAATGTCATCGCGTTCTTGCGGAAGTCGAACCCGCGCATCTCTTCCTTCGGGTTCTTGCCGATGAAGGTAAACCGCAAGTGCGGCCAGCGCGTCCACAAGATGTACTGGTTGACGACGTTCTCAATGTGGGTCAGCAGCGGCGCTAACCCCGGATCGTCAATGTCGTCCATCTCCGTGCTGGAGTCTTGGTTTGGCTCCGTGTCGCTCCCCTGGCCACTGATCTTGTAGCCGAGTCGGCGAACCGGAAACCGATAGATCGTCGCGAACGCCCCGAAGAACATATTGAGGAAGTCACGGTAGTAGACCTCGTTGCCTTTTAGCCGGGTCATGTCGATGACTTCGAGCTTGCTGCCGTCCGACAGCCCCATGACCGGGAGCGCCCAGGTCTTGGTGATCCCCTTCTTGAGATTCGTCCACATCCGGTTTAAAAGGTCGAGCTGCCGTTGAGTAACAGAAGACCCAGATAGAACTAAAATCCCGTTAGGGACCGAACTCTTGTTAAAAGTGTCAATGTTCAGGTCAATTGCGTTCTGTATTCCTTGAACCAAACGCATGGCTATTTCGACTTCGCTGTAGCCGTAGCCGAGTGAGTCAGCGTCGTTTCTTGGATTGCGGATATAGAACGTCAACTCCCCACGAGTGAACTCGTGAATTATTTTATTCCCTTCGTCGACAGCGACGTAGGCGATCTCCGGATTATTGAGGTATCCTTGAGGCCCAACGAGCCGGATGTTTCCGGCAGGCAACAGGCTGTAGGCCCGGACCTGACCTTTGCCGTCTATGTCCTTCCACAGCGCAATGCCGTCGAACGTCAAGCTGTCGCGCGTCATGGCGGAGAGAAAGCGCTGGAAGTCTGTCAGCTTGCGGGCGTCACGCTCGTTGGCCTCAGAATATTTGATGTCCGCGCTGGAGTTAGAAAGAAACCGAATGGCTTCTTGGATGTCCCGCTTGTCTGTGTCTGAGGTCGTGACCTCAGAGTTCATCGGCTCGATGCGCCAGCCGGGCTTCCATGGGTGGGTCGATAGACCGCCGTACCGAATGACGTCGTCGCACCGCATGCCGATAATCATCTGCGGGGCGATGTTTTCGCGGACGATCTTACGCAACGCCTCGGGCGCGATCCCCGGCCACTGCAGAACGCCAGAGTTATAGGACTCCGGCATGTAGCTGATCTTGCCAAAAGACAGCATGCCGGGCGGAACATTGATGCCCTTGGAAACCTCGGCGTTCCGGTCGAGGGTCTTATAATACTCCTCAAAAATCAGAGCGTGAGACTCGAGGTTGCTCGCGGCGCCGGGAGCCCCGATGCTCCCTGTAGATGGGAACATGACCCCCTTCGCGCCCTCGTTGATGTTGAACTCAACCATTACCGCTCCGAAAACATGAGGCAGCTATCCAAGGAAACCCGCTTTGACCGATGCACGCTGCAATAGTCCCCGTCGTAGCTAACGCAGCGGCCACACATGCCGTCGAAAAGATCATCGACTGGCATATTGCCCAAAGCGCCGAACATATTCAACATTTCTAATCGGGGATCAACCGAAGGAGCCATAAAACCGCCTTCCCCCATCGCCATCTGCATGTCGCCCGCCGTTCCGCGCTCAGGAGTCCAGTCGCTCGGGAGCAACGCCGTATTGGCGCCAGTCATAATCGCATGCCGAATCAAATGGACACTGGCGTCAACCTGATCCGAGACCCCTTCGTCGGATCCGGTAAAGTCCTTCAACTCCGTCTTCCAGGCTTTCACCCAGGATGCCCCTGCCGGATGCAATACGCGGTGTTGACGAAACCAGCCTTGCGCGGAGCCAGCGCCGACGTTGCTCGTCGCTCGCTCTCGCTTGCCGCCCTCGGGTTCGATGCCACGAACCGGTATTCCTTGGCTGGGCATAGCCTGCACGAGGGTAATACCGGACGACTTCTTCTCGACGAGGATCAGATCTGGGTTCCACAGCCGGTACTGGATCTTAAAGACGCCAACCAAGTCACCGATCGCGTACTTGCCGCGGTGGAGGTCAAGAAGGATGACGTCGTAATGGTGGTCGCAAGGGCCGAAGACAACCGGGTCCTCGTCGCGGTGGTATTTATTGCATGGCAGCATCAGCGCCGTCACGCACACCGAGTAGGCGGCGGTCGACGCCACGGAGGACGCGGTATCCCAGGCTTGTATCACGGTACCCCTGGAACAAAACTCCGCAACCTTACGGTCGATGATGCCGTTTTCCAGATTTGGCGGCGGGACGTACTCTTCAAAGTCGCTCTCAAGAAACACGCTGCCTTGGCGGCTGCCGGGTCGACACTGGTAGACCGACTCGAAGGACGTCGGGTCCCCGCGCTTGATCGCCAGCATCTCGGAACGCTTCTGCTGCGACTCAGGCCAATAGAAGCCGGATCCTGTCGGGTCATCAGCATATTTGATTTTAAGCGTTTGCAAGTCTTGAACCTCCGGCGCCGCCAGAGTAGGCTTCGTGTTACGTTAGGTCAAGTGGAGCCAATCCTATGCACGAAACGTCAAAGTCGGCAGCCCGCCGTTACTCGGAAGGCGCCTTTCACGCTCGATACTTTGTTGGGCGAGGTTTGGATGTTGGGGCCGGTCCTGACGGGCTCTCTCGGCAACTCAGGCTGTTCCCCCGCGTCACGGAGGTCGTCGAGTGGGATCTCGTCGACGGGGACGCCCAAGACCTCGTCACGATCAAAGACGCCAGCTTCGACTTCCTCCACTCCAGCCACTGCCTTGAGCACCTCCGAAACCCGATCGTCGCTCTCCAAAACTGGGTTCGAGTCGTCAAGCCCGGCGGCCATCTCATCGTCACGGTTCCCGATGAGGACCTTTATGAACGGGGGGTGTGGCCATCCCGGCACGGCGTTGGGCATAACTGGAGCTTCACGATCCATAAGAAAGAGAGCTGGAGCCCCAAATCCCGTAACGTGATCGACCTTCTCTCGCTGCTGACCGATGTTGTCGAGATTGAGCGCGTCCAACTGCTGCGCGACCATTTCGACCCTCTGCTGCCAGGGGACCAAACCATGACTCCGCATGCCGAATGCGCGATCGAGTTCATCTTGAGGAAACGCTAATGTTTGAATCGATCGTCCCCTCTGATACCCTCTCGGCCCTCCGAGATACCGCCCGCGACGCCCCGCCCGGCTGCTTCGTCGAGGTCGGAGTTTACCGCGGCGGCACGGCACTCCATCTTCATGAGATTGCCGATCGCCAGTTACGCCAACTTCACCTGTTCGATACCTTTTCGGGCATGCCGTACCAGGGGTCTGACGATAAACACGCTGTGGGGGATTTCGCAGATACCTCGCTTGAGGTCCTTCGGCAGGGACTTCCTAGGGCGATCTTCCACGTTGGCGTTTTCCCCGACACGATGCCTGCTGATCTCCGCGACATCTCTTTTGCCCATATCGACTGTGACCAACACGACGGCGTCGCGGCCTGTATCACTCAGTTGTTCCCCCTGCTCGTTCCCGGCGGCGTCATGTGGTTTGATGACTACGAACTGGCCGGCGCTCGACGAGCCATCGATCGGGCTTTCCTAAAAGAAGAACTCGTGGCGGCCCCGGCCGGTCGCGTCTACGTCAGGAAACGTTAACCATGCAAAACCGAATCCTCGTTCGACGCTCCGGCGCCCTCGGTGACGTTCTCTCGGTAACTCCGGTCCTTCGCCGCTTCCGAGATAAATACGGCCCCAGCTTCAAGATCGTCGTCGAGACCCACTGCCCGCAAGCTCTTGAGGGGAACCCCTTCGTCAACGAGGTCTATGCGCCGGGGCAAGCTCCTGGCCCGTTCGCGATCTCTGTTAACTTAGACCTTGCCTACGAGAAGCGCCCGACGCACCACGTCGTGGACGCCTACATGATCGAAGCGTTCGGTAATTCCAGCTACGATCACAAGCGGGTTATCTTCCCGATCAAGCCGCCAGCCCCGCGTTATCTCGTCGAGCCTGACCGCGTCATTACGATCCACGCGGCGCGGTCCTGGCCAAGCCGGACGATGCCGGATCAGTTTTGGAGAGATACCGTCGCCCTGCTCCGCGAACGGGAGTTTAACGTGCTCTTCCTCGGGGGCCCGAACGACTTCGCGATGGGGCCCGAGCCTGGGGTTGGGTCGGCTGTCGGTAAGACCTCTCTGACCGAGACGGTTAACCTGATCTCCAATAGCCTCTGTCTGCTCTGTAGCGATAGCGCGCTGCTGCACTTGGCCGGGGCGACGGATACCCCGATCGTCCCGCTGTTCACTTCCGTCCGAGCGCAATACCGGATCCCGTATCGCCACAAGGTCAAGGGTTGGAAGGTTACACCGATAGAGGCGGACGTTCCGTGCCAAGGATGCTTGGAGACTGTCCCGGCGCCCGCGACTAACCTGTCATGCCGCTACACCACTAACGCCTGCGTACGGTCGATACTCCCAGAGAGGGTAGTCGAGACGGCCGTCGAAATGGCCGCGCAACGGTGGCCGTCGTGAGTCTCTGCGACTCCTGCTATGCCCCAGGCCAGTGCTGCAAGAACATTCGGTTCTTCGCAGGAGGAGAAGTCTCATTCCGGATCGATGAAGATCTCAAGGCCCAGCTACTGAACCACCGGCCTGAGGAAGACAAGGAGGCTGGACGGAAAATGCCGTTCGTCCCAGTGATCGAGACGAGCAGATCGACTGACCCAGAGAGCGGCAGAGAATACGCCTCGTATGTCTTCAGATGCTCTAACCTGACGACGGAGGGCCGCTGCGGAGATTACGAAAACCGCCCCCAGTTGTGCCGAGTGTTCGAGCCTGGAAGCGATCTGCCCTGCGTCCACTACCGAGGCGCCGAAGGTGGAGAAAGTGGGAACCTAGAGTTTATAGGTGCCGTCGTTGAAGCAGCAGACTAAGCCGTCAGGGATGTGCACGTCCCAATACAGCTCCGTAGACCCGGGTCGCTCAGCCGGCAACGTCATGACGACCCAGTCCTCGCTCTTCTGCAAGTGGCCGTAGAGGTCCTCGGTATGCCAGCGGCGCCCCGCCAAAATGAAACGGGCGCCACGGGGATCTGCTCGGCCGAGGATAGTCCGGTAGTAGGTGTCTCGCACCTTTAGGCACTGCTCCTCGCTGCTGGAGTTCTCCTCGTTGTGGATATCGTCGAGCAGCATCAGGCGAGCGTGCACGCCGGGGAGCTTGGTTGAGGTCAGGCCCGCCGCGAAGTAGCTGGCGTCGGCGTCGCCCTTGTCGTGACCGGTCACGAACATTCCGCTCTCAGTCGACCACTTCAGGTCTTTGTTAGGTCGGACGTTCGGGAAAAGCAGCTTCCACTGCTCGGAATGCTCGACCCACTCCATGACCGCCGACATGAAACCTTGGATCAGCTTCTCGCCCGCCGAGACTCCTACGATGGTTGTTGTCGGGTCACAGCCGAGACGGAACGCGGGGTAGACCGTTGATAGGCAAAGGCTCTTCCCAGCCCCCGGCCCGATTATAACCATGAGTTTAGGGATGCGATCGTCCATCAACCCATAGGCGATTGGCTCTAAATGGGGCGCGAACGTAAACCCTCGGGGGCCGTTCATCATATTGTAGAAGAGCATGTACCCCCCTGCCGTGAACGGCAGTTTGCGGGTTTGCGTCCAGTAATAGAACGCATCTTCAAGTGCAGTCGTCACCCGACGGTGCTCGGTTCAAGCCGCTCGACAGACGCCGTAACCTTGGCCCCGTCAATCAGGGCTTCCAGAACCCCGCCGACGAATGGGAGATCATCCGGCCGATCCCGACAGACTCTCAGAAACAGATTGAGGACCTCGACGTTGTCGGGATCGATGCGGATAGATCGGTTAGGAAGAGACATGCCTGAAGGGCTCCATTATGTGGTGCGGGACCTCGGGAAGGGGAGTCAATCAAACCCGAGGTCCCTGAGGAGACCGGCGACTGTGGGGGCGCACCAATCTCCTGTTAGGTAAGGTATTACAGTCGGATTACCATGTCAAGCGGCTCTCCTAGCCACAACAGGGACGTCCAAGACCAACAGAGTCGACCCGTCAAGCTTCGCAATCCGCAACGGGTCTCGGCTAAACAGACGGGCGTAGTCGTTCAGGGCCGTGACGAGCAGATCGCGATCCCGCTCCTCCACCTCGACTGACTCTGGCGGGATGCCGCCATTGGCCGCTGTGGCCTCGACGACCCTCCGGCATAGTCTCGATAGAACGCTCATGGCTGGAGCACAACTCCCCGATGCGCTGCTTCGACGAGATGCCGACGGTGGGAGCAATCCATGTCCACGATCACTGCGTATGGCTTTATCTTCATTTCGCCCGTTTCCTATGCGCTATTTTACGATTGCGGAACCACGTCTCGAACGCCGAGATGTTCTCCTCAACCCATTTTATGTAGGTGAGCAGGTGGATCGCCCGCATGAGATCGGTCTCGTGGTACATGACCCCCGTCTCAAAGAATCTACGCACTGATCCAATATTAATAAAGTGGCCTTTCGTGGGGTCCCTCTCCCACTTAACGCCCTCCTCGATCTTATCAAGCGTCTTCTTCCTTATGGTCACGGGGGACTTACATCCGCTCTTGTAGACGCCGTGGAGGACATAGAAGTCGAAGGCCAAGCGCTCTTTCCCCCCAATCGTCGCAATGCTAATGGGCGTCTCGATGTGGACGTACCGTAGCTCTTCGGGGACGCTTGGGGGCCCGGAGTAGGTGCGCGGGAGGTAGGCCTCAATCCGGTTCTTCAGCGCGCGCCGCTTTTTTATCAACTCGACTCGCCGCTGCTCCTCCGGCTCCCTGAGGGTTTTAAGGAGTGGCTGGATGCTGGACATGCTCCCCCCGCCCATCTCCTTGCGGAGGGACTGGCAGGTCACGGCGATCTTCTTCTTGACGAGCGAATGAATAGCCGCCTCGAAGCGCTCTTTGGTAACGAACCGAGGGCGCCCGGCGCGGGTGGTCGGAGGACGCCCTTTGGGCCTCCCCGTCGCTCGGTGAGGGGCTACCATTTGGACGGGGGCTCCCTGGGAAGCATCCACCAAATGGGCTTCCCCTCTGACTTGAACTCCTTGATTTCGTAGGCAATCCCTAGGCTCTCCTTCCACCCAGGCGCCTTAACGACGATCAGTGCGCTCGCAGCGGCCATCATCGGTTTATCGGCCGGCAACCAGACGCCGTGATCGAAGGGGTTGATTCCCCCGTGGTCGGCAATCCCGTGGGAGTGCGCGATCGGGCTGAACACCGGAACACCCTGTTTAATCAGCCAGGCCGCCTGCTCACAAGCCAGACGGTAGGCCCAGTCGATACCCCCAGGGTACTTGCTGTAGGGGGTTGCGAGATAGTAATACGTGTCGACATGCGGCATCAGTTGAACAGACATGTGACTGACCCCTTTCCGGTGCTACGAACGAAGATGGGACTCACGCGCGCCGGCAGCACTAAGCCCCCGTGCGCCCGAATTATGACCCCGGCCCGATCTTTTTGACCCTTAAACTCAACGGGGGAATCCCGCCTGTACTGGAAAGGTACTCCCGGAGGAGATCCGACGACGCACTCTGCCTTGTCTTGGACGTCGGGGAGAGCAACCCACTCCGACTCGACGGTAACTGTAACCAGCTTCGGTTCAGCGTATGCCGGAGCGCAAGAGACCAGAGCCACCACTGCGGCCGCCTGCAGGGCGCGATGCGGAATCATAGCAAGCCCTCGCGGGACTCTACCTGACTCTCGATCAACTCATCGGTGATCATTTGCGGTCCTTTCCTGGCGTCAGCACGCGCTTCCTGGGTTTGTCACTCCCATGTAACACGGAGGATCGCTTCCGGTCAATCGCCGCTTGCTGTTTCGCAGTGTATTTGACCGGAACGGCAAGCAACTCTGCGGTCGTCTTGGACTCCTGCCGGATCTCGATCGGGTTCATCGTCTCGCCCCTCGCGAAACCCCTGTGAAAAACGACTAGGATCCCAGATGGCATGATCTTTGCGGCGGACCCGTGCATCTCTGCGTACTGCCGCATCCCTATGTCGCCCCCCGCTGCCGCCCACGACCACCACATGCGGGTGGGGCCCACGTAGTCGGGAGGTGGGATAATTTTGATCGGCTTATGGCCGTCGATGTCGAGATCAAGAGCCCACGTTTTTCCCGCCGCTTCGAAGGGGGCGTAGACCATGCCGTCCCACCCTATGTCCTCGGCCACCGCCGATACCAAGCCCTTTAAATCTCGGAGGTCTGCGCCTCCCGTGGACTCCGCTACGAGAGCTAAGGAGTCTTCTAGCGTCTGGGCGTAGACGCGGCCCCCGACATGCTCTCCCATCTCGTTCACCAGGAGATATGAGTACCGGAGGGGGTTCGGCTCCAAACGGGGAAGACGCGTTCTCATCTCTGCTCTCCGCGGTATCCCCGCGGGAAGAGCAGATCCCACGTCGCCGGAGTCGAGTATCTGGCCTGGAATTGCTCAAACCCCAGTTCCAAGACCTGTATGAGAAGGGAAGAGCGGGACATCGGAGGATTGTGGATGGCCATTCTCTGGACGCCGCCGCCCGGAAGGGGGACCTCCAAGTATGGGTTAGCTGATCTCTCGACTCTACGATTGTGAATTATCGTTTCGAGATGATTAATTATGTGATTCGGCACTTCCATTAAAACTTTCATTTTACTACCCTCTTTCACTGCCACAGGTTCACGATTTTACCCCGACAAATCACAGCACCCGTTTATCTGGGTACGAAATGTCTAACAAAATCAATAGCCCGACAAATTTACCGCGATGAAACAGTACCCGAACGCCACCCTCTATCCTCTGTCCAAAACACGACTTATATTCCGTTCATAGGTAATATATATACATATAAGTAGGTAATGTATTACGATATATGTACGATTTACGATTGTCAATAATTATAAATATTGGGGTAAACGGGTAAAAGTAGGTAGAAAGGTAGGGAAGCTGCGGGTTTCAGCGTTACCCGTCGCTAACTCAATAGCGGTTTTTTATCTGGTTGCTCTCAGAGCAGAACCTAGGATTTCTGCCATTCTGAGTAACCGGATAACCATGTGGGCGTTTCGTACAGGTCGTTAGCGATCCATCGGCGACCCGCTACGGTGGGGAAATCTCAAAAATTAGGAATTTCGCGTTAGGGGGCCGGCCGTACTAGCCAAATTTTGCCGGGCTGACCCTCATCCCCTACCCCCCTACCGCTCTTGCCGCGTCCCTAGAGTGACCCTTTGAACCTACCCCGTGCGGGTAGCCTAGCCAACGTAACTGCAACAAAACGTTGGGAAAACAGCGTTTCACGGCCTATCGCTGTAACGGTGTTGTAACACCGTTACGCCCGACGCGTAACAGAGGATGTTACAGAGGCAGCTACGGGCTGGAGAGGATAGTGCCACAGAGAGTAGCCGCTACGGGCCACCAGCGAGGCGCACAGTGAAGAAGAGGGGGTACCCAGCTATGGGTGTAGCGCTAGCACCTATCGTTGCTGTACGCCTCTCTAATCGTCATCATCCATTATCAGGCTCGATTTGGTGCGAGGCGCAGGCGCGGAATTGGCAAGCCTGGGGG
>Ga0182030_10007644_pt1 | contig 22519 bp, 20 predicted proteins | sample 812S3MmetaG_FD_121299 | JGI IMG/M metagenome (GOLD analysis project Ga0182030, IMG submission 121299) | Permafrost microbial communities from Stordalen Mire, Sweden - 812S3M metaG (Illumina Assembly) | ecosystem: Environmental > Terrestrial > Soil > Wetlands > Permafrost | place: Sweden... | reverse complement strand
TTTGCGCTTCGCGCGCGGCGGGGCGACGACCAACATGACCACCGCCGACATGTCGTTTCGCATTTCTTCGCATGTCGGTCGCAGGGTCGGCACTGTCGGCGTTTCGTCGCTGGACGAGGAAACGCTGTCGCGCGCGCTGGCGCGCTCCGAGGCCATAGCCCGCATGTTGCCGGAGGATCCAGATTATGTAGCCCCCCTTGGGCCGCAGATCTACGCTCAGTCGCAACGATATGACGAGGCGACCGCGACGCTGCCGCTCGAAGCGTTGGCCGCGCGCGCTGGCGTTGTAATCGCTGAGGGCGCAAGGCGCGGCGTCGCGACATTTGGCTCCGCCGCCAGCGGACGGCGCTTCCATCTTCTGGCGACGAGCGAGGGGCTGTTCGCCTATGACAGGCACAGCGAAATCGAGATATCGGCGACAGCGCGCAATGCTTCGGACAGTTGGTCGGGGTGGGCCGGCGCGAACGAGTTTTGCGCTTCGCGCCTTGACGTTGACGAACTGGCGCGGAGAGCTTGTGAGAAGGCCATGCATGACGAAGCGCCGCGCGATCTGGACCCTGGCTGCTATACGGTGATTTTCGAGCCGATGGCGACGGCTGAGCTTGCGCGGTGGTTGATGCTTTCACTGAATGCGCGCGCAGCCGACGAGGGCCGCAGTTTCTTTTCCCGCAAGGGAGGCGGCAATCGCCTGCTGGAGCCGCTCTTTGATCCCAAACTGACGCTGCGGTCGGATCCCGGCGATGCGCTCGCGCCGGAAAGCCCGATCGGCTACGAGGGCGTCCCGCACAGAGCGCGCCCATGGATCGACAGGGGCGTCGTTTCTTCGCTCTATCGCGCTCGCGCCTATGCGCAGAGGATTGGCGAGGAGGCGATCCCGCATCCGCGCAGCTTTCGCATGGAGGGCGGCGATGCGTCAGTTGATGACATGGTCCGGGCGACGCGGCGCGGCCTTCTGGTGACGCGTCTTTGGTATACGAACATGCTTGATCCCCGCAGCCTGCTGCTCACGGGTCTCACCCGCGACGGCAACTTCCTCATCGAGAATGGTCGCGTCGTGGCTCCTGCCCGCAACCTGCGCTTCAACCAGAGCCTCGGCGAACTCTTTGCAAGAATCAGCGCCCTTGGCGCCACCCGGCGCACCTGGAGCGCATTGCGGGACGGTGGGGTCGCCGCCGCTCCGCCAATGTTGATCGAATCGTTCAACTTCTCTTCAAGATCTGGGGGCATCTGATCTTACGCAGCGTTGACCTTTTGCCACGGCAAATGGATTGCCGCGCCGAGAGGGCAGGAAAATGATGTGAAATCATGGGCCGAATGCGAAGAAGTTTGCTCTTGGCGGCCCGTTCTTGTGCGCAAGGGCCCCGTTCTGCCTGAAGGCAATTGTAAGCTCGTTGTGGCGCCGCTATATAGGCCTCGCCCAAGGCCCAACAGGGGATGCACGGCAATGGCTGTCGAACTCGAAGTTAGTTACAAGCCGTCCGAGGACGAGCCTTTCATGAACGAGCGGCAGCGCGAATATTTCAAGCGCAAGCTGCTCGCCTGGAAGGAGGAAATTCTTCAAGAAAGCCGGGAGACCTTGGCGACCTTGCAGAATGACAATGAAAACCATCCCGACATAGCAGATCGCGCTTCGTCGGAGACGGACCGCTCAATCGAATTGCGCTCGCGTGACCGACAGCGAAAGCTGATCTCCAAGATCGACGCGGCCCTCGCTCGCATCGAAGAGGGCGTTTACGGCTATTGCGAGGAGACCGGCGAGCCGATTTCCCTGAAGCGGCTGGACGCTCGCCCAATCGCAACCTTGTCCATCGAGGCTCAGGAACGCCATGAGAGACGAGAAAAAGTCTACCGTGACGATTAAGCCTTTAAATCTTTTGACGGTTATGCAGATCCGCCGCGCTCCTTGAAGCGCGGCGTTCGTTTTAGTGCTCGGGTCTGCCAAGCAAACGCGCCATTTCAGCCTCCAGTGACTCCAACGCGTCCGCTGGCTCTGTCGCCGCTGGCGTGGCCGGCGTGGCCGCTTCCGGCTCCGGCGGGGTCTCGGGAGCGGGAGTTTCCGGCGCGGAAGGCGCCGCCTCTGCTGCTGGAGGCTGCACCTCCGGGGGGACTTCTTGTTTAGGTTCCGCGACAGGCGTTGTCGGCTCGGCGGGAGGCGGCGGCGCCATATCTTTTTTCAGCGTGGGCGGCGCGACTTTCTGCGTGCGGCTGAGAAATGGGGGCGCCGGGGGGCGTGGAGCCGTGGGGCGCGGCGTGAAGATCGGCCCGCCCATGCGCGGCGCGGAGCCGAGAGTTGGCGGCGGCGGCGCTTCCGGGGAAGGGGGCTGCTGGCGGGCCGCGGTCGGCGCGAAGAGATCGGGCGGCAGCGGAGCGACGGGGGGCAGCGGAGCGACTGGAGGGGGCGGTGGCGCAGGGCGCGTCGGTTCCTGAGGTCGAGGGGGAATCGGCGCTCGCGTTGGCTCCGGCCCGCGCGCTGGTGGTTCCACCCCGCGCGTTGGCTCCTGAATCCGTCGCTTAAGGCTGTCGAGCGAGAAGGGAGCTTGCGCGGGAGCAGCTTCGCGCTCGCGAAGTGGCGGCTGCATCTCAGCCGATTCGGCTGGATGCGGCGCGGGGGGCCAGCCCGGCGCTGGCGGCCGAGCTTCTCGGGGCTCAGGCCGCGCGATGGCGGCCTCGCCGCGGTTGATCGCGCCCTCGACAAGAAGATCGTTTGGACCGCCGATCAATAGCAGATGTTCGATATTGTCGCGCCGCACAATAACGAGCTGACGCTCGCGATCGAGGTCAAAAGCGTCAACCACGTCCAGGCGGCGTGGGCGATTGCGTGAGCCCGTCGCACGAATGCGGCGTCCGAAAAGCAGCCGGAAGATATAGAGAATCAGCAGCGCCGCGACCAGAAAGGCGGCAATCGCCAGAAGGATCGGAAGCAGCTGCGACTGCGTGATGCTTTGTAACATGAAACTCTAATCTCTCGTTCGAACTGCCTAGACGGATTTTGGCAAATTAACAGCTTTCTCGGCAAGCGCCTCCAAAAAGGTTAATCAATGGTTAACGCTGCTTGTCAATCGTTCGAAAGAGGCCAATTACTCGTCGGAGCGTTGCCTTGGAGCGCGCATGCGGTCATTGTTCGAGGCTGATTCTTTGATCGCGGTCGCCGGGTGCGCTGCGAGCCTCCCGCGAGACGTTCAGGATGACCGACAAGCCGGCGTCGTCAGCTTACGACCGAACAGACCGCCCCGGCAGCGCCAAGCTTGTAATTGCGCTGGCGGCCGCGCTGGTCGGCGTGATGGCGGTGTTTTTCTTTGCTCCCGCCACAGCGCCGCGCTTCACGATTCTTGCCCTGGCTGTGTTCGCCGTGGTGGGCGTCTTCTGCCTTTTCGCCTACGCCGTCGGCCTGCTGCAGCTTTCCAAGCACGCCGGACGAAACGACGTCACGAAACTGCTGGCTGACACTTCGGACCAAGGATTGCTGATCACCGAAGGCGACTTGCAGGTCATATACGCCAATGAAGCCTATATGACCTTGTGCGGCGCGAGGGATGTCGGCGGCATTTTGACGGTCGAACGACTCTTCTCGGGGCCGCCGGAAGTTTCCGATGTCATTTACAGACTGGTCCAGGCCGCGCGCGCCGGGCAGCGACAGGCCGAGGACTTGCGTCTGGCTCCGCCGTTGACGGGAAGCGCCCCGGCGGCGTGGTATCGGATAAAGGTTCGTCCGCTCACGCATTTTGGCGCAAAGGCGACGCTATGGGCCGTTGCCGACGTGACGGCGGACCGCCAGCGTCAGGAGAATGTTTTTCAGGAATTGCAACACGCGATCGACTTTCTCGATCACGCGCCGGCCGGTTTTTTCTCTGCCGCGCCCGGCGGCGACATTCCTTATATGAACAAGACGCTCGCTGGGTGGCTGGGATATGATCTGACTCAGGTGGGTTCGGGCGGATTAACGATATTCGACATTGTCGCCAATAATGGCGCGGCGCTGCTCGCGATGGGCTCCGGCGGACCTGGAGAGGTCCGCACTCAGCAGTTCGACCTGGACTTCAAATGCCGCAATGGCCGCTCGCTGGCCGTGCGGCTGCAGCATCGCGTCGCCTTCGGCCAGGACGGCGCCCCCGGCGCCTCACGCACGCTCGTCCTGAACCGCGCCCCAGGCGAACAGTCCGAAGAGAATTTGCGCGCGGCGGAAGTAAAGTTTGCGCGATTCTTCAACTCCACGCCTATGGCTATCGCCACACTTGACGAGAATGGCCGCGTTCGACGTTCCAACGCAGCCTTTGCGCGACTGTTGCCCCAGGCGCTCCAAAGCGGGCTGGCGGAGTCGGAAGGCGCGGGCGCGCCTTCCCCATTGCTGTCGGGGATGAGCGAGCGCGATCGGGCGGCCCTGAAGGCTGCTATCGACGCTGCTCTCGACAGTCACGGAGACGTCAAGCCGGTGGATGTCGTGTTCGAGGAAGGGTCGGGCGCGGGCGCGCGCTCTGTGCGATTCTTCGCGTCCCCGGATGAGGACGCCGGCAAGAAGAGCGCGATGATCTACGCGCTCGACACGACGGAGCAGCGCAAGCTGCAGGAGGAGTTCGCGCAATCCCAGAAAATGCAGGCGGTGGGCCAGCTCGCCGGCGGCGTCGCGCATGACTTCAACAATATGCTCACGGCCATAATCGGCTATTCCGATTTGCTGCTGGCCAGCCATCGTCCGACGGATCCCTCGTTCCAGGACATCATGCAGATCAAGCAGACGGCCAATCGCGCCGCCGGCCTGACCCGTCAATTGCTGGCTTTCTCGCGTCGACAGACGCTCCGCCCGCAGGTCCTGCAGCTCGGCGACGCGCTTTCAGAATTGCAGATTCTGTTGCGGCGGCTCGTCGGTGAGAAAGTGGAACTCGACCTGCGCCACAGCCGCGACCTCTGGTTCGTTAAAGCTGACATCAACCAGTTCGAGCAGGTCGTCATCAACCTCGTCGTCAATGCTCGTGACGCAATGCCCGAAAGCGGCGGCAAGGTGCAGTTGCGCACGCGCAACGTGTCCGCCGCCGAATGCGCCGAGTTCAAGGAAGCCGCGCTGACGCCCGCCGATTATGTGCTGGTCGAAGTGGAGGACAGCGGCAGCGGCATTCCGCCGGAGGTGAAGGAGAAGATTTTCGAACCCTTTTTCACCACCAAGGAAGTCGGCAAGGGGACAGGCCTCGGCCTCTCGATGGTGTTCGGAATTGTCAAGCAGTCGGGCGGTTTCGTCTTCGTCGACAGCGAAGTCGGCAAGGGGACGACCTTTCGTATCTTCCTGCCGCGCCACATTCCCGAAGCGGGCGAGATCGCCGTCAAGGCGGAAGCCGCAAAACCCGCGGCCGACTACACCGGCCACGGACGCATCCTTCTGGTCGAGGATGAAGATGCGGTGCGCGCCTTTGGCGCGCGGGCGCTGACGTCGCGCGGCTACACCGTTCTTGAGGCGGCCTCAGGCCTTGAGGCCCTAGAGGTGGTTGAGCGCGAACAGGGCAACATCGACCTTATCGTCTCCGACGTGGTGATGCCGGAAATGGACGGCCCCACAATGTTCGCGGAGCTGCGCAAACGCGGCATCAAGGCGAAGGTGATTTTCGTTTCCGGCTACGCCGAAGAGGCCTTCGCGAAAAATCTTCCCGAAGGCGACTTTGGCTTTCTGCCGAAGCCCTTCACGCTCAAGCAGTTGATCGAGACGGTGAAAGGTAGTTTGGGATAGCGGGCGCGGCGGAATTTTGCGCCTCTATGAATCCAGCTCGCCCATGTGCTTTTGCGAATAGAGTTGCACGCCCAGCTGCTGTATCAACTTTTTCTGGGTTTCAAGAAAATCGATGTGGTGCTCTTCGCTCTTCACGATCTCCTCGAACAGTTGTTCCGAGACGCGGTCGTTGATCGAGAGGCAATAGGCCGCCGCCTCAAGGTAAAGCGCGCGCGCGTCGATTTCCGTGGCGAGATCCGCGTCGATGATTTCCTCGACGGTCTGCCCGATGCGCAACGCGTCGAGCTTCTGCATGTTGGGGAAGCCCTCCAGAAAGAGGATGCGCTTCACGAACTGATCGGCGTGGCGCATCTCCTCGATGGATTCCTCGCGCCATTTCTTGCCAAGCTCTAGGAAGCCCCAATCGTCGAAAATCCGGTAGTGCAACCAATATTGATTCACGGCCGTGAGTTCCGCGCGCAAACCGCGATTAAGATAGTCGATAACCTTGTCGTCGCCGCGCATTGCCGCCCCTCTCCTATTGCCGTCGATTGTATTTAAGCCGCTAATTCGTCCGCACGGCAACTGTCGCAAGCGCCGCCACCCGCGCACTCGGTTGCTTGCGGCGAACCTTGCTGTTCAAGAATGGCGACGATATTGCGCATGCAGCGACCGCATTTGGGCTCGCAGCCGAGCTGGCGGAACAATGCGCCCACGCTCCGTTGGCCCGGGGTTTCGCCGAGGCGCTCTCGTATGTCGCGGTCCGAAAGGACATTGCATGAGCACAGGATCATCACGCTTCCTACTTTGGAAAGATTGTAAACAGCCTTCTATTTCAGGATGTTACATTGTTTCTCCGGGTCACGCCAGAGGCGGGGCGATTTCCTGTGCATGATACTTGATCCCAGGACGCTGGGAATAATGCGGTCGGGTTCGCGTTTGAAAAATGGCATGAGCGAGCATTGTCCCTTTTGTTGCGGACCTTCCAACCCTAAAAATAGGACGCAAACCTCATGCCGCCAGCACGCTGCCATCGGAAGGGCCGGAAAGTGACGAAGAGGCGCCTTGAGTCTGGAATGGACCGCCGGAGCATTGTTTTTGGGTTCACCGAGACGTCCCTCGGCCTCGCGCTGGCCGCCGCCAGTTCGACAGGGATTTGCGCGATTTTTCTTGGGGACGCGCGCTCTTCTCTATTGCTCGCATTGCGGCAGCGTTTTCCACAGGATGAACTGGTGGAAGGCGAAGGGGATTTTCTGGTCCAGCTTTCGCTCGTGGCCAGCTTTATCGAGCAGCCCCGATTGGAGCGCAAGTTCGGGATTGATGTCCAGGGCACGGATTTCCAAAGGCAGGTATGGCAGGCGTTGCGCGACATTCCTCCCGGCTCCACCGTCAGCTACGCCCAGATCGCGCGACGCATCGGCCGGCCTCGCTCGGTTCGAGCGGTCGCCGGAGCCTGCGCGGCCAACAAGATCGCGGTGGCGATCCCTTGCCACCGGGTTTTGCGCAGCGACGGCGACATTTCCGGCTATCGCTGGGGCGTAGAGCGGAAACGGAAATTGCTGGAGCGCGAAGCGCCGGGCGCCATGGCGCAGGCCTGGCTGAGCCCGACTATGTTGAGTTCCTAAAAGTGCGTTTTTCTGAGGCAACGTAGAGGATGATTCCTTCGAAATTCATCGAAACGGCGCCAGTGGCCGAAATCTAGCGCTTGGTTCCCGCGACATGGAACGGTTCAAGCCGGAATAGCCCGAATCGGCGGCGCTTTACGCAATTTTAGGGCCGGAGCGAGGAGAAGCCCTGCTTGCCGCCTAAAGGCGAGTTTCACATTTCCGTTTAAAAACAGTCACGCAATCGCGGCAAGTTCCCCACGCCCGCCGATCTTGGCGGAAGAATAGATGATGGGGAAGCTTATGCGTTCGATTTTGAAATCGACCGCCCTCGCGCTACTGGGCGCGACGGCGATATCGGCAGTCAGCTACGCCAAGGAGGGATCGGTTCCGCACGGCGGATTCGGCGGCTTCGATCACGTTTTCTTCATCATAATGGAGAACAAGACCGACACCGACATCCTCGGAAACTCCTACGCTCCGTTCATAAACGCCTATGCGAAGGTCGCCAACCGGGCGACGAACTACTTCGCCGTGGGCCATCCCAGCGCGCCGAATTATCTTGAAATCGTCGGCGGCTCCAATTTCGGCCTCACCAACGATTATTGGCCCAACTGGCCGAACGGCGGCTGCGTGGACCACGCTCCCGGCAGCACGGGTTGCGTTAACGCTTTCACGCCGATTGCCGTTGCGGGGGCGGACAATCCCGTCGTCGCGACCGCGACCTCTTCCAGCCAGTGCAACGGCGAGATCGCCATCTCCGGAACGCCGGCGCCGAACAACTGCGCGCTGTACAACTATCCGGCCGCCTATTTCACGCCCAAGTCTATCGCCCATCAGCTCGTCCAGAGAGGCATGAGCTGGAAAAGCTATCAGGAGGGGCTGCCGAGTGTTTCTCCCGGCGTCTACGGGCTCAACTACTCGGACGGCGCTTACTCGAACCTGAGCCCCGCGGCGGCTTTCGCACCTGGCGCGATCCAGAAACTCTACGCCGTCAAACACAACCCCTTCGTCTATTTCCTTGACATCGAGACAGGCGCCAATCCGGCCCTGAGCTTGAGTCAGGTGGCGAATTTCGACAGCGATAACGGTTTGTGGGCCGATTTGCAGCATCCCGAGCGCGTGCCGAACTTTTCGTTCATCGTCCCGGATCAGTGCAATGACATGCATGGCGGCGTTTCCGGCGGGACGCCGATCTGCTCGGCTCCCACCAACACTGTAGGGGCCACGGCAACCCAGCAGGAAGAGTTTAGCCTGCTCTTGCAACAGGGCGACGCCGAGGTCGCCAAGGTCATCACCGGCATCAAGAACTCGCCGGTCTGGCAGATGGGCCGAAACGCCATCATCCTGACCTGGGACGAGAATGACTACACTAATGCTGCCAATCGCGTCGTCTTCCTCGCCGAGACTAATTACGCGCCTAACGGTTACGTCAGCAACACGCCTTACGACCACTACTCGCTGCTGCTCACGCTCGAAGCCGGCTTCGGCCTGCCCTGCCTCAATCACGCCTGCGACAAGACCTCGCTGGTGATGGACGACCTTTTCGGGTTCCGTCAGCGCCATTAAAAATCTGGTTCGCGGGCGACATGACCTGACGCCCGCGAACCGCTCATATCCCTCATTCACAATTCGCCAAAGCCCGTTCCGCACCGCATTGTCGCGCACGTGCGGCTTGCATCGCCCAGTCGAGGATATTTTCCTGACGGCCTAAAGCGAGACTGGATGTCTGGTTAGCCCTTGGCGGAGCTCGCCAGCGTCACGACGCTTGGATCAACGAGGGAGTGGCGCATGAGCGGCCGGACGAGATAACTAGCCGCGCCTATTTGCCGATAAGGCGTTTTCTCCAAGCGCAATCAGCGCCGCGCGCAGTCCTTCGTCCTCGACGCCCTGCGTCGCCTGGGCCGCTTGCGCCCGCGCGGCAGGGTCGGGGAGTGGGGGGAGCGGTTTGGGTGCGGTCCGATGCAAGGGCTCCTGCCGGATCACGAGCCTGGCGACGCAGCGCCAGCCCAAATGCGTATTGATGCGCTCGATGATGGCGCCGCTCATATGTTGAATATCCAGCCCGAAACCGGGCTCCACGCGCAAAACCAGCGTCGCCGGCAGCTGCGCGCTGTCCTGCGTGCTTTGCGTGGCGCTTCGATTGGCCTCTCCATCCGTCTTTTGCCGGGCGCGCGGCGGCCAGTTGAGCCTCGCCGGCTGGCACAGCGCGCCGACGCGCTTGCCGACGATCGTCTCCCATTGGGTAAGCAGCGTGGACTCGCCAAAACCCTGCCGCGCAATCAGCGGGTCGAGCGTGCGATTGACCAGTTCCGCCAAGGGACGTGGCGCCGTTCGCCGTTTAACTGGAGCGATGGGGGAACTCATGACGGATTCCACAAATTGCTTCTGCCCGGGCGTCGCAAAGGGATTTTCGACGCCAGAGCCCCGCTGCGTCGGGATTCATGCTATGACGACCCAAGCTTAAACCTGCAGGCGATCGCGAGCGCGCCAGCAAAGCCAACTTCGGCCGGTGTGTATGGTAACCGCTTCCGCCCAGCGTCGAAAGCCGATTGTCAGCGACGACAGGGGCGAAAGACTCCTGCGGTGGTGGGACCAGCATCGGCGCATGATGCCCTGGCGGGCGCCTCCGGGACACATGGCCGACCCTTATGCGGTCTGGCTATCGGAGATCATGCTGCAGCAGACCACCGTCGCCAGCGTAACTTCCTATTTCAATAAATTCATCGCTCGCTGGCCCAATGTCGAGGCGCTGGCGAGCGCCCCGTTAGACGATGTGCTGGCCGCCTGGGCCGGGCTCGGCTATTACGCCAGAGCCCGCAACCTGCATGCTTGTGCGCGGGAAGTGTCGGCCTATGGCGGGCGCTTTCCGCAGAGCGAGGAAGATCTGCTGCGGCTTCCGGGGATCGGGCCCTATACGGCTGCGGCGATCTCGGCCATCGCTTTCAACCGGCCCTGCGTAGCGCAGGACGGCAATGTGGAGCGCGTCGTCGCAAGGCTTTTCGCGGTGGAGCAGCCCCTGCCAGCCGCGAAATCCGTCATCAAGACGCATGCGCAAGGCTTCTTGTCGCATCAAAGGCCCGGAGATTTCGCGCAGGCGCTGATGGATCTCGGCGCAACGGTTTGCACGCCGCGCGCGCCGGAATGTAGCCGCTGCCCCCTTGCCGCAAGCTGCGCTGCGCTGCGCGCGGGGCGGCAGCTCGATTTTCCGGTCAAGGCCCAGAAGGCGGCCCGGCCGCACCGGCGTGGCGCCGCCTTCGTGGTGCGGCGCGGCGACGAGATATTGCTGCGCCGCCGCCCCTCCAAAGGGTTGCTGGGGGGCATGAGCGAAATTCCGTCAACGCCCCTCACGCAGGATGTCGAGGTTGGCGCGGCGTTCGGTTTTGCGCCGCTCGATGCGGGGTGGCGCCCGCTCACGGGCGCGGTGCGGCATGTCTTCACGCATTTTTCGCTGGAGTTGACCGTTTTTGTCGCCGACGCGCCCAATGGAAGCACGGCGCCTTTGGGCTGTCGCTGGGCGCCTCTCGCGCGTTTAGGCCAGGAGGGCTTGCCGACCTTGATGCGCAAGGTCGCCGAACATGCTGGGCTGAACCTGCCTAGCGTCGATTAGCGGTTGTTGGGGGAAGGCATGGCGCGGCGCGGTTCCGTTATCGAGGTGGAAATCACGGAGGGCGCCATTCGCGTGCGCAGCGCCGGGCGCACGCTGACCATAGCCAATACCGCGCCGCCCGCCGACGTTGAGGAGGAGGCGGATTTTTTCATCGTCCTGGACGAAATTGAACATTGGGACGCGCCTCACGACGAGATGGAGATCGAGGTCGCCGAACTGCAGCGGATTCTGGAGGCCATCGAACAGCAGGTGGAAAAGCACGGGCTGAGCGTGGTGTTTGAATAGGAGCGCCGCTCCCCTTCCAAGAAGGAGCGATTTTTTAACGCTGAGGCTGTTCAGTGCCGGCGAGGAAAAAGAGCGGGCGGCAAGGACTGCGTATCGTGAGCAATAGCCAACCCCTGACCGTGGTGATCTGCGCCGATCACGGCTCCATCACGGGCGGGCAGGCCAAGGTCGCCATCGAGAGCGCGCTGGGGCTCAAGCAAGGCGGCGCAAGGGTCATTTTCTTCGCAGCGGCCGCTCCCGTGGACTCGCGGCTTCGAGAAGCGGGAGTCGAGGTCGTTTGCCTTGGGCAGACGGATCTCCTTGGGAATGCCTCGCGCGCGAAGGCCATGCTGCAAGGAACCTGGAACAGCGCAGCGAGCAAGGCGCTCGGGGAGCTGCTAGCAGGCTTGCCAAAACAAAATGTCATCGTTCACGTGCATGGCTGGGCGCGCGCCTTGTCGCCTTCGATAGCTCGCCCCATCGCCGCCAGCGGCCTGCCGGCGGTCTATACCGTCCATGAATATTTCCTGTTTTGCCCCAATGGCGGCTTTTACAATTATCAAAAGGACGAAGTCTGCTCGCTGAAGCCGCTGTCGGCGTCCTGCTTCGCCACGAATTGCGACCAGATCAGCTATCCCCGCAAGATTTGGCGCGGCGGGCGCTTGCTCATGGCGAAGCGGCTGGCGCGATTGCCCGCGGTCTTTAGCGATTATATCTGCCTCTCCGATTTTCAGCGCGGAGTCATCGGCTCTTATCTGCCAGCAGGCGCGCGCGTGACCCGTATTTCCAATCCGATTGACGCGCCCGATCTCGGCCCCAAGGAAAATCCGGCGGCCGGCGAGTTTATTTTTGTCGGCAGGCTGTCGCCGGAGAAGGGCGTGTTTCTGTTCGCCGAAGCCGCCGCGAAGCTTGGCGTACCTGCTACATTCGTCGGAGACGGCCCGCTGAAGGAAGAGTTGCGCGCACGTTTTCCCAACGCGCGATTGCTTGGCTGGCAGGACAGCGAAAATGTGCGCCAGGCGATGCGCGCGGCCAGGGCGCTGGTGTTCCCCTCGCTATGGTTTGAGGGCCAGCCGCTCACCGTGCTTGAGGCGAAGGCGCTGGGCACGCCGGTTATTGTCGCCGACCAATGCGCCGGCCGCGACGAGATCGAGGACGGAGTCAGCGGGCTCTGGTTTGCCTCCGGCGACGCTGGCGCGCTCGCTGGCGCGATGAGCCGGCTGAGCGACGCGGGGCTTGTCACGCGGATGTCTCAAGCCGCCTATGAGAGCTATTGGCGCGCCCCCGCGACGCTGATCCGGCATGTCGAACGGCTCGACGCGCTCTACAGGGACATGCTTGCGCCTCCAGCGACGGCGGTCTATAGAGCGTCGTCGTAACGCTCCCTTCGTCTAGCGGTCTAGGACGTCGCCCTCTCACGGCGAAAACAGGGGTTCGATTCCCCTAGGGAGCGCCAATAAATCAACTATTTAGAGGCTTTGCCCGCGTCCTGTGCGGGCGCGGCCGAGGCCCAGTGGACAGACTGGAGCGGGGGCGGAGCATTTTCCTTCGGCGTCCGCTGGAGTGATAATTGCAATCCCGAAGGTTGCGGTTTTGCGCATGCGCCGGCCGGCCCGCCGTTGCTCAAACAACGAATGTCCACAGCCAGTCCTTTGCTCGAGGAAATATGTCGATTGGGAAGCTCGTAATGAAAATTTGCTACGCCGGCCCAGATGGTTTCCCGAGACGTCTTGCTTCTGGCGTTCTTGTCGCCGCCGCATCCATCCTTTTTTGTGGCTCCGCTTTTGCGCAGGGCGCAATCAAGACGAAGTTCGACGCCTGGGAATATCGTTGTGAGACGCCCGCTGGCGAAAATGCGACAGAGCAATGCGCTTTGACCCAGACCGTCAGAGCCGAGGAAAACGCCAATGTGAATCTGGGCGTAATGGTCGTCAAATCAAAAGAAGCGAAGAATGGGGTCTTTCGCGTCATCGCGCCAATGAGCGTGTTCCTGCTCAACGGCGTAAGCCTGAAGATAGATCAGACTGACATCGGGCGCGCGGCGTTCTTCAGATGTTTTCCCTCCGGCTGCCTCGCGGATGTGGTCATCGACGACAAGTTTGTCGACCAGCTGAAAAACGGCAAGATCGCCACCCTTGTCATTTACCTCACCCCTTATGACGGTCTCAGACATCTCGTCATGCTGAAGGGCTTCAAGGAAGGATATGAGAAGCTCCCCTGAGGCGCCTTGCCAACTCCCAAAAGTGAGCGCCCTCCGGTTAGCCCATGCGAATCATGTGCTTGCCGTGAACCGGCGGCTCCTCCTCCGGGCTTAGCCCGTTTCAATAGACGCCTCGGAACGCTGCGCCTCCGGATGATGTTTCCGATGGAACGGAGCGGCCGGACCAGGCTTGGCGCGGCGACTCGTGCGGTGGCAATTTGGTATTCTGAATCATGTATTTGTGGTGTAAAAGCAGCCGATCGTCATTTTTGGGTGGTTTGACGGCTGACACGCGTGCGGCGCTGGAGCCTCGGGGACGCGTTGGCTCGCGCGACAGGCTCTCCGGGCGCATGTCCCGCCATTGACAGAGGCCCGGCGCAACTGGTCTATGCGGGCATTGCGCCCAAGCCGCGCGCCTCGGAAAGGAACTAGAGCCTGACGTCCCTCGCTACGCTTCCCGAAATCCTCGAACCCTTCGAGCGCGCCTGGCGCCACCGGGAGTTGATCCGCGCCGTGGCGCGTCGAGAGTTCATTTCGCGCTTTCGGGGATCGGCGCTTGGTCCGCTTTGGGCGGTGCTGTCTCCGTTGATCATGATGCTGACCTATACGGTGGTGTTTTCCGTCACCGTGCCGCAACTCGCGGCCGGCAAAAGCGTCACCCAGTACGCGTCGGGCATCTTCATTGGCTTGATCGTCTTCAACCTCTTCAGCGAGCTCGCCTATCGCGCGCCGATGCTGCTGCATGAGCACGTCAACTTCGTCAAGAAATCCATTTTTCCCAGCGAGACCATCGCCTGGACCGCGACGATCCGCGCTTTCACCTATGGAGGGATCGCCTTTCTCGTGTTTCTGGCCTTTCAGCTTGTCACGGGCGGCGGTCTGCATTGGTCTTTGCTGTTCACGCCTTTTCTCGTCGCGCCATTCGCGTTGCTGATACTGGGCGTGGTTTGGTTCTTCATGGCGCTCGGCGCATTCACGCGCGACGTTGCGCATATCATGGCCTCGATCGTGCCCATTCTGATGTTCGCGACGCCAGTATTTTATTCGCTCGACCAACTGCCGCCTCACATCGCCTTCTGGTTGCGATTGAATCTCATCGGCGACTACATCGAAATGTTCCGCGCGATCACGCTTGATGGTCGGCTGCCGAATCTCTTCGGCTATGCCCTTGTCGTGGTCATTTCCTATGCCGTGTTCTGGTTCGGCTACCAGTTTTTCATGCGCTATAAATCGGTCATCGTCGATGTCATCTGAACCTATCATCGTCAGCCAGGGCGTAGGGAAGGCATTCCAGCTTTACGCCCACCAGAATGACCAGCTGAAGCAGATCCTGTTCGGCTTGTGGAAGCAGTTCTACAAGGAAAAGTGGGTGCTGAACGACGTTTGCTTCACCGTCTCGAAAGGCGAACGCGTCGGCCTTATCGGCCGCAATGGCGCCGGGAAAACGACCTTGCTGCAGATTCTCTGCGGCATCACGCGTCCCACCAGGGGAGCATTTTCCGTCAAGGGCCGCATCGCTCCGATACTGGCGCTTGGATCGGGTTTTGACGGATTGTTGACAGGACGCGAAAACGCCCGCATCGGAGCCGCCATTCTGGGGCTGTCGCGGCGCGACGTTGACGCCTGCATTGAAGACATTGCAGCCTTCGCGGATATTGGCCCGTCATTTGAACAGCCGATGCGCACTTATTCGAGCGGCATGCTCGCGCGCGTCGCCTTTGCGATTTGCGCTCATGCGAAGGCCGACATTCTGATCGTCGACGAAGCGCTCTCGGTTGGCGACGAAGCGTTTCAGAAAAAGTGCGAGACGTTCATCGCCAATTTCGCGAAAGCCGGCACTATTCTCATGGTGTCGCATGATCTGGATTTTCTGCGAGCTCTTTGCGATCGCGTGATCTGGCTCGACAATGGCGTCGTGCGGCTTTCAGGCGAGCCGGCGACCGTGCTCGACGCCTATCGCGCCGCGATGGCCGAGAGCTGACTTATCAGGCGTAGGGCGAGGCCAGTCCATCGCCTGACCTGGGGCGTGGCGCCGCATTTACGCTCAGGGCTCGCGGACGCGGACCGTAATTCAACCGGGCGATCAAGAAGGCGGAATAGAGAATTTCCATCGTCACGAGGCCGGCGAGCAGGAACACGAAGCGAGCGTCGGCGCGCAACAGCGATTGCAACGCCACCAGAAACACTATGTGAGCAGCGGGAATTGCGAAGATCAACAATGCGCCGCCGGAGCCTCGTCGCCCCGTCACGTTTCCGTAGGCAAGCATCAATGCCATGGCGAGCATCGAATGGCCCAGCGCCAGAAGCGGCACGCCAAGGCGCATGGCCGCCTCGGTCGCCCATTCGGCGAGAAGTCTTGGGTCCGAGCGCGCGGTGTTGAATTGCGCCAGAAACTCGCCTGCCGGAAGTTCGAAAACGCCGCGCCAGGAACGTTGTGGCAGGCCGCTGTTGCCCTGCATCGGCAGGGCCATGGCGTATTCATCGAAATTGGTGATGCGCACGTCGCTGCCGTTGAGCGGGCGGGTCTGGATGCTGCCTTTCGTGAGCGCGACGATGACGCCGGAATCGTTGCGGCGGAATTCAGCGCGCGCGGCGGTGATCGTCTGTTCCTGATTCTTCTCCACGGAGATCTGCCGCACGAAAAGATTCACGGCGATGTCCGGCGTTTCCCAGCGTTCGAGATATAGCGTCTTCACGCCGTTCTCAAACGTGTAGAAACGCGCGGGATCAAGCATGCGGTGGTTGAGCGAGTTACGGACCACATTCAGCACGTCCTGCATGCTGCCCGCGGATCGCGGCGCGACGAAATTCGCCAGAAAATATCCTGCGCCAACGAGCGCCAATGCGAGAACGAGAGCAGGGCGGCATATGGCCCATACCGAAAGGCGAAGCGCGAACAGCACCGCGATCATGCCCTCGGTCGCCATGCGCGAAAACTCCAGGGCGGTTGCGACGCCGACCGCCATGGGCAAGGCCACATAGGCGACTGTCGGCGTCACGCCGACGAGAGCGGGCCATATCAGACCTCCGCGCACCGCAGCCGCCGATAGCGAGCCCAGGAGATAGGAGAGCACCACAGGAACGCAAAGCGCGAATTCGATCACGAAGGCGGCGAGCGCGATGCGCTTGATGAGGTAGAGGAAAAGCAGGCGCGGCATCGTCAGCGATACCGCATCCGGCCATCAAAGCGGCGTCGGCTCATTTCTTGAACCTCGCCCAGGCGGCTTTGGAAAACTCCGTCCAGGCTGGATCAAATATCCCGCGCGAGGGCAACGCGGTTGCGCCGGCCCAGTGGCAAAAATAGATTTCCTTCCCATCCGGATCGAGAGGTTTGCCATTCACGAAGGTAACGCCGGGCGCCTTGTAGAAGCTCTCGTGAGAGGCGTTCTCGACGACATTGGGCAGCAAGGCGATTTTCACGCCGCGCCGATGGGTCACGAAATTGACCAGGGGCTGCGCGAACAGCTGGCCGCGCTTGCGCACGTCATGAAAAATCGCTGCGTCATTGGCCATCGTCTCGATGAAATCCGATAGCTTCAAATATTTGTTCGAGGTGACCCAGAAGCCATCATTGAACAGCAGCACGTCGCGCAGGAAGGGATAGGCGTCGCGCCGGTCGTTGTAGACATATTCAAAGCTCGGCGAGGCGACGATGAATTCGGTCTTGCCTGCTTCCAGTCGCCCGAAAATCGGCGTGAAATCGCGAAACAGGATGACGTCCACATCGACATAGGCCACCTCGTCGAGGGGCAACGACAAAGCCTGAAGCTTGCGCAGGCGGCGACGATTATTGTTGAATATGCCCGGATAAAGCTCGTGCGCGAGCTTGTCGATCTCGGTAGGCTCCTCCTCGACGAAATGCGCGCCGTAAATCTCCGCCGCCCGGCGGGTCTGTGCGATGTTGTCGTCATAGGGGATCAGATATATCGGCAGACCGGAGTTGGTCGCGCGATAACTCTCCAGAAACGGCAATAGCCAGTCGATGATCTTGTCATTGCCGACGATGGCGATGCCGTAGCGCTTGCTGGCGGTTCCGGCAGGAGGGCTCGCGGAGGCGCCCGCTTCGGCGGTCTGCGAAAAGACTGGATTTGGCAGGTTCTGGCTCATATACGAAGCTCTACTTGGAAAGTTTGGGGCTTAGCAAGAGGGGCGATTTTGGCGGCTGACAAGGCACTTGACGGAGAGGCTGGCGCTACGCCCCTGTCCGGGAAAACCGTCGCCGTCGTCCATGCCGCCTGGCACTCCTGCGGCAGCTATCAGGTCAACGTCAGCCAGATAGCGGCCTATAAGGCGTTGGGCGCGCGGGTGATTTCCATTGCGATGATGGATGCGCTGTCGCCTCCGGCGCCCGAGGGGCCGCGTTGGCCGGGCTATCTCGCCGCGACCGGCGACCTTCACGCCGACCGGCGGTTCTTCACGGCGCCGCCGAACCATAGCGTTCTCACATCCGCCTTGTTGCTCAATGGATGGTGGCCGCTCATCCACGGCGATCAGGCGACCTGGCTGATCGAGCTCGCAAAGCGCGCCCCCTTGCCGGAAGGGCTCGAGTCCGAGCGGATAGACCTTATCCACGCCAACCATTATTTCACTCTGCCGCTCGCGGAGCGCTTGCGCGGCGCGGCGCGCGCGCCGATCATCGTCGAGACCCAGGATATTCAGGCGCGGCAATATGTCTTGCGTAATCAAGGCGGTTTTTTTGTGCCGCCCTACGCAACCTACGACGATATGCTGGCGGTTGAACTGGACTGGACCGGGCGGGCGGATCTTTGCGTCCACCTAAATGAAGAAGAGTATCTGGAGTTCCAGAGGCTTCTGCCCGGGGCGCGTCATGCCTTGATTTATCCCGCCACAAAGCCGGTCGCGCTGAGCGAGCGAGGCCGGAACATCGTCATCGTGGCCAGCGACAATTACGCGAATTTTGTCAGCCTGCGCTGGTTCCTGAGGGAGGCGCTGCCGCTGGCGGGCGATGTGACGGTTGCGATCTATGGCAATATCGACGTTGGCGTGAAAAATCGCGACAAAGCGCTTTACGAGGAGCATCGCGACTTGTTCAAGGGGCGGGTCGAGGACATAGGGGCTGTTTACGCCGACGCGGGCTGCATCTTGCTCCCGACCATCGAAGGGCATGGCCTGTCGATCAAGGCGGTTGAAGCAATGTCCAGCGGCGCGCCCCTGATCGCGACGTCCCAGGCGTTTCGCGGCATGGGCGTCGACCCCAGGACTCTTTCCAATGTGATGTTGCGCGAAGACGCGGCCGGTTTCGCCTCCGCTCTGCGCGACGCCTGCATTCGTCTTGGCGCCGGGGACGCCCTTGCGGACAGCGCGGTCAGCGACACGCGGCGCCTCTATGACGCAACCTTCAGCCCGCAGGCCTACGCCCGCGCGTTGGCGCGCTTTGCGGTTCCGCTGGTCCGCGCGGAAAACTGAACGCGCCCGCAATTTTCGGCGGCAATCCGAAAAAAAGGCCCGGAGCGGCTCACGGGGAGCCGTCCTCCGGGCCAACGCCGCGCGTTCCAGCGACAACTTTGGTCGTCGCCGGAGTAAAGCGGGATTGATCAGTAAGAATAGTACATGTCGTATTCGACCGGATGCGGGGTCATTTCGAACCGATACACATCCTGATACTTCAGCTCGATATAGGATTCGATGAAGTCCTGGCTGAACACATTGCCCGCAGTGAGGAAGGCGTGGTCGGCCTTCAGGCTGTCGAGCGCTTCGCGCAACGAGCCGCAGACGGTGGGGATGGCCTTCAGTTCCGCCGGAGGCAGATCATAGAGATCCTTGTCGGCGGCTTCGCCCGGATTGATCTTGTTGGCGATGCCGTCGAGACCGGCCATTAGCATGGCGGAGAAGGCGAGATAAGGGTTCGCCGTCGGATCGGGGAAGCGAACCTCGACGCGCTTCGCCTTCGGGCTGGTCACATAGGGGATGCGGCAGGACGCCGAACGGTTGCGCGACGAATAAGCGAGCAACACCGGAGCCTCGAAGCCCGGAACCAGACGCTTGTAGGAATTGGTCGACGGGTTGGTGAAGGCGTTGAGCGCCTTGGCGTGCTTGATGATGCCGCCGATATACCAGAGGCATTCCTGGCTGAGGCCCGCGTATTTGTCGCCCGCGAAGACGGGCTTGCCGGCTTTCCAGATCGACTGGTGCACATGCATTCCGGAGCCGTTGTCGCCATAGACCGGCTTGGGCATGAAGGTCGCCGTCTTCCCGTAGGAGTTGGCGACCTGATGGATGGCGTATTTGTAGATCTGCAGATGGTCGGCGACGGTGACGAGGGTCGCGAACTTGAGGCCGAGTTCGTGCTGGGCCGAGGCGACCTCGTGATGATGCTTTTCGACGGCGACGCCCATCGCGGCCATCGCGGCGAGCATTTCGCCGCGCATGTCCTGCGCGGAATCGACTGGCGGCACGGGGAAATAGCCGCCCTTGGTGCGCACCCGATGGCCGAGATTGCCGCCCTCATAAGCCGTGGAGGAGTTGCTCGGCAGCTCCGAGCTGTCGACTGAAAAGCCGGTGTTGTAGGGATCAGCAGAGAAGCGAACGTCGTCGAACACGAAGAATTCCGCTTCCGGACCGAAGAAGGCGGTGTCGCCGACGCCGGTGGACTTCAGATATTCCTCGGCCTTCTTGGCGATGCCGCGCGGATCGCGGTTGTAGCGGGCTCCGGTGGTGGGCTCGACGACGTCGCAAACGATGACCAGGGTAGAGGCCGCGAAGAAGGGGTCCAGCGTCGCTGTCGCCAGATCCGGGATCAAAAGCATGTCGGATTCGTTGATCGCCTTCCAGCCGGCGATCGAGGAGCCGTCGAAAGCGACGCCTTCCACGAGGGCTTCGGCGTCGACGATTGACACGTCGAAGGTGACATGCTGCCACTTGCCGCGCGGATCGGTAAAGCGGAAGTCGACATACTTGATGTCGTTGTCCTTGATCTTCTTCAATACTTCAGTAGCCGTCGTCATGTCCTTGAGCCCCTGTTTGTTACATTTTTTGTAGAGATTAACGCCCGCAAGTCAAAGGTGGGAGGGTCGTTCCTGTTATTGGGGAACGGACGTTTCAGATTGCGTCCACGCCAGTTTCCCCGGTACGGATTCTGATCGCTCCCTCAATATTCGAGATGAAAATCTTTCCGTCGCCGATGCGGCCCGTCTGAGCGGACTTGCGGATGGCCTCCACGGCGCGATCCACGGCGTCATCAGGGAGAACAATTTCGATTTTCACTTTCGGGAGGAAATCCACGACGTATTCGGCGCCGCGATAGAGCTCCGTATGCCCCTTTTGGCGACCAAAGCCCTTCGCCTCGGTGACGGTGATGCCCTGCAAACCCGCCGTTTGCAGCGCCTCCTTCACTTCATCGAGCTTGAATGGCTTGATGATCGCCTCGATTTTTTTCATTCACCTTGCCTTCGCGCATTAATCTCGGCTCCCTGGCGGCAAGGCGCCGAGACGCCCCAGCGTGAGGAACCTCGGGGCTAATAGCATTTGGTGAAAATTTGCGCCACGGATAAAATTTGCCTGCGACATCGGCAGGCAGCCTTTCAATTAAGCGGCATCTGCGCAAATTTATCGCTGATTTTAGTGGACTATGGGTTCGCCTCCCTGAAAATGATCATGACCGGGCGATCGAGAGACCTCCCGAAACAAGAAAAAAGCCGCCTCGCAAGCGAGGTGGCTCCATTTCCGAAAGCGCGGGAGGGACAGCCGGCTTTTCGGTTAAGGCGTTGGGACCGAGGCGATCGTTTTCAGGATCTGCGAAGCGATCTGGTAGGGGTCGCCTTGAGAATTGGGCCGGCGGTCTTCCAGATAGCCCTTGTAGTCGTTTTTCACGAAGCTGTGGGGAACGCGGATCGACGCGCCGCGGTCAGCAACGCCCCAGGAAAAGGTGTCGATCGAGGCGGTTTCGTGCAAGCCGGTAAGGCGCAGATGGTTGTCTGGACCATAGACGGCGATGTGATCGGCTTTGGCTTTCTCGAAGGCCGCCATCAGCTTTTCGAAATAGTCCTTGCCGCCCTTTTCCCTCAGATAAGTCGTGGAGAAATTGGCGTGCATTCCGGAGCCATTCCAGTCGGTGTCACCGAGCGGCTTGCAGTGATATTCGATGTCGACGCCATATTTTTCGCCGAGACGCTGCAGGATATAGCGGGCCATCCACATTTCGTCGGCGGCCTTTTTCGAACCCTTGCCGAATATCTGAAACTCCCACTGGCCCTTCGCCACTTCGGCGTTGATGCCCTCGTGATTCAGGCCGGCTTCCAGGCACAGATCGAGATGCTCTTCGACGATCTGGCGGGCTATGTCGCCAACGTTCTTGTAGCCGACGCCAGTGTAATAGGGGCCTTGAGGCGCAGGAAAGCCGTGGTCGGGGAATCCGAGCGGGCGTCCGTCCTGATAGAGGAAATATTCCTGCTCGAAGCCGAACCACGCTCCCGGATCGTCCAGAATGGTCGCACGGGCGTTGGTGGGGTGAGGCGTGACGCCGTCGGGCAGCATGACTTCACACATGACGAGAACGCCATTCTTGCGCGTTCCGTCAGGATAGACCGCTACTGGCTTGAGAACGCAGTCGGAGCTTCTACCTTCCGCTTGCCGAGTGGAGCTGCCGTCGAAGCCCCAAAGTGGGAGCTGCTCAAGGGTCGGAAAGCTATCATAATCCTTGATTTGCGTTTTGCCCCGGAGGTTTGGAACTGGAGTATAGCCATCAAGCCAAATGTACTCGAGCTTGTATTTCGCCATATGTTTTTATCTCCGGTCGTTGGTATGGGAACTCTACGGCGCTTCGGGTCCGCCTGGTTAGGCGGCGCTTGCAGCCCCAAAGGCGCGGCTGCCTTATGCAGCACCCATGCCAAGCCTTCCCAGCGGCAAAAAGCCCGCTTCAGCGCGCCAACAGCTAAAACGCTCCTCGCTAAAGGTTATTGCCCGGTCCGGGGCACGCGCAACGGCGGGCGATTACGCGCGCGCCGGTTGCGCCGCGCGGTCATATCACAACTCAGCCGTGGTCAGTGACTACAGGCAAATCCTCGCGTGCGCCCCATTCAGACCAGGAGCCGTCATAGACGGCGGAAGCGCCATGGCCTGTGGCGGCCAGGGCTAAACTCAGGATGGATGCGGTGAGTCCGGACCCGCATGTGGCGATGACGGGGCTCTCC
>Ga0182030_10007643_pt1 | contig 22521 bp, 11 predicted proteins | sample 812S3MmetaG_FD_121299 | JGI IMG/M metagenome (GOLD analysis project Ga0182030, IMG submission 121299) | Permafrost microbial communities from Stordalen Mire, Sweden - 812S3M metaG (Illumina Assembly) | ecosystem: Environmental > Terrestrial > Soil > Wetlands > Permafrost | place: Sweden... | reverse complement strand
CTCCGGTCACTCTATCGGCCAGCGGCGGCTCGGGTGGGCCGTATACCTTCACGGCTTCCGGGTTGCCGGCGGGGTTGAGCATCTCCTCGTCGGGCACTATCTCCGGGACGCCGACGGTGAGTGGAACATTTAACTACACCGTGACGGTCACCGACAATTCCGGGCACTCCGGGACAATTAAGTGCAAGATCACGGTGAATGCGCCTCCTCCGGTGACCTCCACATGCCTGTGCAGCAGTGGGCAGCAGGGCGTCACCATCATTCCGGTCACAATGGTCGGTAGCGGCGGTGTGGGCGGACCGTATACCTTCACAGCCACGGGACTGCCCTCAGGCCTGAGCATCTCGTCTTCGGGCACTATCTCGGGTACACCGTTAGTGAGCGGAACCTTTAACTACACGGTCACAGTCACAGACGCTGCAGGCAACAAGGGTACGGTGAATTGCACCATCACGGTTAAGCCAGCTCCTCCGGTGACCGCTAATTGCCTTTGCAACAGTGGGCAGCAGGGCGTTGCGATCACGCCGGTAACGATGGTGGGCAGCGGTGGAATAGGCGGCCCGTATACCTTCACAGCCACGGGCCTGCCCGCCGGCCTGAGCATCTCCAGTTCGGGAACAATCTCGGGAACGCCGACGGTGAGCGGGACCTTTAACTACACGGTGACGGTAACCGACGCCGGCGGCAATAAGGGCACGGTGAACTGCACCATCACGGTAACTCCGGCTCAGAAGGGCCCCACCTGCGCGTTTGGCGTTGCCAGCGCCTATAACCTGGTAGCGCTAACGGGGAACATCAGCTCCTCGGCCGACATTACCGGGAGAATCGCAGCAGACGGACAGGTTACTCAAGCCACAACCATCGGCACCGAACTGCGCACCAGCGATCCATATATGTCCCTGGCCTCGGCGAACGGTGGCCCCTACGCCATCGTTGCAGCAGGAGGAATCCCCACAGGCAACTCCTTCAACGTCAACGCGGGCGGCAACGTGTACTCGTACACTTCGACCAAGGCTAGCTTTAACTTTGCGAACGAGAACTACTCGGGCAGCCCCTATACGGGATCAAAGCTCGTGACTGGGGGGCAATCTCCGATCAATTTCTCTACTCTCCAGACAGAGATGGATAACTTGACCGGGCAGTTGGCCGGGCTGGCCGCGAACGGAGCTGTTTGTTCCGTGAGTAGTTCCGGCTCGATTGTGCCGGGAAACGGATGCCCTTCAAATCCAACGTACTACAATCCCAGTTCGCAGCACTATAGCCCCTCGTGGATCGTGCTTTATGGCACGAGCACTACGACCAACGTCTTTAACCTGACGCAGGCCCAATTCCAAAACAACGACAATCTCGATATCGAGGTGCCGACCGGCTCAACCGTAATCATCAACGTCGCTGGCACGAACGACACGCTGCAAAGAAGCGTCTACTTCCAAGGAAATACGGTGACAGATGCAAATGCAGGCAGCATTCTGTTCAATTTCCCCAATGCAACCGCGGTGACCATCAATGCGCAATTCGATGCAGCGATTCTTGCTCCCTACGCTTATCTGAGCGGTGGCAGCCAGATGGGCGGCATGTTCATTGCGGCCAGCATCGGCCCAACGGGCGAGGTGCATTACGATGCATTCAAGAGCACGCTTCCGATTTCCGGGATGTGCTCGCAATAGCATGTGTTGATGCTCCCTATGCCGGATGGTGTTGCGAGGGAAGAGAGGGACTAACCGGAGCTCCCACGGACAGGTTATCGTCCGTGGGTCGACTCCTGGGGCTGTGGCAGGGCCGCAGCCGTAGACGAGTGGCCACAAGCGCAAGCAGTCGTACGCTGCACCTAGGTAGTGTCCACTTGGCGATACATGAGCTGTATGCGTATGACCACACGCTCGCCACGCTCCGTCACCGTGCAGTTGGTCATACGCATACCCCGCGCAACTGAAATTGGTTGAGCATGAGGCACTAAACTCGCATGTTATTGATTTTATTTGGCTGTCCCCCAGGCAGTCATACTCGCTGATTTTAAATCACTTACATGTGCTTCTGACGCGAATACCCAGTTCTGTACCCTTGCATTTTGGGAACGATTTCGAGCCGATTCGTACTTCGTTGGACAGCCCTATGTTGGTGTCGTCGATTGTACTGGCGGACATTGCAGCCGGGACCGATTGCTTTGAGGGCAGCCTCCAACACTTTGCCACATAATCTTGCTCAGAATATGCGAAGAAATTCAGAGAAGAGTGCCACCCGGTTCCAGACCCTTTGGCGTGCATAGTGGTGAGCGCATTTGCGCATTGATTGGGCGTCCCGTATCGTTGTCCAAGAGTTCAAATGCCGTTGCTCAACTGCAAGCAAATAACAGGAAAACGCGCATGCAAGCACCTCGGAGAACTGAAGATTGAAAAAGCTGGCAAGCGCGACCGACCCCCTCTGGTACAAAGACGCGATCATCTATGAACTCCACGTCCGAGCCTTCGCCGACTCGAACGGCGATGGCATTGGGGACTTTCCTGGACTGCTCACGCGGCTCGACTACCTCCGAGACCTCGGCGTCACCTGCATCTGGCTTCTGCCTTTCTTTCCCTCGCCCCAGCGCGACGACGGCTACGACATCGCCAACTACGTCGATGTCAACCCGTCCTACGGAACCCTGGACGATTTCAGGCAGGTTCTCGACGCAGCGCACCAACGCAACATGCAGGTCATGATCGAACTGGTCATCAATCACACCAGCGATCAGCACCCATGGTTCAAGGCCGCCCGCCTGGCGCCGCCCGGTTCACCGGCGCGCGAGATGTACGTCTGGTCCTCGACCACCGAGCTCTTCCAGCACGCCCGCATTATCTTCACCGACACCGAAAAATCCAACTGGACCTGGGACGATACGGCCAAGGCCTACTATTGGCACCGCTTCTTTTCACACCAGCCTGACCTCAACTTCGATAACCCGGCGGTAATCGAGGAGGTTCTCAAGGCCATGCGCTTCTGGCTCGACATGGGCGTCGACGCGCTGCGCATGGACGCCATCCCGTACCTGGTCGAACGCGATGGAACCTCCTGCGAAAACCTGCCCGAGACCCACGCCATCGTCAAGACCATCCGCGCCGCCATCGATGCCGACTACGGCAACCGTTTGATCCTGGCCGAAGCCAACCAGTGGCCTGCCGATGTCCGTCCCTACTTCGGCGATGGCGACGAGTGCCACATGGCCTTCCACTTTCCCCTTATGCCACGCATCTATATGGCCCTCCGCCAGGAAGATCGGCTACCGATAATCGACATCATGGCCCAGACGCCAGCCATTCCGGACAACTGCCAATGGGGCCTGTTCCTCCGCAATCACGACGAACTCACGCTTGAAATGGTCACCGACGACGAGCGCGACTACATGTACCTCGCCTACTCGTCAGATCCGCGCATGCGCGTCAACGTCGGTATCCGACGCCGGCTCGCACCGTTGGTCGACAACAACCGCCGCCGCATCGAACTCTTGAACTCGCTCCTTCTCAGCTTTCCGGGTACACCTATCCTGTACTACGGCGACGAAATCGGCATGGGCGACAACATCTACCTCGGCGACCGCAACAGCGTTCGCACCCCAATGCAGTGGAACTCAGATCGCAATGCCGGCTTCTCGAAGTGCGACCCCGCCCGGCTCTATTTTCCCGTCATCATGGATCCCATCTACGGTTACCAGGCTATCAATGCGGAAGCTCAGCTTAGCGATCAGTCCAGCCTCCTGCACTGGACCCGCAATATGATCGCCTTGCGCAAACTCTTCCAGGTCTTCGGCCGTGGAACCCTCAGCTTTTTGAACCCGGCGAATCGCAAGATCCTCGCCTACCTCCGTGACCTCGAGCGCGGCGACGGATCGCACGAGACCGTTCTCTGCGTGGCCAACCTCAGCCGTTTTGCCCAGCCCGTCTCCCTCGACCTCGCCGACCACAACGGCGCCGAGCCCGTCGAGATGCTAGGCTATGTGCCTTTCCCTATCATCACCGAGGCCCCCTACGTACTCACCCTCGCTCCGTACTCGTTCTTCTGGCTCGAACTCCAGCCCCCGAGTGTGAAGCCAGCATGATTCTCTTCCCACCTGTCTGCGTCTTAACCTTGTAAGTGGTCTAGCCGGATGGAAAGCGGTCAATTGGGGACTGTAGAAAGCCTACAGATCCTCTAGAATCGACCTCGCGGATGACGATGGCGACAGCAGATCCAATTCCCGAAATCACCACCCCTTCCGCACGCGCGGACAACGGACTCCTCGTGCTGCTCGCCGCGATGACGCCGGAACAACTAGAACGCGTCCTCTCCAACCTGACCGCTTGCTTCCCGGCGGAGGACCTGCTCATCGCTTCCCCAGACGCGGTCTCAGATTCGCTCCCGGCAGACTCCCATCCATCTTTCCGGATCGTTGCCGCTCCCGCGGCCAGCGCCTCCTGGACCCTCACCGCCGCTGATTTCGTCAATGCTTACCAACTCGCAAGCAAAAACAAGGCGCGCGCCATCCTCATGCTGAGCCCGGAGTCAGGCTCGCTAGCTTCGTCCGCAATCCGCGCCCTCGCCAACGCCGTTCTCACTGCTCCCACGGACCTCGCGGTTCCCTGTTACGATCTGCCACCGCACGCCGGTCTGGTCAACTCCGCCATTCTTTTTCCTCTTACCCGCGCGCTGTTCGCCTCGCGCGTGCGGTTCCCCTTGGCTGTCGATCTCGCCCTCTCGCTTCGCATGGCCGAACGCCTCGCCGGCGCCGCCCATCGTTTCACTGCGCTCGACCAGGGCGAAGCGCTGCTTTGGCCGATCAACGAGGCCAAAGTTGCCGGGTTCGACGTCGATCAGTTCGAAGTTGGACCACTCGTCCAACACCAACCCGCCGGGCCCGACCTCAACACCATCCTTCCGCTGGTTACCGGATCTCTGTTCTCCGATATCGACACCAAGGCAGCATTCTGGCAGCGTTTCCGCCAGTTTGAGCCTGCGCGCGAACTCCTGCCCATTTCGCAAGCACCGTCCATCGATACGGCCCCAGATATTGCCCCTATGCTGCAGGCTTTTCGGCTCGCCTATTCCAACCTTCATGAAATCTGGTCGCTCGTCCTGCCGCCGAACTCGCTGCTCGGACTCAAGCGGCTCTTCGCGACCGACGCCGCGGATTTCCGCATGCCCGAGAGCCTCTGGGCCCGCATTGTCTTCGACTTTCTCCTCGCCCACCGCCTCCGCACCATCAACCGTGGACATCTGCTTGGCGCGCTGATCCCGCTTTACCTCGCATGGGTTGCAAGCCACATCAACATCACCACCTCCGGCACCACCCCCGAATGCCATATCGAGGCCGTTGCCGCAGCCTTCGAGGCCGACAAAACCTACCTGGTCTCACGCTGGCGATGGCCAGACCGGTTCAATCCATGAGTACACACGAATCAAACCCATTTCCGGTACGAAGCAAGAGAGTCGATTCAAGGAGTGAATCCCATGCTAAGCATTCTTGCCACTATGCTCCAGATAGCCCCAAACCAGGCTTTGCAGCCCTTGTATGCCGAAAACACCTCCATCTGGCGCCATATGTCCGACGCGCTCAATCAGTCGCTATACCGCGTCCTCTCTCTGCTCGTGACCATCCTGCCCGGGATACTGGCATTCATTGTCGCCATGGCGGTATTTACGTTGATTGGCATGGCCCTTTCCGCGCTGTTGCGCCGTGGACTTACCGCGGCCAAGTTTGACGATCGGCTGGCCCGCAGTCGCGGCAACATCGACTGGGCGCCATCCACTTCTCCCACGGCGCTTGTCGCTCGGGTCTCCTTCTGGGCCTGCGTCCTGCTTGGACTCGCCATTGGCGTTTCGGCTATCGATGCCTCCTACGCAACGGCCACAACGCTCACCAGCTCGCTAATTCCGTACCTTACCCAATTTGTAGGGGCCGCCTTCCTGCTCATCGCCGGCACTCTCATCGCGCGTTTCCTGGCCCGTTCGGTCCTCATCGGAGCAGTCAATGAGCAACTTCAATACGCGCGTTTCCTGGCGCTCGGTGTCAAGTGGCTCGTGCTCGTGCTTACCGCGGCCATGGTCCTCGACCACCTTCAGATGGGCGGCAACGTCGTTGAGCTGGCCTTTGGCATCCTCTTCGGCGGCATCGTCCTCACGCTTGCTCTCGCCGTGGGTCTTGGCTCCCGCGACCTCGTCAGTCGCTCGCTTGAAAGCCGCGCCGAACGCTCCGGCGAGCGCAGCACCGCACCCCCGACCACCCCAACTACCGGCCCTGGTGATTCCATCAGGCATTTTTGAGAACCTGTCCAAAAACCTGGATCGATGTGAAGCTCACAGCCCCAGCGCATAGCAGGCCCTCGTTGGGCAATAATCCCGCTAACTCGCCAAATCGCTGATGCGCGAAGCGGCGCTGACTTGCTGAGTTTGATAAAGACCCGCGCATTCCAGAGAATTCGGGCTCGCCGGTGCAGAATGAGGGTATGAACCTCCTCCACTCTCAGGCAGCAAAAGCCCGGTCAGTCACGTCCTCGGTCAGCGCCATTGTGATTGTTCCGTTGCAGGATGTGCTGGGACTGGGCAGTTCAGCGCGCATGAATCTCCCGGCACGGTGAGCGGAAACTGAAAATGGCGTTACCGTCCAGGCGTATTGAGCCGCGAATTGAGTGCGAGACTCCGATCCTTGACCGCGCTTTACGGCCGCAATAGCAGTTCTCAAATTGCCATCGAGGAAAACCGTCACCGCTGCGTGGAGTGCCCAGCAGATTCTTTGCCAGCGGTAATGAGACAACCTGGTTAAATCGGCATGTTCCGGTTTCGGGTTTTTCCACTCCATGCGACTTGAAGCAGCCTGTTCAAGAACGATTCAAAACCGGAATCCTGGCTTGAGTTCGCAGCGATAGACGGTGGTCTTCTCTTCCTCGGTGTTGGTGCGAGCCGTGCAGGTAGCCCAGCTTAAGTAGAGCGCCGGCCCAAGCGGAAAGACCATGTGGGTGCCGCTGATCTCGGCTTCGAGGCTTACACCCTCCTCGGTTGCCGGCAGGGTGAAACTAAGCGCTCGCCCAAATACAACAGGATAAGACTCACGCACATTTGAACTGATTGCGGTATGAAGGACTTCAGCTTCCAGCAAGAATGTGGCGGTGTCTGACCAATTCAAGGCGGAGATGCTGATCATGCGGCCACCATTCACGAAGCCGCTTGAATCAATTCGCGTAAAAGGGCATGGTCCTGCAATGCACGAGGCTCGCACATTTCTGAATTCATTACCGGCCCCTGCGTCCAGCGATTCGGTGGTGGCCGAGGCTTTCCAACTTCCATCCGGGGAACAGGACGAGCCGCGGATACAGGGGACATTTCCTCTATTGACAACTTGAAAGGTCTTGACCGCGCTGCCAATGTTTACTTCCGTTTGGGAGTTGAGCGTGTATCTCACCTTGATGTTTGACACCGCGGTCGGAAGTTTGCCCGCATCTGCGCCCGTTTGTTCATGCGTGGGCGCCATCTTGGCGACCCACAGCTGTCTGGCCGACATCCGGAGGCTGGATTGCAGTTCGATATCGAGAGGTTCGTAGCCTGGATGTCGAAAACTCAGAGTTACGATCTGCCCTGGCCAAACGCCTCCCTGAAACGTGAGGTCGAAATACCCCGAAGCGTTCGACAGTGTAGTGGCGCTCGTTGCGCCATCGGATGCCGTTATCGCAACGTCGGCGATCGGCAATTCCTTTCGTGTATCGTCGTTGCGAACGATCACTGCGCCCTTGATTCTCGTTGTTCCTGGGCTCCAGCGATGCGTGCGAACTGCGAGCAAAATCGCCACTGCGCTCGCAACGACTGCGACGATAGTCCAGACAAGCACATCTCTCCGCTTCACTTCAGTTCCACAGATGCCGCTCCCTACAAACCAATTTGATGCACCTTTCGCTCAAATTGCCGTCCGGCGCTCACTCCTCTCCATCTCACCCTGCATCCAAGTCATTAGCATCTGGAGCTTGTTTCAGCCTGAAAGCGAGTGCACGCCTAAGATGAGCATGCGTGGAAGACGAATGCAAGCCGGAAGATCGATGGGATCCTTCGAGTGTGCAAAATGATACTGCCGCAGAGTCTCAGAATCGAGCGCAGCGGAGACGGCGAAGGCACGCGCCGCAACTTGCTGCGCCGGATGGCTAGCATCTCTATGGGTCTGCCGCTTTCGCATTTGAAAGGCCTGTCCCTTGTTGCCGAGGCCGTAGCACAATCCGAGAGGACGCCCACGCATATTCAACCGGCCCCCCCTCCCGCGCCGACCTATTTGTCGCCCCAGGATGAGCAATTCCTGAACGGGCTCGAGCACTGCAACTTCCTCTATTTTTGGGAGCAAGTCAACCCGCAAACTGGATTGGTCCGGGACCGATGCAATGTTCGCGCCAAGGAAACCACCATCGTATCGAGTATTGCGTCTACCGGTTTTGGCTTGACAGCAATCTGTATCGGAGAAAAGCGGGGCTTTGTAAGCCGCTCCGATGCTCGCTCCCGTGTGCTCGCTTCGCTCTCGTTCTTTTGGAACAAATTGCCAACGCATCGTGGATTCTTCTATCACTTTGCCAATATCAATTCAGGTGAGAGGGTTTGGGATTCGGAAGTCTCTTCTGTCGATACAGCAATATTGCTCTGTGGCATTCTGACCTGCCGCCAGCATTTTCAAGATGAAGAGATCACGCAGTTGGCGCATGCAATCTTCGACCGGGTGGACTGGACCTGGTTATCGGAGGACACGAGCTTGCTGCCCCAGGGTTGGACACCTGAACTCGGATTCCTGCCATCCAAGTGGGACTTCTACAGCGAATTGATGATGATGTATCTCTTGGGGTTGGGGTCCTCGTCGCACCCGCTCAACATCGAGGCATGGTCTTCCTGGAAACGGGCTGTTTTTGAATACGATGGGTTGCGCTACGTGGGCTCTTTTGCGCCGCTGTTTGTGCACCAGTATTCCCAGGCATGGTTCGACTTTCGCAACAAGAAGGATAGCTACGCTGACTACTTCGAAAACTCAGTGATCGCCACCGATGTGCATCGCCGGTTCTGCCTGGAACTGAATGAACAATTCCCCGACTACAGTAACGCACTCTGGGGCATCACCGCCTCGGACTCAAATAAAGGCTATGTGATCTGGGGCGGGCCTCCGGCCATGGGGCCCATCGACGGAACCGTCGTCCCAGCCGCCACGGGCGGCTCATTGCCGTTCCTTCCGGACGCAACCATGCGTGTATTGAGAACTATTCATGACCACTATCCGAAGGCATGGAGCCGGTATGGCTTTGTGGACGCCTTCAATCCTTTGGAGGACTGGTATGACACAGACGTAATCGGCATTGACACCGGAATCACAATGCTGATGGCAGAAAATGCACGCACCGGATTTGTCTGGGACACCTTTATGAAGAACCCCGAGGCACAACGGGGAATGGAGATCGCTGGTTTCAAGGCCCACAACCACGCTGTCTCCAAGAGCCGATGAGTGTTGACAAGACGGTCAGTTATGACCAGTAGGCAGGCCGCAGTTGGTGAACGAATAGGGGTTATACCTGACTTCCGGCGCACCAACAACAAAAGTTGAGCGGGACGGCCAGGACCCTTGATCTGCAATGCAGGGTGCTTTCTCTTTTCTGAAACAAAAGTCTTGGTGGACCACTGAGAGGTGCATGTCCGCAACCGTGAATCACTCGAAACCGACCACCGAGTCCGGTGAACAACAAGCCGATCGCGCGCAAAGTCCCAACCACGCCTGGGGCGACCGGGTGCGCGCGCTCAAGAACGTCCCTGCGGTTCTGCACTTCGTTTGGGAATCGGGGCCCAGCGTCGTCTCGTGGAACATCTCCCTTCGCGTTCTCGTTGCCTTCCTGCCCGTGGGCATGGGAATTATAGGCCGCTTCATCATCGATGGAGTCAATAACATCCGCTTGAACCGCCCATTGCCTCAGCACTTCTGGTGGCTGGTAGCCTCGGAGCTGGCGCTAGCGGTGCTCATTGGCATCCTCTCACGCGCGGTGGACTACTTCGATAGCCTGCTAGCCGACCGCTACACTCATCATGTGAGCGTCGAGGTCATGCGCAAGGCCGCGTCTCTCGACGTCACCTCCTATGAGGATCCCGTCTTCTACGATCGTCTCGAACGTGCCCGCGCACAGGCCACTGACCGGTTGGCAATGATCCAGCAGATGGGCAGGCTCATCCAGCAGACCGTTACCGCTGTTGCATTTTCGGCCGTGCTCATCAGATATTCTCCCTTCCTGTTATTGTTGCTGATTGCCGGCATCATCCCCGCGTTCCTCGGTGAAAGTCACTTTGCCTTTCTCACCTACGCCAAGAACTTCCACCAGACACCCTGGCGTCGCCAGATGGATTATCTGCGGCAAGTGGGCGGAAGCAAAGAGGCCGCCAAAGAGCTGAAGCTCTTCAACTTGAGCAATTACCTGACCGGCCGCTTTAAAGGACTCTCTCAAAGGATCTATCAAGAAAACGTCGCCCTCAACCGCCGCCGCCTTTTCTGGGGCGGGCTTCTGGCAATCCTCGGCCAGTTCGGTTATTACGGCGCCTATGCCTACAGCATTTATCGCACGATTCAGGGCCGCTACAGCGTTGGCGATCTGACGCTCATCACCACCGCCATCATGCAATCCATGGCCAATATTCAGCAGGCATTTTCCACCGCGTCCGGCGTGGCGGATCAGGCACTCTTTCTCACCGACCTGATCGCCTTTTTCGAGATGAAGCCGCACGTCGAATCCAAGGCTGGGGGCATCTCCGTTTCACAGCCTGTGGCGCATGGCTTTGAATTCCGCAATGTCTCCTTTGCCTATCCCGGAACCAGCCGGCGCATTCTCAGCGATTTCAATTTCACGCTCTGCCCCGGAGAACGTGTGGCGCTGATTGGCGAAAATGGTCAGGGCAAGACAACCATAGTCAAGCTCATTACGCGGCTCTACGACCCAACCGAGGGCCAGATCCTGCTGGATGGCGTCGACCTTCGCGAATATGACCTGGCCGCCCTGCACTCCGAAATCGGTGTGATCTTTCAGGACTTCATGCGCTATGAGATGACCGCCCGTGAAAACATTGCTGTCGGCCGCATCGAAGTCCAGTACTCGCAACAAGAGATTGACTACGCGGCAGACAAGAGTATGGCCGCCGGAGTTGTTGCCAAACTGCCTGGAGGATACGATCAGATGCTTGGCCGCCGGTTTGAAGGCGGCGTGGACCTGTCAGGCGGGGAATGGCAAAAGCTGGCTTTGGCGCGAGCTTATCTCCGCGACGCGCAGTTGCTCATTCTCGACGAACCAACCGCCGCACTCGATGCACGCAGCGAGTTCGAAGTCTTCCAACGCTTTGCCGAACTCACCTTCGGCAAAATGGCACTGCTTATCTCCCATCGCTTTTCTACTGTCCGCATGGCAGACCGCATCGTTGTGCTGGAGGCCGGCCGCCTGGTGGAAGAAGGTAGCCACGCTGAACTCATAGCGCTCGGTGCACGATATGCCGCCATGTTTGAGATGCAAGCCGCGAGTTACCGATGAGACACGATGATTGATACTGCCACACTCTCGAATCCTCAGAATCCGCTCGCCGGCCCCGCGCTCGAACGTCTTTACCAGGCGGCTCGCGCCGCGGCATCGTGGAATGTGGTGCACAGGCCTGCTTCGGGCAGCACTTTTCCAACACGCGTCCACGCCACCCAAAATGCACTCAAGCAGATCGAGAAGGAACTCGCCTCTCCGCGCATCGCAGATATGGCGACCGGAGAGATGCAACCGGCGTCCCGCAGTTCCGCCTTGAACGACCTGCGTGAGAATTATCGCCTGCTCCGATCAGCCCTTAATGGCGTGGCTGATAGCCCTCGAGTCTTGGATCGGCTTCCACGCATCCTTCTTCAAGAGAATCAAGACGAGCCACGCGCCGCCGCTTCTGCCGAGGCTTATCTCCGTGCCGTCGATGGAGACTTTTCCGCGCCGAGCCTTCGCGCGTTCATCGAAGAGTTGCAGGTGCAAGAATCTCTCATTGCCGGAGAACTGTGGAGTATTCCAGCATTCCTGAAGTTCGTGCTGGTCGAGTGGTCGCTGGCCGAAGCAAAGACTCTTCTGGGTTCACCAGGTTCCGAACAGCAGCCCCGAACATCGGTCTTCGTCAGAAGTCTTCGCCAAATCAATAACGCGGACTGGGTCTCCATCATTGAGCCGCTTATTACTTTTGATGCTTTGCTCCGCGAAGATCCTGCGGGATCCTACAGTGGCATGGACTTCGAAAGTCGCGAATCCTACCGCAAACGTATCGCATTCATCGCAGAGCACTCCGACTACAGCGAGACCCAGGTAGCTCAAGAGGTCCTCGAACTTGCGCGTGAAGGCGCCCGGCATCCCTGCGACGATCCGCGTATCTATCGCCGTCATATCCATGTCGGCTATTACCTACTGGACAAGGGGCTTCCCGAACTCGCCGCACGGGTCGGCTTTCACCCTCCGCTCTTTGACCGTGTACGCAGGTTCATTCGCGCTACGGCCGACGACTTCTACATCGTTGGCGCCGTAATCGTCACGGCTCTCTTTATGGCCGCGGTGCTCTTTCCCCTTTTGTCCAGGTGCTCCCTTAGCGCTTTGGCCATCGCTGCGGCACTCGTGCTACTACCCGTAATGCAGGACGCAATCGAACTCGTCAACACCGCAGTGACTACAGTCTTTGGCCCGCAGCCGCTGCCCAAACTCGACTTCAGCAAGAGCATCCCTTCTGAATACGCCACCATGGTTGCCGTGCCCGCGCTGCTCTTGAACGAAGAGCAGGTGCGTAAGCTGGTTGTCGATCTCGAAGTCCGTTTTCTCGCCAATCGCGACCCGCATTTGCATTTTGCTCTGCTCACCGATTTGCCGGACTCGCTCAGCAAACCGCACGAGAAAGATGCTCATCCTCTCGTTGGACTCGCCATCCAACTCATCAATGAACTCAATGCCAGATACACCTCGCCCAAATGCGGCTCCTTTCTCCTGCTCCATCGCCATCGCATCTTCAATGTGCGGCAAGGTGTGTGGATGGGCTGGGAACGAAAGCGTGGCAAGCTTCTCGACCTGAATCAGCTCCTCGTTGGCGAACATGACGCATTCCCCATAAAGGCCGGCCCTCTCGAGACTCTCGGCCGGATTCGCTACATCCTTACCCTGGACTCCGACACGCAGCTTCCTCGCGGCGCCGCCGCTCAACTTGTCGGCGCCATCGCGCACCCGCTGAACCAAGCGGTCATTGACCCCAAACTGCGCATTGTCACTGAAGGCTACGGTATCCTGCAGCCTCGCGTAGGCATCACGGTTCAGTCTGCATCGCGTTCGCGCCTGGCAGCTGTTTATTCAGGCCAGAGCGGCTTTGACATCTACACACGCGCTGTCTCCGATGCCTACCAGGACCTGTTTGGCGAGGGCAGCTTCACTGGCAAAGGTATCTATGAAGTCGCGGTCTTCAATACCGTTCTCGATCGCCGCTTCCCGCGCAACGCCCTGCTTAGTCATGACCTCATCGAGGGCGCCTACACGCGAGCGGGGCTAGCCACAGATATCGAGCTCATTGACGATTACCCCTCTCATTACAGCGCCTACATCCGCCGCAAGCATCGCTGGGTGCGGGGTGACTGGCAGATCGTGCAATGGATGTTTTCCCGTGTCCCGGAGGAGTCCGGCCGCTGGGTACCCAACCCAATCTCCGTTATTTCCCGATGGAAGATCTTCGACAACCTGCGCCGGTCGCTCGTTGAGCCATTCACATTCATCCTGTTTGTTGCCGGTTGGATGGGACTGGCGGGCGGTCCGTTCTACTGGACCGTCGCTTTGCTCCTTATGCTCACTTTCCCCGCTTTTGTCGCGCTCGGCTTCGGTCTCGGTTGCGCGCTCGTGAGCGACCAGGAGGGCGGCGTCAGTGAGGCAATCGCCGGCTTTTGGAAGGCATTGCTCGTAGCCTTCCTCAACCTCATCTTCCTCCCGCACCAGGCATTGCTTTCAGTCGATGCCATTGTCCGCTCTCTTGTCAGGCGGTTCGTTACCGGTAAGCGCCTCCTTGAGTGGGAGACTGCTGCCCAGACTGAGTCCGAATTCTTCAGCCGCAATCCGGTCGACCGCTATCTCGCCCTGATGCCGTATATCGCTCTTGGTTTAGGCATCCTCGTCTACGTTTTTGCGCCACAAAGGGACGCCGTCGTGTGCGCCGCGCCCATTCTTCTGCTCTGGGCCATCGCCCACATTGTGACCATGTGGCTCAATAAGCCTCCGCGCGAACCGCTCCGGTTGTTGGGTCGCGCCGACGGCGTCTTTCTGCTCGCGCACGCCCTCCGCACCTGGCGCTATTTTCACCAGTTCGGGGGCGAGCGCCACAACTACCTCATCCCCGACAACGTGGAGGAAGAAGGACTATATGAAGCCGCCCGGGTTTCGCCCACAAACCTTGGCCTTCTGCTCAACGCGCGGCAGGCGGCCTGCCAATTCGGATTCATGACCGCACCCGAATTCCTTGCGCTCACCGGCCGCACTCTTGCAACCATCGCAAAGCTCGAAAAGCACTGCGGCAATCTGTACAACTGGTACGACACCCGATCGCTCGAACCCCTGCCTCCACTGACGGTTTCTTCTGTCGACAGTGGGAACTTCGTCGCGTCGCTCTACACTGTCCATGCGGGAACGCTCGCGCTGCGCCGGCAACCCCTGCTTACGCGTCAGCTTTTCACAGGGCTACGCGCACACTTCCAACTGAGTCGGTCACAAGATGAACTGCTCGCTCCAACGTTGAAGTCATCTCTGCCCAGTCCCCTCGCGCCTGTTGCAGATTGGATTGACTGGCTCATCCCCGCGGCTGCCGCGGTCTCGGCGGCTGCGGCAGCTCCCAGTACCGATGGGGAAGAGCAGTGGTGGCTGACGGAAACACGGCAGCGTATCACTGCAATCGTTTCTCTGATTTGCGAATACACTCCTTGGCTCTTGCCTCAATACAAGCCGATTCGCGAGATGCCCGGACTTGATCTTCTTCGGGAAGCTGACGCTCTTCCCATAGACGGCGCAGCCGTTTTTTCCGAGGCGCTGGAAGCGCGCCTAGCGCAAACTTCGGTCACACTCGCCGAGGACTCTCCGCTATTTGGACTCTGCGAGCAACTCCGTGTCTCCCTTCCGGCGGCCGCTCGTAATCTGCGCGCACTCGCAGCAGGGCTTCTCAGCATCGCTTTCCAAGCAGAGAGATTCGCTGAAGAAACTGAGTTCGACTTTCTCGTAAATCCCGACCGCCGGATGCTCTCGGTTGGCTACGATGTAGCCGAGCAAAGACTTCACCCGGCATGCTACGACATGCTCGCTTCGGAGGCGCGCCTGGCCACGTTCCTCTCTGTCGCGCGTGGCGACCTGCCCCAGCAGAGTTGGCTGAATCTTGGCCGGAGTCATACCCACGCCTTCGGTCGATTCCTGCTTCTCTCCTGGACGGGCACCATGTTCGAATACCTGATGCCGGCGCTATGGATGCGTAGCTATCCAGACACCCTTATTGCGCGCACCTTAACAGCGTGCGTGCAGGTGCAGCAGGCCTTCGCCCGTTCACTCAAAATCCCATGGGGCATTTCGGAATCGGGCTTCGCCCGCAAAGATGACGCCGGTCACTACGACTACCATGCGTTTGGCATCCCTCAAGCAGCGCTCAAATGCGACGCCAACGCCGGCCCAACTGTCTCGCCCTACTCGACTTTCCTGGCTCTCAGCATCGATTCGCCTGAGGCCATCCGTAACCTCCGCCGTATGCAAGACGCAGGATGGGTTGGCGCCTACGGCTTCTACGAGGCCGCTGACTACGCGAACTCGCCGGGAGGACCGGTCATCGTTCGCGAGTGGATGGCCCACCACCTGGGCATGTCCTTGCTCGCCATGCTGAATTTGCTCCACGGAAACATCGTCCAGCGGTGGTTTCACGCCAACCCTCTGGTTCAGTCAACCGAGTTACTGCTTAACGAATTGCCTGCCCGGAGTGCCGTTCTGCAAGCTACGGCAAGAGAGTTCGCCCCCATCAGAATGGCGCAGGCAAAGCTGTCTGACCGGACCAGCACAGCAGTCGTAGATTGAAGCGGTGGTCCCCCGCGACCGAAGTAAGTATGGATCCTCGCTCTCGATTTGAGTCGATAGAATCATCGGTCAATCAAGAAGTTAACGGCAGATTTGATTGTCTTCAAACACACGCTGAGAGGAATATTCGGCGTCCATGGGAAATAGGCGCAATCTCACTGACCGGGCCGAAATTTGCTGACTCAGCGCTGACAGAAGCAAAGCCGCAGTCTGGGATCATTGAGAAGATCATCCATATATAATTGATTTTATTGGTTTTATATTGGCTGCCCCCCAGGGAGTCGAACCCCGATATGCCGCTCCAGAGGCGGCTGTCCTACCATTGAACGAGGGGGCAGCAAGTCTAATGCCATGATGGTCTTGCGGCCATGTCGACCTGTGCCCCGGCAGAACGCCGGACCGGAAAAGCCAACCATCCAATGATAAGTGGATTGCCCACCACGGTCAAACCCCGCAGCCCCAATTTCCCGTTCCCCGCCCCTCTCACTCTTCTCTCAGCACCTGCAACGGCCGCAAACCGAGAATCCGGTAGCTCGCAATCCATCCCGTCGCAGTCGCCAGCACCGCCGTGCCCACAAGCGCAATCGCCGTAGCCCACCACTCGATACGGAAGGCGACCTCCAACCGGTGCAACAGAACCTGCGTAAGCAGATTGGCAAATACCACACCCACCACTCCCGCCAGCAGCCCCAGCACGCTGAACTCCACGCTGAACGTGCGCACAATGCGCATCCGCGTTGCTCCCAACGTCTTCAGCACCACCGCCTCCTGCATGCGCCGAAAGCGCGTACTCGCAATACTCGAAGCCAGAATCGTCAGCCCTGCCAGAATCGAGAATCCCGCCAACAGCCGGACCACAAACGTGATCTGGTCCACGACGCCCTCGATGCGCACCATCACATCCGCGACATTGATCACCGTAATCGTCGGAAAAGCCGCGAACAGGCCCCGCTCCATCGCCGCCACTTGTTTCGGATCAACGTGAACGCCCCCGTACCAGGTTGCTGGCTGGTCCTTGAGTTCCCCGGACGGCAACACAAACTCGACTCTGCTCCCAATGTGCTGCCCATCGGCACGATAAATCGCGCCAACCTTCAGTGTCCGCACCGTGCCTCCAATCTCCAGCTCCACCGCGGAACCCACGCCCAGGTTCACCCGACGCGCCACCCCCTCCCCCACCGCCAACTCCGTCGCGCTTCCGTCCTTCCACCACGCGCCTTGCGTCACCTTGTCGCCTGCGGGGGGTGCATCGGCCCAGGACAGTTCGGCCTGCTCCAGCATCCGGTGCGGATAGTGCTGCCCCTTCATCTGCTCCACCGGCTGCCCATTGATCGAAACAAACCGCCCCGGCACCACCGCCAGCAGATCCAGCGCCTGGTTCACGCCCGTCTGGCGCCTGAAGAAATCTCTCACGCCAGCGACTTCATCCGTCGTCACGTCCACAAGAAAGATATTCGGCAATCGGGGCGAAGCGGTCTCCTTCAGCTCGCGCAAAAGTTGCGCCTGCATCAGGTAGACAGCCAGAATCAGCATCACCCCAGTGCCCAGCGCAGCCAGCACCGCCGCCGACTGATTCCCCGGCCGGTAAAGATTCGCCAACCCATGCCGAAGCGACGAAGGCAGCCGCAACCGCACCCTATCCAGCAGAAAACGTACGGCCCACAATGCCGCCGCCGCCAGCACTAGAAGAACCACGAGAGCGATCGAGAACATGGCCGCGAACCACGACCCGATCTTTGCGGAATCAGACAACGCCCAGGCAATCCCGCCGAGGGCCGCAATCACGAGTGCGGCAATCGCCAACTGCAGCCGCCGTGCCCACCATTTCCCAAGCCAACCTCGAATCCCCTCCGGCCCCGACTCTACCAGCCTACGCAGCACCAGCACCGGCCTCACAGCGCGCACATCCAGCAACGGCGGCAAACAGAACAACAGCGTCGTCAACAGCCCCGTGCCCAGCCCCGCCAGCGCCGACTGCCAGGGAAAACTCAACGCAACGTGCATCGGAAGCAGATTTCCGAACGCCGAAGGAAGCGCGGCCATTACACCCACGCCGGCAGCGACGCCCATCACGCCTCCGGCTAGCCCCAGCCCCAGCGTCTGCAATAGAAAAATCCGCAGCAGATCGCCCGATCCAGCGCCAATGGCCTTCAGAATCGCCAGCATGTCCATCCGCTGTTCCAGGTGCGCGTGCATCGCCATCGCCACCCCAATAGCCCCTAGAACCATCGCTACAAGGCAGATCAAGCTCAGAATTGCCGTCGCATTATCCAGACCCCGGCTCAGCGCCGGATTGCCCTCGCGAAAGTCCATCACCTGCGCATCCGGCAGCGCCGTCTCCAGTTGCGCCCTCACGGCCGCCGCCTCCGCATCGGCTGAACGCCCGGCTGCGGCCTTCTCCGGCAGCTTCACCAGCAGACGTTCGTTGATCCTGCTTCCCGGCGCCACAAGCCCCGTTCGAGCAAGTGCCGCCTGCGAGATCATCACCCGCGGTCCTAACCCCGCGCCCGCTGTAATCCGGTCCGGCTCCTGCTTCAGCACCGCGGAAATCGTGAAGTTCCGTCCCCCCAAGCGCAGCGTCTGGCCCACCTTCGCATTCAGCCGGATCAGGAACTCGTCCGCCACCACGGCCGAGTCTCCCCGAAGCGCCTGCTCCAGGCTCATCGACGGTTCCAGCTCGGCCGTCCCGTAATAGGGATACTCGCTCGGATCGACAGCCTTCAGCGAAACCAGCAGCGGCACAGGATCCGGCGGCGCCGACGCCATGGAAACGGTCTCCGTTACCCATGTCGAACGAATCCCATTCGGACCTGCCCCGCCACCCTGGGTCTTCAGCGTCGCCGCAACCTTCCTCGCATCTTCCGCTGTCGGCGGATGATATATCCGCGCGCTCAAATCGCCGGCCATCAGCGACCGCGCCTCTCCGGAAAGCGTCCGCCGAAAGCTGTCGCTCAGCCCCCGCACGCCCACCAGCGCCGCCACCCCAACCGCAACCGACAGCACCACAAACCCGAACTTGCCCGGCGCGGACTTCAGATCCCGCCAGGCAATCGCTCCAGCCCGTCTCCAGCCCAACGCACGCTTAGCCATTCGCCTCCCCATCCCGGAGGGCTGCTTCCCCGGCCGATGGCCCGGCATTTGGCAGCGTGTCTTCTACAACCATTCCGTCTTTCAGCACGATCTTCCTGTCCGCCCGGCTCGCCACCTCCGGATCGTGCGTCACCAGCACCAGCGTCGTCCCCGCCTTCTTGTTGCGCTCCAGCAGCAGATCCAGCACCAGCCGCCCGTTCGCTGAGTCCAGGTTTCCCGTCGGCTCGTCCGCCATCACAATCTGCGGCTCCACAACGAACGCCCGCGCCAGCGCCACCCGCTGCTGTTCGCCTCCGGAAAGCTGAACAGGGTAGTGATCCATACGCTCCGTCAGTCCCACCTCGTCCAGCAATCGCCGCGCCTGCTTCAGGCCACTGCCCTCCAGGTTCAACTCATACGGCAGCAGCACGTTTTCGAGAGCCGTGAGGGTCTGAATCAACTGGTAAGACTGGAACACGAACCCGATCTTCCGGCCGCGCACAGTCGCCAGCTCCGACTCGGCAAGATTGTGGATCGGTGCGCCATCAAGCCAGATCTCGCCCGAACTCGGCGTGTCCAGGCCCGCCAGCAATCCAAGCAGCGTGCTTTTGCCGCTGCCGCTGGCGCCCACAATGGCCACAAACTGGCCGGCGGGAATTGTAAGTGTGATCCCCTTTAGAATCTCAACCCGCCGCGCACCGTTCTGAATCCACTTCTTAGCATCCCGAACTTCAATCACTCTGACACTCTCCTGAGCACAGTTCCTCTTCCAAGCTTCCCGCTGCACAGAAGCCCCGTGCCCCATCCATGCGACTTCTTTCCGTCGCATGGGTGGGATAGCGAAAACCTCAACGTCGCACGTAACAGTTCACTGTCCACTGTCCGTCGCACTTCACTGTTCACTGTCCACTGTTCACTGTCCGCTACACTATCCATGTGGACGTTCGCCGCGCTCTTCTCGTTTCAATCTGCCTGCTGATCCCGGCATCCCGGCTTGCGGCCGCCGCCCCGCAGATCGACCCGCACACCCTGATCTGCTTCGGAGACAGCATCACCGCGGGCTATGGACTTCCCAACGGTCAGTCCTTCCCCGACGCCCTGCAAAGGCAACTAGACGCCCAGGGATACCACTACAGGATCGTCAATCAAGGCGTCAGCGGAGCAACCACCAAGGACGCCGTCGCCAGCCTTCCCTCCATCCTCCGCCTTCATCCGGAGGTGGTCATTGTCGAGTTCGGCGGCAACGACGGCCTGCGCGGCCTACCCCTCGATCAGACCCGCCGCAACCTCGACCAGGTCCTCACGTCTCTGGAAGCCGTGCACATCCGGATACTGCTGGCCGGCATCACGCTGCCTCCAAACTACGGCCCGGACTACGTCCAGTCCTTCGACCAGGTATTCCGCACCCTCGCCGCCCGGCACCACGTTGCCTTTGTCCCCATGATCTACAAAGATCTGATTCACCAGCCTGGCGCCATCCAGCAGGACGGCATTCACCCCACTGCCAAAGGCTCCGAGATCATCGCTAGGACCCTCCTGCCTGCGCTGAAGCCGCTCCTCCACAAATAACGAGCACCAGCAATCGGCAAACCAGTACCGTGCCCCATCCCTGCAAGATAGCTCCGTGACTCACTCCGGCAAAACCAGCCCCGTCCCCATCCATTCGCCTTCTTTCTGGCGAATGGGTGGGAAGGCCTGAAATTCGACCGGGCTGTCTTTCTGTTCCCTGTTCCCTAATCCCTATTCCCTGCCTTTTCACCCCATCACCACCACAGGCTGAAACAGCGTTCCCGCTATCCGCTTCGCAATCCCGGCCAGCTCTCTCTGTCCCGCAAAGACCTTGACAAGCCCGGCCTGCGAGAACTCCGGCAGGTTCGCCTGCGCCCCGTTGCGCAACCGTCCAAGCGCCTGCTCGTCGCCCGTGACGGACGGCATCTCCGGCAGCAGACTGCGCGGATGGACGCACAACGCCTCCAACGCCTGGATATTTCCGGCCGCAGCTTCCAACTCCTCCAGGGTGTGCGCCTCGTCGAGCGTAAAGGCCCCGGCCTGGGTGCGCCGCAACCGGCTCAAGTGCGCCCCGCAGCCCAGGATTTGCCCCATTTCGTGCGCCACCGACCGCACGTAGCCCCCGGCGCTGATGCTCATCGCGAATTCGGCTTCAGCACCCTCGAGCGCAACGATCTCAAGACCGGCAATACGGACTTTGGCGGCCTTCAGTTCCACCGTCTTGCCTTCCCGCGCGAGCTTGTAGGCGGGCCTTCCTGCGATCTTTTTGGCTGAATAAGGCGGCGGCAACTGTTCCGTCTCGCCGAGGAATCGCGCAGCCGCTGCGCGCACCTCTTCGATCCCGATCGCCGGACCTCTTTCGGCCCACAGATCCAGCCCCGCTGCCTGCCCCTCGGCATCGTAGGTGTCCGTAGAAAACCCCAGCCGGATGGCCCCCGCATAGCTCTTTTCAGCGGATGAGAAATACTGCGCCAGCCGCGTATATTTCCCCATCAGCAGCGGCAAAACCCCCGTGGCCATCGGGTCCAGCGTCCCCAGGTGTCCAATCGACCGCTCCCCGGTGATCTTCCGCAGCCGGTTCACCACGTCGTGACTGGTCATTCCGCCGGGCTTATCGATTACCACGAGTCCATTCAAAGTTGCGCCTATCCCCTATATGAATGTAGTGCATCTTCAGAGACCGAGGAGATATGCCCGGATTCCGGCCCTCCCTGTCAGGAAGGGACCTCTGCTGGAAGTGCTTCCCCTCTTGCCGGGGGTACTTTCTCCCCGCGCCTCTCTACTTTGTGTTGCAGAAGATTACCGGGAGCTGGAGCAGAATAGGGGTATGAACCTCCTCCAGCCTCCCGCGGTGATTTCAGCAGAACACGGCCAGTTTTCCCGCCCAAATTTGCATCTACACCCTACCCCCCCCTATACCCCGATGGGGTATGAAAAGGATAACCTACCTCAAGATAACGCTCATACAATGAATAACATAGAAATTGACACCCGTTACTCATCGATAAACTGAACTGCCCATTTTTTGCCTGCTTTTGGCCGCTTTTTGGCACAAACGTGCCCGTCTTTGGCCTCGAAACTGCCATTTCGATGCGTAATCTGCGCCCTTACCGGAGAGTACCGGATTGGCGGGATTACCTGACCTATGCAAACGATTGAAGAGGCTTCTATTCTGATGAACGATGGATTTGGAACTCGGCAACGTCCGGAAACCGGTTCGCCAATTGAAGAAAGCACTGAAGAGTCTGCGCGGCGACCCTCCAATCGAGCTTGTGCACGACCTCCGCACGCGCGCTCGCCGCATCGAAGCAATTGCCGGAATGCTGCTTTCCAACCAGGAAAACTCCAAGCGTCGCCTTTTGAAAGT
>Ga0182030_10007641_pt1 | contig 22522 bp, 23 predicted proteins | sample 812S3MmetaG_FD_121299 | JGI IMG/M metagenome (GOLD analysis project Ga0182030, IMG submission 121299) | Permafrost microbial communities from Stordalen Mire, Sweden - 812S3M metaG (Illumina Assembly) | ecosystem: Environmental > Terrestrial > Soil > Wetlands > Permafrost | place: Sweden... | reverse complement strand
TGTCAAGGCGACGAGAAATCTTGATTTCATGGGTTTATCTTCCACGCCCTCAAACAATGAGATAACGCCGACAAGTTCGTCATTGCGAGCCAACGGGTCGCGCGAATGCGCGCCCGATGACAGGCTCCACGAAGCAATCCACCTTGGTATGCCGAAGAGTGGATTGCTTCGTCGCTTCGCTCCTCGCAATGACGAACTTGACGGTGTTTTCGATCAGGCTCCAAGACAAAATCCAGAACAATGCGGCCTATTCAAGAACGCCAACTCACACCCGCCCCTTCAACGCCTCGCCGATTTCGTCCAGCACCTTGGGGTCCTCGATGGTGGCGGGCATCGTCCAGGATTCGCCGTCCGCGATCTTCTTGATGGTGCCGCGCAGGATCTTGCCGGACCGGGTCTTCGGCAGCCGGCCCACCGTGATCGCCAGCTTGAACGCCGCGACGGGGCCGAGTTTGTCGCGCACCAGCGCCACGATTTCCTTTTCGATCAGGTGCGGGCTGCGGGTGACGCCGGCCTTGAGCACCAGGAAGCCGCAGGGCACCTCGCCCTTGATCGCGTCGCTGATGCCGAGCACCGCGCATTCGGCGACGTCGGGATGCGCAGCGAGAATCTCCTCCATGCCGCCGGTGGAGAGCCGGTGGCCGGCGACGTTGATGATGTCGTCGGTGCGGCCCATCACATAGACATAGCCGTCCTCGTCCTTGTAACCGGCATCGGAGGTTTTGTAGTAGCCGGGAAACTCATGGAAGTAGGCTTCCCTGCAGCGCTCGTCCTGCTGCCACAGGGTCGGCAGGCAGCCCGGCGGCATCGGCAGCTTGATCACGATCGACCCCATGGTGCCCGCCGGCAGCGGGTGAGCGGCCTCGTCGACCACGTCGACCTGATAGCCCGGCATCGGCACCGTCGGCGAGCCGTGCTTCACCGGCAGCATGCCGAGCCCGACCGGATTGCCGGCGATGCACCAGCCGGTTTCGGTCTGCCACCAGTGGTCGATCACCGGCACCTTCAATTGCTGCTCCGCCCATTCCACCGTCGGCGGATCGGCGCGCTCGCCGGCCAGGAACAGGGTACGGAATTTCGACAGGTCGTAGCGGCGCAGCAATGTGCCGTCCGGGTCCTCCTTGCGGATGGCGCGGAACGCGGTCGGCGCGGTGAACAGCGCCACCGCCTTGTGTTCGGCAATCACCCGCCAGAATGCGCCGGCATCCGGCGTGCCTACCGGCTTGCCCTCATACATGATCGAGGTCGCGCCGTGAAACAGCGGCGCATAGATGATGTAGCTGTGTCCGACCACCCAGCCGATGTCGGAGCCGCACCAGAACACCTCGCCGGGCTTGACGCCGTAGAGATTGAACATCGACCATTTCAGCGCCACCAGGTGACCGCCATTGTCGCGCACGACGCCCTTGGGTTTGCCCGTGGTGCCGGAGGTGTAGAGAATGTAGAGCGGATCGGTGGCCGCGACCGGCACGCAGTCGGCGGATTTTTTCGCAAGCATCGCGTTGCCGCGCAGCTCGGCCCAGTCGTGATCGCGGCCGGCGACCAGATCGCAGCCCTGCTGCGGCCGCTGCAGGATGATGCAGGCCTGCGGCTTGACGCTGGAGAGCTTGATCGCCGTGTCGAGCAGCGGCTTGTACTGCACGATGCGGCCGGGCTCGAGCCCGCAGCTTGCCGACAGGATCAGCTTCGGCTTGGCATCCTCGATCCGGGTGGCGAGTTCCTTGGCCGCGAAGCCGCCGAACACCACGCTGTGCACCGCGCCGATCCGCGCACAGGCCAGCATGGCGATCATGGCTTCCGGCACCATCGGCATATAGAGGATGACGCGGTCGCCCTTGGCGACGCCACAATCCCGCATGACGGCGGCGAGGGTTCTGACCTCGTCCAGCATCTGCGCGTAAGTGAGTTTGGTGATGGTGCCGGCCAGCGGCGAATCATGGATCAGCGCCACCTGATCGGCGCGCCCGTTCGCGACATGGCGGTCGAGCGCGTTGTAACAGGTGTTGACCACGGCGCCGGCGAACCAGCGGCCGTAAAGGCCCAGGGATGGATCGAAGACCCGCTTCGCCGGCTCGATCCAGTCGATCTCGGCCGCCGCCTCGCCCCAGAAGCCTTCGGGATCGCGCAGCGAGCGGGCGTGGGCCTCGTAATACCGGCTGTTGTCCTGGATGTTCATGGCGTCCCTCTGCTGAGCGTGCCGTCCGAATGTACCGGCCATCCACGACTTCAACTGTCGAGGAAGATAGCCGCGATGCCCGGCATGGGGCCTATTATGACGGCTTTAGGCGACAGCCGACATTGTTGCAGGTCATTGTCACGGGAAGCGGCGGCATTTCAAGGCGAAAACGCTGCAAGGTTCGGCCAGACAGGTACGGTCTATTGCCGCTCGACCGCCCGCAGGTGGTCCAGCCGCTCGCGCATCTCCTGCTGCAGATCATAGTCCGGCCGGCCGAAAGCGGCATTGCGGCGGGCGAGAAAAGCGTCCTGCTCGGCCTGCAGCGCGCGGCTGCCGTGTGGACCGTCCCTCGCGGCCTTGCCAACCACTCTGGCATTCACGGCGTCAATCTCGCGGTCGAGGTTGGCGAGGTCGGGATTGGCGCAGATCGCCTTCTCGACCGCGCGGCCGGCGGTCAGGCAATTGAAGCTCGGCCTGTTGTTGACCGCCATCTGGGCGCCGAGCCGCTCCAGTTCCAGCGCCAGCGATTTGTAGTTGGCGCGGGCCGCGGGGTGATCGGGCTTCAGCCTCAACGCCGCGGCGAAATCCTGCAGCGCGCGGGGCCGGTCGCCCTTCCTGCGCCAGAGTTCGCCACGGGCGTTGAAGATATCGGCCAGCGTCGGATCGAGCCGCAGCGCGGCGTCGTCATCGCCGATGGCGCGGTCGACCAGTTGCTTGCGATCATAGGCGCCGGCCCGCGCGATCAGCGCCTGGATGCGGTCGGCCTTCGAGGTCCTGTCGTTGTCGATCAGCGCCCCGCAAACCGCGATGATGGTGTCGGCGTCATCCGCCGCCGCCGCCGCCACGCAAGGCGCGGCATCGACCGGCGGAGCCGCGGCGGGATCCGTGCCGGTCGCCAGCGCGCTCCGGGAAAACCCTGCCAAAAGCCCGGCAAGGATGGCGGCGCGGACCAGGGCCGTAAGACAGGCTTGCATCGGTTGTCCTGCCAATCGCTCTCGCCTGACCGTCAACTTACCTTCAGCGTGATGCCGCCATCGACCACCAGCTCGATCCCGGTGACGTATTTCGATTCGTCGGAAGCCAGGAACAGCGCCGCATTGGCGACATCCCAGGCGTCGCCCATGTGCCCCATCGGCACCTGGGCGTCGCGCGCCCGCCACATCGCCTCGACATCGCCGCCGGCATAGCTCGCCGCCAGCCCGGCGGTATGTTCGACCATCGGTGTCTTCATCAGGCCGGGCAGAATGGCGTTGACCCGGATATTTTTCGGCGCGTATTCCACCGCCGTGGTGCGTGTCATCTGGTTCATCGCGGCCTTGGTCGTGGCATAGCTGAGGTAGCATATGCCGAGATGGCGGATCGAGGCGATCGACGAGATGTTGATGATCGAGCCGCCGCCCTGCCGCGCCATCAGCGGGATGACGTGCTTCATGGCGAGGAAGGCGCTTTTGAGATTGACCGCGAACACCCGGTCCCAATCGGCCTCGGAGACCTCGACGACGCCCCCCATTTCGGCGATGCCGACATTGTTGTCGAGCACGTCGATGCGACCATAGGCCGCCAGGCACGCCGCCACCATCCCCTCGACGTCGCCGCCGCGCGACGCGTCGGCGGCAAACGCGGTCGCCTGGCCGCCCTCGGAGGCGATGATCTTCACGGTCTCCTCGGCGGCGGCGGCGTTGCGATCGACGCAGAACACCTGCGCGCCCTGCCGCGCAAAGGTCACCGCGGTCGCCTTGCCGTTGCCCCAGCCCGGCCCGATCGAGCCGGCCCCGACCACCATCGCGGTCTTGCCCTTGAGCCGTTGCATCGACTTCTCTCCCCCTGATTTTTCAACTATCGCATGTTTCGTTCATCGTAGCCCGGATGGAGCGGAGCGCAATCCGGGATTCCTTTGTCTTGCCTCCCGGATTTCGCTTTCGCTTCATCCGGGCCACCGATTCACCGATCGCAGCCGTCGATGGTCGAAACATCGGCGCAGAAGTTCCTGCGCTTCGTGCTGGCGATGTTTTGATTCCCCGCGTAATCTGCGCTGACGAAATCGGCCCGCCAGAGGCCGATCTGATCCGGGAGAACACCGCAATGCCTGTTACGCGTACCGTTGTATTGTCCTTGGCAGCGGCCATGCTGCTCTGCAGCGTCTGCCTCAATCTCGCCCAAGCCAAGCCGTTCATGCTTGTCGGCCTCGACGAGAAGGCCTGGTGGGACGACGACGGAAAGACGATCCTGTCGGCGCCCGGCAAGGACCAGGTTCTGATCGTCGACCTCGCCGATCCCGAAAACCCCGGCATCGTCGGCAGCCTGCCGCTGAAGAACTCGGTGGTCGGACCGCCGGTCAACATCGACATCGACCCGACCGGCTCGGTGGCGCTGGTGGCGGATTCGGTCGATGTGATCAAGGACGGCGACACCCTGAAACAGGTGCCGGACAACAAGATCTACGTCATCGACCTCAAGGCGAGCCCGCCCAGGCTGGCGGCGACGATCGCCGGCGGCAAGCAGCCCTCGGGGCTGAACTTCAGCCCGTCCGGCAAGATGGCGCTGGTCGCCAACCGCGGCGACAATTCGATCAGCGTGCTCTCGGTTGACGGCACCGACGTCAGAATCGTCGATACCATCGCGATGCCCGACAGCGTCGCGCATGTGATGTTCACGCCGGACGGCAAGCGGGCGCTGGCGGTGCGGTTTCCGGCGCACAAGGTGTCGGTACTCGATATCGCCGGCGACAAGGTGAGCTACAACAAGGTCGACCTGCCGACCGGGCAGTGGCCCTACAATGTCGTGGTGACGCCCGACAGCAAGCTGGCGCTGACTTCCGACAATGGCGGCGCCGGCTCGTCCGACGGCAGCGTCGATACCACCAGCGTGATCGACCTCGACGCCAATCCGCCGCGCATCATCGACCGGGTGGTGGTCGGCGACGGTCCCGAAGGGCTGGCGATGTCGCCGAAGGGCAATCTCGCGGTCGCCGCCATCCTGCGCGGCTCCAACATGAAGAAGGCGTTTTTCCACCAGGACAATGGCAGCCTCTCGATCCTGACCATCGAGGGCAGCAAAGTGACCAAGACCCAGGACATCGAGGTCGGCGGATTGCCGGAGGCGGTCGCGTTCACCCCGGACGGAAAATACATTCTGGCCGGCAACTTCATGACCGAGGATTTCTCGATCCTGAAAGTCGACGGCACCCACGTCACCGACACCGGCAAACGCTTCAAGGTGCCCGGGCATCCAGCTTCGGCGCGCATGAGCCATTGAGAGCAAGCAAGAGCCCCCACCCCGACCCTTACCCCGACCCCCCCCCGCGAAGAGCGGGAGAGGGCGCGGCGGCATGCGTGGCAGATGCAACCCAATAGAAGAGCTTGAGTTCGGATTTGCCGCCGCGTCAGATGCTCACGGCTCCCTCTCCCGCTCTTCGCGGGGGAGGGCCGGGGTGGGAGTCAACGCGGACTGCGTCTCGCTCCATTCGCGCTCACTGAAACGTCATGTCGAGGCATTTTGAAATGTCGGAGCCGAGCCCGGAGCTGATGGTGATGCAGCCCCGCACTTTCAGCGCGGTGGTGTCGCTGACCCACATCGCGTAGCCGCCGGGACCGAAAAACGAATTGGTATTGGGCGGCTCGGTCTCGGTGGCGTCGAACGCGTAATTGGAGTCGGTGTCGAAAATCCGCGGCTTCTTGGTGCAGCCGCCGTCGGTCTGGACGTTGATCACTTCCTTGTTGTCCCGGGTCAGCGCCAGGCTGACCGTGCATCGGAAATACTCCGAGGTCTTGACGTTGAAGATGTAGGCGTAGGATTTGCAGGTCGCGGTGTTGAGCTTGCCCGGGCTGAGGCCGCGGCTGCAGGAAATTCGCTGGTTGTTGCTGAGCTTGAAGTCGTCGGCATGGGCAACCGGTATCACCGCCACGGACGCCAGCGCTGCACCCAAACAGAATTTAATGACCTGGTTCATCCGAATCATCCCCATGACGCCTTTTGAAAACACGGCTTCTATACTGAAACGGCAGGATAGTCGCGAGGCGCGAAATCACAAAGTCGCGGGGCGACACGAACTGCCAGAGCGTCGTTCGTCGTATTGACGTGCGAATACCGTTCGTGGTTTGTTCAAAGGACTTTCAGGCCGCCGTTCCAGATTTCCAACCGGTTGCGGGAGAAGACAAGATGACGAGAATTTCGACAAGGGCCGTTGTGATCGCCGCCGCGCTGACCGCGCTGACCACGACCGCCTTTGCCCAGGCTGCGGAGCCGACGCCCTGGGTGCTGTCGCCGGACATGGGTTATGGCTACGACAAGGACGGCAAGACATTTTCCTACAAGATGGGCACCAACAATGCGGGCCTGCTGCTGAAGGGAGCCAAGAAGGTGCCCAAGGGCACGCTGTTCTTCATCGGCCAGAACGGCCAGCTCTATATGCGCAGCGGCCCGTTCCTTGAAGGCGATGGCAAGTTCATGTTCGGTCCGGGTTGAGGCCTCTTCGCGGGCACCCTACAGCGTTTCCGCGCTTCAGTTCGTAACGACGATGAACAACAATTATCATTCCCCGATGTGCGCTTTTGCGCGAGCCCGGATTCCGTAACCCCTGCAGGGGATATGGATTCCGGGCCTGCGCTCCACCCGGCCATCGCCGGCCAGAGCACATCCCGGAATGACGAATGATGGATCGCTTCCTATAAGATCGGCTTCGTGGCATCGCTGTTCTAAAACGCCGCGGCGAGATCTCTGGCGCCCTGCAGATTGCTGTTGCTGTCCATCCGGCTGTCGGTGACCGCGAGCAGTTTGGCCACCGTGTTGTGGCGGATCGCCACCGGATTGCGCTCGTAGCCCGAGCGCTGGAAAAAATTCGCGGTCGGAACCTGCTCGCGCAACGACGGCGGCATCGTCACCATGTCGAGCCCGGTGCCGTCGCCGGTGAGATTCATCATTTCCAGTTCAGCGGCGGTGAGCGGACGGTTATAGCCCTTGGCGCGCGCGAAGATCACGGAAGTCAATAGCTTGTGGGTCTGCAGCAGCGGGCCGACATCGAGGTCGAGCACCATCGCGTGCACCGCCCAGCCCTTGGGCGTGTCCGCGAGTTTCTCGTGCTCGCCCCATTCGTCCGGCACCGAGCGCGTGAACGCCACCATCCGCCGCAGCACCGAGATCTTGTAATCCATCGCCTGGCGCGGCGCGCCGGATAATGGCGCGGCCTTTTCGGTCAGCGCGCGGACGAATTCATGGCCCTGCTCGGCCATCAGTTCGACGCTGTTGGTGGTGAGCAACTGGTTGTAACCGATCGCGGTGGAAATGGCGCGCCTGCCGCCATGTTCGATGCCCGATTGCACATCGTAATTGCCGGTGCCGCCGGTCTCGAACGAATAGACCCGCACCGCCTGCTCGCGGGTCAGCCCGGCCGCCGCGGCGACGCGGGCATAGGCGCGCTTGAACTCCAGTTCGTTGGCGGGCCGTTGCGGCTTGAACTGGTATTGCTCGGCGGCGGCCTGCAACAGGTCGGCGACGACCGGAATGGCCTTGTGCACGCGCGGCGGCCGCTCCGGCTCGGGCTCGGGCGCCGGGTTGACCGGCCGTTTCGGCCCGGCATAGACCGGCGGCTGGGTCAGCACGTAATCGTCGAGCAGGATGGGCTGGTGCTCGCGCCGCTTGGCGTTGCGGCCCCGCCGCTTGTCGGAGATGGCAGTCCAATAGGCGCTGGCCTCTGCTTCGAATTCCGCGCGCGCTTCCTGATATTGCTTGAGCAGATAATGGTATTCCGCCATCGCCTGCGGCGAGGCCGCCTGCGCCATCGCGTCGGCGGCGGCCGCCGGAAGTGCTGCAGCATCCATCGCCGTCGCGCGCGGCGCAATCAGCAGCAGCGCGAGCGCAAGACAGCCATAGCCGTGGCGAATCGATTGAGGACGCATGGCCGTGTTGTAGCAAGCGCGCCGCGCAAGTCAGCCCCGAAACCGCGTCGACATCCGGCCCGGTTCCATCACTCCTGCTCCACGCCGCTGGCCTTGACCAGTTCCGACCATTTCCTTTCATCCTTGTCGATGAATTGCGCATAGTCCTCGGGCGTATCCGGCGTGATCTCGGTGCCGTCCTGCGCCAATTGCTTCTTCACCTCGTCGGAGGCGAGGGCGGTCCGCAATTCGGTGTTGAGCCGGTCGATCACCGGCCGCGGCGTGCCGGCTGGCGCCACGAGGCCGTAATACAGCGACGCCTCGAATCCGGGCAGGCCGGATTCGGCGAGCGTCGGCACGTCCGGCATCAGGATGCTGCGATTCCTGCCGGTCACCGCGAGCGCCCGCAACAGCCCGGCGGCGACGTTGGGATTGGTGGCCGGAATCGGCGCCAGCGCCATCGGGATGTGCCAACCCAACAGATCGGTCAGCGCCGGCCCGGTGCCCTTGTAGGGAATATGCACCAGCGTGATGCCGGCGGTGCGGGCGAAATATTCGCCGGTGATGTGGTTGACCGAGCCGGTGCCGGCGGAACCGTAATTGACCTTGCCGGGATTGGCCTTGGCATAGGCGATCAGTTCGGCGACGGTGTGGGCGGGAAACGACGGATGCACCACCAGCGTACTCGGCGCATTGCCGATCAGGCCGATCGGCGCGAAATCCTTGCGCGGATCATAGCCGACATTGCGGTAGAGCGACGGTCCGATCGCCAGCGTGCCGGTGTAGCCGAGCAGGATGGTGTAGCCGTCGGGATCGCATTTGGCGACATATTTGGTGCCGACGGTGCCGCCGGCGCCGGGGCGGTTGTCGACCACGATGCTCTGGCCCAGCAGCTGGCTCATCCTGTCGGCGATCACGCGTCCGACAATCGAGGTGCTGCCGCCGGGTGCGAACGGGATCACCAGCGTGATGGTCCGGTTCGGAAAAGTTTGCGCCGCGGCGCGATCGAAACTCACTCCCAAGGCAATAATGGCGGCGACAGCGCAAAGCCATGTCTTCGGCATGTCGGAGCCTCCCGGGATGATGGTTTTTATCGGACCGTATCGTCGCCGAAACCCAAGGGGCCCGCAACCCGGCTTGCGGAAAACGCCATGACCAAAACTATTTCCAGGCAAATACCGGCTGTTCCAGTTCGGTGACGCGGGTATCGCGTCCCGCCAGCACTTCCCGGAACTGATAGATCAGCGCCGCGGTCGGGGCGTGGATGAACCCGCCGGCATGGCGGAAGCGGATTACGCGCCGCTGGCTTTCCGGAATCGCGGTGAAATCGAACGCATCCGCGGCTTCGATCTCCGCAAGGGCTATCCGGTGCACCGAGGCGACCTCGTCGGGATTGGGCGACAGTGCTGTGCCGCTGCCCGCCCACGCCACCACCGGAGTAATCAGATAGCCGGACCGGGTCGGATAGTCGTCGAGCAGGCCCAATATGTCGCCGGACTTGAGTTCGAGGCCGAGTTCTTCGTGAAGCTCGCGCAGCGCCGCCGCGACCGGGGTCTCGCCATCGTCGCAGCGTCCGCCGGGCAGCGCCCATTGGCCACGATGGGCCCGCAGGCCGGCCGCGCGCAGGGTCAGCAGCAATGCCGTGGAACCCGCGGCATCGCCGGCCTCGACCAGGGTGATGGCGACCGCGGCCCGCTTCAGCGCCGGCACCGGTTCGCTCGCAGGCAAGCGGACGAACGCCGCGCAACGCGCGGCGATATTCCGTCTGGTGGTGGCATCGAACGGCCTGGTCATCCCGCTTGACTACCGCAACCCGGCGATTGATGAAATGACCGACGCGGACCCGGATGGCTCGGCCTGAATGGAAAGACCAGATATGACCGACCTGGCCAAGGAGAAACTCATTTCCTCCGGCTGGACCATCGTCGAAACCACCGGTTTCCTCAGCCTGGTCGGGCCATTGTGGCAGCGGCTCGTGGACGGCGCGCCGGAATATGCGCTGATCGCGCAGGACAAGCACCACAACCGCCGCGGCCTGGTGCAGGGCGGGCTGTTGATGACGTTTGCCGATCGCAGTTCGGGCATGACCGCGCGTTTCGTGTCGGGCCGGCCGACCCTGGCCACCGTCCAGATGGATACCCATTTTGTCGATGCCGCGAAAATCGGCGAGATTCTGCTGTCGAAGCCGCGCGTGGTGCGGGCGACCCGCAGCCTGATTTTCGTGACCACCGAGGTGTCAGCCGACAACCGCTGTATCGCCATGGCCAATGGGGTGTTCAAGATACTGAAGAACGATAGCTAGCGCATGGCGTCATGTTTTCCGTCATTGCGAGCGGAGCGAAGATCCACGGCCGCCACGCAACCAATAAAGAATGGATTGCTCTTCGTCGCTCGGCTCCTCGATGACGGTCTCTGACCATCATGCTCCAGGCTCCATTTTCCGACCCAACCCAAAGGACCCACCCATGCAGTATCGCCAGCTCGGCCGCAGCGGCCTGAAAATCTCGCCCTTGTGTCTGGGCACCATGATGTTCGGCGGACCGACCGATGAGGCGAGCGCCGGGCGCATCATCGCCAAGGCGGTTGAGGCCGGCGTCAACTTCATCGATACCGCGGACGCCTACTGCGGCGGTGCTTCGGAACAGGTGGTCGGCCGCGCCCTCTCCGGCGGCCGGCACACTATCGTGCTCGCCACCAAGCTCGCCAACGCCATGGGCGAGGATCCCAATCGCAGCGGACTGTCGCGGCGCTGGATACTGCAGGCCGCCGAAGAAAGCCTGAAGCGGCTCGGCACCGATTACATCGACATCTATTATCTGCATAAGGAGGACCTTGCGACGCCGCTGGAGGAAACCGTGCGCGCGATGGGCGACCTGATCCGGCAGGGCAAGGTGCGCTATTTCGGGGTCTCCAATTATCGCGCCTGGCGGGTCGCGGAAATCTGCAACATCTGCGACCGCCTCGGCATCGATCGCCCGATCGTCAGCCAGCCCTACTACAATGCGATGAACCGCATGCCGGAAGTGGAGCATTTCCCGGCCTGCGGATATTATGGCCTCGGCATCGTGCCCTACAGCCCGCTGGCGCGCGGCGTATTGACCGGAAAATACCGCCCCGATGCGCCGCCCGACAAGGACACGCGGGCCGGACGCAACGACGTCAGGATGATGCAGACCGAGTGGCGGCCGGAATCGCTTCATCTGGCGCAGCAGATCCGGCAGCATGCGGAGGCCCGCGGCATCACCGCCGGGCAGTTCGCGGTCTCGTGGGTGCTGAACAGTTCGTTGGTCAGCGCCGTGATCGCCGGGCCGCGCACCGAAGCGCAATGGGACGATTACCTGCACGCGCTCGACTATCGCTTTACCGCCGAGGACGAAGCCCTGATCGACCGCCTGGTCACAACCGGCCATCCCTCGACGCCTGGCTACAACGATCCCGCCTATCCGATCGAAGGCCGGCGGCCGCGCACGGCGCCGTGAAAAGAAAATCATGGCTATTCGGGGCCAAAAGGCGCAACGTGTTCGAGTATTCGCCTGACGCGCCGGATGCAGGGCTGTCGTTCCGAGGCCGCGAACAGACGATTTAACCAAATAGCTGGCGAGCAGAGCGCGAAAGCGATTCAATTGGCATTGAATCGCTTCGGGCGCGTCGCCAATGCGAGGAATCCGGGCTTGACGAGGTCGCGACGCGAAACGGTGACATTCCGGCATCCGTTCCGGATCAAGGGCATTGATCGCCAGCTCACGGCGGGGGCCTACGAGGTCGTGACCGACGAAGAGCTGATCGAGGGGCTGTCGTTTCCGTGCTTTCGCCGCGTCGCCACCATGATCATGGTTCCCGGCGCGCCGCCGCAGCATCAGTCGATCGAGATGTTTTCCATCAGTTCGGTCGACCTCGCCGATGCGCAGCAGGCCGACGCCACCGCTTCGCTGACCCCGTAACGCACGCCATCGAAACCCCGCTCCGCCCCCCGCGCGGCAACGTCATCGCCTTCACTACTCAAGGAAAATCCCATGCAAGTTCTCTCCGCCCGTCACGTCAAGACCGAAGAATCGCTGCGCCTCGGCGTGGTGTCGGGCTGGTACAGCACCAAGGTGAGCGGCACCTTCGTGACCGGCCCGCACACGACGCAGGAAGATTGCCTGTCGAAAATCGCCGAGCTCAATCCGCCGCCGGCCAAGAAGAAGTTCTGAAGCGCCGGCCGACCGTCCGTTCAATCGAGGAGTCTATCGACATGGCGCTGACCCAGGGCAGCTTTCAGGAATACGACTTCAACCGGATGGTCGTGCTGTTCACGATGAAGAACGACCAGGCCAATGTGGCCTGCGCGATCTCGACCGACGCGATGGATCAGCTGGAAGGCTCATCCCGGACCCAGCCGGGGCAGCGCGAACAGCAATTTTTGCGGCTGCGCGACCGCATCGAAGCGCGCGCGGCGCGGAAATTCAGCGACGTCGAACTGGAGGGCAACCCTCCCGGCGTGATCCTGCGCGCGATCGATTTTCGCGCGCCCCGCTGAAATCACAGAGCAATCGGCTACGCCACAACAACTTGTGGAGCACTTCCATGAAACCCATCGGTTCGAACTCTCGGACCTGATCCTGAGGAGCCCAGCAGAGCGCAGCGAAGCTGGGCGTCTCGAAGGATGGCAGCCGGCACCGCCGCCGTCCGCGGCCATCCTTCGAGGCGCATCGCTGGAGCCTGTCATCGGGCGCGCGTTCGCGCGACCGGGTGGCGATGCTCCTCAGGATGAGGGACGAGGATGCTGATATGATTCGAACTTCGAAATCGCGGAGCTAGTCCGGCGCAGGCCGCAGTTCGAAATTTTTACTTGATTAGGGAGAGATCGTTCCCTAAATAAGCGCGATGGCTGCTCAGGCGATACGATTGATGGAAAGACCCCGTGGACGGGGCCGGCCGCGCGAATTCGATATCGATGCCGCACTGGACAGGGCCATCGGTGTGTTCCGCGAGCACGGGTTTCACGCCACATCGGTCGGCGACCTGACCCGGGCGATGCAGCTGGCCTCGGGGAGTATCTACAAGGCCTTCAAGGACAAGCGCGCGGTGTTCCTGGCCGCATTCGACCGCTACACGTCGCTGCGCGGCCGGCAGATTCGCTGCATAGCGGCCGCGGGCGGGACCGGCCGCGAACGGTTGCGCGACGTGCTGGCCTTTTATGTCAAGGCCTCGCAAGGCGCCGAAGGCCGCCGCGGCTGCCTGGTGGTCGGCAGCGCCGTGGAGCTGGCGATCTTCGATCCCGAAATCGCCGCGCGCGTGACCGCGACCCTGAAGGCGAACGAGGCGTTGCTGGCGGAGCTGATCCGACACGGTCAGTCCGACGGTTCTGTCTCGTCCGCGATCGACGTGGACACCACGGCGCGGGTGATGGTCTGCCTGACCCAGGGCCTGCGCGTGGTCGGCAAGGCCGGCCGTCCGCTGCCGGAACCGTCGTCCCTGATCGACATCGCCATGAAGCTGGTCGGATAGTCCGGCGCCATGAAACCAGCACCTTGTTTTCTCCCAATTAGGGAATGCTCGTTCCCTTAAATAAAACTTTAGGAAAAACGCGATGTCCACCACTTCGACGCCCGCCGACAGCCCGCTGGGCGAAGCGAACGTCTCGACCCTGATCACGCTGCTATTGGGAACGGCCTGCGGCCTGATCGTCGCCAACCTTTATTATGCCCAGCCGTTGGTCGGACCGATCAGCGCCTCGCTCGGCCTGTCGCCGGAAGCGGCCGGACTGATCGTGACCATGGCCCAGATCGGTTACGTCGCCGGCCTGTTGTTGATCGTGCCGCTCGGCGACCTCGTCGAAAACCGCAAGCTGGTCATTTCCGCGATCGGGCTGGCGGCGCTGGCGCTGTTCGGCGCGGCGCTGTCGACCCAGCCGCCGCAATTCCTGTTCGCGGCATTGTTGATCGGGCTCGGCTCGGTCGCGGTGCAAATCCTCGTTCCCTATGCCGCCCATCTGGCGCCGGAGGCCGCGCGCGGACGCGTGGTCGGCAACGTCACCACCGGGCTGATGATCGGGATCATGCTGGCGCGGCCGGCCTCGAGCTTCATCGCTTCGGTGTCCTCCTGGCATGTCGTCTATCTATTTTCAGGCAGCGTGATGGTGGTGCTGGCCATCGTGCTGTTCGCGGCGCTGCCGCGCCGGACTCCGAAGGCAAAGGTGAGCTATCTCGCGCTGCTGGCGTCGATGGGTCATCTCTTCATGACCACCCCTGCGCTGCGAAGGCGAGCGTTCTACCAGGCGTTCCTGTTCGCCGCGTTCAGCCTGTTCTGGACCACGATTCCGCTGCTGCTGGCCGGCCCGGCATTCCACATGTCGCAGCGTGGCATCGCCTGGTTCGCGCTTGCCGGGGTCGCCGGCGCCGTCGCCGCCCCGATCGCAGGCCGGGTCGCGGATCGTGGCGGGAGCCATGCCGCCACCGCGGCGGCGATGTTGATCTCGGCGCTGGCCTTCATCCTGACGGAGATCGGTCATGCCGGCTCGACCATGTCGCTGGTGCTGCTGGTGATCGCCGCCATCCTGCTGGATTTCGGCGTGCAGGGAAATGTGGTGCTCGGCTATCGCGCGCTGTTCATGCTCGGCGCCGAATATCGCAGCCGTCTCAACGGGCTTTATATGGCGACATTCTTCCTCGCCGGCGCCGCCGGCTCGGGAGTCGGGGTCTGGGCGTTCGAACGGGGCGGTTGGGCCCTGACATCCTGGATCGGCTTCGCCCTGCCGGCAGCAGCGCTGATCTATTTTTCGACGGAGCGCCGGGCCGCTTGAGGAGACGCGGGGACACGTTCCCGCCTCATCGAATCCCCTCTTCCGCGATGGTCTCCTCGGTCACCTTGATGGTCTGCCGGTCCTGTTCGGTCAGCCGGGTTTTCTTCCAGCCGCCTTGCGCGAACCAGCAGACCGATATCACGGCGACGACGACATTGGTCACCGGGAACGACCAGTAGATCCCGGACTCCTGCAGCACCGTGTGCTTGGACAGGACATAGGCCAGCGGAAACTGGATCATCCATTGCGAGACCAGCGCGATCGCCATGGCGGTCAGCATGTTGCCGGAGGCCCGGAACACCGAGACGATGCTCAACTGCACGCCGATGCCGCCCCAGGCGAGACTCATGATGCGGATGAAGCGCGCGCCCTCCGCGATCACCTCCGCATCATCCGGCACGAAGAACGCGACGAAAAACGGAGCGAAGGCAAACGCGATTACACCTGCCAAAGTGAGAATCACGAAGCCCGAAACCGTGCCGAGAACGCCGATCCGTGCGGCCCGTGTGATGTTTCCCGCCCCGATGTTCTGGCCGACCAGGGTCGAGACCGCCATCGAAAGGCCCATCGCCGGAATGGTCACGACCTGCAGGATGTTGGAGCCGACGCCATAGGCGGCCAGCGTCAGGGTGCCGAAGCTCGCCACCAGAAACGACATGATCATCAGGCCAAGCCCGCGGGTCGACAATTCGACCGAGCCCGGGAATCCGAGCAGGAACGCGCGCTTGAGATAAAGCGGGTCGGGGCGGAAGCCGCGCCACGACAGCCGGATGCCGTGACGGCCGCGCAGGAAAATAACGATGCCGCACAGCGCCGCCAGCGCCTGGGTGATCAGGGTCGCGACGGCCGCGCCCGTCACCCCCTGCGGCGGCAACGCTCGCCAGCCGAAAATGAACAGCGGGTCGAGCAGAAAATTCAGGGTGACGGTTCCGAGCGTGATCAGCAGCGGCATGCGGGTCTGGCCGACGCCGCGCATCAGCGCCTGGAACATGGCGTACAGGAATACGAAGATGATCCCGATGAACGAGACACGCATGAAGCCGAGCGCGCCCTGGTAGACATCGGGCGCCACGCCCAGCAAGGTCAGCAGCGCCGGCGAAAGCAGATATCCCGCGGCGCCGAGCACGACGGAGGTGGCCGCGACCATCATCATGGTCTGCGCCGCGACATGATCGACCATGTCCTGGCGGCCCGCGCCCATATACTGCGCCGACAGGGTGGCGCCGGCCATCGCCAGCCCGGATCCCAGCGCGATCACCAGGAAGGTGAGCGGAAAGCTGACCGAGACCGCCGCGACCGCCGCGGCTCCCAGCCGTCCGACCCAGAACGCGTCGGTCAACTGGTATCCGGTCTGCAGCAGGTTTCCCAGGATGATGGGAATGGCGAGCCGAATCAATACCGTCCCGATTTTTCCCTCGAGAAACAGCTTCTGGCGGTTGTGCGGCATGGGGGGTCTAGGATTCCCTGTGTAGTCGGAAAACGTCAATCCCGGCGGCCGGGGTCGGTCCGCGCCAGTTCCTCAGCCTTGATTGAGGCCGCGGGGTGTCCGCCCGCAACACGGATCCGGATCGCGGCAAAAGGGAAAATCCACCTTGCGGAATCCGGGCGGCGATCGCCTAACCTCTCCCCGCGCACGCGAGAAAAAAATCGCTGTAGATGGTACATCGTTTGCGAAGTTCGTGTCATTTCATCCGCAACGGCCATGGACGCGATTGCCAACCTGGCCAGGTTTCGACGATGTCCTGGGAACACGGACCCGGGCTGCAAGTTTAACTGCGGAAGGGCAGCGATCGAGAGGAGTGAGAAAGATGCGCCAATTGGCATGGCTATGTTGTCTGGTGCTGGCATCGGCGGCCGTGACGGCCCCGGCCGCCGCCAGGCACGCCCACCACCGGATCCACCACTACCCGCTTTCAGCCCGTTATCGCGCGCCGGCGCCGGAAATCCTGACCAGCGTCGGAACCCCAGATTGCCATGTGCAGGGACGGCTGCTGCGGGCTGCGCATCATTGTCCGCCGGAAGCGGTGGCCGCCGCCCCCCGGTAGCCGCAAGCGGCGCCGGGTGAGGGCAGACAGCCGCCGCTTCGGCGGCGGTGCGTGGTCTCCTGCGCGCCATCAGCCGTGCCCTCACACCCACCCCTATCGAATTTGCTTCGCCTTGCCCGCCTATGCGCGCCTATGCTCTGGGAGAGCACGGACATAGCCCCGTCAGGGGCTATGTCCGTGCCTGCGCCCGCAACCTGTTGCTCTTGAAGATTTTCTTGGCCGCGCGTCGAATGGGGAAAGCAAGGATTGCTGGTGTCAGACAGAAATTTCACCGGGGGCTTTGGCGTCTGGCGCCGCTGCGGCACCATCGTCGCCGCGATGGCCGCCTTGGTGCTGCTGCCGATCGAGGTCAGCGATGCCGGCTGGCTGTCGGATATCTTCAAAAGTCCGTCAACCCATGGCAAATCGCCAAAGCACGTCCCCTCGTCCAAGCCGGCCACCTTGGCGAGGCCTGCCGCCTCGCCGAAGCGTCACACCGCAAGGCTTGCCGCCCTGCGGCCGGCGACCTTGAACCCTTCCGCTTCGAAACCGGTCGCCACCATGTGCGATCCCTCGAAATTCCGGATCGTTCTGGATGTCGGACATACCGTCCAATCGGAGGGCGCGACCAGCGCCCGCAACGTCGCCGAGTTCGCCTTCAATCTGCGCCTTGCCCGGCAGATCGAGGAGAAATTGAAGGCCGACGGCTTTGCCGAGACGAGGTTGCTCGTGACCGAGGGCAAGGCCAGGTCCAGCCTCGTCAGGCGTGTCACAGCTGCCAACGACCTGCACGCCAATCTCTTCCTGTCGATCCACCACGACTCCGTGCCCAACGCATTGCTGGAGAACTGGGAGTTCGAGGGCAGGAAAAGCCATTTCAGCGACCGCTTCAGCGGCTATTCCGTCTTCGTCTCCCGCAACAATCCGGACTTCAAGACCAGCCTGGCGTTCGCCGAGCTGGTGGCCAGGGAAATGAAGGCCGAGGGCCTGGAATATGCCCGGCAATATAGCGAGGCCATCATGGGTCGGTACCAGCACCCGTTGCTGAACAAGGAAACCGGTGTCTATAGCTACGATCAGCTGGTCGTGCTGAGAACGACCCGGATGCCTGCCGTCCTGCTGGAGGCGGGCTCGATCATCAACCGCGACGAAGAGCTCAAGATGGCTTCAGCCGAACGCCGGAACGTCATCAGCAGCGCCGTCACGATGGCGGTGAAGGAATTCTGCGATCCGCGATGGGCCATCCTCGGTCCGCTCTGATGGCGCGGCGACCCCGGGTTGATCCATGCGTGAGCTAACGGTTCATTGCCGGCCACCTACTGCACCCTCAGGCCCGGTCGTTGGTGGGCGTTCGAGCCTATTCGGGATGCTCATCCGTGCCGGGCTTTTCCTGATAAGCATGATGCTGCCTGCTGCGGTTTCGGCAGGTTCCGCCTTGCCCACGGGTCTGGTTTATTTGCGCGATATCGATCCCACCATCGTTCAGGACATTCGCTATGCGGGATCTCATAATTTTGTGGGCCGACCGATACGCAGCTACCTCGCCGCCGAGTGTATCCTCAGCGCATCGGCCGCAAACGCCCTTGCAACAGTGCAGAACAGGTTGGCCGAGAAAGGGCTCTCGCTCATCGTCTGGGATTGCTATCGGCCGAAGCGGGCCGTCGACGATTTTCTGCAATGGAGCAAGGATCCAACTCACTCCGAGATGAAGGCCGAATTCTATCCACGCACCGACAAGCAAAAGCTGTTCGCGCTCGGCTATCTCGCCGGACGATCGGCTCACTCGCGGGGCAGCACGGTCGACCTGGGCATCGTGCCAAGCGCTTTTTCCCCCGCGCCGCCGCCGAATCCCTCAAACTCCCTCAAGGCCTGCACGGCGCCAAGGGGCGAGCGGTTCGAGGATGGAACCATCGATCTTGGCACCGGCTACGACTGTCTGGACGTGCTGGGCAATACAGCCAACGCTGCCGCAGGCGGGACAGCCCTGCACAACCGCCAAACCCTGAAATCCTACATGAAGGCTGCGGGCTTCCGTCCCTATGCCAGGGAGTGGTGGCACTTCGAACTGATCAATGAGCCATTTGACGGTGACGGGTTTGACTTTGAGGTCCAGGCCTCGCCATCATCGAACCAACCGCCAACACGCTGACATCAGGGATGTTCAGAAGTTGCGATTTGGGGTCGTTTGCAACGGGTCCGGTTGCGATCGCGTGAAGTTCGGAACATTGGGGGCTTGGCAACGACCAACGACAATTGTCATTCCCCGATGTGCAATTGCACATCTGGGGGCGCCTGCAACGCGCGAAGCGCGGCACGAGCGAGCCCGGAATCCATATCCACCGCAGGGGCTATGGATTCCGGGCCTGCACTCCGCCCGGCTACCGCCGGCCAGAGCACATCCCGGAATGACAAACGATGGATCGTTACCATAGGATCGGTTTCATGGAATCGCTGAACTAGGTGCTGTAGCCGGTGAAGCCTGAACATTGGAAAACCGCCATGGGGATGAAAAGTCATGCCGCTGCGCCCGCGGCGGCGCTGGCTTTCGGGCTTTTCTTCACGCCGCCGGTTTCCATCGCCGTCGGCGATCTCGGCTCCATGTCCCCTGCAGCGGCTGAGCCGGTCGCGCCCACGAAGAAACGATCGGATGCACGCGATGCGTACGACGATGCGGTCAACCGCTTCGAGCAGGTGCTGCGTCAGCGGCGCGCGCAGATCGATTCGAATCAACTTCTGCCGAACTTGCCGGGACAGGCACTCTACCTTGCTCGCAACAACATGATGGGCGCATACAAGGACCTCACCGAGGTTGTTCCGTCCCAAATCGGCGCGCCCAATAAATTCGGAATTCCCCCGGCGTATCTTGACGCCGACAAGCAGGCGCTGCTCGACGAGTACGGGTTGCTTTTCGACCTCATGGATGCGCCGCCCGCCAATGCGCAGAAATCAGATACGCCATTCAAGGACGTCGTCGATCTGGCAATTGCCATAGCGCGAGCCAAGGGCCTTGATGCGGCCGACGCTGAAGCGGCAGGCCGCATCTGCCTGGGGCTGTTCTTTGCCGAGACCAATGGCCATCAGAACATCGGGAATGCGCGCTCGAACAGATACAAGGGAAGTTTTCAGACCGGCCCCTCCGAAGATCAAATTGGCCGAAACAAGTGGGCGGCGATAAAGCCGTCGATTGCCGCCTTCGATCCTGCGCTACGGCTTCGCGACGACAGAGAAGAGGCGCGGGTTGGCAATCTGGATCACCGGCTCAATCACTGGACCGCCGTGCGAGATGCCCTGATGAGCGCACACGCGGACATTTTCCCGCAGATACCCGCGATCGTGAAAACACTGCCGGATCCGATCGACCAGATGAAGCTGTTTGAACTCATCCAGATCGTTCCCACGCCGACCAGGTCCGCCCTCAGGTCGGACAACCCGATCGGCTATCGAATTTCCGATCCGACGATCATGGGATATCTGCGGAACAACAGCATCTTCGCGTTTGGACACACCGACAGGGCAAGAACATCGGCGACCCTTCGCGAAATTCTCGACGCGATGTGGCTCTTCAATGCCAAATTTGAACGCGCGCTTGCCGAATTCGACGCGATCAGGGCGCAATCAAAGGGTTGACGTCGGCAGCTGCCCATCGGAACGCGTTTGCCCCCACGTCCGTGCCGACCTCGCCTGGGCGCGCGTGCTCTGTTTTTGCGAGCCTGCACGCCGCGGTACGCCATATCGCAGTATTTCGCCGGTTCAATATGGCGGGTAGGCCGGAACTTTGTGCGTCGCAACATTGAATGTTGCAATGGACGCAACGAGTGCTTATATTGCGCTGCAGCATAGCACTGAAAGTGCGCCCGGATGGAAATCGGGAATGACGCAGGTTTGTGGCGACCAATTCCCCGAATGCGTTTCACCGCCCGGCTTCATCGCAACAGCCATCGAAGGAAAGAATGATGAAAACAGGAAACCGCATTGCTGCCGCGGCGCTCGGTGGAGCGCTGTGTCTTGCAGCCAGCATGGGCCTATCCGCCGCCGAGTCCCGGTCGCCCACGATCATGAAACCGCTGATGGCGACAAGTCTTGACGTCGGATCGAAACACGTCGTGGGCTATTTCCTCAATGCGGACGGCCAGTGCAAATTGACCTTGATGATCGCGGACGCCGCGCGTGACGACGGCGACGCATCCTCGGAGCAAATCCTGCGTCTTCGACTGATGGTCGAGCCAGGAAAGGCGGCGTTGGTCGACACAACGGCCGGCCGCTTGCTTCAGTTCGCCTGCGAGCCCAACGCGCAGGCCATGAACGCCACCCTGCTCGATCAGGTCGCCGCCGGTCACGATACCAAGTAATCCCTCGTTCGCGCGGCGTCCGAACGGGCGCCGCGCGTGCTCTCTGCGAGCGCGACAGCGCGATCCTGGGGCGAACTCTGCGGTGCACTTTGCGCGTCGACAAGGGCAGCGGCGCTATACAGAAGTGCCTGCCAAAGCCTGCGTTTCGCCCGGCACACCTTTCGCTGCGCGCGCGGTCTGCGGGATGGTGGTCTTTAACTTTAAAGCATACGGCGCAGCACCTGGTACGCGTCAACTCTGATCTGCATCAGACGAGCAAGGTTCACCGGGAGCAGGACCAGGTGAAGCAACAGCACCGGGTGGATGTGTGCCATCGATCCGAACAGAATGAACAGGATGTTGCTTCCAACGGCCACAAGACGCAAATAAAGCATGCTGGACATACAGAACGTCGCAAGGACCATGGCTGAAGCGGCATAGCCCAGCAGATCCGTCCAGCTCATCTTGCGCTCCCAGCACCGTCGGGTGTGAGATCCTTGCAAGACTGCGAGGCGGTGCAAGCGGGGGTGGAGCGGGCGGTGTCGGACAACGATCCGTACGGCCGCATAGGTGATCGCTCCTGCAGCAGGTCCTTCCGTTCGAATGTGGCAGCGACAGCAACCCTGTCAGCCCTTGAAGTCACCAGCAGCGCGCCAATAGCCAAAATGGCGATTGTTGAGTAGAGTAAGACGCTCGTAAGAGCCCAGCGTCGCGCCAACGATCGCTCCTCGGCGCTGAGCTCGACAACCAATGGACGTCTCATTTCGGATGCCCCGGAAATCATCAGTTTGTACGCACGTTGCGCCTTGCAGGTCGAACGATAGCGAATACAAAAACCTCCGTGCGTTTCACTTCGCGCGCCCTTGACGAACTTTCTTTGCAGCCGGTTGAAAAGAGACGCTCTGCAGTGAAGCGCCTGAGAATCCACGACCGTGATATAAGTAGGACAATCTATCTGGGTTCAAGCTCAAAGCGACGTTGCGCCGAAGATTGAGACGCCCTGTCGATGAATTGATCTCTAGTGTCAATTTCACTGGAGTTCGCGTAAAAAAGGGCGGCTACAACCGCGGGGGCTTGCATGCATCGACCAGCGCGCTTGCCTGAATCGCCGTTGCCGTGTCAGACTAATCTGGAAGTTGAAATCCGCAGCAACGTTTCGCACATGAAACTCCCCGCAGCATCGTCTACAAAAGACAAAGCGGGCGACGACTCGTCGCCCAGGCTGCAAGGATTGGACAGCAATCCGCAACGCAATTTCGGCCCGCCGCTTTGGCGGGCGTTTCGCGACAGCCTCGCGCACCTCTATACGCTGTCACTGCCCGACCCTTTGGAGGAAG
>Ga0182030_10007640_pt1 | contig 22523 bp, 18 predicted proteins | sample 812S3MmetaG_FD_121299 | JGI IMG/M metagenome (GOLD analysis project Ga0182030, IMG submission 121299) | Permafrost microbial communities from Stordalen Mire, Sweden - 812S3M metaG (Illumina Assembly) | ecosystem: Environmental > Terrestrial > Soil > Wetlands > Permafrost | place: Sweden... | reverse complement strand
TGGGCTTCAAGGTCTGCCGTCATTCAACGGTGGTTCAACAGCAGAAGGAAACGAGTGGCAAACAACGGCATCGAACGGACAGGTCGCGTCAACGCCGAGGTAGGCTATGACCTGCGTCTTTGGGCATCAGCCCTGCATGCGCCGCCAGACAAGAGAAGCGATCGGCTGCGTTAGCAGTGAGCCCGGTTCGACTCAGATTGGGACGCGCTCACGGGGTGAGGCCCCTGACCCCCGTCGCGTGTCAGCCATCCTCCGTCACTTCCAGTTGAGGCACAGTGCCCGGCAGATCATTGATGTCGCCTAACCTAGGGGTCAGTAAGGCTGCGTTGCCGTCGAGGAGAGGCGGGCGTGTCGTTCACTGAGACAGCGAGTGAAGGCTCGGTCCCGACAAAAAGCAAGTCAAACGCCGGTGACCCTGTTGGGACCGTTATCGCCAAGCGGCCATGGCCGTCAGGCTCCATGGTTATTGCGAGGTCTCCCAAGCTGGGTATATCGATCCGGGCCGAAAACGGCCCGCTCGCCTTCATCGCGACCAGGGCCAGGGTCAAGTCGCGATAGTTACCTTCGCGGATCCGCCCGTCTGGGGTCGTTAAGAGTATGGCGCTACCAGCCCTCAACCAAAGGGGCGCATGTCGGAGGGGGAGCGTGATGTCGTGGAACCCTGGTCCTAGCGTCGAAGAGCCGTTGCTGTAGTGCACCCACTCCCCAGGGGGGAACCAGACGAGGCGTCGCCCCCCTGCACGGAAGAAGGGCGCGACAAGTAGGTCCTTACCCAGGAGGTACTGAAGGTCGGCCGCTTGGGCGTCGGGGTCTTCGGGGTAGTCGTAGACCATGGGGCGCATGATGGGCGCAGCGCTTCGCACGGAATCGGCCGCGGCGGCGTAAAGGTAGGGATGAAGGGCGTAGCGCAGCTTGGCAATGGAGCGCACGGCTGCCAGGGCTTCGGGCCCATAATCCCATGGCAGTCGGCTAGTCGTCCCGTGGAAGCGGCTCAGCGGTGACAGCAGCCCGAACTGGGCCCAGCGGACGTACAGCTCAGTGCTGGGGCGGCCGTGGAAGCCACCGATGTCGTGGCTCCAAAAAGCATGACCTGAGAGCGCCATCGAGAGCCCGGCGCGGAGGGTCGACGCAAGGTCCTGCCAGCTCGAATTCGGGTCCCCCGCCCATTGGCCGACGTGGCGTTGGCCCCCTGCCCAGGTAGAGCGGCCCCACACTACCGGGCGATCGATGCCGGCATCCCGCATCACCGAAGTTACGACGTCGTTATATATGAGGCTGTAGGCGTTGTGCAGTCGTTCACCGGACAGGCCGTTATGGGCCACGACCTCGGTCGGGATCGCCTCACCGAAGTCGGTCTTAAAGATCGTCACACCCTGCCTGACGCGGTCTGTCAGTTGCGCGCCCCACCAGGCGCAGGCTTCGGGGTTAGTGACGTCGATGACTGCGACGGATGGGTGGTAGTGACCCCAGAGCGGGCCGACGTAGGTCGAGCCGTCACTACGCCTGAGGAAGTAGCCCGCCTCTTTAGCGGCCGGGAAGAGCGGGCTATCAACTCCGATGTAGGAGTTGATCCACAAACTTGAGCGGAGGCCGGCGGCTTGCACTTCGGCGAGCAGGGCCGCAGGGTCGGGGAAACGCTCGTCATCCCAGCGCAGGTCGGACCAGCTGCCAAAAGACTGCCAGTATGAGTCGAAGTGCAGGACGTCACACGGAATGTCCTCGGCGTCGAGGCGACGTACGAGGGCTCGCGCGTCTTCGTCGGTGGATGGCAGGAAGCCAGTCGAGACCCAGGTACCGAACGCCCAGGCGGGCGGGAGCTCGGGCCCGCCGACAAGCTCCTGATATTGCGCTAAGCAGGCCGAAGGGGGCCCGAAGACGAGGTAGCAGTCGAGTTGCTCGTCGGGCACTACGATCGACCAGAACGCCTGGCTTGAATGGCAGCAGTCAAAATGAACGTTGGTGGTGGTGTCGACGAAGCAGCCGTAGCCTCGGCTGGAGATCATGAACGGCACGTTCTTATAGCTCTGTGCGCTTTGCGTGCCGAGCGCATCGTGGTTCCAGCACGACACCAGCTGGCCGCGCTTATCGAAACCGGTGAAGCGCTCGCCGAGGCCCCAGAAGTGCTCGTCCGGTTCGGCTACGAAACTGTCGTGGTAAGCCACACCGCCGCAGGCGACGCGGGTAAACCCGAGGGGTAGAGCGACGAGCCGGTCACTGGCATCCTCGGTCGAGCGGTCCTCCTCAAGGACGAGCTCCCCCGTCGTGACGGACACTCGGACCGGTCGCAGCTCGACGTGCACAGTCCGCTTGGTCCCGACGATCGACAGGGCCTCCGCGCTTACCTCCAATCTCACCGGACAAGCCGGGAGATCTCTGGCCAGGACGAGGCGTTTGTCCGTCGGTGCGTCGTCAGCCCGAAGCCGATAGTGCAAGGCTTCGTCGCTGCCAACGAGACGCACCTCAAGCGAGGCCGTTGCCCCGGTTGTTGTGGACGCGGCGACTAGAGCGCCGCCGGGGACGTCGCTCACAACGCGCCCCTCCACCAGCGCCTCAACCTGGTGCGGTTGAGCAGGCCGAAGCGCCAGCGAGGGCACATAAAAGTACTCCTCGTCGCGCATACTGAACCCGCTCAGCATCTAGGCGCCTGTCCAAGAGACACTCCCAGGAGCCTTATTGGCCCTGTTCGTGCTCTCTTGAGCCCCAGGTCGGAGCTCATGGTTCGCTCAAGAAGTCGAGCTGCTCGCCGCCGGCCATGAGCTCGAGCAGTTGTAGCTGAGTCCGCTCACCCCGGTAAAAATGGTCTGCCACTTGGCCATGGATAAGTACCGTGAACTCGTCACCGATAGACATAGCGTGGTTGGCATTGTGGGTTATGAGCAGGGTGGCGATCCCGCGGGCCCGAGCGTTTGAGACCAGGCGAAGGACGAGGCCCGCCTCCTTGACCCCTAGGGCGGCTGTGGGCTCGTCCAGGATCAGGACCTTCGCACCCAGGAACACGGCCCGGGCGATCACCAGCGCCTCGCGCTCACCACCCGACAAGGTCCCTGCAAGTTGACGACCGTCCTGGACTCTGCGCAACCCGAGGGAACTGAGCTCGGCCATGCACGCAGTATTGGCGCGCTGGCTGTCAAACCAGGATATAGGGCCCAACCGCTTACGAGGCTCCACGCCGAGGAAGAAATTGCGGGCTACGCTCATCAACGGCAAGATGGGCTGCTCCTGGTAAACAGTGGCGATCCCGTCCCGCAACGCGTCCGCAGGGCTGCGGAACGTAGTTACCTGGCCTTCTACCTCGATGGTTCCCGAGGTCGGCTGCGCCAGGCCGGACAAGATCTGGACAATCGTTGACTTGCCGGCGCCGTTGTCGCCGATAAGGCAATGCACCACCCCGGCGCGCAGTTCGCAGGTGACATCCGTGAGCGCGTTGAACCCAAGGAAGCTCTTAGTGGCTGATCGCAGGGCCAGGACAGGCGCGCTTGAGCTGGTCGTCGTGGGTGGCGACGTCATCGCGTACTCAGCATTTTGCGCCTGAGCCAACTGTTGGACAGCACCGCCACAAGGAGGAGACCGCCGAGGAAGGCCTGGAACCAGTCCGTGTTCCAACCGGTGTAGAAAATACCGAGATCTGCGATCCCGTAGGTGAGCGACCCGAACAGGACCCCGATGGCCGAGCCGTAACCCCCCGTCATGAGGACGCCTCCAACAACGGCGGCGATGATCACCTCGAACTCGTACAACTGGCCCTGTTCCACGCTGACCGTCGATGTCTGGGCCGTCTCAATGATCCCGACCAGAACGCTGGCTACGGCCGTAAAGACGAAGCAGCTGATCTTCACCTGTGCCGTCTTGACGCCGGCCATACGGGCCGTACGAAGGTTGCCTCCTGTAGCGTAAATCCAGTTCCCGAAGACCGTCTTGGACAGCACCCAGGTAACCAAGGCGGTTAGGCCCAACCACCACGCCACCTCCGCCGGGAAGTAGTCCCAAGTGCCCGCGAACAAGACCCTCGCGGCGCCGGTGAAAGTCACGATCAAAGTTGTTTGGCCAGTGAGGAGGCGCGCGAACCCCAGCATCGCTCCATAAAGCAAGAACTGCGTTGCCAGCGTTACCAGGAAAGAGTGGAGGCCCGTGCGGACAACGATGAGGCCGTTGAAAAGACCGATGATCACGCCCAGGGCTAGGGCCAGCGCGATCGAGGCCCAGAGGGGCCAGTGGTAGTAGCCGGTGCAAAGACCGACGGTAAGGGCCCCGACAGCCAGGACCGAGCCCATGGAAAGATCGAACTCCCCGGCGATTATCAACACGCCCACGGCGAGCGCCCCGATGCCGATCTCGGCGGCGTTCCCGAGCCAGTTCCCGACTCCTTGGAAACCGAGGAAGCCTTTGCCGCCCGCGAAGCCGACAAAAAAGGCGAAGACGACCACGGTGCCGATGACGGCGCCTGCTTCTGGCCTGCGCAGTAGCGCCATCAGGCCCCGCCTCGGGCCCACGCTCTCCGATGGAGAAGGCGGGCCCGGGGCCTGAACGGGGGACAGTGGGGTCATCGGGCCTGTGTCAGGTGGAGGAGAGCCCGCTTCTCAGGCGCCACGGACGCCGAGGGCGTTGTACTTGAGGACCTGGGCCGCGTTGGCCTTGGTTATGAGGTTCGGCCCGGTAGCGAGCACGCTTCCAGGCAACAGTCCGTAGCGGACATCCTGTGCCAGCGCCAGGACGGCGTAGTAGCCCTGGAGGTACGGCTGCTGGTCTATGCAGAACAGAAGTTTTCCCTGCTCGACGGCTTGCAAGGTCTCGGTGGATGTGTCGAAAGTGCCGATCTTGACCTTGCTCTGGAGGTTGAGGGCCTTGAGCGCCAATTCCGCGGGGTCATAGAAGACGGTACCGATGACCACGAGGCCGTCGACTGAGGGGTTGGCCTTGAGGAAGGCCTCCAGCCCACTGGCCACGTATGACGGGTCCGTGAGCTCCTGCTGGTTGAGATCGATGTTCATCTCCTTGCGCCCTGCCGCCTTCATGGCGGTGGCAAAGCCTATGCAACGCTGCGCCGGCCCGGCTTCCACTGGGTCGTAGGTGCATGCACCAACCTTTACTCCCGCCTTGGCCATTGCCACACCAGCGGCCAGGCCACCGTTGTAGTCGTCTTGGCCGATGAAGTCGATTGCCCCGTCAGCCTTCCACGATGACAAACCGGCGTTCACTATGTCAATGGCGACACCCGCCTTCACGGCCTGCTTGACCAGGGGATCGAGGGCGGCCGGGAACTGGTCGTTGACTGCTATGCCGGCCGGGTGGCGGCTTATGGCGGCCTTTAGGAGCTGCTCCTCTTCGATGATCTGGTCTGACGAACTTTGAGGGGCCAGGTACTCAAAGGAGACCTTCTGGTCCTTAGCCGCTTGCTCGGCGCCGGTCTCCACCGCACCCCAGAACGGGTTACCGGGAACGCCGGACGACACAAATTCGATGAGGGGTTTGGTCGAGTAGGTCAGGCTCGTGGCACCGGCGCCCGTGGCTGGTACGGCGAGCCCGATGGCTGCGATTGACGCTGTTAGAACGGCCACCTTCGACCGGGAACGAAATAGGGTTGGACGGCGCATCACCACTCCTGTTCTTAGTGAAGCCTGGTGGGTCCGGGTCGCACCCTCGACGCGTTGCTTCCCGGCTTGCAAACCTTTAGAGATGAAGCGGCGAGCCCTACGGGTAGCGAAGGCTCGACGCATATGCCTTAGGACTGTCAGCTCCACTCAGCGGAGGCCAGGTACGCGTACGGCAGTGTCGTAACAACCAATCGGATCCCCCCTCTAGCTGAGCCAGCCTCCGAGGGAACGTTCCCTCCGAGGTTCTGCCAGGATATACGAGACCAGCCGCCTTGTCAACGCATTCAACGGAGTGACCAGCGCATACACTATGGGTGTGAGCCCGGACAAGGGAGGATGCGAGGCTGAGGGAACGATGCCTAGACTTCGTCGGCCCACAATGCGGGACGTTGCCGCTCTGGCCGGCGTGAGCCTGAACACTGTCTCGCGTGTCGTCAACGGCGAGCCCCAGGTGACAGAGGACTTGGCCGCGCGCGTCCGTCGGGCCGTGGCGCAGCTGAATTACAAGCCCAACCTGACGGCGAGCAACCTTCGCCGCTCCGGCGGCCGGTCGGCGACGATAGGGCTGTTGCTTGAGGATATGGCGAACCCGTTCTCCTCCAGCATCTACCGGGCAGTGGAGAGCGTTGCCAACCTCAGAGGTGTGGAAGTTCTCGCCGGGAGCTTGGAGGAGAACGCCGAACGCGAAAAAGAGCTCGCGGCGCGGCTGTTCACGAGACGAATAGATGGCTTGATCATTGCCCCGGCCGGCCACGACCACAGTTATCTCCTGAGCGAGCAGCGCGCCGGTGCCGCTGTTGTTTTTGTTGACCGCCCACCCGAGCTACTTGCAGCCGACAGCGTGGTGTCGGACCATCTGGACGGCTCCGTGAAGATGGTCAACCATCTCATCGAGTTCGGGCACCGCAAGATCGGCTATATGGGCTACCACCTTTCTATCGTAACCGGGAAGGCGCGCTATGCCGGGTACGTGCAAGCGATGCGTGACGCCAACGTCCCAATTGACCCTGTCTATGTCTGTCATGGGATACAAACGATGGAAGACGCATACTCGGCCACGTTGGAAATGTTCAGAGGAACGGAGCTGCCGTCAGCTCTCTTTAGTGCCCATTACTGGATAACGATAGGGGCCATCCGGGCTCTGCGGGAATTGGCGCTCCGGCAACGTGTCGCAGTTGTGGGTTTTGACGATTTTATGACGGCTGATATGCTGGAGCCTCCGGTCAGCGTTGTTACACAGGATGCGGCAGCGATGGGACGGCTGGCCGCTGAGATTCTGTTCCGTCGAGTCGACGGGGATGAAACACCTTTTGAACAGCACGTGCTGGGGACCGAGCTTATAGTGCGAGGAACGCTCCGGCCTACGGTGAGGAGAACCTGGCGGGTTGGCTAGCACCGGACGAGCGACGACATCTCGTGCCTCGACCTTGCTTGTCCGAGCTTCGTCGGGGTTTGTGGGCTCGGCTTGAGTCGCGAGACGCCGTTGGGTCCGGCACGGTTGGCACGAGACTCCTGTCGGGAGACAGCCACCTCAGTCAACATGCCATCCGAGCCGTCCACATCGCTGGCGGCGCGATCGGGATGAGCGACGACGGGGTCCTCGAGCGGCCAGGCCGGGGCCACCACGTACGCCGCCTCGCCCACGTGGCGTCGAGTGACCGACTAAGGGTCGTGGGGGGATCACGGCGCGGAAGAGCGCTCCGTCGCTCTGGCACATCTACGAGACCGTCGGAGAGGATTCGCCAGCGCGGACGCTAGGGTGCCGAGACGCCTTCTGGGGAGAGGAGCCGGCCGAGAGTCACGGGCACTTGGTTCGTGCCCGCTGGGGCGCCTTTGTGTCTAGGAACGGGACTAGAACTCCGGTCGCCTGGAGTGGGCTAGGGTTGTCTGCAGAGGACAGACGAGTGCTCTGACGTGCACTTCTGTTGCCTCGAGTGGTCCCGCTAGAAGGTCGAAGGCCTTCGGCCACTACTCGCACAATCAACCAGCAGGCACCGCGGCGGGCATGATCGTGCCCGTGGCCGTAAACCGGCTCTGCCCACCCGTATCACAGCCGCTGTCGCCGGTCCCGAGACGGCCAGGCCGTGCGCGATCCGTGCGCGAAGGGTGCGGCAACGCCTGGCGCGAGGTGGCACCTGTCGGCTGCAAATGTCCTGGTAAACGGGCATGTCGCTGCGAAAGGGCAGCTCAGGAAGTCGCCAAATCTACCTTCGCATCGTCGAATCCGGTCGGATCAGGCTGACATCTGTCCGCCGCCACGCGGTTTGAGGGCTGCGTCAATAGCGGTGCGGGACCGGGGACCGGCTCGCCCGATCTCACATCCGGACTGCTTCAGCCGGACCAAGGCGCCTTCACTTTGTCGCAGGGTGGGACAACCAGAGTTGCGATCGTGGCGGCCGGGAGCTTCGAGCGCGGCGAGCCGACCGCGACGCCCGACGTGCTCTATGTCACAATGGCGGACGTGACTACTAGCGCCGTTGACCGTGGTCGCACCCCTCGCCCGTGGCCCCGGACGCTCGGTCTCGACTTCGTTGCGGCCGGCCCAGGTGGCCCGGTGGCGGTAGATGAGCTCGGTTTTGTAAAGGCCTAGCCTCGTTACGCGGTCGGCTCCACGGTTGACGGCGCCGGGTTCGTACTGCCAACAACATGAGCCGAAGCGCCGAGACCTGTCAGCTGCTCGATAACGTACTCGACGCCACTGCCCAGGACGAGCGGCCTCTGATTCGTTCCAGGATGGCCGCTGGCCGAGCCGCCAAGCTGGCAACGGGTGGCAGGCGGGTGGGCATCCGCCGTTCGGCCGGCGTGCCGAAGGCACGCCAGTTCTCCCACGTTGCACCCCGGTTTCAGACGTTGACGGCGCCGTGGTCCTTACGAGGTTGGAGGTCATGCATTTGGTCAGGACGACGGTCAGCGTGCCACTTGGTTAGGCCGTCGACGCGTCCAAGGCGACGAGATCTAACTCCCTCCACCGGTGACAGGCGACAAGCACTCCATTGGGAGTTCGCTCTAGGACGGGGCGGCGGCCAAAACACTCATCAGTCGCATAGGGGCACCGGGGAGCGAAGTGGCACTCATCGATCCGCATCGTTCTCGTCTCCGTCATAGCCACAACGGCGCGCGCCTGACGCCGTTGCCGCTGGATCTCCGGGTCAGGGACGGGGGCTGCGTCGAGAAGGGCCCGTGTGTACGGTTGCGAGGGTTTCTCGGACACGAGCCTCACATCTCCCTCTTCCATCACGCGGCCCCTGTAAAGCACAACGATGCGATTGGAAACGAACTTCACCACATCGAGATCGTGGCCGATGAACAGATAACTCAGGCCCAGCTCAGCTTGGAGTTCACGTAGCAGATTGAGCACTTGTGCCTGTACTGAGAGGTCGAGCGCGCTGACAGCTTCGTCACAAATAACGAGGCGTGGCTCCACTATGAGCGCCCGGGCGATCGCTATGCGCTGACGCTGTCCCCCCGAGAAGTTAGAGGGGTAACGTGACGCGACATCCCTCGATAACCCGACGCGTTCAAGTATGGCCCCGACGCGTTCCTCGAGCAGGGCACGGGACAGCCTGCGATGGACACGAAGTGTCTCCGACAGTGTCTGCCCTATTGTTCTCGTAGGGTTTAGTGAGCTGTATGGGTATTGGAAAACAACCTGTAGATCAGAGCTAAGCTCTCGCCGCTGTCTGTAGTCGGCGTGAGTGATGTCCGCGCCGCCAAACAGCACTGTCCCGTGATGTACCGGTACGAATCCTAAGATCGCCCGCCCAAGCGTCGTTTTCCCAGAACCTGACTCACCTACGATCCCAACCGTCTCTCTAGCACCAACGCTAACGCTTACGCCGTCAAGGGCACGCACGGGGGGGTTCTTGCGGCCGACGCTGTACCGAACGCTCAAATCTCGGACCTCGAGCAGCGGAATCGCAGGTGCGGGCGTGCCCGTGTTCATTGCGCCACGGTGAGACGATCAGTGTGGATACATCGGCTGACGCGACCCTCGCCGACGGCCTGTAAGCTAATGGGTCCCTGTCCGCAAGCTGACGTAGCATAGCTACAGCGGTCATAAAAGTGACATCCCTGAGGCCATTGGCCGGGGGGCGGCACGACACCGGGGATCGAGGGCAGAACCTGCTTTCCATGAGCCCCGTGAGGATTTGCGGCCAGCAGCGCCTTGGTGTACGGGTGCATGGGTTCTCGGAACATCGCGAGCAATGGGGCTCGCTCGACTATTTGGCCCGCATAAAGGACGATGGCGCGGTCGCAAATATCGGCCACGACACCCCAGTCATGGGTGATCAAGAGGATCGCCATCCTCGATTCGCGCTGGAGCTCGCGGAATAACTCAAGGATCTCGGCCTGGACAGTAACGTCCAGGGCGGTGGTCGGCTCGTCCGCGATCAGCAATTTTGGTTCACCGGCAAGGGCGCGGGCGAGGGCGACCCGCTGGGCCATGCCCCCGGAGAGCTCGTGTGGGTAGCGCCGCGCCACCACCTCAGGCGCCGGCAGGTGAACGCGGCGAAACAGCTCGAGGACGCGCGACCGTGCTGCTGCCCTCGTCAGACCGGTGTGCCGGCGCACCACTTCCGCGAGCTGCGTGCCTACCCGCAATGTCGGGTTGAAGCTGACCATGGGCTCTTGTGACACCAGGGCAATAGCGCCGCCACGAATGCTGTGTAGCTCGGCCTCTCTAAGCGCCGTGAGGTCGCGGCCCTCAAAATAGATGGCCCCCGCCTTCACCCGACCCGTCCCGGGCAACAAACCGAGAACCGACATCGCCGTGGCTGTCTTCCCACATCCCGATTCGCCGATCAGACCAACGGTTTCACTCGCGTAGACATCGAAGGTCACATCGTCCACCGCGCAAACGTCACGACCAGGGCCCGAGGTAAACTCAATTCGTAACCCTCGCACCGAGAGCAGCGCACTGAGATCCCGCACCTGCTCGATCGGGGACGCGCCGCGCGTCAGACCGCCGCGATGACGCACCGAGTGAACCGGTGGCGCCCACGTCTCGGTCAGGGCGTCGCGGACTGAGTCACCGAGCAGGCCGAGGGCGAGGATCGTCAACGCGATCGCGATGCCTGGCGGCCAGATCAGCCACGGCTGAAGGATGATAACGTTGGCTCCATCGGCGACCATCCCACCCCAGCTTGGTGATGGCGCCCTCACCAACAGCCCAAGAAACGCCAAACCAGTCTGCGCCAGTAGCGCGAGCGCCGCTAGGAACGAGGCTTGTACCACAATCGGGCCAGCGACGCGTGGTAAGACGTGGCGGCTGATCACATAGGTCCGCGACAAGCCCGATGCCTGCGCCGCCGAGATATATAGCTCCTGCCTCACCGGCAGTACGGCGGCCCGGACGACCCGGGTTAGCATCGGCGCAACAAGCACTCCGTAGGTGACCATGGCGGCGAACATGCTTTCGGGGAACACCGACAGGACCATGAGGACAACCACGATCCCAGGCACAGCGAACGACAGGTCGGCTAGCCACATGGCGATGCGGTCCAGCCACCCGCCGAAGTACCCGGCGACGAGGCCGACGGGGACGCCGAGCAAGAGGATCACGACGAGCGCCTCGGCCACTCCTACGACCGTTATCCTGGTGCCGACGAGCAGCCGCTCAAGCACGTCCCGCCCGAGAGTGTCGGTGCCCAGCAGGTGCGCGGCGCTTGGACCTTGGCGAACGGCCAGAAGGTTGCCGGCCTGCTCGTTAGAAATACCGGGCAAGGCGAGAGGAGCGATGATCCCGAGCAAGACGACAATCGCGAGATAGACGAGGCAAACCAAGGCTAACCTTTGGCGGACGAGACGCCGGAAGAACCGCGGCGAGTTTGCCGTTCTCACGGTTCCGGCCAGTCCGTCGACCGGGACCGCTCCTGTGCTCACCCTACCCTCAGTCGGGGATCTAGCCACCTATACAGGAGGTCGATGAGGGCATTTACAACGACCACGAGCAGCGTGAAGTAAACCACCACCCCTTGGATGAGGGGGACGTCGTGGTCCGTTGCCGCCGTCACTGCCAACCCACCCATCCCAGGGAGCCCGAATACGCTCTCCACGAACACCGTTCCCCCGAGGAGGCCGACGAAGATCCAGCCCAGCACCGTTACAACGCGCAGCGCCGCATTTCTGAAGGCGTGCCGAAAGAGGATCGAGCCTCGGGAGATCCCGGTCGCCCGCGCCATGCGGACGTACTCGCTCCCTAACGCTTCAAGCATTGCCTCACGCGTTTGCCTCGCAATCGCTGCCACGCCACCGGCAGCCAACGCAAGCACCGGGAGCACCAGTGACTCCAGCCAGCCCATTGGCGACTGGGCGAACGGAACATAGCCAATGGCGGGCAGCCAGTGCAGTTTGACAGCGAAGACCGTGATCAAGACCTCGCCCAACCAAAACGCCGGAACGGCGAAGGCGCCTAACGCGAACGCGTCGACCAGCTTCCCGGCAACCCCCCCCCGCACTGCACTGAACACCCCGAAGGCAACACCCAGCACCAGGATGACCAACAGCGAACCTACGATCAACGAGGCCGTCACCGACAGTCGCTGGTCGATCGCCTCTCTGACCGGCTGCTGCGTAACAACAGATGCACCAAAGTTACCGTGAACGGCTTGCCATAACCATCGCCAGTACTGGTCGGGGAGCGGCAGGTCAAGTCCAAGCTGCTGCCGCACGCGCTCATACTCCGAGTGCGACGCGTCGATCCCGACGATCGCCCGAGCGGCATCGCCGGGAGTGAGGGCGAGAAGGATGAAGCTCACCCCGGACACGACGAATAGGAGGACCACGCCCGTCAGCAGACGTCGGACCGCGACCCGCATCATCTGGCAGTCGACCGCCCTTCACCCAACAACGTCTGGCGCGTCGCCGCCTCTGACCGGCGCCGCTCGATCTCCGACAACCTAGGCCAGGTTTCAGTAGAGGTGGGCGGCGAACGTCGCGTACGATCGCCGCCCAGGTTGCACAACTCTCTTCCACCTTCTACCGCGGCATCCCGGTCAGGGTATTCCCTACAGGCCGCAAGTTTGTCCACGGAAGCTGACGACTAGGACCGACCAACGACGATCGTCATGACGCGGGCGACCATTCGGTCGGCAGCGCCGTCGAGGCAATGCTGGTGGCGGCCACCCCATTGATGGTCTTCGCAGAGTAGAAGAAAAGCGGGGACAAAAGGAGCGGCACAGTATAAGCCTGGGTAGTGAACCGCTCCCACATCTCTTTCCAATACGGCGTTGGGTTGTTCGCCGTCAACCCTTCGTTGTATAGCTTCGCGATCACCGGGTCCGTGCCATAGAAATTGACTGCCCCCTTCGGCGCCACAAACAACGAGTAGATAGGAGGTGTGTAGGTCCCGGCTGTAGCCAGATCAACTACCGACGCCTTGTAGGAGAAGACGGCCGTGGCGTACTCAGGGTCTGTCGGGTAGGGCGTTATGTTGAGTTTGATCCCGACTGCCTGAAGATCTTGAGCGACCGCCTCCATGAGCGGCTGGCCAAGGTTCCCGAGGTAGGCCCCTTGCACGTAACCGTTGATCGTGAACCCGTCCTTGTAACCGGCCGCGGCGAGTAGCGACCGCGCCTTCGCGGGGTCGAAGGGATAGTAATTGTTCATACCGAAGTTTACGTCTGCCGGATTGAAGCTTGATATGGGGATCCCAAACTTGCCGAACAATGCATAAGCAATTGCCTGACGATCTATAGCGTAATTGATGGCTTGTCGGACGCGGACATCTCTCAGTGCCGGGACCACATCATGGATTGTGTTGAGAGCGAAGTACCTCACACCCAGCGCCGACTCCACGACCTTGAAGTTCGCCGATTCAGCCGACAGGGCTGTACTTGCGTCCCCTAGCGCAAAATCGAGCTGCCCAGCCTCCATGGCCTCGAGCATTGAGGCGGGATTGTTAATGACCTTGACGTCGACCTGTGTGAACCTCACTGCCGATTTGTCGTAGTAGTACGGGTTCGGGACGTAGGTGTAGTGGTCTCCAGGAACGGTCTGCGACGGCACCATCATGTAGGGCCCAGCACCGTCCGTCCCGCTCGCCAACAAGGTGGAATGCGCGAGCGCCTTGGGGCCAACGACGAAGCCCGCGTTGAGACCTTCATCAGACATCTCCAGCGGGAGGTCAGGATTAGACGTGTTCATAGCTATGCGCACTTGGGTCGCGCTAAGCGCTGTGAAACTCGGGTGCGTGCCGAAAATCCCTCCCCAAACTGCCCCCGCTTGCGTAAAGTGCTGGAGCCAGCCCACTACGTCTTGAGCCGTCACGTACGTGCCATCAGAGAAGCGCGCATCGGACCGCAGTGTGAACTCGAACACTTTGTTGCGGCCCGTCGCCCCTGTGTTAACGTAGTGCCACGACGTAGCCAGAGCAGGCGCGATCGTCCCGTTCGGCCCAAGATGGAATATCGGGGCGTAGGCAAGGCTGAATTGGATGGCCGCCCAGTTGCCGACCACGGTGGCCTTCGCAGGGTCGGGAAGGGCTACGCCGTTGAGCCCGATCCGCAGGATCTCCGTCTTTACGGACGGGAGGCTGGTCCCGTACGCAGCGGGACCGGCGGCAAAGCCCCCTGCGGCGGAAACCAATAGCGTCATTGTCGCGATGGCGGTGACCTTGCCACGTCTTGTCGAGGGCGTGCTCACCTTCGTGCGGGCCCGCGTAGATCCGATACCGAATTTCATCGTTCCTCCTTCATCTCATGAATCGTTTGTCACTTGATGTGAACGGTTTACCAGTTAATGTCCACGGGATACGTCGGACGGTTCGCGGCCATCAGGCTATTTAGGCTCGTCCGAACTCGGCGCCTAGCTAAGCCTTCTGCGGGATATAAACACGATTGCCGGGTTTCACTAGATGGAGGTGGGTTGCGCGCTGTGAAGTGAGTCTAGCGATCGCTTGCTTCGTTAGCAAGGCTTCCAGGTACGAAGGCGCCGGCGAAGAGCGTCGTAGGAATCGCCCCCCTTGACCGAGGCTGTCGCTGGCGGAAAGGTCGAGGTAGCCATGGCACGGAAGAGTGGTCCGACCGGCCTACGAGCCCACGAGGTAACCAAGCGCATTTCCGTCGGTCCGTCCTGACGTTCGCCGGAGTACGTCCAGGAATAGGCCAACTCAAGCACTGACGGAGTGGCCGAGCTTGGCCTCGATTGCTCGGGCGGCTTTGGCGACGTCATCGCCGAGACCCCGCTCGAGCGCGCTGCGGATGCGTTCAGCCGGTCCGGACACACTAAGCGCGTACCTGGGCGCGCCAGTACGGTCATGGATGGCGCTGGCGACGCACATGAGACCGACTTCGGACTCTTCGTTGTCCAAGCTATAGCCGTTGGCGCGCACCTGATCGAGATCGGCGAATAGCGCGGGCAGTGACGTCAACGTCTTTTCGGTGAGGGTGACCAACTTGGCGTCGGCCCGGAGCCGTAACACCTCCGACCGCGGTAGACAAGCGAGGATCGACTTGCCGAGCCCACTCGAGAACCAGTAATCCTGTTCACCAATGCTCGCTCCACGACGGATCGCACTTGAGCTTTCTAGGGACTCGATGACAACGATGACGTCGCCTTGGCGGATCGCTAGGTTCACCGTCTCACCGTAGAGATCGAGCAGTTCGTCCATGGGGGGCCGTGCGACCCTGCGGACATCGAGATCCGCAACAGCTCGCTGTCCGAGCTTGTACAGGGGGATCCCTAGGTGGTACGCGCCGGTCGGTTGATGCACAATCCACCCGTGGGCGGCAAGAGCGCGAAGGTACCGGATAACAGTTGGCTCGCTAAGGCCGCAGGCTCGTGCGATCTCGGTCATCGTCATTTCCTGGTGCTCTCCGAACAGCTCAAGGACCGAGATCACGCGATCGACAGCGCGGATGGGACCGACAGCATCACCGTCCTCTGTCGCCATGCCGCACCTCCTGCCTGGAGTACAGCGGACAGTGGGGCCGAAGAGGTCGATCAGCCTGCGCGGCGCCGGGCCTCACTGCGAGCTCGGAAATAGCGGTTGCCCCCGCCCGGCTCACCAGTCGCCCACGGTCCCGTCGGGGTGAACTACGGCCTGCAAGATCTCCTGCTCGAAGGGGTGCTGGGCAATTTGGGCCTCGTCGAGCTCGATCCCGAGACCTGGTGTGGACCCCGGGCAAGCGAAGCGCCCGTCGCGCTCGATCTGGCGAGATTCCTTGAGGATGTCGTTGCGCCAGGGCACGTCGTCGTGGACAGCCTCACAGATCAGGTAGTCAGGTTCGGCAAAACCCAGTTCGATCGAAGCTGCGGTACTGACAGGGCCCTGAGGGTTATGGGGGGCTAGAGCAATGCCGTACGCCCTCGCCATGGCCGCCACACGCCGCGCTTCGCTTAGGCCTCCGACGTGGGTGATGTCGAGTTGGCAAACGTCGCAAGCGCCCGCTTCGAACAGGGCTCGGAACGCATGTTGGCCGACGACCCGCTCACCGGTGGCAACAGGCGTCACTGTTGCTCGCCGGATCTCGGCTAACTCTCGTGGGTACTCCGGCCAACAGGGCTCTTCCAGAAATAGGAGCCCGTAGTTGTCGAGTGCATGGGCGAAGCGGCGCCCCATGGCCGGTGACGGTCGCGCATGGCAATCAACCATCAGGTCAATGTTATCCCCGACGGCCCCGCGCATCGCGGCCACGCAGGCCTCGGCGGCTCGCACTGCACGCATTCCTTCGAGCACTCGTGTCGGCGGGACCGCCATCGCTTTTATCGCGGTAAACCCCTCATCGACAGCGAGCCTCGCAAGCTCGGCGAACCTGGCGGGCTGGGAGACATCGACTTCGTAGAAGTCCTCCATCCGACCTCCGCCCAGATGGCAATATAGGCGTACCCGTTCGCGCACCGGCCCGCCCCAGAGGCGATGGCAGGGAACGCCATGCACCTTCCCGAGGATGTCCCACAAAGCCACGTCGATCGCGCTGATGGCCGTGGACCGGACGAGGTTGTTCCCATGCCAGAAGTGCTGACGGGTCATCATCTGCCACAGCTTTTCTATGTGGGTAGGGTCCTGCCCGAGCACAAGGGTGGCCAGGTCCTCTACGGCCGCCACGACCTCGCGGGTGTGCCACTCAAGGGTTGCCTCACCCCAACCCCACAAGCCGTCGTCGCTGGTCACAACCTTCACAAACACCCAGTTCCGCATGCGAGCGTGGCACACCAGGGTGTCGATCCGCTCGATCCTCGTCACTTATGGCCTTCGTTCGTGATCATAAGCGGGGACTATAGCCACGTTGGGCGGTCTGTTTGGCGCCGTCTTGATCGGCACGGGTTCGCTCCCAAGGGCGCTTCCTCGCAGTTACGTGTTCCAAAACGGGCGTCACGGCTCGTCGGCCATGCCTTTGGCCGTCCATCCCCCGTCCACATAGATCGTCTGGCCGGTGAGATAACTCGCGGCGGGGCTGACTAAGAAGGCGACGACCGAACCGATCTCCTCGGGCCCGCCGATGCGCCCGAGCGCAGTCGCCCTTTCGAGGCGCTTTGCGGCTTCTGCAGGGTTGGGCTGAGCCGCCAGACTGGACTCGAGGTGCGGTGTGCGCACGGCCCCGGGAGCGACGTTATTTGCCCTGATCCCGTATGGGCCGTACTGTACGGCGATATTGCGAGCAAGAGCGTCCAGGGCCGCCTTGGACAGGTCGTACGCGAGATGGGAGGGGAACGACATGCGGCCATGAATTGAGGAGACACAGACAATGCTCCCGCTGCAGCGATGGGTACGGAAAGCCTCGACCGCCAGTTTCGACCCCCAGACGGCTGCCTCCACATTAACAGCCATCACCGCGCGTAGGTCGTCTAGCTCAAGCGAATCGAGGGGAGCCCGGGGCACGATCCCGGCGTTGTTCACCCACGCCTCGAGGGACAAGCCGGGCCCTCCTGAGGCGCGGACGGCAGCCTCGAGGACAGAAACATCAGTCACGTCACCGGTAACGACGGAGCCATCGCCGTCGAGCTCCTTGGCCAGGAGCGGTGAGGTTTCCTCGGACCGCTCAATGCCCACGACGAACCAACCGTCGTTGACCAGAGCTCGGGCGATCCCATGGCCGATCCCCTGCCCAGCCCCTGTTACAACCGCGCTACGACGCATCCCGCAGAGCTCCGGCCAGGCGCTCGATTGCCCGCGACGCCTCTGCCACGAGACCTTCCAGCGCCCCGCGGTCAACGAGGGTTTGCCAGCTGGAGTAAGTACCAGCATTGAACGCGTCCTCGGTCGGGAGGTAGAAGAACCCCGGGCCGTTGCACAGGTTCAAGACGACGACCCGGCTTGCGCCGTACTTCCGGCGTAGCTCGCGCTGAAGGAACGAGTACGCCTCGCCCGGATGGGCCACGAAGAAGCAATCACCGATCATCCACACCCATAGCGGGTAAGACAACTTGGTCGCGGTGCCGTACGACGCTCGGATAGAGCGAGCCCGTGTCAGCCGCTCCTGCAGGCTCAGAGGGTCGATGCCCGACCAGCGCTTGGCGAGCTCGTCGAGGCTTGCAAGTTTCTGCATGGGCAGCTCAAGGGTACATGCCGCGACGGAAAGCGATGTTGGCTGCGGCGCTGCGGTGGGTTGCCAAATGGCAAGGGGTGCGCCTGACTCGACCGTCCCGGCGCGGACCAAGCGTGTTGCCGGCCTTAGCATGCCCCACAGGGTGGCCAAAACTGCATAGCCAAGCTGCTGGCCGTGGTGGTCGGCAAGCGCTGTGTCGCCAACGTATTGCTCTCGTGGAGCGAGCTCTCCTGAAGCACCCTGCAAGAACAGGCAGGGCGCCCCCGCTGTGGCCGCCTCGACTACCTCGCGGGTGGCCCCTATGTAGTCGGGCGACAGTAGCCGGTTCTGCCAGGCGAGCGTGGTTGGATGACAGGCGTAATTCACCAGTGTTGCCACCACCGCGCCGTTGTCGTCACTGACCCGTCCAACCAGGACGGTATCGTCGGCGTGAATAGCCGGGTTGTACCCGACAAGGGACCGTCCGTCCTCCCACAGGTCGCGGTTGGTGGCAAGCGAACACGACCCCGCCGCCCACTCGATGACTGCCGGAGCTTGCGCCGCGATCGCCTCCAGGCTGGCGGAGACGGCTGCGTCGGCCACACTGTCCAGGTAACCAGCAACCTTGTCGCCTCCCGGACGGTCGGTCTCGTCGGTGCTGAGGCTCGGTCCAGAGTGAGTATGCACAATGTGGAACAGGACGCGTTCAGCTGGCAGCCGAAGCTCCGTCAGGACCCTCCCCCTGATACGCCATTCATCCTCGCCCCGCCGAAAGAATGACAGGTCAGCGGAAATAAGAAGGAGCGGGATTCCACCACCGGGCTCCACAACGGCCAACGCCGTCAGCGTGAGTGGGCGGTGTACGCCTTCGGCTAGGTCATGGCGAGCCGGCCCCCAGCACCGAGCGCGTACCCCCAGGTCTGGCGTTATATCTCGGCGGGCGACCCCAACCAACCCGGCGAAGCCCGGGTGCCCAACGAGGGCCTCGGCGATCATGGGTGCGGTGACAGAAGTGTGCGCCACAAAACTAAGTCGCTCCCCCCATACTAGACGTGTGCGCGAGGGGCTCGATAGCACCTTGGGCTATTACCTCTTTGACGGCTTGCTCGGTCGCCTGCAAGAGCCGGTCTATGTCGGCATCAGTATGGGCGTAGGAAATATGCGACCGCTTCAAGTTGAGCGGCAGTTCAAAGATGCCGTGCCGGATAAGGCGGCGCCGGTAGCCCACGAACATTCCGACGTCGTTCGCTAGCAGGTCGTCATATCGGACCGGGGTTCCGCCGCTCATAAAGTAACTAACGAATACAGAGCCAAATCCCGTGACCTGAGCCGGCACGCCTAGATTGGCATATAGTTCGGCAAGCTCCGTGCGGGCCCGCTCGCCGAGCCGGAAGACATGCTCATGTACCGGCTCGGTTTGTAGCTTGTTCAACGTTGCGAGTGCGGCTGCCACCGGCCCGGGGTGGCCGTTGTACGTACCGGCGAAGAAAACCGAGCCTCCGGGGTTCGAGCTGAACTCGTCCATTAGGTCGGCACGACCCCCGATCGCACCGATCGGGTGGCCATTGCCAACCGCCTTGCCCACCGTAGTCAGGTCCGGCCTCACGCCGACGATACTCTGAAAGCCGCCAATGTGATGACGGAACCCGGTGATCACCTCGTCGAAGACGAGCACACTGCCGTGATTGCTGCAGATGTCCCGAAGTCCCTGAAGAAAACCGTCGACGGGGAGCAGGCACCCGACGTTGTGTGGGACCGGCTCCAGGATCACCGCCGCGATGTCGTCGCCGATTCGATCGAAGCACTCGCTCACGGCCAAGATGTCGTTGAAGGGGAGAACGATGGTTGCTTCCAGCACTTCGGGCAAGATCCCGCGCGAAATCGGGTCCGGCTTGCCGACCCTTTCCGGCGTTGAGATCACGTTTAGACTGACAGCATCGTGCCAACCGTGGTAACACCCTTGGAACTTGACGATATATCGTCGTCCCGTTACTGCTCGGGCTAATCGAAGCGCATGGAAGGTTGCCTCGCTCCCGGTGGAGGTGAGGAGGACCTTCTCCATCGAAGGCACGTGCTCGACCAGCTGCTCGGCCAGAAGTACCTCGGCTTCGGTGATCCCGACCCCGCACAGGTCGATTCGCCCCAGTGCCTCGGTCACAGCCGCGTTGACGTGCGCATCGTTGTGCCCGAGTAGTGGCGGACCGAAGGCGGCGTGGTAATCAACATATTCGCGTCCCTCGGAGTCAGTGAACCGCGCCCCTGCCGTCGAGACGATGACGAGGTCCTCCAACGTCGGTATGCAGCGCTGCCCGCTGTTAACACCACCGGGGATAACTCGTACAGCCCGCTGGTGGACGTTATTGCTTGTCGCGTTCTCAGTGGGAGTCATTAGGGTAACACCTCATCATTCGTTGCGCCGGAACAAAGGACGCAACCTCCGCCCTCAGCGTGTTAGTGGATCGCGGGCCGGCCATTGAATTACCCGAAGGCCTCAGGTTGTGGGAGCGGGTGACGCACAGCATCAGCAATAACTGCCTCCACCGTCCAGATTGGCTTGTAGCCGAGCAGTCTTCTGGCCTTGCTGATGTCAAGGCCGACCCTGATCGGCGGGCCGGGCAGCGATAAATCTACGAAAGGGATCCCCGACGCTCGACTAAGCGAAGGTACCGCAACACCATACGAGAACGGCTCTGGTCCGGCCAGGTTGAACGTCTCTCCAGCGGCCTCCGGTCGGTCAAGTGCCAGCAGTAGCCCGGCGACAATGTCCCGCACGTCAGCGAAGTGGAACGAGTACGGCTCGCCCGACTCGTCCCGGGCCAGCAAAAGACACTCGTCCTGCTCCCGGCTGGCAGCCCGAATTAACTCGGCGCACTCAGGACGCCCTACAGCTGAGAAGAACCCGGCCAGGCTCGAGGCGAAGAGAAACCGACCAGACCAGCCATCGGGTCGCAGAATCTCGTCGGACCTCGCGACCAGACAGAACCGTGTTACGACGACGGGCATGGCCTGTGCGTACCAGTAATGGAGCGCCAGGTCCTCACCCATTACCTTGGTGGCACCGTAGAAGCTGACTGGATGTTGCGGCTCGTCCTCAGTGACCAGACCCGTGGTGTGCGCAAGGGAGGGATATGTATCGTCACTGCTCGCCAGAACGAACCGCGACAGCCCTGGCGATGCCTTCGCCGCCTCTCTCAGCAGAAGGTGCGTTGCCCGGACGTTGGCCTCGAAGAGCTCGTCGGAGGCGTCCGAAGACCACGCCATGGTGGCGGCGAGGTGAACTACAGCCTCAATGCCTTCAATGCAAGAGCGAAGACCGCTGGGAGAACGAAGGTCTATCGCGACGACCTCGAGCGCCTCCTCACTAGCGTCGTCGAGGGCCGAGTCCCCCGGGAGTACGACGGCTCGAACGTGATCGCCACGTTCGAGTAGCGCACGCATCAGCTGGTTGCCTACCCTCCCGGTAGCACCCGTCAACAACACTCTCATGATCGCTCCCGCGTGGGCCTGGTGTGGGATGTAGTAACTGTCGGGGGTTTCACTAGATGAAAGGGAGTTGCGCGCTGTGAAGCTAGTTTAGCGATCGCCAGCTTCGTTGGCAAGGCTCCTCATGCATGAAGTCGTGCGGTAGCCGGGCCTGGCGACCACGCTGACAGGCCATGTGGACGATAGATGGTTCGAGATGCTCAAGTTCACCATCATCTCTGAGCCCAGCAGGCCCGGGCCCGGCCTTCTCATCGGGGTCTTAGGTTGTTAGGGATCACGGAATTCTCCCCAGACTCGATCACTGAAACTCCCCACTTCTAAGCGGTTGTGGAGGGGCCCGAAAGTAGGATCCGCCAATCGCGCGGAGGGTTCCCCGATGCTTACGGTGTCCGTACTTGGATAGCGCCTAACTCCCAGCCGGATCGCGCGGAGCGCGCGAGGATCCACCACTGAGGGCCCACTATTTGGTAACAAGGTGTGCGTGCGTCTTGACGAGCGTGTCGCCGAGCTGGAAGCAATAGTCGCCCGCTTCCAAGAGACGGTCGACAGCCTGCGCGCAGAGATTGCCAAGAAGGACAAGGCACTTGCCACCAAGGACGAGCGCATAAAGGAGCTCGAAGAAACCCTGGCCGAGGCCCGACGGTCCGGCAAACGCCAAGCGGCGCCATTTTCCAAAGGCGGGCCGAAAGACGAGCCTGGCCGGCCCGGGCGCAAGGCCGGCGAAGCGCACGGTCGTCACGGTCACCGCATGGCGCCCACCAGCCCGCCAGATTTGGAGCTCGACGCCGGTCTCCCGCCTTGCTGCCCGTTCTGCGGCGGTGACGTCGAGCACGAACGCGACGCCGAGCAGTGGCAGGTCGACATCGGCGAGATGAAGCCGGTGACGACGCGTTTTAGGGTCGGGGTCGGCCGTTGCCGCGAATGTGGCCGCCGGGTGCAGGGACGCCACGCCGACCAGGTCTCGGACGCTTTGGGCGCGGCC
>Ga0182030_10007638_pt1 | contig 22528 bp, 24 predicted proteins | sample 812S3MmetaG_FD_121299 | JGI IMG/M metagenome (GOLD analysis project Ga0182030, IMG submission 121299) | Permafrost microbial communities from Stordalen Mire, Sweden - 812S3M metaG (Illumina Assembly) | ecosystem: Environmental > Terrestrial > Soil > Wetlands > Permafrost | place: Sweden... | reverse complement strand
CGCCGGCATTCGTTGTCGCCCACACGGCACCATCGCCCGAGGTGGTCTGACCTACGACCCAGCAATCCTCACTCCCCACGCAGGACGAACTGAACCGGCCTGGGTTTGATGGAGGCTCGATGGGTTGGATTTATCACGCCACATTGGCCTGAGACGTGTGACGATACTCGGCCTCAACTTCGGCCGGAGTCCGATCGCCGAGTTCACTGTGCAACCGCTCGTCATTGAACCAGGGCACCCACGCGCAGGTGGCCACCTCGAGGTCCTCGAGTCCTCTCCACGGACCGCCGTTGGCGGCCAGTGCCGCCGAGTTCCGGTGGAGTTCGGTCTTGTAGATGCCCATGACCGATTCGGCCATGGCGTTGTCGTAGGAATCGCCGACTGTCCCGATGGACGGAGAGGCGCCCACCTCGTCGATCCGATCGGTGTAGAGCACCGACGTATATTGCGATCCGGCGTCCGTGTGACAGATGAGACCGTCCAGATTGGTATGCCTCCTCGTCCAGGCAGCCATGTTGAGGGCGTCGACCACGAGGGCGGCGGTCATGGAGCGCGACGCCTTCCAGCCCACCAGCCGGCGGGAGAAGACGTCGATGATGAAGGCGACGTAGACGATGCCCGACCAGGTCGAGCAGTAGGTGAAGTCGGCCACCCACAGGGCGTCGGGCCGGGGGGCGGTGAAGTCCCGCTGCACCAGATCGGGAGCACGCACGTGGTCGGGGTCGGACTTGGTGGTGAAGCGCTTCTTGGCCCTGGTGGCCCCTTCCATCCCCTGGGCGGCCATCAACCGGGCGACCTGGTCACGGCCGATCTCCATGTCCGCCCGAAGCGCTGCCTTCCAAAGCTTGCGCCGGCCGTAGACCGAGTAGTTCTTCTCCCAGAGGGCTTCCAACTCCGGTCCGACCTCTGCGTCCCGGATAGCCCGGGCCGAGGGTGGCCGGGTCTTGGCCGAGTAGTAGGTAGAGGGGGCGATCTCCAACACGTGGCAGATCGGCTCGACCCCCCATCGACGCCCACCGGTTTCGTTCCCCCGGTGGGCGTCGATGAAAGCGACTACCTCTTCGGTGGACCGTCGAGCTCGGTCGCGAAGAAAATCGACGCCGCCTTCAAGATGTCGTTGGCCCGGCGGAGGTCGCGGACCTCACGCTCGAGCTCGGCGATCCGCTTGGCGTCGTCGCTGGAGGTGCCCGGCTTGGTGCCCGAGTCGATGTCGGCCTGCCGGAGCCACTTGCGCAGCGTCTCCGGCCCGATGCCGAGCTGGCGGGAGACCTTGGCCACCACCCCGAAGGGCTGGCCTCCCTGCTCGGCCGTGAGCTCGTTGGCCATTCGGACGGCCCGCTCTCTCATCTCAGGCGGGTACCGCTTCGCTGATGGGTGTTTTGGTGCCATGCTCCATCCTCACTTCCAAGGTATGGAGCCTCCGCGGATACCAGGCCGGTTCAAACCTCTCAATCGGCCGAGGCCGTGTTCACCTTCGCACGAGACCACATCTACGGGGACTGCCAGCACTTCTGGGGCGACTCGGTGCCCCCGTCATTCCAGCTACCCCAGAGTGGACCAAACGTGGCCGCCTTTGAGGTGTTGAGCGGCTCGAGCTACTCGAGCTACGCCTGGGTCGTCGTACTCGGATGCCAGGGGAACTTCGATTTCGACCTCACGGTGGGGAATTCCACCGGGTATCCGAACACCCAGCAGGCGGTACCCCCTACTGCATCGCAGGTCTCTCAGGCCCTGCATGCGACCCTCTTGCGGATCTCGCAATGACATGGCGACCTCTTCCGAAAGGGCAGCCCGTGGTTGTTCCGAACCGTCACGCGTGCGGGTGGCCCAGCGCACCGATGAGCGAGCGGCGAGCTTGGGCCACTCCTGAAACGGATGGCCCGATAGGCAGTGCCCTCAACCCACCGGAGCAGGTCTACGTGTGTGTCTGGTCACTGGGAAGAAGCGAAGGCACGCATCGTCACTGAATCAACGGGCCGGTCACCACCGAGACCGTGCCCGGTACGGTGCACTGGGGTCCGAACCTCTGCAGGAGCGATGTGTGAGGCCGGCCAATATCCAGAGGTCAGCACCATGGAGGAATTCGGCCCGCAAGCCGAGCGCACGGGTGCAGCCGATAGACGTCCGCCAGAGAGGCGCCGAAAGGGGAGTACCGGGCGGTGGGGAAGGAGCCCGACGAGGTGAACGTGGCCCGATGCGCCGCTAGTCGGTGAGGATCGGGTCCCCGGGTGACGACACCCTCTCGATCGGGTGGAGAGCGGGGCGTCTGTCGGTCGACGCCAGAGGAGCCGGACGACCCAGGTAGAAGCCCTGCCCGTAGTCGACACCGAGATCGGCCATCCGCGCGCGCAACAGGTCGGTTTCGACGTATTCCGCGATGGTCTCCATGCACATCATCTTGGCCAGTTGCGCGATGGCCTTGATCATGGATTCGCTGCGCGTATTGTTGAGCGAATCGCGCACGAAACTGCCGTCGATCTTCAGGTAATTGACGGATAGATCCTTCAGATAAGCGAGCGAGCTCACGCCGGTTCCGAAGTCATCGAGCGCGAACTGGCATCCGAGATCCTGCAGGGTACGCAAAAAGTGCTGCGCCTTCGCGAGATTTCCCACCGTCGCCGTCTCGGTCAATTCGAAGCACAGGACGTTCGGCGGCAGATTGCTCGCCCTGATCTCCTCGACCACGTACGCAAGGAAGGTATCGTCCTGAAGCGACTGGCCGGAGAGATTGATCGCGAATCGCGCAATATCCTCTCCCACCGCCGCGCTGTGCGCTCCGAGCAGCTCGCAGGCCCGGTGCACGACCCAGCGATCCACCGTCGGCATGAGTTGATAGCGCTCGGCGGAAGACAGAAACTTTGCGGGCGGGATGATCTCGCCCCGGTCGCCGAGCATTCGAATCAGCAATTCGAACCGCGGTCGCCCGTAGTTGCCGCGAAGCGGCAGGATCGGCTGCGCGTCGAGCCGGAAACTGTCGTTGCCGAGCGCGTCGCGGAGCTTGCCGATCACCAGAATATCGGTGTGCCGGCGGATGATGCTCTGATCCGAATCCTGGAACACCTCGACACGATTTCGCCCGCGGTCCTTGGCCGCCTTGCAGGCAATCTCCGCGGTGGCCAGGGCGTGCGCCAGCGCGTTTTCGGCGCGCCCGACGGGGGCCACTCCCAAGGCGACGGAGACTTCGAACGATCCCTGCCCTGCGCGAGGCACGATGGCCGCGGCGGCCGCACGGATGCGCTCCGCGAGCTCGGCAGCCGATTCCATTCCGCTGTCCGGAATGAGCGCGGCGAGCCGGTCGCCGGAGATGCGCGCCGCCAGCGCCTTCGGAGGCAATGCCTTCGCCATGGCCTCGGCCACACTGACGATCACGTCGTCCCCCACGTGCATGCCGAAGGTTTCGTTGATGACGTGCAGGCGGTCGATGTCCAGGTAGAGGATGCAATGGGTTGCCGATTCATTGGCCGCGGCGAGCAGCGACTTGGCTTGACGTTCGAACGAATGGCGGGTCATCAGACCGGTGCCGGCGTCGTACTGTGCCTGGATGATGACGGTCACTTTTTTGGCCAGGAGCTCGGCAACGCGGGTTTGATGGGAATCGAAATCGTGGGCGCTCGCCGGATTGAACAGCGCCATCACGCCCATCACGCGCTCCGACGGGTGGCGCACCGGGCACGCCAGAATCTTGTAGGGAGCGGCCACATCGCTCGCCACCTTCGAGATGTGATTCACGACGATGGTGCGCTGCTGAAGCTGCATCCAGGCCATCAGATGCTGCTGCGCTCGCAGCAGCGACTCCGGAGACATGGGGTTTCCGCTGCGGGTCAACGACAGCGCGATACTCTTGTCGGGCACCCATAGCGCGACCAGCGCGCAGTCCATGTGCTCGATGGCGGTCTTGAGGATCAGGTCGAACTCGTCCGCTTCGCCCGTCGCGGATTGGGTCGACGACATTTCCAGCATGAGCGACAAGTCGCGCTCGCGCACGTCCAGATCGCGTTCGCGCGACCCGAGCTTGGAGCGCAGCGACAATTCACGGCGCAGGCATTCGAGTGCCGGCTGCACGAGCTGACGTATGTAGGAGAGCGGGCGAGCCTCCGTGCGCCTTGCGCCCGAGAGGAGCACCAGAAGACTCACGACTCCCAGCGACTCCACGTGTTCGCCGCGCATGGCGAAGGAATACACGGCGCTGTCCGCATCGTGGCGCACGACGCCGGGAAACTCGTGCGGGTCGGTGATCGCCTGAGCGATCGCGTCCTTTACGACATCGAGATCATCGCCGAGATCCCAGTCCTCGGAGGCCCACGCAACGTTGCCGCCGGCATCGTGGACCACCACCCCTTTCAAGCTCGGCATGAGCATCCGCAGCAGGCGGCCGTACGGCTCGAACGAAGCCGCTGCCGCTTCCGGTTCGGAGACGAATGGTTTGATGTCCAGCACTGATGGCGCCGCTCGTAGGGTGATGGATGAATCGGAGACTGCCGCGCCAAATGTGAGGGAATTGGCGCTTCCCAGCCGCGACCCGCGTCGCAATTCCCTGCGTTTCTTGACGCAGATCTGCAAGAGGGGGCAGGGCGTTGACAAAACGCTCCGCAGCCTGTGATGCAGTTCGCCCTGGCGGCCGGGAGTTCCTGCCGACGGGGGCGAAGCTACCGGGCGCCTCGCGAGCGCCGGGCCACCAGACCGAGCAGGCGCCGCCCCCCCGGAATGCGCACCAGCCAGAAAACCCGGCGCCAAAATCGCCGCGCTGCATCGTCCAGCCGTACCAAGGGAAGCCGGTCATACAGCGCGGCCACGGGCTCGTGCAGGATGGCCGTGCGTGCGCGGATCTGCCGGGCGCCGTCGGCGGTCGTCAGCGTCACGGAGGCACCGTAGCGGGTCCCGTCCCGTTGCCAGGCGACCAGCGCCTTGCTCGCGCGAAGGCCGGTCAGCGCCGCACGCGCCTGGCTGTCGGTTCCGCGCAGGATGATCTCGACCCCACCCTGCGTGCCGCTCGAGAGTTGCCAAGCGCCTCCGGCGGCCAGCTCGCGCGCGGTCAGCGTCGCGGTAATGGTGCGTTCCACATTCGTGCTCATTGCCTGGTAACCTCGCCGGCTCGCCGCAGGAAAACGTCATTGGACTCGATCGACACGCCGTCGCTTCCGCCATTGACGCCGGGTGGACCGCGGTCCGGCCGCCCGGCGTCCACAGCACTCGCGCCCGGTCAGCGGCTGAGCTCGAGCGGGCGCGTGCGCTTGGACTACGCGGCGGTAGCAGGGCTCGCGCTCCCCTTCATGCTCAACAGTGCCGTGCAAGCGGTGCTGAATGCAACCGATACGTGGTTCGTCGGGCGCCTTTCCCCGGCGGCAACGTCGGCGATGGGCGCGGTGTACTGGCCCGTGCTGGTGTTGATCCTGCTGTTCGGGGGCGTCGGCCTGTCCGTGCAGACCCTCGTGGCTCAGGCCTACGGCGCGCTGCGCTGGGCCCGCGCCTCGCAGGCGACCTGGACCGCGCTATGGGCATCGCTGTTCACCGTCCCCGCATTCGCCGCGCTCGCGCTCGGCGGCAACGCGATCTTCGCGCCATTCGGCATACCGCGGGCCACCCTCGATCTCGCGATTCAGTACTGGTTCCCGCGAATGCTCTGCGCGCCGCTCGGCATCGCGCTCTACTCGGTTCTCGGCTTCTTCAACGGCATAGGGCGGCCCACCATCACCCTGCGCATCACCCTGGCGGTGGCATTGATCAATGCGGCTTTCAATCAGCTGTTCATATTCGGGCTCGGGCTCGGCGTCGCGGGGTCCGCCTGGGCCACGGGCGCGGCGCAGGCCGTCGGCCTCACCGCGGCGCTCGCCTTTTTTCTCGGCCGGCCGACTCGCCGCCGCTACCGGTCGAATGTCACCTACCGGCTGAAACTGCGGGCGCTGCTCACGCAATTCCAGCTCGGATTCCCCATGGGTTTGTTGTATGCCGCCGACATCCTGGGATTTGCGCTGTTCCAGCTGATGCAGGTGCGCCTCGGCAACGTCGACGGAGCATCCACCCAGATCGTGCTGGTGCTCACCTCGTTTTGCTACATGCCCGCGGTGGGAATCGCGATGGCGGGTACCACCCTCGTGGGGCAGGCCATCGGCGCCAGGACTTTGGATTGGGCGTTCAAGGTGGGTAATGGCATCATCGCCCTGGCGGTCGGTTACATGGGCCTGATCGGGGTGATCGTCGCGGCGGCGGGAAAGTGGCTGATGCCCTGGTTCACCAATGCGGCGGATCCGCAGGCTGCGGCGGTGGCCGCGAAAGGATGCGTGCTGCTTTGGATCGCCGCCGGCTATCAGTTGTTCGACGGCTTCAACATCGCGAGCGGCGCCTGCCTGCGTGGCGCCGGCGACGTGCGCGTGCCGTCGATCATGGTGCTCGCGCTGTCGTGGTCGCTGTTCGTGCCGCTCGCCCATGCATTGTCGTTTCAGCCTGGAGAGGGGTGGGTTCATTGGCTGCCGCAGTACGGTCTGGGATCGGTCGGCGGATGGATCGCCGCGCTGGTGTACGTATGCTGCTTGGGGATGATGCTGTTTCTACGCTGGCGGTCCGGGGCGTGGCGGGGGGTGGTGCTGCGATGAGGGGGCAGGGGTGCTTTCGTTCATGGGCTTGCCGGGCGGCGGCCCTGGCGGCGTCCGGGGTGCTGCTGGCGGCGGGGGCTGCGGCTGCATCCCATGCCGCGCAAGCGGCTGCACCGGCGGCGTTTGCGCCGAGCGGAGTCGTACCCGCTTCCGTGGCACACGTGCTCGCCGCCGAACGGCTGCCGCCGAGCTCGGCGAGTTTCGCCGTGCTCGACGTGGAATCCGGCCGGCTGGTCGCGGGGTTGAACGCAGAGACGCCGCGCAGTCCCGCATCCACCATGAAGCTGGTGACGACCTTCGCAAGTCTCGATCTGCTCGGACCGGCGTACACCTGGCACACCGACGCGCTTGTTCATGGCGCCTTGGAGGGCGGTGTGCTGCGCGGCGATCTCATTCTGAGGGGCGGCGGCGATCCGTACATGACCCTGGATCGCTGGTGGAGTTTCGTGCATGCGTTGCGTGCGAAGGGCTTGCGGACGATTCGCGGGGATATCGTGATCGACGACACGGCGTTTGCCCTGCCGGCCGAGGACCCCGCAGCGTTCGACGGCCGCCCGAACCGCTCTTACAACGTCGAACCGGACGCGCTCATGGTGAACTTCCAGTCCGTGGAGTTCCGCCTGGCCCCGGATGCCGCAACGCGCAGCGTGGACATCGTCGCGACACCGGCGCCGATCAATCTCGCCATCGATAACCGGGTCGCGTTCGCGACGGGACGCTGCCGTGGAGCCGCGGCGCGGGTGGGCTTCGAGGTACCGTCGGGGGAGGGGGATCGCGCCGTCTTTTCGGGTGACTTGTCGGCGGAGTGCCTCGATCGCACCATCACCCGGGTGATGCTCAAGGCCCCAAGCTATGCCTTCGGCACGTTCGTCGAACTGTGGCGCGAATCGGGCGGCGAGTTCAACGGCGGGATGCGTATCGGGGCGGCAGCGCCGGACGCGCAACCGTTGTTGAGCTTCGAGTCGCTGACCTTGGGCGAGGTGATCCGCCTCACGAACAAGTACAGCAACAATCTGATGGCGCGTCATTTGTTCCTGACGATCGGCGCGGATCGCTACGGCACGCCGGCCACTCTCGAAAAAGGTGCGCGCGCCGTCGCGGATTGGTCGCGTGCACGCGGACTGCCGCTCGCGGAGATGGTGGTCGACAACGGCTCAGGCCTTTCACGCGGCGCACGGATCTCGGCGCTCGAGATGGGTGCGCTGCTGCGCTTTGCCTACCGCAGCCGCTGGGCCCCGGAGTTCATTGCCTCGCTTCCGCTCGCTGGAATCGACGGAACCTTGCGCACGCGCATGCAGAACACGGCGGCAGGTTCGGTGCGGTTGAAGACCGGTCATCTGGATGGAGTCACCGCGGTGGCCGGCTACGTGACCGGCGGATCGGGAAAAACGTACGTGCTGGTGTCGTTCATCAACGACGCGCGCAGCGACTCGGGTGCGGGAGAGCCGGTGCACGCCGCGCTCGTCGATTGGATCCAGGCCACGCTTTGACCCGCCATCGGTGCATGATTTGTCGATCGATGAACGGCACTCTTCTAACGTCTTTCCATATCCCACAAAATTGCGGTCACGTCCTTGCGCAGCCAGACGCCGAAGCCGAGATAGCGGAAATCCCGGGAAAGCCGGCGCCGGTACCAATCGCCATCGCGCAGGTGTACCGCCCGATCCGTCAGGCTGCGGTCGCAATGCTCCCTCCAATCCTCGCGGGTCAGCGCAGACACATAGAGCGCCGCGCGGGTCAGGCGTTTGAAATTCGCGATGGCGCGCGCCGCCTCGCGATCGCCCAGATATTGGAGAACGTCGTAACAGACCAAAAGATCGCTCGGCCGTCGCGGCACATAGTCAGCGACCGAGCCGCGCAGCCAACCGTAGCGGCCGCAGAGATACTCGCTGGCGTCGAGCCCGGTATAGCGGGCGCGCGGCAACAGTCGGGCGAAAGGCGCCCGCAACAGCCCGATGCCGCATCCTGCGTCGAGAATACTGCGCACCGGGATGGCGGCCTGGGCCAGCGCGGCGGCGATCAGACGGGCCCGTGTACGCATTTCACGGGCATCGGTGACCCGTGTAGCCGGGCTCAGGTAGAACTTCGCGAAGTACGCGGCCCCGAATGTGGCGTTGGTTCGCCGTTTCGGCCGCTTTGGGCCAGGTCGGCTCGGCGTCAGCCGTTGCGAACGGGCGGTGCGCACATGGATCTCCTTGCATTGGTCTTGATCATAATCGACTGTTGGTCTTAATTATCGAGCACGGAGGTCCCAGTCATGATCGATCACACGGGATTGAGCGTCAGCGATTACCCTCGGAGCCGGGATTTCTACATGAAGGCGCTGCGCGCGATCGGTTATCGTCTGCTCGCCGAGTTCCCGGCGGCACAGACCGGCAGCGTCGACGTCGCGGGTTTCGGCGAGCCGCCCAAACCCGATTTCTGGATCGCGAAGGGCATACCGAACATGCCCGCCGTTCATGTGGCGTTTCGCGTTCCCAGCCGCGAGCTGGTGGACGCGTTTTACCGGGCCGGGATGGCGGCCGGCGGCCGCGACAATGGGCCGCCCGGCCCGAGACCGCACTATCACCAAAACTACTACGGCGCATTCGTGCTCAATCCCGATGGCCACAACATCGAAGCGGTGTGCCACGAGCCGCCTTAGCGGCGCAGGCGTGATACGGGCGGTTGAATCCGACTTGCGGGGCTTTCTGTATCATTCGCCCTCCCTCCCCGAGCATAAGGTCGTGCTGCCCATGAAACATTGCCTGTTCGCCCTCCTGACGGCCGCGCTATTGTCGGGATGCGTCTCGTTATCTGTGCCGGGCGGCTTCTCGCCGGTGCGCGGGCCGTTGTCCCAGCAATCGCCCGTTCCCACTTACACTGCGAAGATGAACGGTATCCTGTCGGGCACGATATCGGTCGTCATCGCCGACGGAGAAATTTGCAGCGGGCCGTGGACGTTCGTCAGCAAGGCGCCGCCGCCCGGGACCGATACCGCAGCGGCCGCCGCTCCGGCGGACATGGGCGCCGACTGGGACTTCGTTTATGGACCCGGGTTCTACGTGGCTCACGTGGTCGGCAACAAGCTCTACGCCCGGGCGATGCTGACGGGGAACATGGGCACCGTCCTGCATGTCGAGCTGAGCAACGAAACCAATACCCGCGGCAATACCAAAGGTGTCGCCCGGGACAACCACGGCAACGTCTTCAAGGTCAGTGTCTACAACTAAGCAGAGTCGCCGCCCCGCAGGGCGGCCGCCGGCTACGGCGACCACCGTTGCCGGGAGGGATCATTCCCCCACCGAACGGGTGGTCAAGCACATAACGGAAGGTGTGCTGGCGGCCCGTTACGTGCCGGGCCAACGCCTTTTCGAGGCCGATTTGACCCACGCGCTGCAAGTGAGCCGCAGCTCGGTGCGCGAGGCTTTTCGGCGCCTCGATGCGCTTCAGATCCTGGCCCGCACGATGCACCGCGGCGCCTGCGTCAGCACCCTCAGTCGTTCCGAGGCCATCGATCTCATGATTGCCTCGACCGGCATCGACAGTCTCACTGCACGCCTCGCCGCCACCGCGGTCAAGACGCGCGAGGGCGGCCGCGGCCTCGCGACGCTCGCGCGCGAGCTCAAGCCCTATCGGGACCGCGAGTATGAGCTGGCAACCGCGCCCCATCAGCGACAGCGCTTCTACGACATCCTGATTGCGATGACCGGCAACAGTCAGCTGCCGAGCCTGTACCCGACGATGCGGATCCACCTGCTGCGCCTGCAAACGCAGTCGTTTCGCGATGTCTCGGCGAGCCGCTCGGATGTCGACGACTTCGCCGCGGTCGCCGGCGCCGTGCTGGCGGGGGACGCGCGCGCCGCAGAAAAGGCTTCGTCGGCCCATCATCGGCGGGTACAACGCGCCTTGCTCGATATGCCTGACGATGCCTTCCCGCGAATGGACGGCGCCCCGGCGCGCCGGGGCGTCAGTCACTCATAGTACTTCCCATAGGCTTGCCACATCGCGTTGAAGCCCGGCCGCAGGAGGTCGGCGAGACCGTTGAGGTGGTGTTGCTGGCCTGGGAAGCTGATCTGCATGCTTTCCGCCATTTCTGCCGGTGTCAGGTAGAAATAAGGGTCGTGAGCTGTGACCATCACCTCGGTGATCAGCCGCAGCCCCGCCATGATCTTGAATGCGCGATGCTCGTGAATCAGGGTCTTCAGGCGCGCCTCGCTGACATGCCCCCAGTAGCACTGGAGCGCGTAGCGGTCGAAGTCGTCGTCGACGCCGGTCAGCAGGCTCATCTCGGCGAGGTCCCACATCGGATGCCCGTACGCGCCGCCATCCCAGTCGATCAGCCAGATGTGCTCGCGCGCCGGGGTGCTGTACATGATGTTGACGTAGGTCAAATCGTTATGGGTGAAGCAGGGTGTGAACGGACCTATGGCGCGCTCCAGCCGGTGCGTCACCTCACGGAAGAAGGGAACTTCACTCAGCCATTCGGAGGGCTTCCACTGCGTCGGCGCCGCACCGGTCTCCATCGTGGTCAGGTAACGGCGCACCGTGTGGAAAGCCCACCAGTAGCTGATGGACTCGCCGATCGCATCCGGCGCCTCATGCATGACTTTGATGGTCTTGATCACCCTGGCCACGAATTCCGGATCGCGCAGCTGCGCCACCTGCATCTGCGGCCCCGTGACGAAATCGGTGATGGTGAGGTTCGGCTCGGCGTAGCGCAGCTTCGGCCCGATTCCGAGACGGGCGGCCCCGAGAATGCACTGCACCACGCTCGTTTGGCGGGTCCGGTACTGATCGAAGCCGCAGCGCACGACGTAGCGCTTGCCGTCGCCGTCCGACACGAAGTAGGTTCGATTCTGCAGTCCGCCGAATTTCTGCCGCAGATCGATGCGCCCCGTCCAGATCGGCAGGCTGCGGATGTGTTCCTGCGTTCGATGCGTATCCCAGTGCCGGCGCAGCGTCGAAACCTCGTTGATCAGCAGGAAATCATCCTTCATGCGCACCTCAGCCGCTCGTCATCACCGCGTGGGGACCATCATCGGCATGGTATCAACAGCGGCTTTTCTTGCCATCCTGTGGCGCGATGCCCCACAACCGGGCACGTCGTACCCCAATCCACGGCTCGACGCCTCGTGCCGCCGCCCGGTCGATTCGCCCTCACGGCTGGCAGGGGACCGGCCCAGACACTATGATTGAGGTACAAAGACAAACATGACGGTCCATCTTGTCTGACAAGATGCTCTGGCAGGCACGATCGGAGCGGCGCAAGCGCCGTATGCAGGAGACAGGATGAACTTCGAGGGAAAACGGGTGCTCGTCACCGGCAGCACTGCCGGGATCGGACGCGGGACGGCAGAACTGTTCCTCGAGGCGGGGGCGACGGTCGCCATCAACGGCCGGAAGGAGGAGGTCGTTGCACGGACCGTGCGCGAACTGGGCACGCCGCAGGCACTCGCGGCGGCCGGCGATCTGGGCACGGTTGCGGGTTGCGAACATGTCGTCGGGCGGGCGATCGAGCTGCTTGGCGGCCTCGACGTGCTGGTGAACAATGCCGGCATCTGCCCGCTCAGCTACCTGATGGATATCACCGAGGAGCACTGGGATCAGGTGATTGCCGTCAATCTCAGGTCGGCATTTTTCTGTTCGAAATTTGCGCTGCCCGCACTGCGCCGGTCGCGCGGCAACATCGTGATGGTCGCATCGGTCGCCGGCATCTGCGCCGGCCCCACCGACAGCTTCGTCTATGCAATCTCGAAGGGCGGCCTGGTCAACATGACCCGGGGGCTCGCGATCGAACTCGCCCCCGATGCGGTGAGGGTCAACGCGGTCTGTCCGGGCTACATCGATACGCCCATGATCTCGGCGGAAAATGCGGCGACCGGGGGTCAGGTGTACGCGTTCATCCGCACGGCAACGCCGCTGCGCAGATTGGGCACGGTGCGCGAATGCGCGTCCTCGATTCTCTACCTGGCCTCGGATCTGGCGGGCTATTGCACCGGGTCGATCCTGCTGAACGATGGAGGCTGCATAGCAGGCGGGAGCTGGGGCGGCGCCAACGCAGCCGCTCCGGCAGCGGCTCCGGCAGCTCCCTACGTGCCGACACCCCAGTGACTGTCCGACAGGTAATCGCTTGATCATTCCATTCGACTTCACGGGTCGGCGAGTCATCGTGACAGGCAGCACCCTTGGCATCGGCCGGGCGGCGGCACAAGCCTTTTGGGCGCTGGGCGCGCGCGTAGCCATCAATGGGCGCAACGCCGAGTCCGTCGAGCGTGCGATTCGCGACTTGGGCGGCGGTCCGCGCTGGGTGGCCGCACCCGGCGACCTGTCCGTCGCCCGGGAGCGAACGCGCACGATCGGCCAGGCGATTCTCGATCTCGGCGGCCTCGATGTGCTCATCAACAATGCCGGGCGAGGCGATGACTGTCTCGTCGACGACGCAACGGAAGAGTACTGGCAGCGTATGGTTGACCTGAACCTCAAGGCTGCATTTTTCACCGCCCAGCTCTGCGTGCCCGCACTCGAGAAGACAGGCGGCAACATCGTCAATGTGAGCTCCGTCCTCGGCCTCATCGGCGGACCCGCCGGTTCCGTCGTCTACGCGACCACCAAAGGCGCCTTGGTGCAGATGACCCGCATGATGTCGCTCGCCCTCGCGCCGCGCGGCGTGCGCGTCAACGCCCTGTGCCCCGGTTGGATCGACACGCCGATGATCCAGCGCGACAACGCCGCGGCGGGCGGCGATGCGCTTTACAGGTACATCGCAGGCGTCGTACCCGCCGGTCGCATTGGAACACCCGAGGAGACGGTCGGAGCCATGCTCTACCTGGCCGCCTCGTCGAGCAGCTATACGACCGGCGCAATCCTCTCAACCGACGGCGGGCTGGCCGCGGGCCACTAGGAGCAATGAATTGACCACCCAGACGACGGCGCAAGCCGCCGAGCTCGAAGTCGAACAATTCGACCGCAAGGACGTGATGCATGGCTTCGCGACTTTGAACGCGCAGGCGACCAACGAGGTCGTCGTGATGACCGAAGCGAAAGGAATGCGGGTGACCGACCACCGCGGTCGGGAATTTCTCGATGCCGGCGGGGGTTTGTGGTGCATGAACGTGGGTTATGGCCGGCAGTCGATCGCCGACGTGGCGGCCAGGCAAATGGCGAAGCTGCCGTACTTTCACACCTTTGGGAACTTCAGCAATGAACCCATGGCCCGGCTGTCCGATCGTCTGCTGAAACTCGCGCCGCCGGGGATGACGCGAGTGGTATTCGCCTCGAGCGGCTCCGAGGCAAACGATACGCAGATCAAGACCGTCCGCCGCTACAACAATCTGCTCGGACGGCCCAAAAAGAAAAAAATCATCGCGCGTCTCAGCAGCTATCACGGCTCCACGGTCGCGGCCGGCAGCTTGAGCGGTCTGCCGATGATGCACCGGACGTTCGATCTGCCCATCCCCGGAATCCTGCATACGCTCGCGACGGACTATCACCGTCGACCGGCCGGCATCGCGACTCCGGCGCAATTCACGCAGTTTCTGATCGACGATCTGGTGCGTCTGATCGAGCAGGAGGGCCCCGACACCATCGCGGCGTTCATTGCAGAGCCGGTGTGCGGCTCGGGCGGCGTTCTGGTGCCTCCTGAGAACTACTTCCGCGAAGTCAGGCAGGTGCTCGATCGGTACGATGTTCTGATGATCGCCGACGAGGTCATCACGGGCTTCGGGCGCACGGGCAGCTGGTTTGCGAGCCCGGGGCTTGGAATAGAGCCCGATCTGATGTCGATCGCGAAGGGGCTGACGAGCGGGTATTTCCCGATGTCGGGTTGCCTGTTGTCCGCCAAGGTTGCCGATGTGCTTTACGCGGACAAGAGCCCCGACGCGATGTTCGCGCACGGTTTCACCTGGTCTGGCCACCCGGTGGGTGCCGCGATCGCGCACGCGAATCTCGATATCATGGAACAAGAGCGCCTGCCGGAAAACGCCGCCAGAATCGGCACCTACCTGATCGAGCGGCTGCGCAGCAAGCTCGGAGATCATCCGCTCGTCGGCGAGATCCGCGGCAGGGGATTGTTGATCGGCATCGAGCTCGATGCCGACCGCGCGACGCGCCGGCCCTTCGCAGAGCCGCACCGCGTCGCGGGGCTGCTAAGCCGGGCCTGCTTCGACGAGCGGCTGCTGGTACGCGGCGGCCATGGCCGCGCGCTCGCAGCCCTGGCGCCGCCACTGGTCGCCACCACCGGCGATGCGGACGAAATCGTTGCGCGGCTCGGTCGCGTGCTCGATCGCGTGGCGGGCGAGGCAAAGGAGGCCGACCTTGCTTCGGCCTGAGGTCGCCCCGTCCGTTGGCCGACATGGATATCCGGCGCCCACATCCGGCACTATCGCCGAAACTTGGAGACCTCACCGTGGTGAATTCAATGTCCCTCGAGCACAGGGTGCTGCGATCTCTTGTCCTCCTTGCCGTTCTGCTGTTGACCCGGCCAGCGGTTGCCGGCGGGGACCTGAACATCCTGAGCTGGGAGGGCTACGCTGACGCGAGCTTCGTCAAGCCGTTCGAGAAAGCTTCAGGTTGCAGCGTCTCGGCCACCTACGTCGGCTCGAACGACGAGTTCGTCGCAAAGATCATCGCCGGCGGAGGCACCTACGATCTGATCACGCCGTCCAACGATACGACCATGCGCCTGATCGACGCCGGTGCGGTCGAGCCGATCGACCCGGCCCGTGTTCCGGCCATGAAGGACTTCTTTCCGATCTTCTCATCGCCCCCCTGGATCGCGAAAAACGGCGCCCTCTACGGTGTTCCCTATGGCTGGGGCATCGTGCGGTTGCTGCTTGATGCGGACTCCGGTCTCCCCCAACCGGACAGCCTCGCCTACCTGTGGCAGCCGAAGCTCCGGGGCAAGGTCGCGATCTGGGACGATATCGAAGCCATCTACATGACCTCGCGCTACCTTGGCTTCAAGAACACCTACGATCTGAGCGACGAGCAGCTGCAGAAGATCAAAGCCGCGCTCATTGCGCTGAAGCCCAACATCCGCAAGTACTGGGCAACGACCGGAGAGATGGGAACGCTCCTGCAGACCCACGAGGTACTGGCGGGGAACGCCTGGGAACCGACGCTCGTGAGCCTGCGCAAAGCCGGCCGGCACATCATCGACGTGGTTCCGCGGGAGGGCCGCAGCGCCTACTCCGACAGCTGGATGGTGGTGCGAGGAGCCGGGACCAACGCCTGCGTGTACCCATGGCTCAACTGGGTCTCTTCTGCGAAGGCCCAGGCGCTCGCCCACGCCGTCACCGGATTCGGCTATTCGAACGCCAAGATGCCTGCCGAGCTCGCGCCCATCGATCGGCAACGCTACGAGGAGCTCGGGATGACCGACCCGAATGTCATCAAGACGCTCGACTGGTGGCAGCTCGTGCGGCGCCGTGGCAGATACCTCGAGATCTGGAACCAGGTCAAGGCGCAGTGAAGGGGCACCGGATTCCGTGAGTACCGCATGACCACGATCATCGAAGTGCGGCGGCTCGAGAAGCATTACGGCGGCCCGCCCGCCGTGCGCGACGTATCGCTTGCCGTGAACGAAGGGGAGTTTCTGTCGCTGCTCGGTGCGAGCGGGAGCGGCAAAACGACGACGCTTCGGATGATTGCCGGTCTCGAGATCCCGACTCACGGCAGCGTGTTGTTTCGCGGACAAGACATTACCAACCTGCCCGTCGCGCAGCGCGACATGCGGATGGTATTCCAGGATTTTGCATTGTTCCCGAACCTCACGGTATGGGAGAACGTGGCGTTCGGTCTGAAGCTGCGGATCAACCGCGGCCGGGTAACCCCGGCAGAGATCAAGGCCCGGGTCGGGCGGTACTTGGATACGGTGCAGTTATCCGCTCATGCCGGCAAAATGCCCCATCAGCTCTCGGGCGGCCAGCGGCAGCGCGTATCGCTCGCACGCGCCCTCGTGACCGATCCACCGGTCGTGCTCTTCGACGAACCTCTGGGTTCACTCGACGCCAACATGCGCAAAGTCATGCAGCTCGAGCTCAAGCGCCTGCATCGCGAACTCAAGAAGACCTTCATTTACGTCACTCACGACCAGGAGGAGGCGATGGGCTTGAGTGATCGCGTAGCAGTGCTGCAGGATGGCCAATTGCTCCAGCTCGGCACGCCGGATGAGGTTTACTTCCGGCCGGCCTGCGCGGCGGTGGCGGGCTTCATCGGGACCGCCAACGTGCTGCAGGGCATCGCCGAGATCGTACCGGGGAGAGCGCTCGGGGTGCGGCTGGCGGGTGGTTTGCGGCTTGATGCGACCGACAACGCCGCCGGGGTCGCGAACGGCGAAGCGGTCACCATCATGCTGCGCGCCGAACAGCTGGACATCGCGCCGGCGGCGGACCACACCACCGGCGGTTTGCGAGCGCAGATCACGGAGCGCTTGTTCCTCGGTGAAAAAATACGCTACGAGCTGAAGGTTCCGGGAACGGAGTTGCGGCTGACGGCCATTGCCGGCGGCGATCATCTCCGGCTGAGCCTGGGCGACGAGGTGATCGTCACGGCCGATCCGCGCAATGTGCGGGTCCTGCCGGGGGCGCCGGCTCCGCGGGCCGAGGCGTGAGCGGCGCGGCGTCAAATCCTGATCGGCGGCATCTGCTGATCTGGCTCGTACCGCCGTTGCTCTGGTTCACGGTGTTCATGTTGATCCCGTACTGCATGCTGTTCTACTACAGCCTCGGTTCCACGGAGTACATGACATTCAAGCCCGGAGTTTCGGCCGCCAACCTCATCCGGGTGTTCCGGGCGGAGCCGTATCTTTCGGTGCTGCTCAAGTCGGCGCGCATCGGTGCCTTCACGGCGATCGGCGCAACGATCCTTGCCTACCCGGTCGCCTTCTGCCTGGCGTTCCACACGCGTTCGGCTCGCGCCAAGTTCGTGATTTACCTGCTCGTCATCGTCCCCTGGTGGGCCGCGTACCTGGTGAAGGCCTATGCCTGGAAGACGATCCTCGGCACCAATGGCATCATCAACGCGCTGCTCCTCGACCTGCACCTGATTCATGAGCCGCTGACGCTCATTTTGTACAACCAGTTCAGCGTCATACTCACTCTCGTCTACATCTTCACACCGTTCTCGATTCTGTCGATCTATGCCCAGCTCGAACGCATCCCCACCTCCATCCTGGAGGCCTCGAGCAACCTCGGAGCGACCACGTTCGAGACGCTGACGAAGATCATCATCCCGCTGAGCCTCCCCGGCGCGCTCGCCGGGGCGATCATCACATTCGCGCTCGCAACGGGCGACTTCATCGCCCCTGCGCTCGTCGGCGGCCCGGATGCCGTCATGATCAGCAACGTGGTCATCAACCTCCTCGGCGTTGCGTTCGACTGGCCGATGGCGGCGTCGATCGGCATCGTGGTCATCGGGGTCGGGATAGCGTTGATCTCGGTCTTTCAGTACGTCGAGCACCGCGCACAGGCGCGTTTTTAGGAGAGGCATGCGCGAATTGGGCAGTCGCCGGATGTCGTGGACGCTGGGATGGATGGTCCTGGCATTCCTCTATGCGCCGCTCATCGTCATGGCGGTGTTCTCGTTCAATGCCAGCGAGTTCACCGGCCTGCCTTTTCAGGGCTTCACTTTGCGCTGGTACGGCATGCTGCTGCAGGACGACAGGCTGCTCGCGTCGGTGTGGAACAGCGTCTACGTGGCGCTTGGCGTCGTCGGCCTGAGCACGCTCTTCGGCCTTCCGGCGGCCATTGCGCTCGATCGCTATGAATTTCCAGGAAAGGCGTGGTTCGGACGCCTGGTGCTTCTGCCGATTGTATTGCCGGGCGTGATCACCGGGGTCGCATTGCTGCTGTTCTATATGGCGATGCATTTCAAGCTCTCGCTATACACCGTCATGTTGGGTCAGGGCACCGGCCTCATGTGCATCACAGTCACCGAAGTCGCCGCGCGCCTTCGCCGGATGGGGCGCAGCACCGAGGAGGCCGCGCGCACCCTCGGTGCCAATGAGTGGGAGGTGCTGTGGAGGGTCACGCTCCCAGGGGTGATGCCGGCACTGCTGGGCGCGATGCTGATCGCATTCTCGATTTCATTCGACGAGATTGCGGTCACCTATCTGCTGACCGGCCGCCAGAACACGTTGCCCATGACTCTGTGGTCGATGCTGCGCCGGGAGGCGACACCCGAGGTCAATGCGGTATCGACCCTGGTGATCGCCGCTTCGGTGATCCTGATCGTGCTGGGGACGTGGTTGTCGCGCCGCGGCAGCGTGAAAACTTGACGCACGGACGGTGAACATGACCCTACCGCTCACGGGAGTTCGCGTACTGGATCTGAGCCGGGTGCTGGCCGGGCCACTGGTCGGACAGATGCTGGGTGACTTGGGCGCCGAGGTGATCAAGATCGAGCGGCCCGAAGTGGGTGACGACTCGAGGAATTATGGCCCCCCCTTTTTGAAGGACGACCATGGCGTCAAGACCGGCGAGTCCGGCTTTTATTTGTCCGCCAACCGCAACAAACAGTCCGTAACGGTCGACCTGAGCACCCTTCAGGGGCAGGACATCGTGCGCAGACTCGCGCTGCAATCGGACGTGGTGATCGAGAATTTCCGCGTCGGCGCGCTCGCCAAATTTGGCCTAGGGTATGCGAGGCTCGCGGCGTTGAATCCGCGGCTCGTCTATTTGTCCATCACGGGATATGGCCAGACCGGCGAGATGGCTCACCGACCCGGCTATGACGCCATATTCCAGGCCATTGGAGGCCACATGGCGGTGACGGGCGCTCCGGACGAGCTTTCGGGGGGCGGCCCGATGCGCAGCGGCTTGAGCCTCGTCGACATCCTCACCAGCCTGTACGCGAGCATCGCGGTGCTCGCCGCCCTCAATCACCGTGACCGGCATCCGGCTAAGCAGGGACAGTACATCGACTTGGCGTTGCTCGACTCGATGGTTGCCGCGCTGAGCCACCGCGGCATGCAGTATTTGATCTCCGGTAAGGCGTCCCCGCGGCGCGGCAACGTAGGCGCCGGAGGCTCCCCCTCGGGAGCCTTCAGGTGCGCGGACGGGTTGATCGTGCTGACGGTAGGGAACGACTCGCAATGGCTGCGATTCTGCTCGGCGATCGAGCGCCCGGACCTCGCTGCCGATCAGCGCTTGGCCACGGCCGTCAAGCGCATCGAGAATAGGGAGGTATTGTCGCCGACGCTCGAGGCCATGTTCCTGGAACGCGATCGAGCCCATTGGCTGGCGATCCTGGAGAGAGCGGACATTCCCTGTGGTCCGGTCAATGAGCTCGATGAGGTATTTGCGGATCCCCAGGTACGTCAGCGTGGCATGACGGTTCCGGTCTCACACCCCCTGTCCGCCGCCCTGACCCTGATTGCCAACCCGATCCACTATTCCGCCACCCCTCTGGATCGATACCGGCCGCCGCCGACGCTCGGTGAGCATACCGAGTCGGTGCTGAGCGGCTTGCTGGGTATGAACGAGTCGGAGATTTCAGCTTTGAGAGCCGCGCGCGTGATTTGAGTCGGACGCGCTCGGCGCCGCGCGCCGCCGGCCCTAGACTAGCTTAGCTAGCTAAGCTAGGGCGCCGACGTCGGTGCTTCGCAACTGACCCGTACCGAACCGACCTCGCCGGTCATCGTGCCGCTGCCGTCGGTGACCCGACAGCTCGCGCCGCTTGGCTGAGCTTGAATGGTCACCGCATAAGGGCTGCCTTCGGCGAGCGCGCTCGGCATCGAGAACTGCCCGGCGTTGGCCGCGACCGAAAGGCTTTCCGTTCCGTCGGTCAGTACGAGACCGGACGTCTTCAATCCGGAAATCGACCCTCCCAACGTATAGCGGGTCGAGGAGCATGTTACAGCGACTTCGGTCACCGGGCCGGCGGGCATGGTGCCCGTGCCCTCGCTGACCGTGCAGGTCAATCCGGTTGGCTGCAGCTTCACGCTCACCGTGTAGTTGCTCCCGCGAGCGAGCGCTTCGGGCATGGTGAAATCGGTCGCATCGGCCGGCACACGGAGTTCGTTATCGCCGTCGCTCAGCACCAGGCCGGCGGCGGTCAGCCCGACGACGGTTCCGCCGAGGCCGTAGGCCTCCTCTGAACAGACAATCGAGACATTCGTGACATCACGGGCCGGCATCGTTCCGGGACCGTTGCTCGCGGAGCAGGTTTTGCCGGTCGGTTGAGACTGCACGTGCACCGCGTACGTGCTGCCCGGGGATTGCGGCGCGTCGAGCGTGAAGCGCGTGGCACCCGCCGGCGCCGCGTACCTGTCGGTACCGTTCTCGAGCACCAGCCCGGTGGCGCTCCCGAGGCCTGAGATGGTGCCGCCCACCGTGAGCGGCTTATCGGTGCACGCCACAGCGATGTTCGTGACGGCCTGCGCCGCCACCGTTCCCGTGCCATTGGTCACGTCGCAGTTCAGGCCGGTCGGTTGCGTTGACACGGTAACCGCGTAGGAGCTGCCATACGCGACCCCCGCCGGGAGGGTAAATGGGTGGCGCCGACGGGGACGCTGAGCGTCTCGCTGCCGTTGGCCAGCACCAGGCCGGAAGCGGTCAGTCCGCTGATCGTACCCCCGACATTGAAGGTCCGATCCGAGCAGGTGACCACCACATTGGAGATATTTGCCGTGGCCGCCGTGCCCGAGCCGTTGGTCACGGTGCAGACCTGCCCGGAGGGCTGGATCGGTACGGTAACGTTGTACACAATCCCATCGGAGAGCACGGCGCCGAAGCTGAAAGTCTTGGCCCCCGAACTGATGTCGAGGTTCTCGCCGTTGCTGGTCAGCGCAAGGCCGTCGGTGGTCAAACCGCTCACGGTGCCCGACAAGGTCAGCGCCGAATCGTTCGAGCCGCCCCCACACCCCACCAGCGACAGCAGGGTCGCTGCCATCGCACCTCGCGCTGAGCTTCCCATGAGGGACGAACCGTGTACTTGTCGTTGCACTTGCATCATTTCCTGGCTTTTAAATTAAGAGGATTCAGGGTCCCGAGGCCCCGTGCGATGGTGTCACAAAAGGGGGCCTTGATTGGAGCGAAGTCCCAAATTTGAGGTTCGGGCGGCCAATGCCCGCTGCGGATCCGTCAGTTGTCCTTCCCGCTGTTCCATCTTCTTCCGGCCGGTTCGCCTTTCCAGTAACAAACGACAAGCAAAAGGGCGACCATTGCAGCGATGAAAGCCCAGCGCATCGCCTTGCTGTCGGATGTCAGAAACCGCAAACCCAATGGCACCAGCAACAGCCATAAGAGGAAAAACACCCACCCCTGCCATGCCAGAGGCAGACCCCAGCCAAACCCATAGCGCTTCGCGCGAAACCAATACCGGGGATCATTGCTGTTCATGGCGTTCCATTCCTCAAGAGCCAATCGCCCGCAGCTGGTTAAATGGAGTCCGCTCTGCCGGGCGCTTCGAGTTTGACTTTACCCTGGGCGAAATCGGCTGCGCTGAGCTCGATACCGGCGGGCAGCGTGCCGAGCGCTTTGCCCTGCGCATCGAATTCGCCGAGCTCGAAGCGCTCGCCGCCGCTCCACAGATACACGGTCTTACCCTCGATTGCTGCGGCAAGCCCCGGCGGGCAGTTGACCAGCACTGCGATGGAGGGGAGGTCGCCGCCGCTCCCCTCCTCGTAGGCCAAGGTGATGCGAAAGCCGCGCGGCGTGACGATCTCGGGCGGCAGGTCGGCATCGCTGTCCGCGGCGGCCAAAAGTTGCAGAACCTCGCAGGAACCCTCCCTCTCCAGGGGTTCGAACGACGGGACCGCCTGCCGCCGAGCTTCGATGAACTCGTCGCGTGCCGTGAGTGCAGCCCTTTGCAGCTCCCCGTAGCGGTCGGCCTTGAGCGGGTCGGGGCGGGTGCGCGCGGCCAGCCAGCGGCTGAACTGGTCGAAGTCGGGCGGTTGGAGTGCGCGGGACATGGCTGATTTTCAGGAGACTGGTGGCTCAGTTGCAAACCCGGCGAGG
>Ga0182030_10007637_pt1 | contig 22528 bp, 17 predicted proteins | sample 812S3MmetaG_FD_121299 | JGI IMG/M metagenome (GOLD analysis project Ga0182030, IMG submission 121299) | Permafrost microbial communities from Stordalen Mire, Sweden - 812S3M metaG (Illumina Assembly) | ecosystem: Environmental > Terrestrial > Soil > Wetlands > Permafrost | place: Sweden... | reverse complement strand
GAGTCCCGGAGGGACTGCCCGAAATTAGCCGGGGGCGTGAGCCCCCGGTACCACGCCATAACGGGCAAAGCCCTGGCAGGGGCGGCAGAATCTTTGAAACCTATTTGCGAGACAATACACTAGCGGGAGGATGGCCGAACTCATCTTTACCCTAGCGTTACTTAAGGGATTTCCCTTTTCGTCCACTACTTTCCCGTAAAAGCCAAAAAAAGCCCAGAGCGCATATCCAACGAGGGAAATTCCCAAAAGAAGACAGAGCAGCATTACTTTAAGGGCCTTTTTGTTCATTTCGTACAGGGGTTAAGGTAACAGATTTCACCTTCACGGTGGCCTGAGGATTTCGGGGATTGTCTTAGGCTTGGGCAGCTCTGCAAGTCGTTTCCCGATTCCCGAAATTCGCCTTCCTGGGCGAATCAGATCGGACAAGCCATGGCTGTTCCCTCCTAGGCCCTTCGGCAATAAGCGGTCGGTGGCAGCCTCGATCTCAGTGAGCCTGCTCATTTTAACGGCCGGAGCCCCATCTACAATTGCTCGAAAAGCCTGACCGCCAGCGCTTCGGGATCTCCGGAGGGGCCTGACGCCTCGGCGGTTTGTGGGGGCTCGTCCTCCGCGCCAAAAACTACGGCCTGCATGGACAGAACATCGCCGTCCACGTTTGTGGCGACGCCCACCGGCAAATTGCAATCGCCGTTCAGCAGACGCAGCAGTTCCCGCTCGGCCCGCACGCAGATGAAAGTCGGCTCGTGATTGATCCGCTCAAGGACCGCGGCCACCTCGGCGTCGGCGGCGCGGCATTGCAGCGCGATGGCCCCCTGCCCTATCGCGGGCAGAATCGGCAGCGCGGCAACGCAAAAATCCTTCAGGTCAATGCCCAGCCGGTTCAAACCTGCGCGGGCGAGCACGATCCCGGCGCACCGGGTCGCGGCGCGCAATTTTTCGATGCGCGTGGGCACGTTCCCTCGCAATTCCTCGATCACCAGGCCCGGCCGCAGCCATGCAAGCTGGCGCTTGCGGCGCACGCTCCCCGTCGCGATGACCGCGCCGTCGGGCAGCGCCGCGAATTCCGTGTCGCGGCCAATAAACACATCGGTCGTCTCTTCCCGCTCCAGCACGGCGCGCACTGCCAAACCTTCCGTGGTGCGCCCCGGCAAATCCTTGCAGCTATGCACGGCCACGTCGATTTCGCCCGCAATCAGCGCCTGCTCGATTTCCTTTGTAAAAAGCCCTTTCACCCCCGCGCCGGTTTCCTTCACATCGGCAAATTCCGAGCGCCGGTCGCCGGAAGTTGTGATCTTTTTTACCTCGATCCTGACATCGACATTTGCGGCGCGAAGCGCCTCCTGGAGGAGAGTCACCTGGGCGAGCGCCAGGGCGCTCCCGCGGGTTCCCAAAACGAGCGGGCTTTTCATGATTGGCGAGTTTTTAAAGAAAGAAAGTGGCGCAGTGGGAAAGGCTCGATCATAGTCCAATCAATCCCCCTATGACAGCCGATATTTCCACGCCGGGTGAGGCAATTGACAGCCAAAATACGGCAAGCGACCTCGCCGGGCTTACCGGACGGCAGCGCCTGTTGCGCGCCTGCCGGTGCCTGCCGGTGGATCGTCCTCCGGTCTGGCTCATGCGCCAGGCTGGCCGCGCGCTTCCGGAGTATCGCAAGCTCAAGGAGGGCAGGACATTCCTCGACCTGGTAAGAACTCCCGAACTGGCCGCCGAAGTGACGCTTCAGCCCATCAAGCGCTTCGGCTTCGACGCGGCCATCCTGTTCAGTGACATCCTTGTCATTCCCGAGGCATTGGGTCAGCCCTACGCGTTTCGCGAAACCGGCGGCATCGAGATGGAATTCGCCATTCGCTCGGCGCAAGACCTCGCCCGGCTGGATGCCTCACGAATATCGGAACGCCTTTCCTATGTCGCGGACGCGCTGAAGATCATCACCCGCGACCTCGGTCCCGATACCGCGTTGCTTGGCTTCGCCGGCTCCCCCTGGACGCTCGCGAACTATATGATCGGCGGTCAGGCCGGGCGCGACCGCTCAGACGCGCGGCTTCTCTTCCACACCGATCCCCTCCTCTTCGGAGGTCTCATGGAGAAGCTCACGCTGGCGGTCATTGAATACCTCAAGCTTCAGATCGCCTCCGGCGTCCACGCCGTGCAGATATTCGATAGCTGCGGCGGATTGCTGGCGGGACAGGACTTTGAGGAAGGCTCCGCTCGATGGATGCGCGAGATCGTCGCGGCCCTCGGTGGGAAGGTGCCGGTCATCATTTTTTCCAAAGATGCGCACGGAGACTGGCCGGCGCTGGTCAATACGGGCGCCAATGTTCTCGGCCTGGACTGGACGCTCAATCTTCCCACTGCCGCCGCGGCTCTCCCCGCGCATATCGGCGTGCAGGGAAATCTCGATCCCGCGTTGCTAACCACCCGGCCTGATATCGTCGCCAGGGAAACAACCAGGCTTTTGAAATCCATGGCCAGCCGCCCGGGGTATATCTTCAATCTCGGGCACGGCGTCCCGCCGGATGCGAAGCTGGAATGCATCCAGGCCCTCGTGGATACCGTCAAGGAGTTTGCGCGGTGATGCGTTGCGTTGGCGTTAAGAGCGAATCCATGGTAGGGAATCCGGGATGAAAACGCTGCAGGTTGACCTTGATCTGGTCCGCAAATACAACGTCGCCGGGCCGCGTTACACCAGTTACCCGCCCGCGACAAAATTCACGGCGGACGTCTCGTGGCAGGACATTGCGCCGCTCATCGAGGCCAATAACCGCACGGAACGCGATCTCTCGATCTACTTCCACATTCCGTTCTGCGAGACGCTCTGCTGGTTCTGCGGGTGCACGACCGTGATCACGCTCAATCACGATAAGGGCCGGGACTATATCGACTACCTTGCCCGCGAAGTCGCCGCCATGGCGCCGCGATTAAATCCCGCCCGGAAGGCAGTCCAGCTTCACTTCGGCGGCGGTTCGCCCACCTTTCTGCGGCCCGATGAAATCCGGAGACTCGGTGAAATCATCCACAGCCATTTCACGTTCTCGCCCGACATCGAGGCAAGCGTGGAGGTGGACCCGCGCCGGCTCACTCGGGACCATCTGGTCGCGTTGAGAGAGATCGGATTCAACCGGGCCTCAATCGGCGTGCAGGATTTTGATCCAAAAGTGCAGGAGGCAATCCACCGCATTCAGCCGCGTGCAATGACGCAGCAGGCGATCGACTGGATGCGCGAATTGGGCTTCGGATCGGTCAACCTCGACCTTATCTACGGCCTGCCCAATCAGACGCCGCAATCTTTCAACGAGACGCTGGAGATCGTCCTGGAGATGCAGCCCGAACGGCTCGCCGTCTTCAGCTACGCGCACGTGCCGTGGATCAAGCCCGCGCAGAAAATCCTGGAGCAAAAAACCCTGCCTGCTCCGGAGACAAAGTTGGAAATGCTCAAACTTGTGATCGAAAAACTGACCGCCGGCGGCCAGTACGTCTATATCGGGATGGACCATTTCGCCCGGCCGGAGGACGAGCTGGCCGTCGCCCAGCGCAACAAGCAGCTCCAGCGAAACTTCCAGGGCTACAGCACGCGCGGCGGGTCGGACATTTACGCATTTGGCATGTCGAGCATCTCGCAGATTCCCGACGCCTACTGGCAAAACGAAAGGGAGCTCCCGAAATATACCGAAGCCGTGGACCTCGGCCGCGTTCCGCTTCTGCGCGCCTACATGGTGAGCGACGATGTCAAAATCCGCAGGGACGTCATCATGAGCATCATGTGCAATCTCTCGCTCGACTTTGCCGCGATGTCCCAGCGCTGCGGCGTCAATTTCGAGCAACACTTCGCAAGTGAACTCGCCGCGCTCTCGCCATTCGAAAGCGACGGCCTCGTGAACCGGACGCCAGGCGGTTTCGAAGTGACCGACACTGGGCGTCTTTTTATCCGCAATATCGCCATGTGTTTTGACGATACCCTTGCCCCTTCCGGCGAAAAGGCGCACTCGAAGACGATTTGAAACGCCACGCGTGAAACCCGTAGCAATTATTGGCGGCGGCATCACGGGTCTCACGGCCGCGTTTTATCTCAACCGCGCGGGCATTCCAGTCACGTTGTACGAAGCCGGCAACCACGCCGGCGGCGTCATCCAATCTCTCCGGCAGGATGGCTACCTGGCCGAGTTCGGGCCAAACACCATTCTCGAAACCTCGCCGAAAATCGCGCAACTCGTTCGCGATGCCGGGTTGGAGTCGCGCCGTCTCGATCCGGATGTAAAAGCGGCGGCCCGCTACGTCGTGCGGTACAAACGCCCGATCGAAATGCCCGGCTCCCCCGCCGGCTTTTTGACCACGGAGCTTTTCACCCTCAAGGCCAAGCTGGCCGTCCTGCGCGAGCCCTTTGTGCCGCCGCGCCGCGATGGAAGGGAGGAGAGTATCGCGGAGTTTGTGGTCAGGCGGCTTGGCCGGGAATTTCTCGATCACGCCATCGACGCGCTCGTAGCCGGGGTTTATGCGGGCGATCCATGGAAGCTCTCCGTCGCGCAGGCTTTCCCCAAGCTCGCCCAGCTCGAAGCAAAATACGGCTCGCTGATCAAAGGCCAGGTTCTCGGCGCGCGCGACCGCCGTAAGCGGGGCGAGATCGCGAAAGACCGCGCGCCAAAATTTTCCTTCGACGAAGGATTGCAAGTATTGCCCGATACATTGCGCGGCCACCTCGGCGATGCCGTGCGCTTCAACACGACCGTCTGCAAGCTTAACCAGGTTGCCGATGGCTGGACGGTCACTCTCCGCGCCGCTGGCGGCGAATCGCTGGCCGCGCACAGCGCGGTCATTTACGCCGGCACAGCCCACGGACTCGCTGAATTGGAAATTGATTCGCGGGTGCCGGTGAGCGTTTCCACCTTCGCCGCGATCCGCTGCCCGCCTGTGGCAAGCGTGGTGCTCGGTTTCCGGCGCCAGGATGTAACGCATCCGTGCGAAGGTTTTGGCGCGTTGATCCCGCGAGTCGAAGGCTTCAAGATTCTCGGCACGATTTTTTCCTCATCCTTGTTTCCAAATCGCGCTCCCGCCGGCCATCTCACGCTCACGAGTTATGTCGGAGGCGAGCGGTACCCGGAGCTGGCATCGCTGCCAGAGGAGAAACTTGTCGAACTCACATGCGAGGATCTGCGCGTGCTGCTCGGCGTAACGGGAAGACCCACCTTCCAACACTGCGCGTATTATCCGAAGGCGATTCCACAATACAACGTGGGCTATGGCCGCCATCGGGAACTGATGACCAACATCGAAGCAACGGCCCCTAACCTATTCTTCGCCGGTCATTATCGTGACGGAATTTCGTTGAGCGATTCCATCGTTTCCGGGTGCAACATTGCTGACCGCGTCAAAAATCATTTAACCCCCCTTTCATGAGCACACAAGGCGTCTTATTGATCAACCTGGGATCACCCGATTCCACTTCGGTTTCCGACGTGCGGAAGTACCTGTGCGAATTTCTGATGGACCCGCGCGTGCTCGATACGCCGTGGCCCATCCGCTGGTGCGTCGTCCATCTCGCGATCCTGCCGAAGCGGCCTGAGGAATCGGCGAAGGCTTACGAAAAGGTCTGCACGAAGGAGGGAATGCCGCTCGTGGTGACGAGCCGCAATGTTGCGCGCGCTCTCCAACAGCGCGTGGGCGATGCCTTTGTTGTGGGGCTCGCGATGCGCTACCAGAATCCGAGCATCGAATCGGCCATTGAAAGCCTGCGCTCTGCGGCCGTCACGGACCTGCTGGTGATGCCGTTGTTCCCGCATTTTGCCATGTCGAGTTTCGAAACCGCGACCGTCCGTGCCCAGGAGGTCGCCGCCCGGCTCGCGCCCGGGATGCGTCTTAAAATCGCGGAGCCGTACTACAATGATCCCGACTACATCGGGGCGCTCGTGGCGAGTGCGTCGGATTTTCTAAACACGGACTACGATCATCTGCTCTTCAGCTTCCACGGGTTGCCCGAACGGCACTTGCGCAAAGCCGACCCTACCGGCCGCCATTGCCTCGCCACGCCGGGTTGCTGCGAAACGCCCAGTCCCGCGCACCGGACATGCTATCGCGCCCAATGCTTTGCGACCGTTCGCGCGTTTGTCGAGCGGGCCGGCGTGCCTGCGGAAAAATTTTCCGTTGCATTCCAATCCCGGCTCGGACGCGATCCGTGGCTGAAACCCTACACCGATTTCGAGTTCAAGCGTCTCGCCGAGAGCGGTGTGAAAAAACTCCTCGTGATCTGCCCCGCGTTCGTCTCCGACTGCCTCGAGACGCTGGAGGAAATCGCGATGCGCGGGCACGAAACCTTTACCGAGGCAGGCGGCGCGGATCTCACCCTCATCCCCTGCATGAATGAACATCCGCGCTGGCTGGATGCGCTCGAAAAAATGGTGCGCCGCAATTTGCCGACGCCGCGATGACGGACGCTACGGGAACACCGACTGCACGATGCTGGTCGTTTTGTCGGTAAAGGAGACCTTGTAGGCAAGGTCTCCGGCGCTGTTGAAATGGCGCGTCTGCCCGGTCGACGCCGTCGGTGCGTTAAAGATCGACAGCGCCGAGATGACCCTCGTATTGCCGTTGATAGTCAGCGCCTCGCCCGTGCGGATGATCTGTTTCAGAAGCCCATCCGTATCCACGGCCCAGATGCCCTGGTCATTAGACGTAATCACCCCGCCCGTCCCGGTCACCAGAGTGGCAAGCATGACGACCCCACCCTGATCGGGAAGCACAAATTCCGTGAACGAGCCAAACACCGGTCCGCCCGCGGAAACCATTCCGGTTGCATCCGGCGCCAGGTCGCCCGCCCGCGCCACAAGGGCCAGCGTGCCAGTGGTGGTGGCCCAGATTCCGGTACTGTTGGTCTTGTTCAAACTGGTGGGCGCCGTTCCCGTCAACAGCGTGCCCAGGAAGGCAATCGCGTCGTCGTTCGCATAGACCGGGTCGCTCAACGTGGCAAAGGTTCCCGTCGCCAAGCCCGGCGTGGAGGGGTAACTCGGCGCGAGTGCTCCTGTTCGCACGATCAGGATGCGCCCGCTCGCGCCGCTGCCGGCCCAGATGCCGGAGTTATTGGCGGCGCCAATACCGCTGCCCGCGCTTCCCGTGACGGTCGCTTGAAACGCCACATGATCCAGGTCGTTGATCGCCGGGTCCCCGAACGCGCTAAACACCGCTCCCGCGATTCCCGTCGCCGTGTCGCTTGTGGACGCGACCGCCCCCGTCCCAAACAGCGGCAGGGTGGCGAACATCTGATCCGGCCCATAAACCGTCCCCAGCACGTTGGTGGTAACCACGCGGTAGTGGTAGGCCATGTTCGCAGCCAGCCCGGTAAGGTCCGGGTTCAAGGAAACTGCCGTGGTTCCGCTCCCGATATCCCCAACGGCGATCGTCCCGCCGGTGTAACCCGTCGTCAGCCCGTATTGGATGGACACCGTCGTATCAAGGCCATTCGGATTCACGGTAACAGACAAATTCGCGTCTGTACCCGTGGCCGCCGGCGCGGAGTAAGTCAACGTCGGCGGCTCCACTGAAAACATTTGGTCCGGGCCATAAGTATTCCCCAGTGTGCTGGAGATCAGGAGCCGGTAATGGTAAACCGCCGCCAAAAATGAGCCTTTGCCCATCCTAAGGGACGGCGTCACCACGGAGGTTCCCATGCCGATAGCTTGCGCTGTCGTCACCTTGTAGTAGCTGCCCGAGACAAGCCCGGTCCCGTACTGCCAGGATACAAGCACATTAGTCTTATTAGTGGAAGGACCCGCGGCTCCGTCGGGATCCACGCTCGCGCTGAAGGTCACCGACGTGCCGGTAAGCGTTGCCGCGTTGACCAAATACCCCGGCACATTGAGCGTCCGATCCGCCCCGTAAAAGACGCTCGCGCCGCTCGCGAAGACCAGGCAATAGTGGTAAATCGACCCGAGCGCGAGATTGGTAAGCGTGCCGCTTACCCCCACGAAGTTGCTCCCGTTCCCAATGCCCTGAGCCGCCGTCTGGCTCCCATAACTGCTGCTCGTCCCATACTCGAACCAGACCGTCGCCGTGCTTCCGTTTGGATTTGCCGACCCGCTCACCACCGCCCCGATGGCCGCGTTAAAACCGCAGCCGCCCCCGGTGATCTGTTGTGGCGCACCGACCGAAATACGCGAGTTGGAAGTATCCGCGACATAAAGGTTCCCGTGGCAGTCCACCGCGACCCCGGACGGCATCTGGAATTGCGCCGCCGCGCCAAGCCCGCCGGCATTTCCCGTGACTCCCGCCGTTCCCCCCAGCGTCGTGACCACCCCGGCAGCCGGCAGCACTTCGCGGATCGTGCCGTTGCCTGCGTCCGCGACATAAATATTCCCAAACACGTCCACCGCGACTCCGGTGGGAGCATTGAATTGCGCCGTCCCCGCCGCCCCGTCAGCCGCTCCGGGAACCCCGGCGATCCCTGCCAGCGTAGTAACCACCCCGGCGGACGTCACCTTGCGGATCGTGTCATTATTGCCATCCGCGACATAGATGTTACCAAACCCGTCCGCCGCGAGCCCGGCGGGAGCATTGAATTGCGCCGCGCTTCCCGTCCCATCGGAGGTTCCTGAAACGCCGGGCGTCCCCGCGAACGTGGTAACCGCCCCGGCGGATGTTACTTTGCGGATCGTGTTGTTCCTGCCATCCGCGACATAGAGGTTTCCGCTGCCATCCACGGTTATCCCTTGGGGATCGCTGAACAGCGCCGCGCTTCCGGTCCCATTCGCAGTCCCGGAAACCCCGGGTTTTCCGGCCAGCGTTGTGACCACCCCGGTGGCAGTCACTTTGCGGATCGTGTTGTACTTGCCATCTGCGACATAGAGGTTCCCGTTGCCGTCCACGGCGATCCCCTGGGGACCGCCGAATAGCGCCGCGCTTCCGCTCCCGTTCACAGTCCCGGAGACCCCCGCTTTTCCAGCCAGCGTGGTAACCACCGCTGCGGGCGTCACCTTGCGGATCGTGCTGCTCTTGCTATCCGCGACATAGACGTTCCCGTTGCCGTCCACAGCGACGTCCATCAAATTATTGAACAACGCCGCGCTTCCGGTCCCATTGGCGGTGCCAGTTACTCCCGGATTCCCCGCAAGGTTACCAAAGGAATATTCCTGCTGAGCTTCCGCCGCCAGGCACCAGCCCAACATCGCGAGCGCCGCGACCAGCCCGGCCCGCGCAAGGCTCCGTAACCGATGAATCTTTAGAGTTTTCATAGTTGGCTCCGGGTTGTTGGCTACGGGAACACCGACTGGACGATACTGGTCGATCTGTCGGTAAACATTACCGTGTAAACAAGGTCGCCGGCGTTGTTGAAATGGCGCGTCTGCCCGGTCGATGCCGCCGGTGCGTTAAAGATCGAAATCGCGTAAATGATCTTCGTGCTGCCTCTGACTGCCAGAGCTTCGCCTGTGCGGAGGACCTGTTTAAGAAGCCCATCGGTATCCACGGCCCAGATGCCCTGGTTATTAGACGCAACCACCCCGCCGGTCCCCGTTACCAGAGTGGCAAGCAGGACAACCCCGCCCTGATCGGGCAGCACAAATTGCGCGAACGAGGCAAACACCGGCCCTCCCGCGGCGGCCATTCCGGTCGCATCGGGTGCAAGGTCGCCCGCCCGCGCCACAAGTGCCAGTGTGCCGCTGGTGGTCGCCCAGATTCCGGTATTATTGGTATTGTTCAAACTCGTCGGCTTCGTTCCAGTCACCAGCGTGCCCAGGAAGGCGATCCCATCGTGGTTGGAATAGGCCGGGTCGCTCAGCGTGGCAAAGGTCCCCGTCGTCACCCCCGGCTCCGATGCGTAGCCCGGCGCCGGTGTCCCGGTCCGCGCGATCAGGATGCGTCCGCTCGTCCCAATGCCGGCCCAGATGCCGGAGTAATTGGTGGTGCCAACGCCGCTGCCCGCGCTTCCCGTGATGACCGCTTGAAACGCCGCATGATCCAGGTTGTTGATCGCCGGGCTCCCAAACGCGCTGAATGCCGCTCCCGCGATTCCCGTCGCCGCTTCCGCGGTCCAGGCAACCGCCGCCGTGCCGAATTCCGGTTGCGTGGCAAACACCTGATCCGGGCCATACACCGTTCCGAGGATGGTGGTGGTAACCACGCGGTAATGGTAAGCCGTATTGGTAGCCAGCCCGGTAAGGTCTGCGTCCACGGATACCGGTGTTAAGCCGCTGCCGATATCCCCTATGGGAATCGTGCCACTGGTATAAGCCGTGGTAAGTCCGTACACAATGGTCACGGTCGTATCAAGCCCGTTGGGATTCACCGTAAGTGACAAGGTGGCATCGGTGCCCGTGGCCACCGGCGGCGAGTAATCCACTGTCGGCTGTTCCACCGAGAACATCTCATTCGGGCCGTAGATATTTCCCAGTGTACTGGAAATAAGCAGCCTGCAGTTGTAAACTCCCACTGAGAATGCGCTCCTGGCAATCGTAAGCGAGACCGCCACCGCCGCGGTTCCCGTGCCGATCGGTTGCGACGTCGTCACATTATTGTAACTGCCCGAGACCAACCCGGTCCCATACTGCCAGGAGACGAGCACATTGGTCTTGTTGGTGGAGGGACCGGCGAGCCCGTTGGGGTTGACGCTCGCATTCAACGTCACCGATGTCCCGCCGGCCTCCGCCGCCCCCGCCGTGTAAGCCGGCCCGGTCGTGAAGGTCTGATCCGGCCCGTATACGTCCCCATATGCCGTCGAGATAACGAGCTGGCAGTGATAAATCGCCAGCGCCAGCCCGCTGCCCGGCCCGTTGGCCATTATAAAACTGACCGGCATCGTCGAGGTTCCGGTTCCAATCGGTTGTGCCACGGTTTCCTGCGTATAACTCCCCGCCGCCAGTCCATACTGCCAGAATACATGCACATTGGCCGGGTCGTTGGAGGGACCGGCAATCCCGTTGGGGTCGACGCTCGCACCGAGTTTCACTGAGGTCCCGGTCACCAACGCGGCGCCCGCCGTGAAAACCGGTCCGGTCGTAAATACCTCATCGGGGCCGCAAACCGTGCCCAGGGCATTGGTGGCTACGATGCAGTAATGGTAGGTCATGTTAAAAGCCAGCCCGGTAAGGTCCGGAGTCACCACAACCGGCTCAAACCCGCTGCCGATATCCTGCGCCGCGGTCGTGCCGCCGGTGTAAGCCGTCGTAAGTCCATACTGGATGGAAACGGTCGTATCCAGCCCGCTCGGATTTACCGTCAGCGACACGGCCTCGCTCGTCCCCGTGTTCTCCGGCGTGGAGGAGGAAACCAGCATGGGCGGCTCCTGCGTGACGGCAAATGCGCCAATGTCGATGGGAGGAGTGTTCATCGCCCTGGGCACCGCCGCGCCCATCGCATAGACCGCCTGCACGGGCGGGAGAAAAATGGGCTCGGCGAGAGGACACGGGAAGACCATGCCGGCCGGGTCTGGCATTGCAGCGGCCCCGGCGCCGGCAAGCACCCCGCCTGCCAGAGGCGTAAAATTGAACGCCGCCGCATTGACCACCTCGGGATTGACTCCGACAAAGGTATTTGTCAGCGCCATTGGAACGTAAGCCGATCCCTGCGGTATCCAGTTATTCGATCCTATCACCGTGGCGGGCGATGTCAGATACCAGTCCACCTCGTCGAGGATGTTCACCGGCTTCCCGCCAAAGCGGTAGATGAGGTTATTATAAATTTCAATGCTCTGCACCTCATTCTTGAGTTGGAATATCATCTCGTCGTCTGTCGGGGACGAGGGGAGAATTATCGTATTATTGACAAAGCGGTAGCGTCCATCGCTCCAGCCGGTGCCATCACCGCCCACGTTGGCTACCAACCCATGCGAGGATGCATCTTTGACGATCACATTGCCGACGACGTCCGCCACTTCGTTGATCAGGCGCGCCGTTCCGGGCGCCTGATCGCTCGGGTCGGCGCCATCCAGATCGAACTCGTGAAAATAGGCGCCCTCGATCCAATTGTAATAAACCTGGGTTCGCGCCACCCGGGACTTGATATTATTACCGCCCGAGCCATTATGAAGATAACAGTATTCAATGTCGAGGACAGCGTTCGGATAAAGCGTATTGGAGGAGCCCGCATAAATCTGGTGCGCCTGGGTCCCCGCGCCACATTGATAGACCTCGTCGTATTGAAGGCTAAGCGAACCGGCGCTGTCCGAGTTTGAAATTCCGTCGCATGGGCAGTCATGGACGACAGAGTCCGCCAGGGTTACGTCATCGGCTACGTTATAAAGGCCCCGCCAGGCATTTGGGTTGCTTCCCGTCGTAAGATCAAATCCCTCCATCACGTAATGGCTCCCCCAAAAGCGGACGACAAAAGCCCCGGCGCCCTGGAACCCCGCCGTCCCGGCGAGCGCCGGACGCTTGCCATTGATCCGAATCCCCTGGATGATGATTTTGTTCTGGGGCGTCCCGCTATTCTTGAATGTAACGCCACCGGGATAAGTCGCGTTTCCGTCCACCTGCACCAGATCGCCCGGCATCACCATCGGCGCAACGCTTCCAAGGTCCGGATATTGCTCGGCCGGTCCCACTTGATACAAGGTGGGTCCCGCATAGGAGACGGTAACGCTCGCGGAGGCCACTCCGTAGCCGTCACTAATGGAGTAAGTGAAACTATCCGTGCTCGGGAAATTAGGCGAGAGCGTGTACACCACATTCGTTCCGCTGATCGATGCCGAGCCGTATGCGGCCGTTCCCACAGCCTCGACCGACAATGGCGCCCCGGTGGAGTCCGTGTCATTCGCAAGCACCGGGATCGTAATCGGCAGATGGTTGGCAAGCTGTACCGGAACATTTAAGGCGACCGGCGGCGTATAGCCGGGAAACGGAATCGCCGGAACGCCGAACGCGCCAATATCGATGGGAGTGTCGGCGACCCTTGGCGGCGCCGCGTTGAGAGCATAGGCGTTCTGCATCGGCGGGAGGAAAAGGGGCGCTGCAAGAGGAGATGGGAAGGGAAGTCCGGGCGGGTCCGAGGTCAAAGTCGCACCGGCGCCGGCGAGCGCCCCGCCTGCAAGCGGCGTGAAATTGTTCGCCGCCAGATTTACCACCTGCGGATCCGGGCCGGTAAAAGTATTTGTCCAGGTAGTCGGGATGCCTGTTGACCCGAGTGGCGCCCAGTTATTCGATCCCACAATCGCGCAGGCCGAGCCCGTGAACAATTTCGCCGTGCTCAAAACCGAAATGGACCCGCCGCCGGCCCCGTAGAAGAGATTATTATAGACCTCAACGCTTTGCACCGAGTCCGTGAGCTGAAAAACAACCGGGTTTGCCACAGCCGACGATGCCGAGAGAACGGCGGTATTATTGACGAAACGGCAGAGCCCATCCGTCCATCCAATGCTGTCTCCGATGTTAGCTGCAAACCCTTTCGAGCCCGGGTCTTTCATGAGCACATTGCCAACGACATCCGTGGACCACTCCACCAGCGATACGGCGCCCGGCGCCTGCGCGCTGGGATCGGCCCCATCGAGATCCAGTTCATTCAACGGCGCTCCTTCGATCCAATTGTAGTAAATCTCAGTCCGCGGAACGCGCGATTTGACATTGTCTCCTCCGCCTCCGTTGTGGACGTAGCAAAACGCCATGTGGAAGAACGCCGCCGGGTATGCACTCAGATCCGATTGGGCGTATATCTGGTTTCCCCCTGCGCCCGAGCCGCAATTATAGACCTCGACATATTCCAGCGTCAGCGAACCCGCGGCTGCGGAACTCACGATGCCGCTGACCGTGCAATCATGCACTGCCGAGTCGAGCAATGTGATATCGTCCCCGCTGCTGGAAAAAGCGGCCCCGGCGTTCGGATCGCCGGCCTGGGTGATATCGAAGCCTTCCATCACGTAATGGCTCCCCGTGAACTGCACCACGGCGCCTCCCGTTCCGGAGAAGCCCGTTGTTTGAGCGAGTACCGGGCGCGTCCCATTCACTGAAATTCCCTGGATCGTGATGGGATTTCCCACCGCGCCGTTATTCGAAAAGACGACACCCCCCGGGTAAGTGACATTGCCGTCGACCTGCACTACGTCGCCTGGCGCCAGCAACGGCGCAACCGAAAAAAGGTCGGGATAGGATTCTGTCGGGCCAACCTGATACAATGTCGCCGTCGCATGACCAGCAATCACAACAAACACCACCAAAGCGGACTTCCACGCACTCCGCCCCAATCTCTTGTTCCACATCGCACTCTCCTCCTTCTTCTAATGATTCGTTCCCGCCGATTTTCCGAGCTTTACAATTTTGTTCTAATACCTCCTTGAACTTTTCCGAAATCCCGCTGAATCCTTGTTCTTTATCACCCCTCTTTCTATATTCTCATTTCATATAGCAAAAAAGCGACCTACACTTCAATTGCATAATCCTCAGGGCAATGACCTATCCTTGATTAGGGGAAAATCTGCTAACATTATTATGAAATCTTCAAAAAAATCCGCCAACTTTCTGATTTGCCTTCTCGGGGCGCTGGCCGCCATTCCCGCGACCCTGGCACAATTTCCAAGCGGTCCCACAGGCACTTATTCGGTCAGGGAATCATGGACCGTCACGGTGACTGGTCCGTATGCCCCGGGCGTCATCACCAGATCCGGCGTAGAGACGGGCACCATCCAGGCGGTAAACGGCGCCTACAACCTAATTAACAAGACTGGCGCCAAACTCGGCTCCTTCGGCGGCCAGATCAACTTTGATGGATCTCAATATACCGTTTCATCGGATCCCGTCGTCTACGGTTTTGTCCCGGTAGGGAGGGATTTTGATGCAATTGTAGTTTTGGATTACTTCGTCGTGCTGGTTCCATTGGAATCGACCTTTGGTTTTGCCGGCTTCTATCGAGATGACACATTTACGGCGACCGGCTCCGATCTCTCCCATCTCCATGGCTCGGGAACAGCAATAGACAGCTCGAATGAAAAGTATGTCGTGAAGTCCTCCTCCACGCTCGCCAATGGCCCCTCTTCGGTAACCAATCCCAATGCCGGTGATTACACGATATTGCTCCGCTCCACCGATACCACCGGCATGGCCCCGCAAGGCACGGGATACGCCAGGCTGACGGTGAGCAGGAAGGGCGGCGCAATCATTTCCGGCAAACTCGCCGACGGAAAGAGTTTTAGCTCGTCTGGCATTTTAGTGGGAGGCACGTCGGTTAATCAGTTGATAATCAACAAAACCCTAAGATATCCGTTTGCGGAGCCCAGGCGGGCGAAGGGATCGCTCGAGGGCACCCTCACATTCGCCGCGGAGACTGGCACCAGTGCCGCGGTGACCGGCACCAGTGACTTTAATGGGACGCTGGAGTGGACCAAACCGCAGCAAACCAAGGGGGACTTCCAGGCGCCGGTCGATACCACTTTGAATGTCATCGGTTCCCTCCACGCGTCCTCCACCGGGGGCAGCAACCCGCTTCCCGGTTTTTCCGCCGGCACGCTGACCCTCAGCGATACGACTGGAACCATCCTCTCCGGAAGCGCTCAACTCACTTCCGCGAACAAACTGGTTATCAGCAATCCCCCGGATGGCCTAAAGATTACTCTGACTCACCCCGGTATTTTCAAAGGATCATTCATTTACCCCGGGCAAACCAAGCGCACGGACTTCGCCGGCGCGCTCTTTCAAGATCAAATCATCGGCGAAGGCTTCTTTCTAGGGCCAAACGGCAGCGGAATCGTGACCCTGCAACCTTAAGAGCCTGTTGAAATATTATGCTCCCCCAGGCATGCAAACTTCCTCTTTCCCTGCCTGGACGCCCCAAGCCATCCTCCGGCACCGGGAAGACATTTTCGGTGTAGGAACGCGCAAGACAGGATTGGCTGGCACGCCATAGGTCGGATAGTGTCTCATAGATGCACGGCGTGGGGAACCCTTCCCCTCCCCACCAGGCAAAAACGCATTACACCTCACCAGGCTCACCATTGTCACAAACCGTCCCCGATCCCTATCTCTATCTCGTCCTGGCGATCGGCGTGGCCGTGGTTTTCCCCCTCATCCCGCTGGCGCTCGCCTGGCTCTGGCGCCACTTCTACCAGCCGCCGAAACCAGGTCCTGACAAAAACGCCTCCTATGAGTGCGGCATCGAGTCCTTCGGCGAGGCCCGGGTTCAGTTCAAATCCCAGTACTACCTCTTCTGCATCATCTTCCTCGTTTTTGACGTGGAAGCCGTGTTCCTTCTCCCCTTCGCGGTGGCATTTACCCACTTGCCTGTCGGCGCGTTCGTGGCGATCCTTATTTTCATCCTCCTGCTCCTCGAGGGCCTGGTTTGGGCCTGGTGCAAAGGAAAATTGGATTGGACCAGATCATGATCGCAAACCTGATCGACGAAGAATTGAGGAAAGACCTCCACGAGCAGGGTGTCATCGCCACTACGCTCCAGGAGGTCTATAACTGGGGCCGCCGGAACTCCCTCTGGCCCCTCCAGTTCGGTCTCGCCTGCTGCGCCATCGAGATGATCGCCGCCGCCGCCGCCCGCTATGACCTGGCCCGCTTCGGTGGTGAAGTGTTCCGCCCATCGCCCCGGCAGGCCGACCTCATGATCGTCGCCGGCACGGTGACCAAGAAGATGGCTCCCCAGGTGGTGCGGCTTTATAATCAGATGCCCGATCCCAAGTATGTCATCGCCATGGGCGCCTGCGCCATCTCCGGCGGGCCGTTCAAGCAGGGCTACAACGTCCTCAAGGGCATCGACCGTTATCTCCCCGTGGACATTTACATCCCCGGATGCCCCCCGCGCCCGGAGGCCCTCCTCCACGGCTTCATGGAACTTCAGCACAAGATCGATCACCAGAAGCTCACCGGCCCGTCCAGGAATCCCGCGCTCAATCCCGAGACCCTGAGCGAATTCCCGGTCCCCACTTTTGGCGAGCACGATCTTGAGCCATCGGCCAACCCCGCCCTCTTTCATCCCGCACAGGTGGTGCGCGACTGACCATGGAATCCCTCGACCAGATCGCCGCCCGCATCTCGGCCGCCCTCCCTGGCGCCACGATCTCCCTCGTTGCCAATCCGGCTCTGCCCGCCCAGTCCTCGCTCCTCCTGGGCCATGACTCTGCGGTGGCCGTCGCCCGTTTCCTTCGCGACGACGCGGGGCTGCGGCTCGACTATTGCTCGAACGTCACCGGCGTCGATTGGCCGGAGCGGGTGATCAAAACAACGGTCAAGACCACGCAAATTGTGGATGGTCAGGAGAAAGAAGTGGCTACTCCCCGCGAGGAGCTTCAGCCCGGTTTCCTCGAGGCCGTGTACCACCTCTACTCCATGGCGCTCAAGCACGGCCCGGTGGTCATCCGCCTGCGCACCGCCGACCGCGATCAGCAGTGCCGCGTCCCCTCTCTCACGGCTGTCTGGAAGAGCGCCGAGCTTCAGGAGCGCGAAGCCTTCGATCTCTACGGCATCCGCTTTGACGGGCATCCCGATCTCCGCCGCATTCTCATGTGGGACGAATTTACGGATTACCCGATGCGCAAGGATTACCGGGAGCCCGACGATTACGATTACGAACCGACCCCCCACAACGAGGTCGTCGAGAAAGCCGCGCGGCATGTCGCCACGCCGGCGCAACCCTTTGCCGGCGCTTAATCTCCATGCACGATATCGCCGCCATGCCCCCCACAAAAACCATGCGACTCGACGGAGACATCCTCGAGGTATCGATGGGGCCGCAACATCCCTCCACGCACGGCGTCTTCCGGATGAACGTGGCTCTGGCCGGCGAGGTCGTCGTAAAGCTCAAGCCCGTCTTCGGCTATCTCCACCGCAACCACGAGAAAATCGGCGAAAACACGACCTGGCTCGATTCGATGCCGTACACCGACCGGCTCGATTACTTCTGCTCGATGACCAATAACTGGGCCTATGCCCTGTCGGTCGAGAAACTGGCCGGCATCGAGGTGCCCGAGCGTGCCGAGTATCTCCGCGTCATCCTCGCCGAGTTGACCCGCCTTCAAAACCACGCCTCGCTCCTCGGCTTCCTGCTCAGCGACACCGGCGCATGGGGCACCCCTCTCATGTACGCCTTCCGCGAGCGCGAAAAAATCCTCGATCTCTTCGAGTCGATCTCCGGCGCCCGCATGATGTGCAATTTTATGCGGTTCGGCGGTTGCCGCTGCGATGCTTCTCCCGCCTGGCTCGACCGGGCCCGCCTCGTGGTCGATAACTTCCCGGCCTTTTTGGACGAACTCGACACGCTCCTGGTATCCAACGAAATCCTCATCGCCAGGACCCAGGAAATCGGAAAAGTCTCCGCCGAGCTCGCGATCAGCGCCGGCCTCACCGGCCCCATCCTTCGCGCCTCGGGCGTCAATTACGATGTCCGCAAAGTGGACGGCTACGGCATTTACCCCCGCTTCAAATTCCGCGTCCCGTTGGGAGATCATGGCGATTGCTATGACCGCCTGATGATGCGGTCCCTGGAGATGCGGGAGAGCATTTCCATCCTGAAGCAGGCCCTCGCGGACATCCCCGAAGGCCCGGTCGTCAATCCCAAGATCAAGATCCGCAACTTCAAGCCCCCCGTGGGCGAAGCCTATGGCCGCATCGAAGCCCCCAAGGGCGAACTCGGCTTTTATCTCATCAGCGATGGCGGCGCAGCCCCCTACCGCTACCGCATCCGCCCGCCCAGCTTTGTGAACCTGACCATCCTCGAAGAGATGTGCCTCGGCCACCTGGTCGCCGACGTCATGGTCATCCTTGGCAGCATCGATATCGTCCTCGGGGAGGTGGACCGCTAATGATCGGCGCAGGCATCGTCAAAGGCATGGCCGTCACGGCCCGCAATTTCATCGGGAGCTATTTCGAGAAGGATCGGCTCACCACCGTCCAGTACCCGGAGCAGCGCGACGAGATCGCGGAGAACTACCGCAACTTCCCCTTCCTCGTTTACGATGGCAACGACCCCGGCCCTGCCGGCCTCCGTTGTACCTCGTGCAAGATTTGCGAGAAGGAATGTCCCCCGCAGTGCATCTTCATCATCCAGGATCGGGATGAGAAAGGGAAGGCCCTCAAGCATCCCAAGGTATTCGACATCGATATCTCCGTCTGCATGGGTTGCCAGATCTGTGTCGAGGTCTGCCCGTTCGAATCCATCAAGATGGACAAGCGCTTTGAATTGAGCGGTACGGACCGTTTCAAGGCCCTCCTCCTGCATAAAGCCGACCTCGCGAAGTCGAACGACTATTACCATCAAATCCGTCCCACGGAGGCTGCGGCGGTCGATGCCGCCCTCGCGGAGGCTGCGGCTAAAAAGAAGGCGAAAGCGGCATGACACGCGTGATCGACGGGCTCGACCAGATTTTCGTGATCGCGAAGGCGTTCCTCCTCTCCCTCCTGGCCTGGGCGCCGGACTGGGTGGTCCAAGTCGTTTCCAGCTTCGTGAATATCGCCGCCGTCCTCGGCGTCTTCCTCGTCCTCTTCGCGCTCATCTCGGTTTTCGAACGGAAAATCCTCGCCCGAATCCAGAACCGCTACGGCCCGAATCGCGTCGGCCCCTGGGGCCTGCTCCAGCCCGCCGCCGATGGCATTAAGATGCTCGTCAAGGAAGACATTGTCCCCGGCGGCGCGGACAAGGCGGTCCACTTCCTCGCTCCCATCGCGATGGTGGCCCCCGCGATTCTCGCGCTCGGCGTCATCCCTTATGGCCGCAACATGACGGCCTTTTCCATCGATGCCGGCATCCTCTTTTTCTTCGCGGTCGGCTCCGCCACGGAACTGGCCGTCTTCATGGCCGGTTGGTCGAGCAATAATAAATACTCCATGCTCGGCGCCATGCGCGCCATCGCCCAGATGGTCAGCTATGAGTTGCCCCTCGTCGTCACGGTCCTCCCGGTGGTCATGATCGCCGGTTCCCTTTCGCCCGACCGGATCGTCGATGCTCAGAGCGGCTATCTTCTGGAAATCATCCCGAAATGGTTCGTGCTGACCCCCTGGGGCGCGGCCGCGTTCCTCCTCTTCTTCACCGCCGGCCTTGTGGAATCCAACCGCACCCCGTTCGATCTCCCCGAGGGCGAATCGGAGTTGGTGGCCGGACACATGACGGAATACTCCGGCTTTAAATACGCCACGTTTTTCATGGCGGAGTACTTCGGCATGTTCGCGGTCAATGGCATGGCCGTGACCCTCTTTCTCGGCGGATGGCACGCCCCGTGCGCCTTCCTCCAATTCATCCCCTCGTGGATTTGGTTTTTCTCCAAGCTGTCGGTGCTGCTCTTCACCTGCATCTGGATTCGCGGCACCCTCCCCCGCGTGCGCATCGACCAGACCATGAAGCTCGCCTGGACTTTCATGCTGCCGATGGCGTTCACGTGCGTGATATCCGCCGCGGTCTGGCATTTCAACTCTGGCGGAATCCTCGGCTGGGTGGAATCGCTGCTGATCGTCGCCCTCGTCTATGCCGGGCTCTCGCAAATGCTCGGCGCCCGCAAGCATCTCTCGGTGCGCACCTATCGTTTCGCCGAATGAGCCTGCTTTCCATCCTCCCATTCGTGGTAATCGCGGTGATCACGCTGGCCGGAGCGCTCGCCGCCGCCACGCTCCCAAATCTCATGCATGCCGCTCTCAGCCTGGTGCTCTCATTCCTGGGGGTGGCCGCGTTTTTCATCCTGCTCGGGGCGGAGTTCGTCGGCCTGGTGCAGGTCATCGTCTATGTCGGCGCCGTCGCCGTGCTCATTGTATTCACGATCCTCCTGACGCGCCCGGCCGTCGGGCCCGGCAAGGGCCGCAACTGGAGTGGCGTGCTGGTGGCAATGGCCGTTTTGGCCGGCCTCCTATGGGCGCTGGCGCGGACCACGCTTCCCGCCGGACAGCCCATTGCAATAGCCCCGCTGACGGTCCTCAGAATCGGCCAAACCTTGATGACTGAATACATCTGGCCCTTGCAGGCCGTCGGCGTCGTGCTCACGGCCGCGCTTGTCGGCGCCGTGGTCCTCGCGATGGAGGAAAAACGCTAATGGCGCCCCTCGCTGGCGTGATCGCCGTTTCATGCGTCCTTTTCTCCCTCGGGCTCCTCGCCGTGGTCACCCGGCGCGACGCCATATTTATTCTGATTGGAATCGAAATGATGCTCGCTGCCGGCAATCTCAACCTGGTCGCCTTTTGGCGTTACGGTCCGCATCCCGAACAGATCACCGGCGCGATGATGGCGATCTTCGCCATGGCCATCGCCGCGGGTGAAACGGCAATCGGTCTCGCGCTGGTCATCTCGGTTTACCGGCACCGGCGCACAACCCAGGTGGAAGAACTGAACACGCTTAAAGGATGACACCCTGGATCGTTTCCTATTTATGGCTGGTGCCCGCCGTCCCTCTGGCCGCCTCGGCGCTCATCCTCGCCCTCGGGCCGGGCCGCCGCAAAGGCGCCGCCGCAGTGGCGATTCTCGGCCAGGTCATCGCGTTCGCGCTCGCCATCTGCGCATTCGTGCCAACCCTCGGCGCCCCGGGCTGGCGCGCGTTTCACAATTTCGCGTGGTTTACCTTCGGCGCTTTCCCGCTCCGGATTGGCTGGCTCCTGGACCCGCTCAGCGCCGCCATGATGCTGATGATCACTCTCGTCAGCCTTTGCATTTTTGTCTTCAGCGTCGGCTATATGGCCGAGGACAAGAATTTCACCCGCTTCTTCGCCTACCTCTCGTTCTTCTCCGCCGCCATGCTGGGCGTGATCATCGCGAACAGCCTGCTCACGCTCTATATCTGCTGGGAGCTGGTCGGCCTCGCTTCCTACCTCCTCATCGGCTTCTGGATTCACAAGCCCAGCGCCGCCGCCGCCGCGAAGAAGGCGTTCATCACGACCCGCCTTGGCGACATCGGCTTTTTTCTCGGAATCCTCTGGCTCTATGGCCGTGGCGGCACGCTTCTCTTTTACGATAACGGCCAAGGCTGTCTCGAACCCACCGCGCTCGCCGCGGTCGGCGCCGTCAGCACGTTTATCGCCCTGCTGATCTTCTGCGGCGCCATGGGAAAATCCGGCCAATTCCCGCTCCATGTCTGGCTGCCCGATGCGATGGAAGGCCCCACTCCCGTCAGCGCCCTGATCCACGCCGCGACGATGGTCGCCGCCGGCGTCTTCCTGGTCGCGCGGATGTATCCCCTCTTCTCGCTCGGCGCCGTCCATCACGTCACTCCCTCTCTGGAGGTCGTCGTCTGGATCGGCGCGATCACCTCGCTCATGGCCGCGCTCATCGCCGCCGCCCAATCGGACATCAAGCGCATCCTCGCTTACTCGACCGTCTCACAGCTCGGATTGATGATGATCTCCCTCGGCGTCGGCGGCATGGCTGCCGGCATCATGCATCTGCTTACTCACGGCTTCTTCAAGGCTTTGCTGTTCCTCGGCTCCGGCTCGGTCATCCATGGTTGCCATGAGGAGCAGGATATCCGCCTCATGGGCGGCCTAAGGCGGAAGATGCCGGTGACTTTCCTGGTCTACGCGATCGGCATGATGGCCCTCAGCGGTGTCCCGCTCTTCTTCGCCGGCGCATGGACCAAGGAGGCAATCGTCGATGCGACTCATCACTGGCCTGTCTCGATTGCGCCTTATTACCTGGTGCTCGCCGGGGT
>Ga0182030_10007636_pt1 | contig 22531 bp, 14 predicted proteins | sample 812S3MmetaG_FD_121299 | JGI IMG/M metagenome (GOLD analysis project Ga0182030, IMG submission 121299) | Permafrost microbial communities from Stordalen Mire, Sweden - 812S3M metaG (Illumina Assembly) | ecosystem: Environmental > Terrestrial > Soil > Wetlands > Permafrost | place: Sweden... | reverse complement strand
ATCAACGCCATCCTCAGCATCTACATGACGCAGTACCTGAGGATCGGGGAGGCGGACGCGACGACGTACCACTCGCTCTTCAAGTCGGCGGCTTACTTCTCGCCGCTCCTCGGCGCCATCGTCTCGGACGTCTTCTGGGGGAAGTTCAAGACCATCCTCACGTTCTCGATCTCCTACTGTGCGGGCTGCGCGATCGTCGCCGTCGTACCGGGCAACGTCGGCCTCATCGTCGGTCTCACCCTCGTCGCGCTGGGGACCGGCGGCATCAAACCGTGCGTCTCGACCAACGTGGGCGACCAGTTCACCGGCAAGAACCAGCACCTCATCGAGCGAGCGTTCAGCTACTTCTACCTGGCGATCAACGCCGGCTCGTCGATCTCCATCTTCTTCTGCCCGGTGCTGCTCGCCAAGTACGGACGCCTGCCCGCCTTCGGGATGCCGGCGGCGATGATGTTCTTCGCGACGCTCGTCTTCTGGATGGGACGCAAGAGGTTCGCCGTCGTGCCGCCCGCCGGGAAGGCCTGGCTGCGCGACGTTCTCTCGGCGACGGGGCTGAAGACGATCGGCAGCCTCGCCATCATCTACGTCTTCCTCGCCCCCTGGTGGGCGCTGTGGGAGCAGAGCAACGGCCAGACGTGGACTCTCCAGGCGGAGTCCGGCCTCATGGACAAGAGCCTCTTCTTCGGCTGGACGATCCTCCCCGCGCAGATCCAGGTCGTCAACGGACTCTTCATCCTCGCCCTCGTTCCCGTCTTCACGTTCGGCATCTACCCGCTGTGGGCCAGGGTCGCGACGGTGACGCCCCTTCGAAAGATCGCGATCGGCATCTTCATGATCTCGGGCGCGTACCTCATCGTGTCGCGCATCGAGGGGAAGATTCAAGGCGGCGAGACCGTGAGCGTGTGGTGGCAGATCCTCGCGTACGTGGTCCTCACGGCGAGCGAAGTGCTCGTCAGCATCACGGCGCTCGAGTTCAGCTACAAGCAGGCGCCCCTCCGCATGAAGAGCTTCATCATGGCGCTCTTCCTCCTGTCGATCAGTCTCGGCGATCTCCTCAACGCCGGCGTCAATCACCAGATGGTGAAGCCGCTGCACGTCACCGGGATCGAGGTCGGGGCCGACACCTGGGTCGGGATGGACGACGTCGGGAGCTTCATCTCCGGCCAGAAGATCGACTTCGACAAGCCCAACGGCATCAGTGTCCTCAAGAAGGGCAAGCCCGAGCCCCTCCAGGGCACGTACCTCGTCGCCGAGACGGATGTCCCCGCGAAGCGGATGAAGCTGATGGACGTCGTCGAGCGGAAACCCGTCGCGAGCTCGGGGACGTACGACGGCTCGAAGGCGGAGGTGTCGACCTACAAGCTCGTGGGGCCCGAGTACTTCGATTTCTTCGCCATGCTGATGGCGATCGTGGGCCTTCTCTTCATCGTGGTCGCCTTCTTCTACAAGGAGAAGACCCACCTCCGCGACGAGGGCGACCCGAAGCCGGCCTGAGGGCCGAGGGGCCTCTCAGCGCGTTCCGCGAGGCGGGGGACGCGGGGGAGGTCGCGGGGGAACGGCGCCGCGCGGCGGCCCAGGCGTGTCGCGTCGCGGCGGGGCAGGGGGGAGCGGCGGGGGAGCGCGCTGGACCCCGTTGTGCTCGGGGCTCGAAGGCGCGCGGGGGCGGAAGGACTCGAAGGGGGTGGGGGGCCTCGGGACGCTGGGGCGCGGAGGCGGCTGCGAGGGCATCGGAGGCTGCGAGGGACGCGAGCCGGGCGCTTCCTCGACGGGCGTCGTTCGCGCGCGCTTGAAGTCGCGCCAGCACGTGGGGCAGCGCCATTCGACGACGAGCGCGCCGTCGGGGGACTTGTAGCGGGTCAGTCGCCAGCCGAACTGGGCGCTGATGAGGGTGTAGTTTGTCTCCGTCTCCGGCGACTTCTTACCGCAGCCGACGCAGGTCTGACGGTCCCGCACTACCAGGCAGGATCGCATGGAACCCACGTCCCCGCAAAACCTTCGGCGAGCCTGTCAGGGCGTGTGAACCATACGCCCCAGACTCCCGAAGGTCGTCTAGACCAGGGACAGTCTCGGCAGCGCCCCGAAGGCCACGAGGTGCCCGCTCTCCTCGGCCACATAGACGTTGCAGCTCTCATCCACGCGCAGGAGGTCCGGGATGGCCTCGGTGGGGGCGATCGTGCCGAGAAGGGCGCCGTCCCGTGGGCGAAGGACGGCCACGTCCGTGTGCGGCACGAACAGCGCGCCGCACCGCAGCACGGGCTCGAGGCGACGGGGGACGTCCGCTTCGAGGGGGCGGGGTCCGAGGACGTGACGCCAGCGCAGCTCTCCCGCGTCGGAGCCCCCCGCGCCGATGGCGACGAGCTCCCCGCTGGGCGTATTGCCGATGAAGGCGTCGTCGACGGCGAGCCACGACGTCCCGGTGGGGGCCGTGAGGCGTGCGCGGGCCACGATGGGTGCGCCGTCGGCGCGACGGAACGAGGCGAGGGCGAGCCCTGTCTTCTGGCGGACCGGGACGGCGACGGCGTCGTCGGCCACGAGCGGAGGACCCTCGACGGTGCAGGGAGAGGTGGGCTCGGCGAGCGCCGCGGACCACCGGACATCGCCGGAGAAGGGGTCGACGCAGTAGAGGCGGGCGACGCCATGGCCCCCGCCGGCGACGACGAAGAGGGCGTCGTGGGCGAGCGTGGGAGGGGTGGCGAAGCGAAGGCGGTCGCGGAGGCGCCAGACCACGGCGCCGGTCATGACGTCGAGGGCGTTGAGGGAGCCGTCGCCGCAGGTGACGTAGAGGAGGCGTCCGGCGCGCTTCATGCGGGGAGCGGTGCGGGCGCCTTCGCGAGCGCGGCCACGCCCGCCGCCCCAGGACCAGCGCCAGCGGGGCTCGCCGCTGGTGAGGTCGATGGCGACGAGGTGATGCTCGCCCTCGGTGACGACGACGAGCTTCGGGAGCCCCGGCAGGTGGACGACCGCGCCGGCCACGGGGCCCCCGCTGCGCGCCGCGATGCGGGTGCGAAGCGTGATCTCGCCGTTGCCGAAGTCGTGAACGCAGAGGGTGCCGTCGGGTCCGAGGCGAGCGATGCCGCCCGGGGTGACGACGCTGGTGCCGCGGTGGGTGTCGACGCGCCAGAGGACGCGGCCGGTCGTGCGATCGAGAGCCCACATCTCGGTGGACGCCCCGACGACGAGCCGGTCGCCGCAGAGGTAGGTCGCGCGGAGATCGATGCCGGGCACGATGGCGCGCCAGCGGGCGGCATAGCGGAGGCGGGTCGCGGCAAGGGGAGCGGAGGCGGGCGCGGGGCGAGCCTCGTCGAGCGCCGCGGCGAAGGCGCGGTACGGCTCGGGAGTGGGGTTGGTCTTGGAGTCGGTCTGGGTGGCTTCTCGGAGAGCCTCGGTGCCTTCGCGGAGGGCGCGGCGCAATGCTGCGAGACGGAGGTTCGCGCCTTGCGAGCGATCGCGCCGGAGGATGGCGCGGACGAGGGAGCGTCCGAAAGCGAGGGCGGCCTCGAGGACGTCGGCGACGCCGAGGGCGGGGAAGGTGTGGACCGCGCGGCGCGCGTCGCCCTGGGACCCGCCGAGGGTGAGGGCCAGCTGCCCATCGGTGCCGACACGGACGCCGATGGCGACGCCGGCTGCTTCGCCGCGGGCGTTCAGCGGGAGACCGCGCTCCCAGGCATCGAAGGCGCGGCGCGCCAGCTCGACGAGGCGCTCGACGACGAGGACGGGGTGGCACTCGCCGAGGTCGACGGCGCGGCCGCGTATCTCGGCGCGGATGCGTCCGCGGAAGAGGAGGGCGTGGAGATCGGAGCGCTCGACGGTGTCGCGGCTCCCGCCGGCGTCGGGGGCGCCGTCGCGGATGGCGAACTCGGCACCGAAGGAGAGCGGGGCGTCGCGCTCGGGTTCGACGACGATGGGGACGGGCTGGGGAACGCGGACGCCGTCGCAGGGGCCGACAGGGACGAGGGCCCGGAGCTGCTCGGCGGCGAAGGTGAGCTCGGCGCGGGCCCCGGGGAGCTCGGCGCGGCGGTCGCCGTCGGAGAGGATGCGGTCGATGGCGTCGCGGGCGGCGGCGACGACGTCGTCGAAGGGAACGGCGCGGTCGTAGACGGCGACGAGGGGCTCGGGACCGGCGCGGTAGACGCTGAGGCACGCGGTCGCGCCGAAGCGGTCGACGCACATCTCCCATGGCTCGTCGTAAAAGCGCACGCTGGCTTTCCCGCGTGGGCGAGCGGCGAGGTCCACGAGCGCGGCGGCGAGATCCCGGAGGACGAACGCGCCGTGCGTCTCGCGGACGCGCGCGGTCACGTTGGCGCCGTCGATGAAGACGTCGAGCAGGGCGCGCGCGGGGCGGCGACGCTCGGGGCGCAGCGCGTGGAGGCTGCGCGCGGGGGTGGGTGCCTGCACGGGGGGCAGGGCGAGGGAGTCCGGGGGCTGGGGTGCGACGACGATCTCGAAGCGCATTCGGTCGGTCGGTCTCTTGGTCGTGCCGCGGGAGAACGCGGCCGAGATCGAATCGTAGGAACCGGAGAGGCATTGGACGTACTTTTCGACGTCCATGCCGTGCATTGGACATCGCGGGAGGTGGCTGATAGCGGGCGCGCTCGCGGCGCTGGTGCCGGCGATCTTCATGTGGGGCTTCACCGTCGACGACGCGCTCATCTCGGTGCGCTATGCGCGGCACGTCGCGTCGGGGGTCGGGTGGAGATTCAATGCGGGAGGCCCCGCTACGGACGGCGTGACGCCGCTCCCGTGGCCGGTGATGCTCGCGCCGCTCGCGTGGGGCGACGCGCTGTCGGTGCTGGCGCGCGCGAAGCTGCTGGGGCTCGTCGCGTGGGGAGGGGCGGGGTGCGCTCTCGGATGGGCAATGGGTGGTCTCCCGCGGGCGCCGGCGTGGGCGAGAGGGGCGGCGCTCGCGACGCTGGCTCTGTCGGTGCCCGTCGCGGCGTACGCGGTCAGCGGGATGGAGACGGCGGTGGCGACGTCGCTGGCGACGGCCGCGACGCTGATGTCGCGCCGCCCGCGCCTCGCTGCGGTCGTCGCGGGGTGTGCGGCGGCGTTCCGTCCGGAGATGGCTCTGTGGGCCTTCGCGCTGGCCGTCGGGATCGCGCTGGTGGCGCGCGCCGGCCCGCGTCGCGTGCTGACGGCGGGGCTCCTTGCGGTGGCGCCGTTCGGGGCGTGCGCCCTGGTGCGGACGGCGGCGTGGGGTCATCCCGCCCCGCTCGCCCTGCTCGCGAAGCCGAGCGACCTCGCGCACGGGGTGGTCTACGCCGGGGCGGCGTGCGTGGTCACCCTGGTGCCGCTGCTGGTGCTGGCACCGCTGGCGCTACGTCGCGCGCCGATGGCGCTGGTGGTGGTCCTCGCGGCGGTGGCGCACGTCGTCGCGGTGGTGGCGGTGGGGGGCGACTGGATGCCGTACGCGCGGCTCATGGTGCCGGTGGTGCCGTCCCTGGCGTGGGCCGCGGCGCTGGCGAGCGAGCACGCGCACCCGGTGGCGACGGCCGCGCGGTCACTGGTGGTGTTGGGTCTCGGTGGCGTGCTCGTCGCGCGCGGAGGGACGGAGGGGCGTCAGGTGGGGAGGGACCGCGCCGCGCTGGTGGAGGCGGCGCTGCCGCAGCTCGCGGGCTTCCATCGCGTGGCGTCGCTCGACGTCGGCTGGGTTGGCGCGGCGACCGAAGCCGACATCGTCGATCTGGCGGGTGTGACCGATCCCGAGATCGCGGCCCTGCCGGGAGGTCACACGTCGAAGCGGATCGACGCGAGACTGCTGCTGGAGCGGGACACCGATGCGCTGCTCCTCTACGCGCCCGCCGGTCTTCCCGATGGAAGCGTCGGAGCATGGCGAGAAGGCTCCTATGGTCGCGTGGTCGAGGCGAGGCTCGCCGCGGATGACGTCACTGCCCGCCATTTCACGGCCGCGGCCTTCATCCCGCTCGGAGCGCGCGGCGCGGGGTATGTCCTGCTCCGCGCGCTTCCTCGCGACTGACCGTCGTCAGGCTGCCTGAATCATCCGGCCCTAAGGCTGCCCTAAGGCCGCGTGAATCACGCGGCACAGGCTCCCGACAGTCGCCTAGCGGCGGGGACCGCGGTCACGCGGCGGTCCGTCGCGACGATCGCGACCGCCCGTGCGGGGCGGGGGGCCGCCCTGCTCGCGCGACTGCTCCATCCGCTTCTTGGCGGCCTCGCCCTCCGGGCCTTCGGGGAAAGGCAGGAGCTCGCGGCGGGAGAGACGAATCTTCCCCTCGCGGTCGATCGAGAGGACCTTCACCTCGACGGCGTCGCCCTCCTTCATCACGTCGGTCACCTTGTCGACCCGCGTGTGAGCCATCTCCGAGACGTGGAGCAGGCCGTCGGTCCCCGGCATGATCTCGATGAACGCGCCGAAGTCGGCCACGCGGCTGACCGTTCCCTTGTACGTCGCGCCGACCTCGGGCTCCGTCGTCAGACCCTTGATGATGTCGAGCGCCTTCTTGACGGCGTCACTGTCGCTGGAGGCGACGTTCACCGTGCCGTCGTCCTCGACGTCGATGGCGACGCCGGTCTGATCGATGATGCCCTTGATGGTCTTGCCACCGGGCCCGATGATGAGGCGGATCTGGTCGGGCTTGACCTTGATCTGCGTGATGCGCGGAGCGTACTTGGAGAGGTCCGGCCTCGGCTGGGCGAGCGTCGCCAGCATCTTGTCGAGGATGTGGAGCCGCCCCTCGCGCGCCTGATCGAGCGCCTGCGTCAGGACCTCGCGGGAGAGGCCCGCGATCTTGATGTCCATCTGGATCGCGGTGACACCCTTCTTCGTCCCGCAAATCTTGAAGTCCATGTCGCCGAGGTGATCCTCGTCGCCGAGGATGTCGCTGAGGATCGCCCTGCGCGTCTTGGGGTCCGTCAACGCGCCGTCGGAGATGAGGCCCATCGCGATGCCTGCGACCGGCGACTTGATCGGGACACCCGCGTCCATCAGCGACAGCGTGCCGCCGCAGACTGCCGCCATCGACGAGGAGCCGTTCGACTCCAGCGTCTCGGACACGACGCGGATCGTGTAGGGAAACTTGTCCTCGTCGGGCATCATGCGGAGGAGCGCACGTTCGGCCAGGGCGCCGTGACCGATTTCGCGACGTCCCGGGCCGCGGAGCGGCTTGGTCTCGCCCGTCGAGAACGGCGGGAAGTTGTAGTGGAGCATGAAGCGCTTCCACCGCTCGCCGATGAGCGCGTCGATCTTCTGCTCGTCGCTGGAGGTTCCGAGGGTCGCCGCGACGGCGGCCTGCGTCTCGCCACGCTGGAAGAGCGCCGAGCCGTGCACGCGCGGGAGAATGCCGACCTCGCACACGATGGCGCGGATGGTCTTCATGTCGCGCCCGTCGATGCGCTTGCGCTCGCTGAGCACGTACTCGCGCACGACGTTGTACTTGCGCTCCTCGAACTCTTCCTTGACGAGCTTCTCGATCTTCGGAAACTCGTCGGCGCCGACCTTGGCCAGGACCGCCTCGACCATCTTCGTCTTGGTGGCCTTGTAGCCGTCGTAGCGAGCCTTCTTGTCCTTGATGAGCGAGGACGCGAGGATCTCCTTGTCGACGACCCCCTTGATGATGTCCGCGACCGCAGCCGACAGCGTCTTCTTCTCGAACGCGCGCTTGGGCTTGCCGACCGCAGCGCGAATGCGCTCGATGAGCTCGAGGATTGGCTGTGCCGTCTTGTGCGCGAACATCAGCGTGTCGATGATATCGGTCTCGCTCGCCTCGGCCGCGCCGCCCTCGACCATCACGATGGCGTCCTTGGACGTGGCGACGACCATGTCGATGTCGGACGCCGCGATCTGCTCGAACGTCGGATACGCGATGAGCTCACCGTTCACCCGGGCCACGCGGACGGCCGTGAGCGGTCCGCTCCAGGGGATGTCGGAGATGTGCAGGGCCGCCGAGGCGGCGGTCATCGCGAGGACGTCCGTGGGGTTCTCCTTGTCGCTGGAGAGGACGGTGGCGATGATCTGCGTGTCGTTCTTGTAGCCCTCGGGAAAGAGAGGACGGCACGGGCGGTCGATCATGCGCGAGGTGAGGATCTCCTCGTCGCGCTGGCGACCCTCGCGCTTGAAGAAGCCCCCCGGGATCTTCCCGGCGGCGAACGTCTTCTCGACGTAGTCGCAGGTGAGTGGGAAAAAGTCGAGCCCCGGGCGCTCCTCACCGCTGACGGCGGTGACAAGGACGACGCTCTCGCCGTAGGTGACGAGGACCGAGCCGTGCGCCTGCTTGGCGAGGCGGCCGGTCTCGAGGACTAGTGGCTTTCCGTTGACGACGACGGATTCGCGGACGAATGACATTTGCGTGGCGCTCCAGGGCGCTTTGCCGCGTGCGTGCAGCGAGACGCCGGGCGCGCCGCCCGCCTTGATCCTCGGTTCGTGAGCGCCAGCGCGACCACGCGCTCGTACGCACGAAACGAAAATCAAGAAGCGAGGGCCGGCTGGCCCGGAATTGACAGCCACAAAACCCCGAGCGTCAGCGAGTGAGCTGGAGCCGAGGGCGAAGGAAGCGTGACTACTTGCGGAGGCTGAGCGCGGCGACGACCTTGCGGTAGCGCTCGAGGCTGACGCGCTTGAGGTAGTCGAGGAGGCGCCGTCGCTTGGAGACCATGCGAAGCAGCCCTCGGCGGGAGTGGTGGTCCTTGATGTGTGTCTTGAAGTGCTCGGTAAGATAAGTGATTCGCTCCGTCAGCAGGGCAATCTGGACCTCGGGTGAACCGGTGTCGTGATCGTGCGTCTGGAACTTGGTGACGATCTCGGTCGTCTTTTCGGTGGCGAGGGGCATCGGTTCTCTCGTGCGAGCATGCGATGAGGCAGGCTCGGTTTGCGGGACGAGTCCAGCATGGCTGCTTCCCTCCGCGCAGGGCGTGAAGGGAGAGAGTCGTGCAGGGCCGGACGGATCCTCGATTGTGAAGCGCGGCGGAGTATAGGCGTCTCGTCCCCATCGTCAATCGGCCATGCAAGGGGCATGGCAGCGGGGGTGAGGGGGGCGGTCTCTGCGGCTAGAAGCGCGCCTGGAGGCTGACCGCCGCACCGAGCCGGTCCGCGGCCTGCGGCACGCGAAGGCTCGCCGTGCCCTCCGAAGGGTCGACCACGACCAGGGTCCCGTTCGGGTCCCGGATGTACTGGATCCAGGCCATCGCGCTCATCATGCGCGACAGGTCCCAGCGCATGCTCACGCGCCCCTGGAAGATGGGCAGGCGCCCCTGGTCGTACGGGAGGATCGACTCGTCGCCCTGGGCTCGCACGACAATCGTGCGCGACGCCGGTACCCCGCCCTCGGTGAACTCGCTCTGGAACGTGCTGGGGAGCTGCACGCCGCCCGCGATCCCGGGCGTCAGGTGGTAGTCCTGCAGGAAGTACGAGGCCGCGAGCGAGCCGAAGATCTCGGGCTGGCTCGAGGCCTCCTTGGGCATCGTCTCGAACGGAATGAAGCCCGGGACGTTTCGCACGACGTAGTTGAGGTCACGCGCGATGCCCGTGAGGCTGAATCGGGCGAAGCCGTACTTCACGACGGCCTGGAGCGCGCCGGCCCATGCCCCCTGGTCCTTCGTTCCGCCGACGACGTCGAAGTCCTTCAGGTGTTGCTCGAGGACGTCGCCCTCCGCGCTGATGCTCCAGGCGACCTCCTGGGAGCTGTACTTCTCCGGCGCGAAGAGGACCATCGGCGCCATCGGATCGTTCCGGTAGAGCGTGAAGTCGACCGACTGCGGCACCGGCATGTTGTTGTGCAGGAGCACGCGCGCGCTGGCACCGTACGTGTACACACGCTGGCCCCGCACGTCCGGGAGATCGAAGCGCCCTTGCTGGAAGAAGCCGGCGCCTGCGTCGAAGCGCAGGTGGTCGAGCGGGTCCCATCCGACCCCGCCGAGGAAGCCGTAGTTGGTGTCCGCCACGTCCACCGTCGTGACGTCGCTATCGTTGCCGGGGCTGAGGACCTGCTGCGGCTGGACGATCTGCGCGGTCTTGAAGCCGCCGAATGCGTAGAAGCGGCGGGTGTCGTACTGGACCTTGAGGCCAGGCGCGCTCCCCTGGATACCCGGGAAGATGGACTGGTTGATGGCCGCGGCCGTGCCGCCCCACGAGATGTCGTAGAGGTACCCGAGGCGGAAGCGGTCGGTGTCGAGCGGGAAGAACGTTGCCGAGATACCCTCGCGAGGGTCGCTCCCCGTGTTGTAGAAGAGGCGAAGGTACGAGCCGGCATCGTAGAGTGCCGAGTTGAGGTTCCCGGTGTTCGCCGCCAGGGCGTCGAGATCGAAGCGGAGGACGATCGCGGCCTCCGTCGTGAGGCCGGGGATGAAGCCCGGCATCTTCTTGTACATGACCAGATGGGTCAGGTTCTCACGACCCGCGAAGCGCGAGTTCAGCGCGTCGAAGAACAGGCGGTATTGCGGGCGGTCACCGATCGAGAAGCTCGGCGACAGCGGGATGAGCTGCCCGGTGGGGTGCAAGAAGTCGTCGTCGCCGAAGGTCCACGAGACGCGGGTGTCCATGAAGTCGCCGGGGCGCGTTCCGGGGGGCGCGAGGCCCACCGCGCGAGCGCCAGCGGTCCCCAGCGTGTCGTAGCCGGGGTCGAGCGGCTGCATCCCTGGCTCGACCCCTGGAGGCGCCGGATTCTTCGACCAGGTGTACGTGCTGTAGGCGGGCGGAGGAGGAGGCGCCGGCTGCCACGGGGGGGGTGGCTGCTGCGCGAGCGCCGAGGGTGCAAACCCAGCGATGCACGAGAGCGACGACAGAGCGACGAGTAGACGGATGGATCGCATCGGCTTGGGGTTCCTCGAGCGCTTCGCGCCCGACACTTCGATTCACTGCGAGTTGGCGTTGATGGAAGCCTGGGTTCGCGGGTGTACGCACGCCTGGTTCGACGTGAGCGGTGCGCACGACGTGGACGGAGTCGCGCAATAGACGACGTCGTCGTCGCATCGCGCGTTGAGCGTGAACTGGCTGCCCCCCGAGAAGTACGAGACGATGCCCGTGAACGCGCGGACGGTCTGCCCGCGGTCGGCCACCGGGTCGAACAGATCCGCGGCACTGGCATCGGCCTGGATCCGGGCCTTCAGCCCCGTCGACGAGTCGGTCACGATGAAGACGAAGTCGCTCTCCGACGCGAACGACGAGTACTCGCTGCACTGGTAGTCCGTCGGCGCGAGAGAAGAGTTACCGACGCACACGGCGGCGCAGTTGGCTTCGCTCGGCGTGTTGCTCGCGTCCGTGAAGTTGATCTTCCCGTTGTGGTCGTAGTCGCAGTTGCTGGCGGTAGTGCTGGGCGTGTACACCGCGGCCGAGCCGGTCCCTGTATACGGCACGTCTTCCGCCCCGAAGTGCGATGCGATCTGCACTGTCACAGTGCCCGCGGTTTCGATGCGAGCCAGGGTGGACTCGAGCTGCCAGAGGCGATTGTTGTTGTTCAGGTCCCCGACCGCGAGCTCGGTGGCTTCCGGGACGAGGCACGGGCGCAGGGTCGGGTCCCAGTACTCGAGCTGCCACGTCGGGTAGTTGAGCTCCGTGTAGCCGTAGAAGTCGGCTGCCGTGCCGCTGAAGACCTGCAGCCGGTCGCACACGCGCATGTCGACCGGCGTCGAGAAGTTGTAAGCGTAGACGCCCCCGTATCCGGGGGCGGGCTGCTCATCGGTCTGCAGATCTTGAGCATAGAAGCCTGCAGACCCGAGACCGACGACGACCGTGCTGAAGGCGTAGGACGTGCCCCCACGCCAGCCGGTGTCGATGCTCACCTGCGTGTTCGGGAACAGGGTCGCGTTGCCGTTGCCGTTGTTCGCCGGGTCCAGCCCGCGAACGAGCTGGATGCGCGGGAGCTGGAAGTAGAGCGTCTCGCTCGCTCCGCTCGCGTAGGTGCCGAGATCCTCGGTGTTGTCGACGGGCGCGTAACAACCCGGGTCGGCGGGGTAGTCGATCAGGCCGTTGTTGTTGTTGTCTTTGCCGTCCGAGCACTGCGGGGCGCTCGTGGGCGAGGCCGGCTCGTAGCCGAGGTCGTCGGCCCAGATGTGCGTCTCGCCGAAGGCCGCCACCACCGGGACAACCACCCCGGTGATGCTGCCGTTCTGCAGCTGGACGTTGCGGACGTTCAGATCCGAGATCGTGCCCGGCTGAACGAGGACGTTCACGTAGCCGTTGAAGGACGTGTCGACGGTTCCGTCGGGGAGCTCGGCCCCGATCGTCACCGTGAAGGGCGTCGTCGTCACGACCGAGATCGGCAGCTTCTCGTCCGGAGTCCCCACGTTGCCTTGCGTGATCGTGACGACGAGGCGCTTGCCCAGGCCGATGGTCGGGAAGCCGCTCTGGCACGCTCCCGCGACGAGAGCGAACGCCACGAGCGTCGCGGTGCAGATGGCGGCGCGCTTCATCGGCCGATCATCTCGACACGATTGTCGGTGATGGCGCCGAGGTTCTCGTCGACGCAGGAGAGGATCTTGCACTCTTCGCCGGCGAGGGAGCACGCGTCGAGGTCCGTGTTGCACTGATCGAGGTTGGCTGCCGGTGCGCCCTGGCAGGCGGTCTCGTGGAAGGTCGCCACGTCGTCACGGCAGGTCTGCAGGATGCACCGACCGACGCTCGGATCGCAGCCACCTCCCTGGGGCATGACACACGTCTGGGCCTCGACCGTGCCCGTGGCCTGCACCTGACCTGGGCACGCGCAGATGAAGTCCGGTCCAGGCGGGCCGTTCTGGCAGTCGGAATCCGTCGAGCAAGCCATGAGGCCCTGGGTCGTCCCGTAGGTGTTGCTGTAGCCGCAGGGCGGGGCGTTGCGGATGAAGTCGATGAGCGCGTCGCGCTGCTCGATGTATGTGTTCAGCTGGGTCGTGTTGTCTCGCAGAACCTTGAAGCCGGAGCCCCCTGCGGCGAGGTAGTTGCTCGTCGCGAAGTCGTACTCGTTCTGCGGCTGTACCGGAGCGGCGCATGTCCCCGACGCCAGCGTGCCGCCGCCCGTGTCGCACTGGCCCTCCAGCTGGTCCGGGCAGTCGCTGTCCTGCGTGCACGTGCAGGTCGTGTTGCCGTTGGGGCAGTTCGCCAGGTGTCCGATGTACATCTGCTCGGCGCATGCCGTGACGTCGCAGGTGCAGTTGGTCTCGTTGGCCAGACACGAGTTGCCGGCGCCGTCGACGCAGCTTCCTGGCACGCCGCCGATGCACTGGTCGTCGTCGATGCACGCGCTGTTCGCGTTTGCGCGGCTGCAGCCGCCGCAGTTGAGGATGACGCGCGCCCCGGCGATCTGCGCCTGCGACACGCAGCCGCGGCCCTGCGACCGTCCTGCGATGAAGTCGAACATCTGCTGCACCTCCGTGCCGGAGAGCTGCATCTTGGTGATCGTGTTGTTGAAGGGGAAGATGTTGAACATCTCTTCGATCGTCACGGGTCCGGGAATCATGTCGGTCCGGATGCCTGTGGTGTTCGTCATCGCGAAGTCGGTTTGCACGCCGAGTCGGAGCCACATCGCGTCGGAGATGAGGTTGCCCATCGGCGAGTCGCCACCCTGCGGGGCCGTGCGGCTCGCTCCCTGGGGCGAGTAGCCCGCGAGTAGCTCGAGATCGACCGTCTGGTCGAGGTAGCGCTCGTACGGGAGGAGCAGGTTGTCGATGTTCGGGTCGTCGGGGACCGTGTCGTCGATGGGGTAAGGCACGTACGTGCTCGAGATGACCTCGAACCCGTTGGTCGGATCGTAGTCGGCAGGGTTGCCGGTGGGCGACGCGAGCTTCGGATCGTTCGAGAGCATCAGGTCGAAACGACCCACGTACTTTGCGAACGCGCCGGAGTGCGAGATGAGCACGTTGCGCGGCGTGCAGAAGCGCCGGAACGCGTTTGGGTGCTGCTGCAGCGTGTCGGCGGGGTCGTAGACGGGATGAGCCGGATCGTAGGGGATGTTCGGGTTGACGGCCCAGACGTAGCCGGGGCTCGACGGGTCCCCCGAGCAGTCCTGGATGGTCTGCGGGGGGTTGATGACGATGTGATTGTGTCCCCCCTCGACGACGTCGATCCCCGTCGTGCCCTGCACCATGCGCTCGTCGACGTCGAGCCCGAGGTGGCTGAGGACGACGATGACGTCGACCAGCGGGCGCAGGAGGTCGACGTACCCCTGGGCCGTCTCCACCGTGTCGAGCACCATGATCCCGAGCGAGTTCGGCTGCGTGAACGCGGAGCCGAGGCTCGAGAAGTTCGCCATGCCGATGACGCCGACCTTGAGCCCCTCGAGGTTGAAGACGGTGAAGGGCTGGAGGATCGTGTCGAGGCCCGTGTCGTGCGCCGTGCCCTGGGGGGGAAAGATGTAGTTGGCCGAAAGGAGCGGAAAGTCTTTCCACTTCTGGAACTGGCGGACGACGTTGAGGGCGCCGTCGTCGAACTCGTGGTTCCCGACGACCATCACGTCCGTGCCCATCATCGACGAGGCGCGGGTCTCGGGCTCGCCCTGGAAGTAGTTGAAGACGGGGGCCCCCTCGAAGATGTCGCCCGAGTCGACGTGCAGCACGCGGTCGGCACGCGCGCGCTCGCGGTTGAGGACGTACGACACTCGCGCGACGCCGCCGACGTTCTTCACCTCGTCGAGCGTGCCTAGGCCGAGCTCCGAGTCGACCTGCAGAATCTGGAAGTCATAGGGAAAAATGCGGGAGTGGATGTCTGACGTGTGGAGGAGCGTGAGGCGTACCTCGCACGTCTGCCCGGCAGGGCAGGGAGTCTGCGGGCCCGAGCCCCCCGACGTACAACCCGGCTCGGCAGCAGCGAGCGAAGCCGCGCTCACCGCCACCGCGATGGCGGCCAGGCGCGTACGCAGGAAAGGCGGAAGGCCGCATCGTCCAGCTATGTGACGAAGCCCCATGAAACGTTCCTCTGTCGCTGCACGCTGAACTTGCGCGCGGTGTTGGAAGCGGCCCCTAGTAGCCCATGCGTGGACGGGAGGGCAAGGCGATTCGCCTGGGCTCTCGATGCTAGGATGGTGCCCCTCGCTCTCGAGCCGCGCCTACGCGGTTCCCGAGAGCCCCTGCACGCGTCGGACATGATGGAGCAAGAACTCGATCTAGAGACCATCGTCCATCGACGGGTGGGGACCGTCGTCGTGGGCAAGTACCATCTGGACCGGGTCATCGGTATCGGGGGCATGGCGGCGGTCTATGCCGCCACGCACCGCAACCAGGCCGAGTTCGCGGTGAAGATGCTCCACCCCGAGCTGAGCTCGCGGGAGGACATCCGGTCGCGGTTTCTCCGCGAGGGGTACATCGCCAACTCGGTGAAGCACGCGGGGGCGGTGCGCGTCGTCGACGACGACGTGGCCGAGGACGGCGCCGCGTTCCTCGTGATGGAGCTCCTCGACGGGACGACCGTCGAGGACATGTGGTTTCGCGCCGAGGACCGACGCGTGCCGCTGCGCCCGGCCATGGCCATCGCCTACCAGCTGCTCGACGTGCTCGCGTCGGCCCACACGAAGAGCATCGTCCACCGCGACATCAAGCCCGCGAACCTGTTCGTGACCAGCCTCGGGGACCTCAAGGTCCTCGACTTCGGCATCGCCCGCCTGCGCGACGCGACGATGAACGCCATCACGCAGGCGGGAACGATGCTGGGCACGCCGGCGTTCATGGCGCCGGAGCAGGCGCGCGGCCAGTCGAAGGAGGTCGACGGTCAGACCGACGTGTGGGCCGTCGGGGCGACGCTGTTCGCGCTCATCAGCGGGCGGCTCGTGCACGAGGCCGAGTCGGCGACGATGCTGCTGATCAAGGCGGGGACGGCGCCGGCGCGCTCGCTGAAGAGCGTCGTGGAGGACGTGCCCGAACCCATCGCGGCGCTCGTCGACAAGGCGCTCATGTTCGCCAAGGCGTCGCGCTGGGAGAGTGCCGCCGCGATGCGGGATGCCCTGGGGGAGGCTTACGCCGCCCAGTTCCAGGAGCCGCTCACACGCGAAGTGCTGCACCAGTACTTCAGGCAGGTGGAAGAGGCGCCGATCCAGGCGACGCCCCCGTCGGGGGTGCTCGCGGCCGGACGCGAACCGACGCCGCCGCCGGACACGGACTCGCTGATGTCGACCAAGGTCGAAGGCAAGGGCGCGCCGCCCGTCGAGGCCGCGCTGCCGGTCGAGCCGGAGCCGCCTCCGTCGAAGGCGCCCGCGTCCGTGCCGTCCGAGCCTGCGTCCGTCCCGGCGACGACGACCGAGGAGATCGTGGCCAGCAAGCCGCGGCCGGTCGCGCGGCCCTCGACGGCCACGCGGAAGCGGTCGGTCACGCCGCTCCTCATCGGTGCGGTGCTGCTCGTTGTTCTGTTTCTCGGCATCGCCGCGCTGCTCTCGGGGCAAGGCCGCTGAAAGACGCCACGGCGCGTGACGTCACTCGCGGTCGGGGATGGTCCGCAGCGCGGGTCGCTGGTCGGTGTCGCTCTCCGGGGGGAACGGCACCGCCTCGGCGCTTCCCGTCAGGAGATCGAACAGCACGGGCGCGAACGTCCCCGCCACCAGCTCCTCGACGGCATCGGCCGTGTCGAGGGCGAGGGCCGCCTCCGCCGTGCGATCGCAGTCCACCAGCGTCACGCGGCGCAGCGCCTCTTTGATCTCGGGGATCGCGGCCGCCTCCATCGACAGCTCGCGCAGCCCGAGGCCCACCAGGAGCACCGCCGCGAGGGGATCGCTGGCCATGGCTCCGCAGAGGGCGACCGGCACGCCGTGGGGCGCGGCCGCGCGGGAGACCTGTCGGATCATGCGCAAGATCGCCGGATGAAACGGCGAGGCCAGCGGCGCGAGGGACCGATTGCCGCGGTCGATGGCGAGCGTGTACTGGATGAGATCGTTCGTGCCGATGCTGAAGAACTCGGCCTCGCGCGCGAAGACGTCGGCCATCACGACGGCGCTCGGCACCTCGATCATGATGCCCAGCGGTACGTGCTTCGCCCGCTTCTGCCCCGCCGCGTCGACCTCTTGCATCGCTTGCTCGAGCAGGCGCCGCACCTCGCGCAGCTCCTGCACGCTCGCGACCATGGGGATCATGATGCGAAGATCGCCGTGCGCGCTCGCCCGGACCATCGCTCGCAGCTGCGTGAGGAACACGTCGGGACGCGACAGGGCGAGCCGCACCGCGCGGAGACCCAGCGCGGGGTTCATCTCGGCCGGGAGCTGGAAGCTCGACGCGAACTTGTCCCCGCCGATGTCGAACGTGCGGAGCGTGACGGGGCGCGGTGACACCGCCTCGACCACCGCGCGATAGAGCTCGTACTGCTCGTCCTCCGTCGGCATCTTGATGCGGTCGATGTAGATGAACTCCGTCCGGTAAAGGCCGATGCCCTCCGCGCCGTGGTCGAGCGCGAGGATCGCCTCGGCCGGCAGCTCGACGTTGGCCTTCAGGCTGACCGGCTCGCCGTCGCGCGTCACGCACGGCTGGTTTCGCGCGCTCAGCAGGCCGCGTGCGAACGCCAGGTGACGTGCGCCCCGGCTCCGCGCTTCTTCGACGGCGATCTCGCTCGGGTTGACCGTGATCTCTCCGCGAAGCCCGTCGACGATCACGAGGTCGCCCGTGCGGATGATGGCCAGCGCGTCGACCGCCCCGACGACCGCCGGGATCTCGAGGGCGCGCGCCATGATGGCCGTGTGGCTCGTGCGGGTCCCTATCTCGGTCACGAACGCGATGACCGGCTCGCGGACCATGCCCGCCGTGTCTGCCGGTGAGAGATCGCGCGCGATGACGACCATCGGCTGGTCGAGGCGCGGCACGATGAGCTTCGTGTCGCCGGTCAGCTCGCGGAGCAGGCGGTCGCACACGAACTCGATGTCGTGCCGTCGCTCGACGATGTACGCGTCCCCGCCCGACACCTCGGCAGGGCCGAAGAGCTTCCCGATCTCGTCGCACGACTGGGCAACCGCCCACTCGGCGCACTTCTTCTCCTCGCAGATCTTGTACTCGACCCGCTCGACCAGCATCGGATCGCCGATCATCGCCAGGTACGCGTCGAGGATCCCGCTCGTCTCGACGGGCGCCTTCGGCAGGCGGGCGCTCACCTCGCGCACGTGGCGCCTCGCGTCCTCCACGGCGGTCGTCACGCGGAGGATCTCGGCGTCGATCTGGGCGGCGTGCACGTGACGGCGCGCGTAGGCCGCCTTCATGTCACCCACCACCAGGGCCGGGCCGACCGCCACGCCGGGGCTCCCCGCGATGCCTTTGACCAGCACCCCGCGCGGCGTGCTCTGGTCGCTGGGCGGAGGGCGCGACCCCCCAGGCGGCGGCGTGAGCACGTGGTCGCTCATCGCGGCTCCCCGAACTTGGCCGCGATGAGCTCACCGATGGCTTTCACGCACTCCTCGGCGCGCTCGCCACAGGCGCTCACGTCGAGCACGGTGCCCTTGGAGCCGCACAGCAGCAGCACGCCCATGACGCTCTTGCCGTTGGCGCTCTGGTCTTCGCGCGTGATCTCCACGTCGCACGGGAACTTGGATGCGAGCTGCACGAGCTTCGTCGCGGCGCGAGCGTGCAGGCCCAGCTGATTGACCACGGTGAACTGGCCGCTCGCGTCGCTCATGACCGGCCTCCCCGTGCGCCCTTCTTCGTCGCCGCAGTCGACGAGGGCGGCGGCGTGGTGATCCCCTTCAGCTCGAGCACGCTGGAGCGCTCGTCGTGCGTGTCGTCGGGACTCGAGGGGCGCTCCACACGCTCGCTCGGCGGCGTCGCGTCGCCCCGGTGCGTGTCGCGATGCAGCACCGTGATCGGCGCGCCTGCGGACGCCGACAGGTCACGCGCCAGCGCCTCGGCGACGGTCACCGAGCGGTGCCGGCCGCCGGTGCAGCCGATGGCGATGGTGAGGTAGCTCTTGCCCTCGCGCTCGTACTTCGGAAGGACGTACTCGAGGAGCGACCGCGTCCTCCGCAGGAACTCCTGCGTCTCGGGCGCCGCGAGGACGTACTTCGCCACGGGCTCGTCGAGGCCCGTCAGCGGCTTCAGCTCCGGCACGAAGTACGGGTTCTCGAGGAAGCGCACGTCGAGCACGAGGTCCGCGTCGACCGGGGTGCCGTACTTGAAGCCGAAGGACACGATGCGCGTCACCATCCTCGGCCCCTCGCCGGACGCGGGCCCGAAGTGCGCCACCAGGATGCGCCGGAGCTCGTGCACGCTCGTGTTCGTCGTGTCGATGACGCGCGTCGCGCCCGCGCGGAGCGGCGCCAGGCGTTCCCGCTCGATGCGCACGCCGTCGAGCACGGCGAGCGCGCCCTCGTGGCCGCTCTCGGCCGACAGCGGGTGCGGACGGCGCGATTCGCTGAAGCGGTGGAGCAGCCGTTCGTCGCTCGCGTCGAGGAAGAGCACCTGCACGTCGCGCTGTCCGTCGGCCTCGAGGAGCTGCAGCACGCTCCCCACCTCGCCGAGGAAGGCCCTCACGCGCACGTCGATGCCCAGCGCCACGCGCGACATGCCGCCTCGTTCGCACAGGGCGACCGCCTGGGGCGCCAGCAGCGTCGGAAGGTTGTCGACGCAGAAGAACCCGAGGTCCTCGAGGGCATGCAGCGCCTGCGACTTGCCGGCGCCGGACAGGCCCGTCACGACGACGACCGTCGGACGCGACGGCACGTCACCGCCTCCCCCGGGGCCCGGTCGAGCCCTGATGACCCCTTCGCTCATTCATCCCCCTTCGGTCGGGGACGCACGGCCGGGATCCACGCCGAGCTCTCCGTGCCCGACGCCTGCGGCATCAGCGTCGACCACGAGGGCAGGGGAGAGGAGGGCTTGCCGCCTTCGCCCGATGGCGCCGTCGGCGGCGGCGCCATCGACTCGGTCTCCTGCTCGATGGCGGGCCTCGTCGTCATGTGCGACTCGATCTTCTCGAGGAAGTCGTGCGCCGTGTGGGCTCCGTCGCGCCGGAGCATCTCGTTGCGCGCGGCCATCTCGATGATGCTGCCCATGTCGCGGCCCGGCCGCACCGGGACGCGCAGCTCCCTTATCGGCGTCCCCAGGATGACGTGGAACCGCTCTTCGACCCCGAGGCGGTCGAACTCTTCCTCGTCTTTCCACTCGCAGAGGCGGACCACGATGGCGATGCGCTTTCTCTCCCGCACGGCCGTGATGCCGAACAGCTGCCTGAGGTCGAGCACTCCCAGGCCGCGAATCTCGATGTGATGCCGGAGCAGCTCCGCCGGCTGGCCGTAGACGAGCCCCGGCGGTCGCCAGTCGCACTGCACGACGTCGTCGGCCACCAGGCGATGCCCGCGCATCACGAGCTCCATCGCGCACTCGCTCTTGCCGATGCCGCTCTTGCCGACCAGGAGGATGCCCACTCCGAACACGTCGACCAGCACGCCGTGCAGGCGCGTGTGGGGGGCCAGCCGCTCGTCGAGGACGGCGTGCAGGGCGTTGATGGTGCGACTCGACCGCGCCGTGGTCGTGAAGAGGGGCGTGCCCGTGGCCTCCGCCGCCGTCGCCAGCGCCTTCGGCATCTCGTGGCCACCCGTCACGACGACGCACGACAGCCCCATCGAGAAGTACCCGCGCGCCGCGACGCTCCGCCCCTCGTGGCTCAGCGAGTCGAGGTACGAGAGCTCCGTCTCGCCGAGCAGCTGCACGCGCGTCGGGACCACGCCGTGGAAGTGCCCGGCCAGCGCCAGGCCGTTCTTCTGCACGCGCGGGTGCCGCAGCGGTCGGTCGAGCCCCGCCTCGCCGGCGACGCGCCGGAGGTCGATCGCCATCTGCGGATCTTCGATCAGCTGGCGGACTGTCAGCTCCGGGATCGTTTCGCCCTGCGCGCCGGGCTCGCGCTTCTTGTCCCCCATCTCATCTTCCCCGCTTCGATGGCGCAATGCGCGCGTTCGCACGCGGCCGCGCGCAGCGCATCAGCGATCCCCCTCCTCGTTCGAGATGAGAGCGTAGCCTTCTTTCGGGCCCGACACCCCCACCAGGCGCTCCCGGAAGGCCTTGTTCCGCAGCACCCGGGAGACCCGGGCCAGCGTCTTCAGGTGCTCGCCGGTCGCGCGCTTGGGCGTGATGACCGCGAAGAGGATGTGGACCGGTTGCCCGTCGATCGCCGCGAAGTCGACACCTTCCGGGATGATGAGCAGGCTCGCGAACTGCGTCTCCAGCTGGGGGAGCGCCCCGTGCGGGATGGCGACGCCCTCGCCGATGCCCGTCGACTGGAGCTGCTCGCGATCCGTCAGCACCCGCTCGACCGCCGCGACGTCCGCGTGGGCGCCCTTGGCCAGCATCTCGGCGAGGATTCGCAGGGTCCCCGCTTTGTCGAGCGGGTGCGCCGCGTCGTGGTGACGGATGGCGACCCGCTCGTCGGACAGCAGCTCGGTGAGACGCATGGGGGGCTCGGGGTACGACTGTAGATCGAACCTGGGGCCCCCCGCACCCCCTCAATCTTCGCCGACGTCGGGAAGGAGGTGCTGCGACGCCCGCTCTCCCCCCTTCTTCTTCGCCGTCACGACCTCCTTGGCCGTGAGGATCTGGCGTTCGACCTTGTCGAGCACCTTGTCGATCGACGCGTACATGTCCTCGCTGGTCTCGTGCGCGTGAAAGTGCGCGGGGCCCGAGTGAATCTCGACCTCTACCTTGTGGAGCCTGTCCTGCTGGGTGCTCAACGTGACCTGGCACTTCATGGGCGCCCGTAGAAAGCGTTGCATCCGAGCAACCTTGTCCGTCGCGTAACCCTTGACCGCTTCGCTCGCGTCCATATGGCGAAACGTGACTGCGATGTTCATGAGGTCTGGCCTCCTGCCACGGTCTCAGCGATTCACCGCGCTGCGGAGGACCCGCAGTCGCGGTCGCCAATCGGTTCAGAAGCTCCTACCGGCAAGTGGCGCGGCCTCTTCCCGCGCCGTGCCTGAATCGTAACACTCGCGCCACGGGTGGAAACCGTCTCTGTTGGACTTTCGGACAGGGAGACGGGCCAGCGCTCAAAAGAGCTTCTTCCGCTTGCTCGAGGACAGGATCCCCAGCATCTCCCGGTACTTGGCCACGGTCCGCCGGGCAATCTGGATGCCGTCCCGCTTGGCCAGGAGCTCGACGATCTGCTGATCCGAGAGGGGGAGTTGCTTGTCCTCCTCCTCGATGATCTTCTTGATGGCCTGCTTCACGCTCTCGCTGGCGATGTCATCCTCGGCCATGCGGCGGATCGACGAGTTGAAGAAGTACTTCAGCTCGAAGAGACCCTGCGGCGTGTGCACGTACTTGTTCGTCGTCACGCGGCTGATGGTCGACTCGTGCATCCCCACGGACTCCGCGACGTCTCGCAGGATCATCGGCTTCAGGAAGGCGACGCCCTTCTCGAAGAAGTCGCGCTGCTTCTCCACGATGCACTCGGTCACGCGGATGATGGTCTTTCTCCGCTGCTCGATGGCGCGGATCAGCCACTGCGCGTTCCGTAGCTTCTCTCCGATGAAGTCCTTGGCCTGCGGGTCCTTGAGGAGCTGCTTCGTCAGCGTCTCGTTGATGTAGAGGCGCTGCACCCCGCGGTCGTTGTCGCTGACGAGGAACTTGTCCGCGTCCTTGATCACGTACACGTCGGGCGTGATCGCGATGGTCTTGTCGTCCGTCTCGGTGAAGTTCCGGGCCGGGCGGCTCTCCAGCT
>Ga0182030_10007635_pt1 | contig 22532 bp, 21 predicted proteins | sample 812S3MmetaG_FD_121299 | JGI IMG/M metagenome (GOLD analysis project Ga0182030, IMG submission 121299) | Permafrost microbial communities from Stordalen Mire, Sweden - 812S3M metaG (Illumina Assembly) | ecosystem: Environmental > Terrestrial > Soil > Wetlands > Permafrost | place: Sweden... | reverse complement strand
TGATGCGGGGAACGGAATGGCCGCTGCGTCACCAGGCCGGCAGCCGCATCCAGAACCCCAGCTACGGAGTGAATCTTGGTGGTCTCGAGCGCCTCTTCAAACGTCAGGGGCGCCAAGATCGACGGCAGGCGCTTGGCCAGCATGGTCTTTCCCGAGCCGGGCGGCCCGATCATAAGAATGTTATGGCTGCCTGCCGCGGCCACCTCGAGCGCGCGCTTGGCGGTTTGCTGCCCGCGCACATCTTTGAAATCCACGCTGAAGTGCTGCAATTCGCCCAGCAGGGCTTCAGTGGAAACGCGCACCGGCTCGCGCTGAACCACACCCACAACGGTGGAGTTGAGCAGTTCCAGCACATCGAGCAGCGTGGAGACGGGGTATACGTTGACGCCCTCGACCACGGCAGCCTCAGCGGCATTGGCAAGGGGAAGAATCAGGTTGGGGATATTTTTTTCGCGCGCCAGAATGGCGATAGGCAACATTCCCGGTACGCCGCGAACGGCGCCGTCGAGGCCCAGTTCACCTACCAGCAGGAATTGGCTCAGGTCGTTGTTTCTGAGAGCACCGTAGGCGCCGAGGATGCCGACGGCGATGGGCAAATCGAATCCAGCGCCTTCCTTTTTCATATCCGCCGGCGCAAGGTTGATGGTGATAAACGTTGGCGGAATCATGTAGCCGGAGTTTTTAATGGCTGCGCGAACGCGGTCGCGGCTCTCTCGCACCGCGGCGTCTGGCAGGCCCACGGTGTGGAACACATCCTTGTCCATTACCACGCCGCTATAGTCCACCTCAACGTCGATGAGGTTGGCGTCGATGCCGTAGACAGCCGCACTGAGAGCCTTGAATAGCATGATTGAAAGCAGCATGGAGTGTAGCATTGCCAGCCGAGCCAGGGTGTGACGGCGGTCAGCCACATGGCGGCTATGGCAGAAACAAATCCTGAGGATGACGATGACTCCTTTTTCCCGGTCATGCCTGGGCAAGTCGCCTACCGCATTCGCTCTCAAGGACGGTCGGCGACAATTGCCGATGAATGAGCGTTCGACAATCGCGATGTTCCGGTGATTTTGTCATTAAGTTGCGTTTTAATCGGTATAATTCTTTTCACCACGAACTTTCCCTTCTATCGGGCCCTGAGATTCTTCCCCAGAGGTTTTTGGATGTCTTCTGAAAACGTTCTCACGGTTGCGGTTTGCAACCCGCAGGCGGATTACTGTGCGTATACAAAAGGCGTGGACTACCTGATTCAGGTGGTCCAGGACTTGTCTCTGGCCCGCGATTTATCCAGAATCATGGAGATTGTTCGCCGTGCGGCCCGGGTTCTGACCGGCTCGGACGGCGCAACCTTTGTGCTGCGCGAAGGCGAGCAGTGCTATTACGCCGACGAGGATGCCATCGGCCCGCTCTGGAAGGGCTCGCGATTTCCCATGAACATGTGCATCAGCGGCTGGGTGATGGACCACTGCGAATCAGTGCTGATCGAGGACGTTTACGCCGATGAGCGGATTCCGGCGGACTTCTATCGCCAGACGTTTGTTCAGAGCCTGGCCATGGTTCCCATTCGCTGCGAAGAGCCGGTGGGCGCCATAGGAAGCTACTGGGCCACCAAGACTCTGCCTACGCCAGAGCAGATGAGGCTGCTGAAGGCCCTGGCCGGCACAACCGCTGTGGCGATGGAGAATGTGCGCATCCACGCGGAGATGGAACAGAGGGTTCGCGAGCGGACCGCGGAGTTGGAGGCAGCCAACCAGGAGATCAGCCAACTTTCGCTCACCGATGAGCTGACCGGGCTCTACAATCGCCGCGGCTTTCTGCTGATGGCGCATCAACAGTTGCGGGAGGCGCATCGTTCAGGAAAGACGGCCGAACTTTTGCTGGCCGATGTGGACGGACTCAAATCCATCAATGACCGGTTGGGGCACGAGGCCGGCGACCGGCTGCTGATCAGGGCCGCTCAGGTGCTTCGCGAGACGTTTCGCGAAATCGACGTGGTGGCACGCATCGGCGGAGATGAGTTTGTGGTCTTCGGAACCATGATGCAGACTCACGACCATCTTCGCCAGCGCCTTCAGAATGGCATTGCGCGTTCCAACCGCGGATGCGCCGACGGCATTCAGCTTTCCATGAGCATCGGCGTGGTGCGTTGCACCGCTTGCAAGGACTTCACACTCGAGAAACTGCTCAACGACGCCGACATTGCCATGTATCACGTCAAGCGAACACACCATGCGGCCAGCCCTCGCCCAACAGTGAATTGAAGGCGGCAAACTTCTGGCGCCGTAAAACTGCATCCGAAGCTCCGCAGCAGGGTGGCGGGACACTTCGAGTGAAATTGGCCTACAATCTCATCCGTGACCACGAGTCTGTTCGACCTGTACAAAATCGGCGTCGGCCCATCGAGTTCGCATACTATGGGGCCCATGCGCGCGGCTTGCCGCTTTGCGCGCGAACTTGCGCCCCGCGGCGTGCTGGACAAGGTGGCGCGGGTGAAGGCGACGCTGTATGGTTCGCTTGCGCTGACCGGCCTGGGTCACGCCACTGACCGGGCTGTGCTGTTGGGTCTCTCAGGGAACGAGCCGGCGAACATCGATCCAGCGGCAATCGAATCTACTGTCGCCGGCATTCGAGCCGCACAGAGGATTGACCTAGCGGGCGAGCGGCCTATTCCGTTCAATGAAGCTTGCGATCTTGTCTTCGAGCGCTCCATCATGTATCCGCCCGGAGCAAACACGAAGCATCCCAATGGTCTCCGCCTGACTGCGTTCAACGCGGGCGGCGCGGTTCTGGACGAGCGCACGTTTTTTTCCATCGGCGGGGGTTTCATTATCGAGGACGGCGTTGACCCTTCCGCGCAGAATCCGCAGCCGGCGATTCCGTTTCCGTTTCACAACGCAGCGGAACTTCTTGCCACCGCGCACGCAAACGAGCTTTCGATCAGCCAGCTTATGCTTGAGAACGAGTGCGCATTGGTTCCGCACGACCAGGAGCGAGCGCCGGTGGAGGTGGTGCGGCAAGGCATCGAGCGCATCTGGCAGGCTATGCAGTCCTGCGTCGAGCGCGGGATTGCAGCGGAAGGTATTCTTCCCGGTGGATTGAACGTTCGCCGCCGGGCGCACAGGTTGGCAGAGCGGCTGCGCGCCAAAGAGGCCGACGGGCTGAGGGGCGATCCGCTTGCGCCGCTGGATTGGATAACCGTTTACGCAATGGCGGTGAATGAAGAAAATGCCGCCGGCGGACGCGTGGTGACCGCACCGACCAATGGAGCTGCGGGTGTGGTGCCCGCAGTGGCTCATTACTATGACCGCTTCATGCCCGAGGCCGACCACGAAGGACTGATGCGTTTCTTTCTGACTTCGGCAGCCATCGGCATCCTATATAAGGAGAACGCTTCGATCAGCGGCGCGGAGGTGGGTTGCCAGGGCGAGGTGGGTGTGGCCTGCTCGATGGCTGCCGGCGGACTAACCGCCGCGCTGGGTGGCACCAATGGACAAGTGGAGCACGCCGCCGAGATCGCGATGGAGCATAACCTGGGCATGACCTGCGACCCGATCGGAGGGCTGGTGCAGATACCCTGCATCGAACGCAACGCCATGGGCGCAGCGAAAGCCGTGCAAGCCTCGCGCCTCGCGCTCAACGAACAGGAGAGCCACAAGGTTTCTCTCGACCAGGTCATCCGCACCATGTACCTTACCGGCCTGGATATGCAATCGCGATACAAGGAAACCAGTCTGGCGGGTCTTGCGTTGAACATCATCGAGTGCTGAGCTGGATTGCATGCGTTCTCTGCCGCTAACGTTGGCTCGACTATCCAACCCAACGTCGGGAAGCCGGAACGCTGACGCAGTTTGTGAAGGAGCGCGCGGCAGCATCATGCGGGAAATGATGCCTTGGGATGAAGGGATACGTGGTGCGATGCGCCTGGGGCAAGATGATCTTCAATGCAAAGTGAAAATAATTGTTGACCATTTTTCCACTCTTACTACAGTTTTCTCTTGACACCTGCGAAGCATGAATCTATACATTCATCAACTGCAATTAAATATTGCAGAATCGATGCAACCCATCGAAAGGGAGAATAGGCAAATGGCAACTAAGAAAGCAGCCAAGAAGGCACCCGCGAAGAAGGCCGCAAAGAAGGCCGCAAAGAAGAAGTAGCGGACCATCCAACCGAAAGGCAACAGTAGTAAAAGGCAACACCGAAGGGGGACGCATTCAGCGTCCCCCTAAGTGTTTCTGCCGTAATTGCGCTTCAAAGAAGAATAGACTCGATAGCGGAGAGACTGCTTAAAAAAACATGCCATGACCCGCCGTCGCTGGATTGCCGAGCATTGGGACGAAGCCACCGCAACTATAGTTGGCGCACCGGCCGAACACCTGGCGCGTGTGCTGCGCGCCGCGCCCGGCATGGAGGCCGATGTGGTTGCGGGCGGCCGCGTCTTCCATGCGGTGGTGGCCGCGGTGGTTCCCAACGAGATTCGCTTCAACCTTATCGCGGAACTCGAGGCCGATCCCGCACTGCCTGTGACGCTGGTGCTGGGAGTGTATAAATTTGATCACATGGAGTGGGCGATAGAGAAGGCCACCGAGCTTGGCATTGCGGCAATCGCTCCGGTTATCTCGCGCCGGACTGAGAAGCACCTGGCCCAGGCCGCAGAGAAGCGCGTGGAACGATGGCGCCGCATTGCGCACGAAGCTTCACAGCAATCGCGCCGTTCCGATGTGCCGCTGATTCACGATCCCGCGCCGCTCGCCACATGGGTGCGCGCTGCTTCGACCGCTTCGCGCATCGTGCTGGCCGAGCAGGAACGCACCACCACGCTGCGCAACGCGCTGGATGAAGCGATAACTCAGGCGAAAGCCGAGATGCCTACGCTGGAGATTGCGATTGGTCCCGAAGGCGGATGGGCTCCCGAAGAAGAAGCGCTATTCGACGCCAACGGCTGGCGCGCGGCAACGCTGGGTCCACGCATCCTGCGCGCGGAGACTGCGGCGATATCGGCGATGGCGGTGATTGCCTCGTGTCTCGAATAAAGGAATGAGATTCTTAATTGAATAGGAAAGCAAGAACAAACAAATCCTCGCAATCAGACAGACCCTGATGAGATGCACAGAGAAACACCGGTCTGGAAGGTCGTCGACAACGACATCAACGATCTTGTGGAGAACGGGGATATTACCGAAACCACTCGGAGGGATTACATCGTTGGTTATATCTGCAAGAAGGTTCAGCGTCTTTTGCCGAAGACGGACGTCTGAGTGTCACTTTCATAAGTGCGCATAACGCAGCAGCAGCCCGGCAAGTGCCGCTCCCGCAAGATCGCCAATAATCGGGATGGGCGCATAGCGCCAGTTCGAGCCGCCTTTGCCGGGAATGGGAAGCAGCCAATGAGCGAGGCGCGGACCGAGGTCGCGCGCCGGGTTGATGGCGTAACCGGTGGTGCCGCCGAGCGAGAGGCCGATGCCCCAAACCAGGCTGGCTACCAGCCATGGCCCGAGTCCCGCGGCCGGCCCGTTCGATGAAACTCCGCGCGAGAAGATTGCGCCGGCTACCAGCACCAGCACCGCGGTGCCCAGTGCTTCGCTCACGATGTTCAGCAATGGGCTGCGCACGGCTGCATTGGTGCAGAAGACACCGAGCTTGTCCGCCGGCCCCGGTGTAAGCGCCCAGTGCGGTGCGTAATGCAGAGCCACGAGCGCTGCGCCGGCCATGGCGCCCAACAACTGGGCACTCCACATGCTCGCCACCTGTGAATAGTTTCCGCTGATAACCGCGGCGGCCAGTGTGATGGCGGGATTGAGGTTGGCTCCCGCGCTGCCAAAGGCCTGCGCGACCAGCACGCCGCACAGCACGGCCAGCGCCCAGCCGGTTGTGATCACAATCCAGCCTGCGTCTGCCGCATAGGACCTGCGCAGCGTGACGCCGGCATTAACTCCGTTGCCCAAGAGCACCAGAACCAGCGTGCCGAGAAACTCGCCAAACCAAACAGAGTGCATTGTGTCTTCCTTAAACTTTGTTACGGGCTCCAGGAATTTGCGCCCGGTTTATTGGTTGCTTCGCGCACTCGATCAGAACCACGTCTTGCGCTTGTAGTCCAGATACGATTCGCCGAATGTTTCTGTTAGCACGCGCTCCTCCTGCCGGCTTCGAGAGATCTGCAATGGAATCAGGACGACGAAGATGAGAAACAGCACGGGCTTAGTAGTCCAGACAATGATGCCCGCTATCATCAAAGCGCCAAAAAAGTAGATCGGATTGCGGATGCGTGAGTAGAGGCCCGTGGTCACCAGCCTGGTTGCCTTGGCCTGCACGCTGAAGGATCGGCCCAGTTGAATGCGGGCGAGAACAAAAAACACGAACGACGGAATTGCAATGCAAAGTCCGATGATCCGCATGGAATCCAAAGGAAACCGGTGGATATTGGTTGCAAACAGAATGGCGAAGACAACGAGCAGGGCCAGCGTTGCGTAGTTCAGCTTCAAGATAGACCTCCATGCCAACCGGATCTTGCACGATGCGTTTCGCTCATCCTGACGAATGCGGCCCTGCCGGGCTTGCAGCGCAATCAGTAAGAGGATTTGCGGAACTCTAGCATTCTGCACTGTCCAGCCTATGTTCGCCAAGAGTGCATCTTTATGGCTTCGGGGATGCGGGTTGATCGGCAATGGGGACTGTCTGCTCGTACTTAGGCCAGTGCGTGAGCAGCTCACTGACTACCGCGTGGCCCACCGTGTAGGCCGCTTCAAGCGAGGGCAGGTAGCCGCTGTATTTGCCGATGCGTTGCGTGGCCAGGCTCTCGGCTGCGCGGAGGTCGCGGGGCTGGCGGTCGAAGTTGCTTACCGTTCGCAGCACCAGGACGCGATTGAGGTCGACGCGCTTCGCGTTGGCCAGGAACTCCAGCGACTGCAGCGTGCCCGTGTCCTCCATGGCCGTGGTTGCAAATTCTCCCTTGCCGCCGGTGAAATAAGGAACCCACTGCGCGGCCCACGCGTCGAAGAGCTTTCCGTGCCAGTAGGTCGATGAGGAGATTTCGTCGCCCATGGTTACGAACGGCGGTCGCTGAGCGGCAGCGCCGTCGAAGTGGGTGCGAATCTCCTTGAGACGATCGGAGTCGGCGAGCAGCGTCGAGCGCGTGAGGTTGAAGGCCCATTCGGCGAGGCTCGGATTCAGCGCGCATACCTGGCCGTCGAGAGGCGCGGCGGGCGGGTCAAACGGTTTTGACTTGCGCAGAGGGACATAGCCGGTTGTCCAGTCCGGCGGAATCTCGCGCGCATCGATCTCGTAGCCCAGGTCTCCATCCACAACCCATCGCGCCCAAGCCGCCGAGCCAAGAGACACGCGGTCCGGCGAGCCACCCGCAATGCCGGCAATGAGCCAGTAGGCATGGGTGAGGTCGAAACGCGGATCGAGACCGAGCGCCATGATGGTAGCTGCGGCATGCGCCGTTCCCTGCCCGGTGAGGATCGCCATTTCGCCGTTGGCATTCATGCGGGCGGCATGGTAGCCGGCCGGAAGCGGATAGACGCGGTCGAGGTGGTCGCGCTCTACCCAATACTGCAACTCGCCGGGTTGGTCGCCGGTGTCTGCGCCTATTTCAAACATGGCTACTACGACGACCTTTACGGGGATGGGGCGCGGTTTGGCGCTGGCTGCCGTTGCCAGAGCGATTAAGAGAAAGACTGGAAGGAGAATTTGCGCGCGGGGCAACATTGAATTCGATGTTACCCGAGAAGTGGTGCTACACAAAGCAATTCGCGCCGCCACGCGATACCATGAAAGGAAACCGGGAGATCGCGCATATGCTCCAGACAAGAAGAACCCTCATTTCTGCATTTATGGCAGCAGCGATGGTGTGGACGGCCGCCGCGCAACAGCCGACCAAGGTCATCGGCTTCATGACCGACTTCGACGTCAAGGACGATGCGGTGGGCATCTGCAAGGCGGTTATGGACGGCGTTGCGCCTGGTGTGCGCATCATCGACATAACCCACCAGTCCGAGCCCTATAACATCGCCATGGGCGCGCGCTTCCTGGCCGGGTCCGCGCCTTACTTCCCCAAAGACGCGGTCTTCGTGGTGGTCATCGATCCCACCGTAGGGTCGAAGCGCAAGGCTATCATTGCCAAATCGCGCGTGGGCCAATACTTCGTGCTGCCAGACAACGGACTGCTCACACTGGTTGAGGACCGCGACGGCATTGTGGGAGCACGCGAGATTACCAACCCGGCTTGGATGATCGGCTCCGGCATCTCGTCGACGTTTCATGGGCGCGACATTTTTTCTCCAGCAGGGGCGCACCTGGCTCGCGGCGACGACTGGACCACAGCCGGCCCGCTGCTCGACGTAAGCAAGCTGGTGCGCCTGGACCTGAAGAACGCGACAGTGGATGTCCAGGGCCTGCACGGCGAGGTTATCGGCACCGACGGGCCCTTCGGCAACCTGGTGCTCAACGTACCGGCTGAGACATTTGCGAAACTCGGCTACAAGCTTGGCGACAAGGTTCCGGTAACTCTCGCCGGCAAGAGTTATGGGTTTCCGTTCGTAAAGACCTTCAGCGATGTGCCGATTGGCAAGGAGCTTTTCTACATCGATTCGCGCGGACGCCTGTCGATTGGCATTAACCAGCGCAACTTTGCTGAAACGTATAAGGTTGGCGAGGGGGCAGAGTTGACGATACCGAAGAAGTGAAGGAGTGGGGGAGTCAGCGGGTTTGCTCGTTGGTAGATCGATGTCGAGACGATGTGGAGGGTGGGCGATGAGATACGCATTCGAAGTTTCCTTGTTGGCTGGGATGTTGGCCGGAGCGCTGGTTGCCGCCGGGGCACAGCAGCCTGCGGCGCACCACTGGAGCATTGTGGTGCATGGCGGCGCGGGAGTGATTGAGCGGTCGGCTCTGGGGCCGAAGGGCGACGCGGATTATCGCGCCAGCCTCGCCGCGGCCACCGAGGCGGGCGCAAAAGTTCTGGATCGCGGCGGGTCGGCGCTCGATGCGGTTGAAGCTGTGCTGAACATCCTGGAAGACGATCCGCTATTCAACGCGGGGCGCGGCGCGGTGTTCACTTCCGAGGGAAAGAACGAGCTGGACTCGTCGATCATGGACGGCTCGAATCTGAAAGCCGGCGCGGTGGCAGACGTCACTCGCACACGGCATCCCATCAGCCTGGCGCGCGCTGTGATGGAGAAGTCGCCATATGTGATGATGGTTGGCCCTGGCGCCGATGCGTTTGGCGCGCGGGTTGGCCTGGAGCAGGTGGACCCAAGCTTCTTTTTTACGGAGTCTCGCTGGCAATCGCTGGTGAAGCAGTTGAAGAAGGAAGGCAAGGCGATTCCGCCGCGTCCAGCCGGTGCGCCGCCTCCGGACGCGCCCGTGCCGGTGGCGTTTTACGATGAGGGCGCCGACCCGCGCAGCCACGGGACGACGGGCGTGGTGGCGCTCGACCGCATGGGCAACATCGCCGCCGGCACCTCGACCGGCGGATTGCAGGACAAGATGCCCGGCCGTGTGGGCGACTCGCCCATTATCGGCGCGGGCACCTACGCGTCCAACCAGTCCTGCGCAGTTTCTGCCACGGGCACCGGCGAGTACTTCATCCGCCTGGGCGTGGCGCGCGAGATTTGCAACCTGGTCGCGTTTAAGGGCATGAAGTTGCAGCAGGCCGCCGACCAGGTGATCCACGGGGAATTGGAAGCGCTGCATGGGGACGGCGGCGTCATCGCCATCACACCGGACGGGCAAACCGCCTTCAGCTTCAACACTCCCGGCATGTTTCGCGCGCGGCTTGAGGAAGGCGGCAAGCTGGAAGTTCATATCTATAAGGATGAGCCGTAGAGGCCTGAAGTTGAATGGAGGGCTGGGGTGACGAAGGACGAGGCATGGGAACTCGGGAACGATTGGGTTGCTGCGTGGAACACGCACGATCTGGAACTGATACTGGCGCACTATGAGGACGCGGTTGAGTTGACTTCGCCGGTTGCTGCGAGACTGATGGGGACAACGGATGGCCTGGTGGCCGGGAAGGCGAACTTGCGAGCGTACTTTCAGCGTGGGCTTGAAGCATATCCGGAACTCGAGTTTCGGCTTGAAGATGTGTTCTGGGGGCTGAACAGCTTTGTGCTGGTTTACGCGAATCAAAGGGGAACGCGGACGGCGGAGTTTATGGAGTTGTCCGCAGAGGGGAAAGTGACGCGGGTGGTGGCGAATTACAGCGGATAGGCTGTAGATGGTTGAGTGGTAGCCATTTCATACTTCAAAATGGGAGGCTGCAGGTGAGCCTACCGGCGGATATCAAGAGAATTGAAGACGAACTCGACGCCGCAGAAAGCGATGCGCGCGCACTCATTGCCGGGCTCACTGAAGCTCACGCCGGTTGGCGCGCCCAGCCTGGTTCGTGGAGCGTGGCCCAGTGCCTGGACCATCTGGGGATCACTAACTGCGCCTATCTCGCCGCGATGGAGAAGCCGGCCAACCGGGCCCGGCAACATGGGAGACTGCGCCGCCGCGAGACTGTTCCGGGATGGATAGGTGGGCTCTTCGTGCGCATGATAGAGCCGCCGGTGAGAGCGCGCATAAAGGCGCCACAGAGTATCGTCCCGAGCACAGTGCCGAAACTGGCCGACGCCTTCCGCTGTTTTCTGGCTGAGCAGGACAATGTACGCGCGTTTCTGCACACCCACAACGACCTGGACCTAGCCTCGGTACGTTATCCAAACCCATTTATGCCTGGAGTTCGTTTCAGCCTGGCTACGGGCCTCCATATTATTGTCGCGCACGAGAGACGCCACCTGTGGCAGGCGTGGCGCGCGCGTATGGCGGCGGAAGCTGCACATTAGTTGACGGCGCTTCGTTGTTCGGCGTGCTTCCCCGGCACTCGGCTTACGGTTTGTTAGCCTATCGGTATGCGGCGGCCAGTTCTCCTGCTCCTTAGCTTCGCTATGATTGCGCCGGAGTGTCTGGCGCAATCGCCGGCGCAGACACCATCGTCAATGCCGGCGAATCACAAGCTTGAGTTCGATGTAGCTTCTGTCAGGGAAAATAAGTCGGGCGGTCCGGCGACTTCTAATTTCCCGCTCGATCGCGGAGGTGCTTATTCCTCCACTGGAGGGGCTTTCTCCGCGACCAATCAGTCCCTCGTCGGCTTGCTCATTTTTGCCTACAAGATAAATATCAGCGAGTTTCGCGGTGGACTTATGAACAGCCTTCCAGGTTGGGCGAAGATGGATAGATTTGACGTCAACGCAAGAGCCGCTTCGGAAAATCCAACCAAAGAAGACATGCGGCAGATGATGCAGTCTCTTCTTGAAGACCGGTTCAAGTTGCGAGTCCACCGGGAACAGCGCCAAATGCCCGTGTTCGGGTTATATCTCCTAAAGCCCGTGAAGGGCGGCCCTCAGTTGAAGCCGCATAACTTGAGCTCATCGTGCCAGGCTGCTCTGCCGCTCCCCGCTGGGGGAACGCCTGCGGAGAAAATGGTTGGGCTTTGGCCTTCTGGCTGCGGCGACGGCACTGAGAGACGGGTTTCAAAATACGTTCTCAGAGAGGGTGGCCGCGACATGACCATGAGCGCAATTGCGGATTGGTTAACCGGCTCGGGAGAGTCTGATCGGCCTTTCCTGGATCGGACAGGGTTGAGCGGGACATTTGATTTCGTTCTTGAGTTCGATTCCGAATCCTTGGGCCGGGAGGGCGTAAGCAGCGCCGCGCGCGACGACTCCGGACCCACGTTTATGGAAGCTATGAAGGAGCAACTTGGTCTTCGCGTTGAGAAACAGGATGGATTCATCGGCATCTTCGTGGTGGACAATGTCGAGTATCCGCCTGCGAATTGAGAATTGATGGGAAACGCGTGAACCTGCGCCTCAGTGACCTTCTGTTCTGAGCTATCAAAGAGTCACAGGTGCGCGCTACTCGCGGATGATTTTTACGAAGACGCCGTCGGGGAGTTCGCCTTCTAACAAGTGGACTACGCCGCCTTTTACATAGCCTTCGAGGATTTGGCGGGCGGGTTTGGCGGGTGGAGTTGCCTGGTGCGCAGATCTCGGATTCGAGATCTGGGGCACCCGTCCCTGATCCCTGTTCCCTGACCCCTGTTCCCTGCTCTTCCCCATGCCTTTGTCCATGGCTTCATTGGCAAGGCGGTCGGCTTCCTGGTTGCCGCCGCGGAGGGTGTGGCGCATCTCGAAGCGGTCGAGTTTGGCAGCAGTGCGGCGGGCTTGCTCGTAGAGCGGGCGCAGGACGGGGCTGGCTACCTTGTACTGACCCTTCATCTGCTTGACCATTAGCTCGGAGTCGGAGATGACGCGGAGGCGCCTGGCGTTGTGCTCAATAGCCCAGGCCAGCACCGCCAGCAGGCCGGAGTACTCGGCATAGTTGTTGGTCTGGTTGCCGAGGAAGTCGCTGAGGCGGGCTACGACGCGGCCCTGCGGGTCTTCGACGATGGCGCCAAAGCCGGATGGGCCAGGGTTGCCGCGGGAGCCGCCATCGCAGTGTGCGGTGAACCAGCCTTCGGAGGAGGCGGGGTCGGGAACTTCAAAGAGGTTTCCATTCATTGGTTTCTAGTTTAGCGGTTCTGAGTGTTGCGGGCTCCCACCTTTGCGAGAGGTTGACGAAACGCAGAGCCCCTTCGGCAGGCTCAGGGGAGGTTTTCAACTCGCTTCAATCCCTTCTCATGAACTGGGCGGTTGAGATTTGTGGTCTCCCTCCCATTCGCTAGAAAAAAGCGAATGGATGGGGCACGGTGCATTTATGGCTCGGACGGAGGCGTGGGCGGGCGGAATGCTCACGAAGGCGGCCTTTCACCGTCTACCAAATACGGACATTTTCTTTTCCCGGAGCGCAAGAATCTATGGCAACGGATGCGGTGATTTACCCCACTTCCACGGTTGCAAGCTCGTCCGGTGTGGCATGGCCGGCGGCGCGGAGGGTACAATCCTTCCCAGGTATGGCTGCGACCACCGCAATCGACGGACCGAAGGGCGGACAAGATCGCCTGCAGGCGCGCGCGCCGGAGATGGAACTGATCCGCGAAGCGCAGAATGGATCGCGGTCGGCCTTCGACTCTCTGGTGCGGCAGTATGAGCACCAGGTGCTGCGGCTGGCGCTGCATTTGACGGGCAGCGAGCACGATGCGGAAGACATCTATCAGGAAGCTTTCCTGAAAGCCTATCGCTATATCGGAAATTTCCGGTTCGAGTGCTCGTTTTATACGTGGATTTACCGGATTGTAACCAACCTTTGTTTGGATCAATTGCGGCGCAAGAAGACGCGGCGCGAAGATCATGCGGTGGTGGTGGACCATTCCGGAGACGAGATCGACCTGCTGGCTTCAGTTTCCGACGACCGGTCGTTTTCAAACCCGGCGAAGGAACTGGACCGCAAGGTGCTGGGCGAAAAGATTCAGATGGCGCTGGACAAGCTGACGCCCAGGGAGCGGATGGTTTTTGAACTGAAGCACTACCAGGGACTGAGACTTCGAACGATTGGAGAAATGCTGAGCACGACGGAAGAGACCGCCAAAAATACGTTATTCAGAGCAACGAAGAAATTGAGAACGCAGTTGGCGGAGTTGCGGTAATGGATCCCCGGCAATCCCGAAAAGGGATGCGGATAGCGGGGACGAGATGTGAAGCACTTGAGGCTGGGAGGACGTGACGATGAATTGCGAACTGGCACACGAGCGAATTGTGACGGCGGCGTACGGAGAGCTTTCCGACGAGCACACGCATGAGCTGGAGCGGCACATGGCCGGATGCGGGGAATGCCATCGCGAACAGGAGGAGCTGCTGGCGCTGAAGCTGCTGGCGAGCGCGCATCCGGTGCGCGAGCCGGGAGCGAATCTGGTGGCGCGGTCGAGGATGCGCCTCGAAGAGGCGCTGGACGCGCTGCCGCCGCGGCGCTGGTACGATCGCGTAAGCCAGCGCATGATGAACAACTTTGCCAGCCTGCAGGCTGCGCCCATTGCCGCCTGCCTGTTGCTGGTGGCCGGGGCCGGGGCGGGCAGCCTGGGCGGATTTGAGTTTGCCCAGAACCGTGCGGCGCAGACGGCGCAGAGTGTGCAGGCAATTGTCGATAAGGCGCAGGAGCCGGGCGGCCCGGCGGAGATTGCCAATATTTCGAGCATTGTGCGGCAGCCGAATAGCCAGATGGTGGAAGTTCGTTACAACCAGGTGGTGCCGCAACGGATTCAGGGTTCGCTGAACGATCCTTCGATTCGGCAACTGCTGATGCTGGCCAGCGAAGATTCGGCGTCCGCGGGAGTCCGCGACGACTCGGTGGGACTGCTGGCGGACGAATGCCGGGCGGGGCACAGTTGCCAGGCGACGGGCATTCGCGATGCGCTGATGGTTGCACTGCGCTATGACAAGAACGCCGGGGTTCGGCAGAAGGCGCTGGAGGGTTTGGAGCCTTACGTGGCTCAGGATGTACGGGTGCGCGACGCGGTTCTGGAAGCGCTGATGAACGACAGCGACGCTCGGATTCGCACCGCGGCCATCAATATACTTTTGCCGGTGGAAGGCGATACCAGCGTAAGACAGGTATTGCATACTGTTGCCAATTCGGACCATAATCCTGAAATCCGGACCGTTTCGAGACAAGCTTTGAGCCGAGTACCGGAGATTCAGTAGAACGTACCTACCTTTGCGATCACCGCGCCGTCAGAAGAGAGCGCAGGGGGCAAAAAAAAGGAACCGCTGGAGAAGAAAAATGAAGCACATTTTGAGGCCGTATCGCAGTGTTGGATGTGTCGTGCTGGTGGGCATGAGCATGGCAATGTCTCCGCCAGGCGCGCGTGCGCAAGGGGGCGGTGTTGTAGAGCTGGTTCAGGAGGGGAGTCCGCTGCTGCTGCACTCGGCCAGTTCCCAGGGATACCTGGGGGTGGATGTGGCGGATGTGGACCAGGAAAAGGCTCAGGCGCTGAAGCTGAAAGAGGTTCGGGGCGCGGTGATCACGCTGATTGACCACGATGCGCCGGCTGGGCAGATCAAACTGGAAGTGAACGATGTGGTGCTGCAACTGAACGGGCAAAACGTTGAGGGCGCCGAGCAGTTGCGCAGAATGCTGAGAGAGATTCCCGCCGGACACAAGGTAAGCATTGAGATAAGCCGCGACGGGAATATACAGACTCTTGGCGTGGAACTAGCGGATCGCAGGGTGATGGAGCGCGACGTGTGGACCAAGCTCGGCAAAGGCGGCGATGTGTTTGCGCAGCCGAATCCGGGGATGGGAATCCTGAACGGCGGCGGCGGGGACGCAACACTTCCTGGCGTGTTTGGGATGCCAATTTGGGGCAGCACGTTGAACGTGGGCGCACTGGTGGAGCCGCTTACCTCTCAGATGGCCGATTACCTGGGCGTTACAAACGGGCTGATGGTGAAGCAGGTGGCGCGCAAGAGTGAGGCTGCAGCGGCGGGAATGATGGCCCACGATGTAATTCTGAAGGTGGGTCAGGACGCTATTACCACGCTTTCCGGATGGGACCGCGCACTGAGGGCCAACGAGGGCAAGCAGGTGCAGGTGACGATTCTGCGCGACAAGAAGCAGCAAACGCTGACCCTGCAGGTAGATTCGAAGCATAAGACCGGCGAGCTTGAGCGAGAGCATCTTTTCGCCGACGGCGATTGCCCGCTGGTTGCAGAGGTCGATCCGGATTTGGCGCAGATGTTTGGCCCCGATGGGCAGGCGGCCAAATCGCTGCGCGATCAGGCTCAGGCGCTGGCAGAGCCAATGAAGGCCGGGGATATGGAGCAGTTCAAGATGAGCGGGGAGCAGACTGAGGAGTTGCGCAGGCAGGCGGAAAAGATGCGCGATGAATGGAAGGCCAACAGCTTTCAGTTCGACCGGAAGCAAATGGACGAGCTAAAGCAGCAGATGGACGAGTTCCGGAAGGACTTCAAGCCGGAAGACTTCAGGGTCGACCCGAAAGAGATGCAGGAATTGAAACGGCATTTGGAGGAACTGAAAGTTCTGCCGGCCGGAGATTTCAACTAAAGTCTGCAACTCAAGCTTTGAACTGGATTGGGCGCCCTGACAAATGCCGGGACGCCCTTTTCATTTTCCTCGCGATTTCAATCGGTGAATGCGATTACGATTGTGCAGGAGCAATGCGGAAGATGAGCGAGACGGGTTCCCTGACGCGACGGGTTGAGGTGTGGCCGGCACTGCCGCAGAACGAGTGGAGCGATACCTGCGCAACATTGCAGCTGTGGATGCAGATTGTGGGCAAGGTGCGGCTGACGCTGACGCCGCACCTGAACCACACCTGGAACGTGACGCTCTACCCCACCGTTCGAGGGCTTACCACATTGCCCATGAGCCGTGGTTCGCGCATGCTGCAGATCGATTTCGATTTTCTCGATCACGAGCTGGTGGTCCAGACCAGCGACGGCGGGCGGCGTGTGATTCCTCTGCGGCCCATGGCGGTGGCCGATTTTTACGGTGAGGTGATGGCCGCGCTCGATAGCCTTGGTACGCCGGTGCGAATTTGGCAAATGCCGTGCGAGGTCGCGAATCCCATTCGCTTCGCGCAGGATCAGATCCACTGCGCCTATGACGCTGAGTTCGCGCGGCGTTTCTGGCAGGTCTTGCTGCAAACCACACGCGTTTTCAGCATTTTTCGAGCGGGATTCAGGGGCAAGGTCAGCCCCATCCACCTGTTCTGGGGAGCGCTCGATCTGGCTTGTACCCGCTTCTCCGGCCGCACAGCGCCGGAGCATCCCAGCATGCCTGGGCTGTGCGATCGGGTAACGCGCGATGCTTATTCGCACGAGGTGAGTAGTTGCGGATTCTGGCCCGGAGCGCCCGGAATTGAGCCGTTTTTCTATAGTTACGCCTACCCTGAGCCGCCCGGTTACGCGCAGTATCCCATTGCGCCGGCGCAGGCCCGCTTCAATGCCAGCTTTGGCGAATTCGTGTTTCCCTACGAGGCCATGCGCCAGTCGACTGATCCTGATGCGGCACTGCTCAAGTTTCTGCAGAGCACCTACGAGGCTGCGGCGAATTGCGCCCGCTGGGACCGCGACGCTCTGGAAGTGCCTTCCCTGACTACATAGAAAGATATATGGGCCGGCCGGAGCGGTAGCTTTGAGCTTTGTGGCTTCCCATCTTTGCGACAGGAAAAAGTCGCAAAGATGGGGCACGGAGGCAGCCTGCGTGTCTCTGGTCTCTGATCCCTGCTCTATTGCTGCTGTTGCATTTGCTGCATGTCGATGAGGGGGATGGCTGGCTCGGGGGGCTGCTGGGCGCGCTCTACCAGGACGCTCCAGTCTTCGGGGATGGGCATTTTGCGGTCGAGGGCCGGGGCTTGCTCGCTAGCCTCCACATGCACGGCCACATAGAGCTCGCTATCGGTTTTTCCGCGGAAGATGCCGTGAGTTGGCGGGACATCGGCGTAGTCGCGGCCCACGGCGGTTCGGATGTGGCGGTGGTGGGCGACAAGATTATTGGTGGGGTCGAAGCCGACCCAGCCAAGGTGGGGCATGAGCACATCGACCCAGGCGTGGGTGGCGTCGGGAGTGGAGCGGTCGTGGTCTTCGCGACTGAGGTAGAGGTAGCCGGAGACGTAGCGAGCCGGGATTCGAACATGGCGCAGCAGCGCGATCATGGTGTGGGCGAAATCCTGGCAGACCCCCTTGCCGCTGGTAATGGCCTCATCGATGGGTGAGTCCACGCGCGTGTGTTGGGGCACATATTCAAAGTACTCGAAGAGGCGCTGGTTCAGTTCCTGCACCAGCATCAACGGATCGTCGCGGCGGGTGACGCCCATCTGTTTGGCCAACAGGGTGACCGCCGGGGTCTCGACGGCAAAGGTGGAGGGCAGCAGCATCTCCCAGTAGTCGCCGGAATCCACCAGGTCGTCGAGTGCGTCCCATGCATCGGGGGAGAGAAAGTGAGGCACGTCGGGCAGAGACTGCTGTTCGATGACCGACTCGGCGACAATGACCAGTTGCGTATGCTCGCCGGGAATGTCGAAGTGCTGGACGTTGTTGCCCAGGTGATCGCGATAGCTGAAGACGCGGCAACGCGGGCTTACGGAAAGCGAGAAGGTGAGGCAATGCTGATTGGAGTCGGAGCGCGGGTTCATGCGCGTCTCCATGATGCTCTCGCTGATGGGCTCGGAGTAGCGGAAGCGCGTAAGGTGGCGGATGGAATAAAAGTTCATGCTCGTTCCCCGTTAAACAGCCAGCGCGGATTGGATGGAGTAGTGGACATAGTAACGATAGATGAGTTCGTGGATGGTAATGCACTGCTCGCGAATGTTGTGCAGGAATGCGGCGGGGTTGCCGGAAAGGATGTCTGAAATGGTGGTGAAGCTGAGCATTGCGTGCAGGCGGCCAATGACCGCGGTTAGCTCTTCGGGAGCGCGCCGGCCGCCCGTGCGCTGGACGGATTCGACGGCGTGGCGCATGCTGTCGACGCAGTAGCGGATGGCATGGGGAAAATCGCGGTTGAGAAGAAGAAACTCGAGAATACGGTCGGAAGAAAGGTCGGCGGTGTATTCCTGGCAATAGGCTTCAAACGAAGTGCAACAACGCAGCAGCCCCACCAGCTCAAGATACTGGTACCCGGAGTGTTCGCGGTCTTGCCCATGGAACACTTCAGGCTGGTAGACCTCAAGGAGTGTGGCGGTGGCGTAGGCTCTTTCGAGGTATCGGCCGAGGCGCATGAACTGCCATCCCTGGCCATGAATCATGGTGGTGTCGCTGACTCCCTTGAAGAGGTGAATGCCATCGACAATCGACGCCAGCGCATCGCTGATATTCGAGCGGAACTGGGTTTGAGTGTGGGGCGAATGCATTTGATGGTAGAGACGGTTGAGACGCTGCCACTGTTCGGTGGAGATCTCTTCGCGCACCTGGCGCGCATTTTCGCGGGCCCAGTTGACGCAAAACGTAACCGAAACGTGGTTAAGGCTGTCGAATACCAACGAGCGAGCCATGGCATCCAGGTCGTCGTTCCACTCCATGCCAGCCGGCTTGCCGAGCGAAGCCATCATCCTCTGCCAGCGGACCTCTGGGCTGCTGCCTCCTGTATCGAGCAGCAGGCTCATGGTCACGTCGAGCTGGCGAACGGTATTCTCGGCCCGCTCAAGGTAGCGGCTCATCCAGTAGAGACTGTCGGCAACGCGCGAAAGCATCGCGGGTACTCTCCCTAACTCAGTGTTGCGCTATTGTTCCAAAACCCAGGTGTCTTTGCTGCCGCCGCCCTGCGAGGAGTTAACCACCAGCGAGCCTTTTTCCAGAGCTACACGGGTCAGGCCTCCGGGCACGATTGTTACCTTGTCGCCGAAAAGTATGTAGGGCCGCAGGTCGACGTGGCGTGGCTCAAGATGGTTGCCAATGAGGCACGGAGCACGAGAAAAATCGAGTGTGGGCTGGGCGATGTAATTGCGTGGATTGGCTTCGATCTGGAGGGCGAACTCCTCGCGCTGGCGGGCAGTGGATTGCGTGCCGATCAGCATTCCATAGCCGCCGCTCTCGCCCACCGCCTTGACAACGAGCTTATCCAGATTGGCCAGAACATGGTGGCGCTCTTTCTCTTCGGTAAGCAGATAGGTCTCCACGTTGGGAAGGATCGGATCCTCATTCAGGTAGTATTTGATGATTCGCGGCACATAGGCATAGAGCGCCTTGTCGTCGGCGAGACCGGTACCGAAGGCGTTTGTGACCGTGACGTTGCCGGCGCGATAGGCGTTGAACAGCCCGCCGCAGCCCAGGATCGAGTCGCTACGAAATATCAGCGGGTCGCTGAAGTCGTCGTCGACCCGGCGATAGATGACATCGACGCGCTTAAGGCCGTCGGTGGTGCGCATGTAGACCACGTTGTCGTGGGTGACAAGGTCGCGGCCTTCGACCAGATCGATGCCCATTTGCCGCGCCAGGTAGGTGTGCTCGAAGTAGGCGGAATTGAAGACGCCCGGCGTGAGGAGAACGATGTTCGGCTCGGGCCGCCCCTCGGGAGCGAGCGAGCGCAGCGTGGCCAGCAGCACCTGCGGATAGTGCTCGATGGGCCGCACGCCGTAGCTATGGAAGAGCTGGGGAAACGTGCGCTTCATGACGCGGCGGTTGGTAAGCATGTAGCTTACGCCGGAGGGAACGCGCAGGTTGTCTTCAAGTACGACGAACTCGCCGGTATTGAGGCGCAGCAGGTCAGACCCGACCACGGCGATGTAGACGTTGCGCGGCACCTGAAGGCCCCGCATCTGACGCCGGTAGTGTTTGCAACTGTAAACCAGTTCGCGCGGCACCACGCGGTCGTTGAGAATCTTGGCGTCGGAGTAAACATCGCGCAGGAAGAGGTTGAGGGCGGTGATGCGCTGGGTGAGGCCGCGCTCGATCCGGTCCCACTCCTGCGCCGTAATAATGCGCGGCAGCAGGTCATAGGGAAAGATACGTTCCGTGCCCTCGTCGCGCCCGTAGACGGTGAAGGTGATGCCCTGGGTGAGAAACGACAGGTCCGCCGACTGCTTGCGCCGCTGGAGTTCCTCCGCGGGCAATCCGGCCAGTGTCTCGGCCAGCGCCCTGTAGTGCTCGCGCAACGCGCCGCCGGGTTCGCGCATTTCGTCGAACGCCCGGTCGAGCGGGTAGTCTCCGAAAAGCGTATCCATTTCGACTGGAAGGCCGGCGCTCATAACGTACTGGGTTTCCTTTACCGAGGATTCAGGGTACCGGTGCGGATGAACTTGAGCCTTGGAGGAGAGCGCGCCGCAACCGGCCTGCACCGTCTGGGAAGCGCATTCCGCTTGTACCCTGTTGTTTAGCTTTTAACACGTGGGGGCTAAAGGAGCAATCAGGAAGGGGCGAAGGGGAGCGGATGGCGTAATTCGGATTCGTAGAGCCGCACGAGCCAGTCTGCATCAATTCAGAGTCGGTTGCCGAAATTGCCGCCGCCAGCAGCCGCAATTCTCGTGGTGACATTGTTATTACTTGGAGGGCGGAATGCTCACGACGATTCGGCGATTGGGGAACTCGCAGGGAGTCCTGATTCCCAAGCCGCTGCTGCAGCAGGTCGGGTTGGTGGATCAGGCGGAGATGCTGGTGGAGGGGGATGTGCTGGTTCTGCGGCGGCCCAAAGCTGAGCCGCGCCTCGGCTGGGCCGCGGCCAGTGCGGAGTTGGCGGCTTGCGACGACGATTCGCAGGTGATGCCCGATTTTGCCAATGAGCGTGACGCGGAGTTGGCGTGGTGAAGAGCGGGCCTGGGCAGGCCGGACCAGTGAAGCGCGGTGAGGTTTGGCTGGTGAACGTCGATCCAACGGTGGGGAGCGAAATTCAGAAGAAGCGGCCCTTTGTGGGGATTTCTCCTCCGGAAATGCACGACTACCTGCGCACCGCAATCGTAGCTCCGATGACCACCGGGAGCCGTGCTGCCCCTTTTCGCATCTCCGTGCATCATGCAGGCAAGGATGGATTAATTCTGCTGGACCAGATTCGCACCGTCGACAAGACACGCCTCTGGAAACGCTCCGGTGAGATTGCTCCGGAGACTTTGAAAGCTGTGCTGGCTACGCTTGCGGAGGTCTTTGCCGAGTAAGCCGAGACCGCGAGCTCTTGCCGGTTTCGACTGGCGGGACGGTTAGGATTTGAGGTTTCCCACCCTTGCGACCGACCACCCCAGCGACGAAGACCTGTCGCTGGGTACCCCGGTAAGTCGCAAGGATGGGGCACCCGGCCTTTATGTGCCGACCGGGCATACTGCTTGTTGCGCGACCTAGAACAGATTCCAGAGCGACTGGTTGTAGACCGCGTGGTGGAACTGGACCTCGGAGCCTTTGACGAAGGTTCCCAGCTCGCGCGGAGAGCGGTTGGCGACAGCCTGCTTCAATTCGGCGTAACGGCCCTGCACGTCCGAGCCAAGGATTTCCGCAATCCATGACGATGACTGGAAGTCGTCGATCGCCTTCTGGATGTTGTCTGGCAGGTAGCGGCCGCCGGCGCGGAGATTGTCCGCACTGGAGATGGTTCCGTCGATGCCGGTTTTGAAGATGCCGTAGAGCGACAGGTAGGGGTTGGCGTCGGGTGCGACGGCACGAACTTCGGTGCGCATCGACCGGTGGTTGCCGATGGGTACGCGGACCATTGCGCCGCGGTCGACAGCCGAGGCGCGAATCTGATTCGGCGCCTCGAAGTGCGGGTCGAGCCGGCGGTAGGCGTTCACGCTGGAATTGAACACCAGGCAAAGATCCAGCGCATGGGTCAGAATGCGGTCGAGGAAGTTCCAGCCAAAGGTGGAGAGCTGCTCCACGCCGTTCTGGTCCCAGAACAGGTTGGTTTTGCCGCTGGAGACTGACACGTTGGTGTGCATGCCGCTGCCGTTGACGCCCACCACCGGCTTGGGCAGGTAACAGGCCGTATAGCCCATATTGCTGGCGATTTGGCGGGTGAGCAGCTTGTAAAGCTGAATCTGGTCTGCCGCGCCCACCACCTCGGAATAGCTGTAGTTGATTTCATACTGGCTGGGCGCGACCTCGGGGTGGTCTTTCTCGTTCTGGAAGCCCATGGCGCGCTGCACCTCGGCCGAGGTGTCGATGAACTGGCGCAGCGGGTC
>Ga0182030_10007633_pt1 | contig 22534 bp, 25 predicted proteins | sample 812S3MmetaG_FD_121299 | JGI IMG/M metagenome (GOLD analysis project Ga0182030, IMG submission 121299) | Permafrost microbial communities from Stordalen Mire, Sweden - 812S3M metaG (Illumina Assembly) | ecosystem: Environmental > Terrestrial > Soil > Wetlands > Permafrost | place: Sweden... | reverse complement strand
GCGGAGTTGATTCCGATGTGCCATCCGGTGCCGCTGTCGCACATTGCTGTGACCCTGCGCGTGTGCGAGAATGGCGTTTCTATTGCCACAAAAGTAAAGACCACGGCGGAGACGGGCGTGGAGATGGAAGCGCTGGTGGCGGCCAGCGTGGCGGCGCTGACCGTATACGACATGTGCAAGGCGCTCGACAAGGGGATCGAAATCCGCGAAGTGATGCTGGAGCGGAAGTCCGGCGGCAAGAGCGGAGATTACCGGAGAAGCTCGAAGCGGAAATAGATAGTCATCTTATTTTATGGCGAGCAACGTCAAAATTCTGCTGGTGGACGACAACCCGATGGTGCTGGGGATGCTGCAGCAGGCGCTCTCGGCGATGGGCGAGGTCACGGTTGCGGCCGATGCGGCCGATGCCTTGTTGAAGGCGGTCGATGACTTGCCGGATGTGCTGATCAGCGACTATCGCATGCCGGGCATGGATGGCCGGCAGTTGCTGGAAAAACTGAAGAGCAGGCCGGCAACGTCTGGGATCGCCGTGATTCTGATGGCCAGCAAGGCCGATATCAGCGAACGATTGTCGATGCAGGACCCGATCGAAGACTATCTGGAAAAACCTTTCTTCCTGAAAGATGCCACGCATAAAATCAAGCGCGTGGTGGACCGGATCGCGCTGGAGAAACTGAGCAAGGCAGCGTCGACGGACGGAATATTGCGCGGCAGTTTGTCACAGATGAATGTGATTGATCTGGTGCAGTCGCTGGAGATGGGGCGCAAGAGTTGCCTGCTCACGATGACTAACGGCGACGACAAATGCGAGATCTATTTCGGCCAGGGACAGGCCAAGCACGCAGCGTATGGTCCGATTACGGGAGATGAAGCGGTTTTCAAAGTGCTGCGTTGGACGGACGGCAACTTCCAAATTGACTTCAACGGCAAGTCGTCGCTGGAAACGACGACTTTGAATACGCAGGGGCTGCTCATGGAGGGATTGCGGCTGCTGGACGAGGCGCAGCGGGACGCGGCGGCCGAGGGTGAAGATGTCCTCCTCGACACCTGATGCTTCGATACTTGCCGCTTTCCCAGTTAACGGCACGCGGGCGGCGGTGCTAACGGTTAGCGATTCGTGTTCGCGCGGCGAGAAGGTTGATCTCTCCGGTCCGGCGGTGGCGGAAGCGTTGGGCCGGCGCAATTTTCAAGTGGTGGTGCGCAGTGTGGTGGCCGACGAGCGCGCCGCGATCCAAGAAAAACTGATTGAGTTGTGCCGGTCGGCTCGACTGGTGGTCACCACGGGCGGGACGGGGGTTGCTCCGCGCGATGTGACGCCGGAAGCTACGAGCGCAGTGTGCGATCGGCTGGTGGAAGGGGTCGCGGAGCAGATGCGAGTCCAGGGAGCACAGAAGACGCGCTTTGCTGCGCTGAGCCGCGCGGTGTGCGGTATCCGGGGAATGAGCCTGATTTTGAATTTGCCAGGCAGTCCGGCGGGAGCGATCGACTCGCTGGACGCGGTGATGGATTTGCTGCCGCATGCGCTGGAGTTGATTGCGGGCAAGACGGCGCATGAATGAGAAGAGAGTCGATGGTCGTTAGTCGCTGGTCGTTGGCTAAAACCAGCTCCCTCAACTGTGGATGCGAGAACTAGCACCGCGAACTGAAGCGACTGGCGAACGGCGAACGGCGAACGACGCCCTCCTTCTCGCGTAAACTAGTCTCACTCACTTGAACAAGATCAAACATTTTCTCCGCGCTTACGGCGACTGGATCAAGCACGTACTTGCGCCCCTGGGGCCCTGGGGGATGCTGGCGTTTGCGGCGGTGGATGGCTCGTTCATGGGCATGCCGCTGGATGCGATTTTCGTGGGCTACGTTTATAACGATCGCTCGCGGTTTCTGCTGTATGTGCTGCTGGGCTCCGTCGGTTCGGCGCTCGGAAGCATCGTGATCTACGTCATCGGGTATGCGGGTGGCGAGGTGCTGTTGCGCAAGCGGCTTTCGGCGGCGCGATTCGAGAAGATTCACGAGTCCTTCGAGCGGCATGAATTCTGGGCGCTGATGTTTCCTTCGATGTTGCCGCCTCCCACGCCTTTCAAGGCTGTAGTGCTGGCCGCGGCGGCGTTTGAGATGAACTTTGGGCATTTTCTGCTGGCAATTTTTCTGGGACGGTTTGTGCGCTTTCTGATTGAGGCGCTGCTGACACTCTGGTTCGGTCCGCAGATTGTGACCCTGACGGGGAGCCTCTTCGCGCACCATTTCGTGGGGATTCTGGTTGGAGTGGCGGTGTTGGTGGCGGGGTGGCTGATCTGGCGGCGAGCAAAGCGGCGTGCGGAAAACAAAAACGCAGCGAGGAAGGATTCCGCGCTGCGCGAGGAAGAAACTCGATCGACGGACTAGGCGGCTGCGGTTCCGTGGGGCTTGTGCATGGAACGGGCTACCACGGCGGCGACGGCGGGCACGCCGAACATGACCGCGGTGAAAAGCATATCGCCTGCGACTCCACGGCGGAAAAACGGCAAGCCCGCTGCGTAGCAGGTCATCAGGCCGGAGAGAGTCTTGGGATACATGTTCCAGCATGCCCAGACGGCGAGATTACTGACCACAAAGAACGAGATGGAACTGGCCAGCGCGGCTCCGCCGACCCGCAGCCAGTTTGTGTTTTCGCGCAGTTGGCTGCCCAGCCACAAGATCGCTGCATACCAGGCCCAAGTCACGAAATGGTCCCAAGTGAGGGGATACGAGTAGACGAACTTGGTGAGGATGACGTCGGAGGCGGCGAGCAGGGCAAGGGGCACCCAGAGCTGACGTCTGGAACCGCGCGCGCCAAAATAGAGCAGCGCCGCTGCGACTGGAGTAAAGGCCAGCGGATGGGGCATAAAGCGAACCACGACCGCGAAGAGAACAAAAACGTAAGCCAGCATAATCACCTCAGTTGAGATCCCGTTAAGATTGTTGCGCGAGTGGACGCTGCCGGTCAAGCGCGACCGCTGCCTCGATCAGGGTGTGGCGTGTTTCATACGAATTCTTCGACTAGCGGCGGGCGTTCCGTTTCGCCGTCCCACCGGGTTTTTGGTCGTGACGCGATTCGACAAACTGAGCCAGCATTTGCATAGCCCGTCCGACTCGGGCCCGATCTCCGGTGGCGCAGAGATCGAGGAGCAAACCCCGAGTGGCGGCCAGGAGCAGAGTGGCCTCGGCAGTCTCGGACTTCGAGCGGAGGCCGGCCTTCTTCGTGAGGCTCTGCCAGTGGGCCAGCGGATCTTCGAGGACGCCGGGGTAGTCGCGTGGGTTTCGAAGCGCCAGCGCGTACAGCTCGAAGATCAGGCGTACTGCGGGCTGCGCCCGAGGCGCGCTCATCCACTGCCAGTACCAGCGCAGGAACTCGGTTAGCGTACGCGGGTTCTTCCCGGCCCGGAACCAGGCCTGGATGTGGGCATCTCCACGTTCCCGCAGACCCGCAAGGATCTCGCGCATCAATCCTTCCCGCGAGCCGAAGTGGTAGACCAGCATCCGAGCGTTAGTCTTCAGGGCTTTTGCCAGGGGGCGAAGGGCCAAATCCCCGACTCCGTAGGAGAGCACATAATCAACAGCCTGGTGGCGAAGCCGTTCGCGGATGCCAGGGTTGGGAGGTCTTGCCATGGGGAGCTCCTTGACGAATTACTGTAACACATGTTACGTTAATTATGAAAATCGATGAAACTCGGCCATGAAAGGTTTCACCGCAAAGGAGAACCATATGCGCAAAAGTTCGTTGGTGCTATTGCTGTTGGCGATCAGCCTGCCGGGTCTGGCCCAGCCAGGCAGCGAGCAGGAGAGAAACAAGGCGATTGCCCAAAGCTTTTTCGAGGAGGTGCTCAGCCGCGGACAACTCGAAAAGTACGGGGAGTTTCATTCCAAGGACTTCGTGGCCCATGCCGGCGACCGCATTGCAACAGTCGAGGAGGATCTGGCCTATGCCCGGGAAGAACGCAAAGCTCTGCCGGATATGACATTCAAGGTAAACCGGATGGTTGCGGAGAAGGATCTGGTCGCCGTGCACTTTACTGTGAGCGGAACGAACACGCAGGCGGGGATGGGGTTTCCGGCAACGGGTAAGAAGATCGCGAGCGATGGGGTAACAATCTTTCGCTTCAAAGACGGCAAGATTTGTGAAGAGTGGAACGTGTTCGACATGCTGACGGTGATGCGGCAGGCTGGTCTGCTCCCTCCGAAGCAGTGATCGGGCGCGCAATCGTATAGATCACCGAGGGTTCGTGCTCGGGCTCCTGGTGCCGAAGCGTTCATCGACCACTTGCAGATCGCGAGTTAGCAAAACCACTGCGCCGAGGGTTCCACGCCCCCCGCTTCCGGGATAGTCGTAACGCAAATCGCGGAAGCGGACTGCGTAGGCGGCGCGGGTGTTGTCGGCAGGCTCGTCTTGTAGCTGTTCGGTTTCGGTTAGGGGATACTGGGCCCAACTCAGATACACACGCCCGAGGTAGGTTTTCTTGGCAGCTAACGTCACGGGCGTTTCTTCGGGCTTGTAATGAATCTGCATTTGAGATTCGCGATCGACCTCGGGCGCGAGTGAATCTACGTCCATGGTGGCGAAGAAGTTAGGCGTTTCTACTACTCCGTACCAGCGGAACGGATTCGTCATGTAGGGGAACGCGGAAACTCGACTCGCATCGACTCCCTGATAACTGCGCGCCTCCAACGCGGCTACAGCGTGGCGATGTTCGTAATCGCGCAGTCCCCAGCAGGCGAAGACGGCGAGCAGGGCTAAAGTCGCGGCTAGCCTTCCGGATGGCTTGGGGTGCGGGCCTTTGCTGCGGGCGCCGATCTCTTCGTTGATGAGCGAAAACAATCCGGGGAGAATCAGGCCCAGGGTTAGAGCGATCAGGAGGACCGGTTCGACGATAAAGACGATGTCCCAGGAAACCCAGCGTTCGGAGAACGGCCAGAAGGGGCGCACTCCATAGCTGGTGGTGAAGTCGAGGAGAATGTGGCTGAGGCCGGCCAGGCAGGCGTAGGCGAAGAGCAATCCCCAGCGCGGGGGCAGGTTGGGGTTGCGAGTCTTGCGGCCGCGCAAGCGCCAGACGAGATAGATGAATACGACGACGGCGGCGGCAACCAGCGGCACGCCCAGGAAGGAATGAGTGAAGCCGCGGTGATGGTTCAGGCCGAACGCGGAGCCGCCGAATCGGCTGAGGACGTCGACGTCGGGGGCTTCGGCGGCCAGAGTTAACGTAGCGGTGGCGAGCGCCGTTTTGCGATTGAGTCCGGCGCGGCCCATGGCGGCGCCAAATAGGAAATGAGTGACGGGTTCCAAGGGGGTTGAAGAGAGTTTAACTGAAAAAGAGATTGCTGAGGTCAGAGGTTAGATTGTAGAGGTAACATCGGTCCTCGCCTCTGCAATCTTACCTCTAACCTCTGACCTGGTCTGCGAACGTCGAACTCGCGCTGATCACGGACGGGGCCCATTCGGTCATGGGATGCGCTGCGCCGCAATCCAGGCACTTCGTCATTGCAAACTGTGTCGCGCAGTGGGGGCAGACGGCGTGAGTCTGAAAAGTGTCGAAGGGCTGCCCGCACCGGCCGCACTTCCAGAAGTCGCCGATGGGCGGTTTGGTTTTGCACGCCGGACAGGCGAACCCTTCTCGGCGCGGCAACTTTGCGAAACGCAGCAAGGCCCGCGCGTGCTGGAGTCCGCCCCAGCAATTCATCAGCATGAAGACGGCGATGGCGCCGAGCCAAACGTCGCGCGACCAAACCGCAAGGCCGATGAATGCAGCTACGCCGGCGAATCCAAGGACTGTGGCCACCATCAAGCTGCGAGCGCGCCCAAGCACAAACCAAAGCAATGACCGGAGGATCTGGCCGCCATCCAGCGGATAGATCGGCAGAATGTTGAAAACCAGCAATCCGACATCGATATAAAAGACAGCGTGAATCAACGTCCGCAAATCGGGGACGGCCGTGTACCAACCCAACAAAAGGCTCATGCGCCCGACGCCAATAATGATTGGAATCAGGGCGACGTTTACCAATGGCCCGGCGGCGATGCTCCAGAGGGTGGCGCCGGGGCGCTGCGGCGGATCGACGTAGGCAACTCCTCCAAGTGGCCAGAGGACGATCTGGTTTGCCTGTCCACCCACTTGGCGACAGGCCAGCGCGTGGCCGAACTCGTGAAGAGTCACGATTAGAAACAGCGCGAGGTATTCAATGACATTCCAGACGATCGAGGAATAATTTCCTCTGCGAGCATTGATTTCGTAATACGCCAACAAAAACCACGACCAATGCAGGAACACATCGATTCCGGAGAAACCGAAGAGGCGAATCGACCCTTGGCGGGCGGTGGGCATAGGTGAGGCCTATGATACAGGGCCGAATGGGATAAAGCGTGGCGACGCGTGGTTACGCTGGTACTACCAGGGACAGCGCATCGGGAACCATGGTCATGCGGGCGGGCAGGCGGCCCAGGAGTTCGCCGTCGGCTTCGACGTAGACGCGGTCTTCGTTGTGATTGTGATTATGCTCGTCGCCTTTTTCCGGCAAGCGACAGACCACTTCCGAGCAGCTGACGAGATCGATGCCGTCGATATTCCATGGACGGCCGAGCAGCGCTCCGGCTACATACTGCAGATAGGCATTGCGGCTGGCGGTGCGGCACATTACGGCACGCAGATCGCTGCAGTCGAGCGATGCTCCGGGAACCAGTTCGCGCAGGATGTTTCCGAAAAAGCGGATTCTTACCGCCAGAAGTTCGGTCAACAAGGCGCGCTCGCGGTGGCCGTTTCCGTTCGAATATTCAGCCTCGAAGCGGCGCATGTTATACGTTGCCCACAACTGCCAGGCTCTGATGTAGTAGGCCGTCATGCCCCCACGATTCTTGAGTTGCGCGGTCAGTTTGTAGAACAGGTGGGCGTCCACGCCGATTCCAGCGGCGACGGTGAAATAGCGCGCGGAAGATTTGCCGGTAAAATCCTCGTACTCAATTCGGCCGAGCGGGATGCGGCGGACGGTTCCGGTGATAGCCGCCTGAGCCGCGGCGCCGGGGCGGAACGGGATTCGGAGATCGTGGGCGAGAGCATTGGCGGTGCCGAACGGCAAAATGGCAAGAGCGATGGGCGTGCCGGCCAATCCCTGAATGACGTCGTGAATCGTGCCATCGCCTCCGCAGGCAAAGACGGTATCGCTGCCGTCGGCTACGGCACAGCGGGCGTTGTCGGTCGCTTCCTGGCTGGAGCGGCAGACCGTGAGCTCGGTGCGAACTCCGGCCGACTGAATGATGCCAATGGCATGGTTCAGTTCCGCGTCGCGCTTTCGTCCGCGGCGACCGGAGTTGGGATTGAACAGAATGGTGGCTTTGTGCATGCGTTCGGCTAGGTCTGTTATGAGTTTAACGCACGCCCCACTCCCAGATGCCGAACCTGGTCATCCGTGGGATCGCCGTGGCCCCAATCGGCGGGCGCATAGCAGCCTCGCGCGAGGTTAGCAGGCAGTTGCTTCCGCAGCCAAGTCTGCACTATGCTTGCGCGCAAAGTTTGGGGACGTCCCTTTTTCATCACGATTGAAGTCCGTTCGGTTCATTTCAGGAGGAGGCTCGGTATGAAACTGCTGACAACTCGGGTTGTGCTGTGTCTCACGTTGCTCTTAAGTGTCGCGCTTATGTTCAGTGTCACGACTTGTGTCGCTGCACAAAAGCATGCCATGGGGACGATGAAGCCGGTCACTATGATGGCGGGCTTGGGCGACTTGCACCATCCGGTTTCGACCAAGAATGCACGAGCACAGGAGTTTTTTGATCAGGGGATGCGTCTGATTTACGCGTTCAACCATGACGAGGCGGCGCGCTCGTTTCAGAAAGCGGCGGAACTCGATCCGAAGCTGGCGATGGCCTACTGGGGGATTGCCGAGGCGGTGGGGCCGAACTACAACGATCCGGCGAGCGAAGACCGCTTCAAGCAGGCGCACGACGCGATTCAGAAAGCGGTGGAGCTGAGTGCAAACGCCTCTGACGCCGAACACGCTTATATTCTGGCGATGGCGAAGCGATTTCCGGCGGATCCGAAGGCCGATCGGCGGAAGGCGGCGGAAGAATATCGCGACGCGATGCGCGAAGTGGCAAAGAACTATCCCGACGATCTGGACGCGGCGACATTGTTCGCGGAATCGGGGATGGATCTGAACCCGTGGGCTCTGTGGCATCAGGACGGCACGCCGGCGGAGGGCACCAACGAGATTGTCGCAACTTTGGAGTCAGTGATCAGACGCGATCCCGATCACCTGGGCGCGCTGCATTACTACATTCACGCGGTGGAAGCGTCGAATTCTCCTGAGCGCGCTTTGGCTGCGGCAACCCGACTGGCGGCGCTGGCGCCCGCGGCGGGACATATCGTGCATATGCCGGCGCACATTTACATCCGCACGGGAGACTACGCGGCCGCAGTGAAAACTAACGAGCAAGCGGCGGCGGCCGATCGAGCGTACATCCAGAGCAGCGGTGTGCAGGGCATTTATCCGATGATGTATTACAGCCATAATTTGCACTTCATCGCGATGTGCTCGGCCATGACGGGAGACTACACGGAATCGCTCAAGGCGGCGGAGATGCTGGCAACTCATGTGGAGCCGTCCGTTAAGGACATGCCGCCGCTGGAAGGATTCATGACGATTCCCATGGCGGTGAATGTGCGTTTCCACAAGTGGGACGCAATTCTAGCGATGAAGCAGCCCAACGCGGAGATGAAGGCCGCGACTGGTTTCTGGCACTTCGCTCGCGGGATGGCGCTGGCGGGCAAGGGCAGGGTGGGCGAGGCAGAGGCGGAGTACGAGATCGTGGCCGGGGCCGAGAAAGCGACGCCCCCGGATGAAGTCTTCACCATGCCCATCAATAACAAGACGAAAGACATTCTGAAGATTGCGGAGGATGTTCTTGGCGCTCAGATAGCGCTGGCGAAGAAAGATAACCCTGCGGCTGCGACCCTGTTGCGCGACGCCGTTGCCGTGCAGGATGCGCTGAAGTACAACGAGCCTCAGGATTGGTTCTTCCCGGTGCGGGAGTCGCTCGGCGGTGTGCTGCTGAAGAGTGGCGATGTCAAAGGAGCGGAACAGGTATTCCGGGATGACCTGGCGAAGAATCCCCGGAATCCCCGCTCGCTGTTCGGTCTGAATCAGGCGCTGAAAGAGCAGGATCGAACCTCAGATGCATGGTTTGTGGAGCAGGAATTCCGCAAGGCGTGGAAGGGCGGCGCGGGAGGGTTGAAGGTGGACGATCTGGTGTAGTGAAAAAGACTTGTGTGGTGGCGGGACTTTGCCCGCCGGGACGGGGCAGAGCCCCGTCACCACACGAGTATGTTCTGCGGCGGCTCGGTCACAGCACCGGCAATCGCGCGCGTTCGATGGAATAGACGCAGTGTGGAAGGCCGCGCCAGGTCACTTCTTTCCAGAGGGTCATCCCGTTACGCTCCGCAACGCGGCGTGAAGGCAGATTCTCTGGGCGAATCAGGGAAATCAGGCGGTTGGTTTTCAGGTGCGCGAAGGCCCAGTCGCGACAGGCGATGGCTGCTTCGGTCGCGAGACCCTGGTGCCACTGGTCGCGGCGGAGGTGGTATCCGATTTCGTAGAAGCGTTCACCTTCGACCTGCTGCAGGAGGATGCCGCAATCGCCGATCACTTCTTCCGTCTGCTTCAACTTCATGGCCCAAAGGCCGACGCCGTCGTTCTGGTAGCGCTGACGGTTCCGTTCGATCCATTGCTCGACACCGGCGCGATCGTAGGGCGCGGGGTAGTGGCGCATGGTTTCAGGATCGGAGAGGACTTGGGCCACGGCGTCGGCGTCCTGGGGAGTGAGTTCGCGCAGGAGGAGACGCGGGGTTTGGAGGATCATCATCGGTCCATTCCTGGCCGGGGAGGTTGGGACTCGTCTACTCATCATAGAAGCAAGGGCGCTGAGGGTTATTGCTGCAGTGGCGATTCAACATCAACCAGGCAAGGTTCTCCTGTTTCCGATCTGCCGGCCCATTGAGCGTACAAAGCCTCTGCGCAACTCCTCGTCCGAAGATAGTACGCCTTGGGCGTATCGATCAGATTGCATATTTGTGCCCTAAAAACGAATCATTCCGGAATCATTCCGATCGTCCCCAGCCAAGTCTCCACTAACTGAGGCCATCCCGTAATCGGGAACTTCGTGCGCCGCAGCCCAAACGCATGCCCGCCGTGCGCATACAAATGCATCTCCACGGGAACACGGGCGTTTTTCAGCGCAATGTAGTAAACCAGCGAGTGGTTGATGTTGTCCACGGGGTCGTCTTCCGCCTGCAGCAAGAAAGTGGGCGGCGTCTGGCGGGTGACGGGAACATTCGGATTCAACTCAAACTTTTGATCGTCAATCCACAGATGCCCTGGATAAAGAGCCACCGCAAAATCCGGTCGGCAGCTTTCTTTGTCGGCCGCATCGACTGACGTGTACAAGCGCTTCTTAAAGTGCGTGCTGATTGCGGCCACCAGATGCCCGCCCGCCGAAAATCCTAGCACTCCAATCTTATGCGGATCGATGTGCCACTCCGCGGCGTGAAAGCGCACCAGCCCCACCGTCCTCTGCGCATCTTCCAGCGCCATCGGCGATTCCGGATACGCCCCATGGCTCGGAGTCAATCTGGGGGCCGGCACGCGGTACTTCAGCAGCACACACGTGATTCCCTTGGAGGTCAGCCAGTCACAGACCTCCGTGCCTTCAAGATCGATGGCCAGAATTTCATAGCCCCCACCAGGAAACACAACGACCGCAGCGCCCGTATTCTTCCCCGTTGGCGAATAAACGGTCATCGTAGGCCGCGAGACGTCGCTCACGTAAATCCACGGCTTACCAGCGACCAGACTAGTGTCCATCCCCGTTTTCTCCGGCCCTTTGGCAGGCCGCGCATTCGGCACAGTCCCCGGCCATAGCGGCACTTGCGTATGTCCCGGCGATGGCTGCCAGGCGGGAGTCCGCGCGCTCAGGACACTAAACGCAAACACGACACAGAGAACAAAGATCAAGAGCTTCATCACAATCCCCACAGCTTAATATATGCAGTCATCCCAAATGTGGTCCAGCAATCTGCGGAGTTAAACTCGAAACATGCCTGACGTGGGACGGATGCTGGTGATACTTGGCGTGACCCTGGTGGTGATTGGGGGCATTGTCATGCTGCTGGGGCGGACGGGGTTGCCGCTGGGACGGTTGCCGGGGGATATCGTGTATCGGGGCAAGAACAGTACTTTTTATTTTCCGCTGGCGAGTTGCATCCTGATCAGTGTCGTGCTTTCCATCGTTCTCTTCTTAATGGGGCGGTTGAAGCGGTAATCGCCTGCCGGCGAAAAGCGCTGCCGAACTTCGCTCGCCTGGACGGACGAGGGCGTCCGTCCCTACGTATGTCTCTTGTAAACTGAAACTTCATGGAGACGCCAGACCAACTCGGGTTCCAGTTTCGGGCTCCGGAGCGGCATGTCTGGACGGTGCGGGCTTTGGTCTCGGCGGTGCGGGCGCTGGTGGAACGGCAGTATTCGGATTGCTGGGTGGAGGGGGAAATCTCCAATCTTCGCGTTCCCGATTCCGGCCATTTGTATTTCACTTTGAAGGAAGAGAGCGCGCAGATTCGGGTGGTGATGTTCCGGTCGTCAGCTAAGTTGCTGCGATTTCGTCCGGAGAACGGATTGCAAGTCACGGTGCGCGGACGCATCACCGTGTATGAAGATCGCGGGGAGTTGCAGATCTCCGCTGAATTCATGGAGCCTAAGGGCGCTGGCGCTTTGCAGTTGGCGTTCGAACAATTGAAGGCTCGATTGCAAGCAGAGGGTTTGTTTGAGGCTTCGCGAAAGAAGCCGATCCCGCCTTTGCCGCAGCGCATTGGCATCATCACTTCGCCCCAGGGGGCGGCGCTGCGGGACGTTCTGAACATTCTGGCGCGGCGGCATCGTTCGGCGAATGTATTGATCTATCCGGCGCAGGTGCAGGGAGACTCGGCGCCGGGCGAGGTGATGGCCGGACTTCGACACTTTCATCAGAGCTTACGACACAGGAACGCGGTCGAAGTCATCATCATTGCGCGCGGCGGAGGGTCGGCCGAAGACCTGGCTGCGTTTAATCATGAGGGGCTGGCGCGGGCGGTTGCAGAATCTAAGATTCCGGTGATTTCCGCGATTGGGCACGAGACGGATTTTACGATCATTGATTTTGTCGCCGATCTGCGCGCGCCTACGCCTTCGGCGGCGGCGGAACTGGTGATACGGTCGCGACAGGAGATCGAAGCGCAGGCGGAGGACTTGTATCGGCGACTGGAACGCGCGGTGCGATACCGGCTGCTGATGGCGCGTCAGGAACTGACGGAACGGGTGCAAGACGGGGCGTTTGCGCGCGTGATGGACGGCATCCACCGGCGACAGCAGAAACTGGATGAGCAGGGCTTTCGGCTGGAAAAGGCGGAACGGCAGCTGCTGGAGCGCTGTCATCGGCGCTCGGAGAGCGCGGCTGCGGCGATTCGGCACTATGACGCGCGACGGCGTCTGGCTGCGATCCGGCAGAGTTTGGAGGCGCAAGTTGCAAGCCTCGCTGCCGCCACGCGCCGGCGGTTGCTGGAGAGCCGCGGGGCGCTGGATCGGCGGACGGCAAGCCTGGAGGCGCTTTCGCCGGTGGCGATTCTGAATCGCGGATACGCGCTGGTGTTCGATGCCAAAGGTCAATTGGTGAAGGATGCGGCGCAACTCGCGGTTGGAGATGAAGTGTCGGCGCGCCTGGCTCGGGGGCGGCTTCGCGCCCGCGTGACTGCTGCCGAGAGCGGCGAAACGGAAACCGGCGGGGCTGGATTAGAATGAAGGCCAATTCAACTTTCGACGTGAGGGCAGAGTGACAGCGGCGCTGGTTTGGCCACACATCCCGGTCGTCCCGGTCATCGATATTTTGCTGGTCGCGTTCCTGATCTACCAGTTTCTGGCGCTGGTGCGGGGGACGCGGGCGGCGCCGATGCTGGTCGGGGTGGCGACGCTTGCGCTGGCCTTTTATTTTGCCCGGCTGGGAGAGTTGCGGACGCTGAACTGGCTGCTCAGCACGTTGCTGCCTTATGTAGTGTTCGCACTGATCGTGGTTTTTCAGTCGGAGATACGGCACGCATTGGCCAATCTCGGGAGCCGGGTTTCGCTGATGCGGTCTTCGAGTTCGGTGGCCGACGTTTATGACGACGTTGTTCTTGCGGCCAATCTTTTTTCTCAGAATCAGACGGGCGCGCTGATTGTGATCGAGCGCGAGATCGGGCTGCGCACCTACATCGAAAGCGGCGTATCGCTGGATGCCAGGCTGTCCTACGACCTGCTGGCGACGATATTTCGTCCGAGCGCGCCCTTGCATGATGGCGCCGTGATTGTGCAGCGGGACCGCATCGCGGCGGCCGCTTGTTTCTTACCGCTGTCGATGAACCCGGTGCTTTCGATCCAACTGGGGACGCGGCACCGCGCGGGAATTGGGATCACGGAAGAAACCGATGCGGTCGCGGTCATCGTTTCCGAAGAGACGGGGACGATCAGCATCGCGGTGGCGGGAAGCATTGAGCGCGAGCTGACGGTGGATCGTCTGCGCGAGCGGTTGAGTGTTCTGCTGCGCCGCTATGCGCCCGCGCCGGTGCTGCCGAGTCCGGTGGAGGAAAGCTTTATTGAAGAGGAGCCTCCCAGCTCGAATCTCCCCAGCAGGCAGGATGCCGGTGTGCGCCCCGGAAGGGAGGATTGACGATGCCGGGTGCTGTGCAGCGGACGTTGTTTCGCAATTTCGGGTTCAAGCTGGTTTCCCTGCTGCTCGCCATCGGCTTGTGGATGGTGGTGGCGCGCGATCCTATCGCCGAAGTCGAAATCAAGGTTCCGATTGAGTTTCATAATCTTCCCGATAATCTGGAGGTCGATTCCGCCAGCTTCACCGAAGCGCAGATCCGGGTACGGGGACCGGAGCGCGTGATTCACCGGCTGCAGACTGCGGACGTGCGCGCGACGATCGATTTGGCCAGCGTGCACCCGGGGGAACGGACTTTCGATTTGACTGGGCGGCAAGTTCACGTGCCGCAGGATCTGGAAGTGGTGCAGATCATACCCGGCCAGTTTCACCTCTCCTTCGATAATCGCGAGACGCGCACGGTTGAGATTCGGCCGCGAGTGACCGGAACTTTTGCGAGCGGCATGCGCGTGGCGCAGGTGATCGCCGATCCACCGACGATCATGATTACCGGACCGCAACGCCGCGTCGACGCGGTGGAGGCCGCCGTCACGGATCCGGTGGATGTCAGCGGAGCTCTGACGCGAGCTTCCTTCGTGACGCAGGCCTATGTTCCCGATCCTCTGATCCAAGTTGTGCACCCCACCCCGATTCGCGTGACGGTTATTATGGAGCGCTCGGGAGACGAGACAAAATAAGACGGTCGATGTTGGTTGGCGAATCTTAGCCGGACGACGAACCGCGAACGACCAACGACGGAAGACTAGCGACTGCTTCATGACGCAAACCAGACAACTCTTCGGTACCGATGGGATCCGTGGCGTGGCGGGGGAGTTTCCGCTGACGCGCGACAGTGTTTATTGGATTGGGCGAGCGCTGGGGCACGACTTGGTGCGTGTGAATGCCAGGGCGCGGGTGGTGATTGGACAGGATACGCGCGTTTCCAGCCGGTGGATTGCGGATCGGCTTCTGCAAGCGCTGGCGTCGGTGGGAGTGGAAACTCGCAGCGCCGGCGTGATCACCACGCCGGGTATCGCATTCCTGACGCGCTCGCAGGGGTTCGATGCCGGTATTGTGATTTCGGCTTCGCACAATCCGTGGACCGATAATGGGATCAAAGTTTTTTCTCGAGACGGCTACAAGCTGCCGGACGCGCGCGAGCTGGCAATTGAAAAAGAAATTTTCGCGCTGCTGGATTCGGATGCGGCTCCCGCGCCGGATTCCACTCCAGAAGTTTCGAGCGTGCCCGGCGAGGAGGACCTGCGCCAGGCCTATGTTCGCTGGCTGACGGGTAGTGTCTCCACCGATTTGAGCCGATTTCGGGTGGCGGTCGATTGCGCGAATGGCGCGGCGACTGCGGAAGCTCCGGAGTTATTCCGCGCGCTCAAGATCGGCACGACCTTTCTGCACTGTGCGCCGGATGGACGGAACATCAACGAGAATTGCGGCGCACTGCATGCGGAAACGGTGGCGCGCTTTGTCTCCGAGAGCCTGGCCGCCGACAACGTTGCCGCCGAAGACTTTGTCGGCGAAAATCAGGGACGTTTCGATGCGGGCGTTACTTTTGACGGCGACGCAGATCGCGTGCTTTTTTGCGATGCCAATGGGCGAGTGGTGAACGGAGATGCGGTTCTGCTGCTGGCGGCGCGTGAAATGCAAGCGCGCGGGGCGCTCGCCAATGCCACCGTGGTGGCGACAACGATGTCGAATATGGGATTGGAGTTGGCGCTCAAGCGATCGGGCATTCAGATGCTGCGCGCCAATGTCGGCGATAAGTATGTGCTCGAGGAAATGCAGCGCGTGGGCGCCACGCTGGGAGGCGAACAGTCCGGCCACATACTGTTTCGCGACGGGGAGGCGACGACGGGCGACGGACTGCTCACCGCGCTCCGGGTGCTGGAGGTCATGGCCCGGACGGGCAAGCCGCTGGCGGATCTGGTGAGCGACCTGAAAGTGTTTCCGCAGACGATCCGGAATGTCCGGGTCCGGCAAAAGACTCCCTTCGCGCAGATTCCGGCGGCGCACGCGGCGATTGCAGCGGCGGAGCGGGAACTCGATGGCAATGGCCGGCTGGTTGTGCGTTACTCCGGCACCGAAGCGCTGGCGCGGGTGATGATTGAGGCGGAGTCGAAAGAGCAGATGGATCGGCTTGCGGAAACGATCGTCGCGGCGATTCGGTCGGAGTTGGGCGCGTAGGTCTGTGTGGCTACGGGGATTCACTACGAAACAAGTTGCAGCCAATGTTGATTATCTTCGGCGGGCTCCCGGGCACTGGGAAGTCGATGATCGCCTCGGAGTTGGCTCGTCAACTCGGCGCGGTGTATCTGCGCATTGACTCGATCGAGCAAGCGATCCGGGATTCGGGAGCGGTTAGCCGGTCTCTCAATGACGCGGGGTATCGTGTCGGTTATGCGGTCGCCGAGGATAATCTCGGTTTCGGTCGAACCGTGATTGCGGACTCAGTCAATCCACTTCAGATCACCCGCGATGCTTGGATTGGCGTCGCGGACCGTGCGCAGGTAAGGGCGGTTGAAGTCGAAGTAGTGTGTTCCGATCCTGAACAGCATAAACGGCGAGTGGAAACACGAGCCTCCGACGTCGAAGGGCTGAGACTGCCAACTTGGCAGGAAGTGGTTTCACGGGAATACGAGCCTTGGGATCGCCCGCACATCGTAATCGACACCGCCAGCCAAAGCGTGGCGGAAAATGTAAAGAGAATACGAGAAATGCTGACGGGGCAATAACTTAATCCACTGGTTGCGATCCATTAATAGGTTAATGAGTTGCTCCCGCTTGGACGGGGCAAAGCCCCGTCTCCACACACGCCCAACCCTTTTTACAACTTTAGTGATTTCTTCCGGAAGTACGTCCTTTTGTACGGGCTGGTTATCTTGTGTGCCGCCGCGAGTAAGTCGAGAATGAGAATCGATTCAGAGTTAGGTGACTTAGAAGAAGCTCATGAGAATTCTTATTGTGGAAGACGATACGGCGCTTTCCAGCTTTATACGGAAGGGGCTGGAAGCAGAACACCATGCGGTGGATGTGGCCAGCGAGGGAAACCAGGGCCGCGCGATGGCGATGGAGTTTGACTACGATCTGGTGGTGCTCGACCTGAACTTGCCCGGGATTGACGGGTTGTCAGTTCTAAAGAGTTTGCGGCAGCGCAAGGCAAACTTGCCGGTGATGATTCTGACCGCGCGCAGCCGGGTCGAAGACCGGGTGCAGTGCCTGGATTCGGGCGCGGACGACTACCTGGTAAAGCCATTTTCCTATCTCGAACTCTCGGCGCGGGCACGGGCGTTATTGCGGCGCAGCCACCTGCCATCGGAATCGGTTCTCACCGTCCGCGATCTCTGTTTGGACCGCGTGGAACGCAAAGTGGAGCGCGCCGGGCGTCCCATTGAATTGACGACCAAGGAATTTGCGCTGCTGGAATACCTGATGCGCAATGCCGGACGCCGGCTGACGCGGGCGATGATCATAGAACACGTCTGGAACCTGACCTTCGATTCCACGACCAACGTGGTGGATGTTTATATCAACTACCTGCGGCGCAAGGTGGACGATGGCTTCACGCCATGTTTAATCCACACGGTTCGCGGGGTGGGATATCAGATGTGTCCCGACGGGGCATCTGCATGAGCACGAGTCCGCATTCATTTCCGAAGTTGCCGCGAGGTCCGGATGTGCTCGGCGAACTGCTGCACTCGTTAAGCCAGCCGCTCACCAGCTTGCGGTGTTCGCTCGAACTCTCGCTCGAACTCTCGATCGAGGAAGTTGCGGAGCAGCAGCAAGAGAGCGTCGCGATCGCGCTGCAGCAGACAGAAAAAGTTATTGGCATGATCCAGTTGATGCGGGAGTATCTGGACGCCGAGCAGCCCGAGCCTGAAGCTTGCCCGTCCGCGCTAGCGCCGGCCATGCGGAGCGTGACCGAATGTCTGTCCTCGATTGCGGCGGTGCGCGGCGTCGGATTGCGCCTGGTGGGTACATGCGCTGCCACTGTGCCGGTGCCCGAGCCGCGGCTGCGGCTGGCTTTGCAGTATTTGATTGCGTCGATGGTCGAGGCGCAACCGGTGGGCGGCAGAGTGACGCTTCTGCTGGGCGAGAGTCCGGCGGGAGCGGTGCTGCGGGTGGAAGGCGAACGTGGTTTTCGGGGGCGGGGTTCTTGTGAGCCGAATTCTTGCGACATGGAGCAGAGTGCAACGAACCCGCAGACCCGGCACGATCCGGTGGGGGCAACGTCGGCATCCGCGTCAACGCTGCGCAGGGTGAGGCTGGCGATCGCCAGCCGTGTGCTCGAAAGCGCCGGAGCGACGCTAGTGTTCGGTAAGGGCGATCATTCCGCAATCCAGCCCACTGGATTCGTTCTGCGCATTCCGCGCCGGGCGGGCGTTCCTGCGCGGTGATTGCAGACGGTGCCTGGCCCCTAAAGGGCAGCCATTTTTAAAGTTCTCGCGGCATCGCTAAAGCGATTCCGCGATACGAAGCTCTTGCCGCCCTTGCCGAAGCGGTGAGCTGCGTTACTGGTGCGCGTGTGGACTTTGGGCGGGATTCTTGCGGGGCGCTGCCGGAGCCTTGGCGATCTTCACATCAAAGCTGACCGGCAGTTGTTTTGGCGGATAGCAGGCCGAGTTATCGCAGGCCTGGTATTTCAAAGTCCCGCGCACGACATACTTGCCGGTTGTCACGGAGTGCAGCGGACGCACCAGCACGTCCACTTCGAAGTCTCCGGTGTAGACATTCAGCTTTTCGTCGGGAGCGAAGGCAAAACTCATATCCTGGCCATCGGGGTAGGTGGTTTTGCCTATGACGATGTCGGTGGTGGCTTCCACCTTGAGCACGGTCGGGATCAGGAACTCCGATTTCGGCTGGTTGGAATTGATGTGGTATCCGCTGGCTACGCGGAACGAGAGTGGGACGGTCGCCGGCTTGCCCTGCACGGCAGTCACGAGCGGCGCGGGCGCCATTTTCACGACGGGACCTTTCGGGCCGAGGTCGTCTTGCGCCCAGGTCCACGCGGAGAACAGGAGAAGCGCGCTCGCGAGAAGGGTTTTCATTGGCTCCCGATTACTCCGGCTCTAGAGTACTCCAGGTGTAGGTGCCGTTCGTAGTTACTTCTGAGCCTGCACTGCCTGGCCCTGGCTCAGGGCTTTTTTGATGTGGTCCACGAAAACGCTGCGGCTTTGCAGTCCGAATTCGCGTGCTATGAGTCTACCGTCGCGGTCCAGGAAAAAAGTCGTGGGCAGCACACCGACGCCGCCGTAGCTCTCTCCGACGGAATCTTTGCCGATCAGGATGGGGTAGTTGACGCCCATTTCCTTGGCGAATTTGGCAATTTCTTCGGTGCTGGCGTCGTCCATGGCTACGCCGACGATCTGGAAGCCTTGGGGACCGTATTCTTTTTGCAGTTCGACAAACCAGGGCATCTCGACCTTGCAGGGGCCGCAATACGTTGCCCAGAAATTCAGCAGAACGGCTTTGCCGCGCAGGTCAGAGAGCTTGAGGTTCTTACCGTCGAGCGCCGGGAGTTCGAAGTCGGGCGCCAGATTGCCGATCAGTTGCCCGTTGGCGGGGCCGTTGGCGCGGTTCTTGCGGGCCATGTGAATGCCGGCGAACAACATGGTCGCGACGATGGCGGCGATGAAAAACAGAATCAGAGGATTTCTTTTCACTGGCGACCTCGGCGGCTAACCGCGCAAATCTTCCAAACTTTCTCATCCCGAGCGCGGCAAGGGATCTGCATTTTGCCGGCGAACTGCAGATCCCTCCTGCGCTCGGGATGACAATTCATTGAGAATGGCATCACCGTTCGTCTACAGCGCAAACTTGTTCAAGAACGAAAAATAGCCGGAGATGAGGGTGAAGCGGCCCATCACCAGAAGGATGCCCAATGCGATCAGTAAGACTCCGCTGGCTACTTCCACGGCGTGCATGTGGAATTTGAAACGGTTGTAGAACTTTAGAAAGCGCTCGATACCAAGCGAAGTCAGCAGGAATGGCACAGCCAGTCCGGCCGAGTAGATAGCCAGAAGAAATATTCCCTTCCAAACCTTGTCTTGATCGGCGGCGAATCCGAGCACGACCGCGAGGATCGGGCCGACGCAGGGCGTCCATCCAAAGGCGAAGGCGAATCCGATTACAAACGCGCCCCAAGCGGAAGAACTGCCTTTGAGGCTGTGAAGCCGCGTGTCGGCGAGCAGTGCCTTGATCTGAAAAATGCCGGTCAGGTGAAGGCCGAAGAGAATGATGACGACTCCGGCGATTCGCGCCAGCAGCGATTTGTATTGTGCAAGGACTTGGCCGACTTCGGTAGAGATCGCGCCCAATGTGATGAAGACGATGCTGAAGCCGACGATGAACGCGGCGGAATTGAGCATTACCTTGCGGAAAAGCTCGCCTTCTTTCAGTTTCAGTTGCTCGACGCCTACGCCGGAGATCAGGGAGACGTAGCCGGGCACAAGCGGAAGCACGCAGGGCGACAGGAACGAGATCAGTCCTGCGATGAAGACGGCGAGCGGCAATGGCAAACTCGTCATATTGTTCTATTGTAGCGAGCCCGGGGAGAAGTCGACACCATTTCAGCCCCTGAAGTGGCATCTGATCTCGATGAACCGCGGCATCGCTCAAGCTATGCCCTGATGCGAACCAGAGCTTCACCGACTGTCCACGAGATGAAGATGCGGCGGAAGGGGGAATCGTTACAGGATTTCCGCGGGCCGGGCGGGGACGCCCGGCGCTCCATCGGTGTCTGCGGTTATTGTGGTGCGGGCTTGCTCGGCGGCCTCGTGGCGGGAGCAGCCTCGGGCGGCTTAGCGGGGGCTGGCGTCGCGGTATCGAGCGGAGCTTCGGCCAAGACTTTGCGGATGAATCCTGGTGGCACGGTGGCGGTGAGAATGGCGCGATCTCCGGACTGTTCGACTTTGAGGCTATCGAAGAACGTCTTTACATCGGGATCGGTGCCCTGTGCGCCGACGCTGCCTTCGGCGGCGTGAAAGAGGCTGAGGAATGCTGCGGTCTTTTCGGTGATGGCTTGCGCGTCGGCATCGGCGTCGGTGAACGCTTCCGCTCGCAGGTGGAGCGCGCGCAGATAGCGTCCGGAAACGACGACTACCGCGGGCTTTGGAAACAGGAGGCTCCAACTGCCGAGTCCGCCCAGAGAATTCATTTCGGGTTGCACGCGCAGAATCGCAAACGACAGACTTGCCAGAGGGACCTTTTTGTAGAACTTGCGGAGCAGCCACGGGCCTCCAAAGGGCGAGGCCAGTTTGCGGGAGCGGTCGATCACGCCGCGGATCACGTCGGGATTGGGATGGTTCGAAACCGCGACGCTGTCGTACGAGAGAATGACGACGCGAACCGTACGCCCTTCGAGCGGGATGTTGTAGATGTCGAAACCGCGGTAGTCGTCAATTGAAGAAGACAGCTTCTTAAGGTACGCAGTCAGCCGGACGGAGTCGATCTTGCCAACGAAGACTTCTGAGAAGCGCGCCTCTGAAGCCGGTCCGGCGGTTCCGTTTCCCCAACTCTGCGGATAGTGTATGGCGAAGGCGGCTTGGTCCAGATCACGCTCGAACTGAAATCCTGTTTCCTCGACGAACTTCTGGTATTCCGAATCGCGGGAAACCGGGGGCAGTTGGCCGGTGGCGTTGAAAGCGCGAATCCAATTCAGATTGATGTAGAAGAAACCGTCCGCGCCCGGGAGCAGGCGGGCCGGTTCGGGCGCAGCGTGCTTGCGCAGGGTCACGATCAACGCGATGGCCGCCACAATCAGCAACACGGCCAGGGGGATGGGGAGGCGGCGTCGAATGCGCATTGATTTCGGCGGGTACTCGGCTCATCCGCTGTGAACAGTGGATGAGCCTGCTAATGATAGCACCCCGATCTGGTGGTGGGCGGATTGGGGCGCCCTGCCGGAGGTGTTTAGCGGAGCTTTGCAGGGATTGATGCGCGGCTTGCGGTTGCACGTGAAATGCCCTTGTGATAACTTAAATAATTGTCCCGGACTTCAGGAAGGGATCAGGGAAGTATTGTGCTTGGTTGGACTTGCTTCCACCTGCTGGCGTAGCTCAGTCGGTAGAGCATCTGATTTGTAATCAGAGGGTCGGGGGTTCGATTCCCTTCGCCAGCTCCAGAAAAACAAGATTCCGGAAACAGAAGAGGTTTGCGCGGCGAAGCGCACTGGCGGTACGGCTCTAAAGCACTCCTTCAGGTTATTTTCCGGTGAGTGTAGTTGTCAGGCGGGAGTTCTCGCATTTCGTTTCCCGAGCTGAGAAATGATGAGCGGTGCCGATGTGGTTGTTTGCGCGGCGGAAAGTTTTCGGATTTGCACAGGTGGGTGAGTGGTTAAAGCCAACAGACTGTAAATCTGTCCCTCTCAGGAGGTACGGAGGTTCGAATCCTCCCCTGTGCACCAGAGATGAAGCAAGGTTTCAAGGTTTCAGAGTTTCAAGGTTGCAAAGAACCCAAAGGCCCGCGAGATCTAGCTTTGAAACCCTGAAACTTTGAAACCTTGAAACTTGGCTTTGTGTGACGATCAAAAAGAAGTTTGTGCTGGCTCTTATCGGGTACGCCGTGTTTGGCGTTTTAGCCTGGACCACGCTGTCGGACGAACCGGTTCGCATCTTCAATGGCAGCGTTAGACTGCGCAGCGCAACGCTGGTGATCCTGGGACTGCTGGCTTTAAGAACGGCGCTGCATTATTGGCGGACGCGGATCGAGGAAGAGCGGGAGAACGCGAAGCCGGTGGATTAAAGGTTGAAGATTGTCGGCGGATTTGATTTTGGTATTGAGCGGTATCGTGAGCCGATGTAGCTCAGTTGGTAGAGCACT
>Ga0182030_10007632_pt1 | contig 22535 bp, 26 predicted proteins | sample 812S3MmetaG_FD_121299 | JGI IMG/M metagenome (GOLD analysis project Ga0182030, IMG submission 121299) | Permafrost microbial communities from Stordalen Mire, Sweden - 812S3M metaG (Illumina Assembly) | ecosystem: Environmental > Terrestrial > Soil > Wetlands > Permafrost | place: Sweden... | reverse complement strand
CGCCGGTCATCCGACCGTCGGCACGGCGTTCGTCCTGCGCGGCGATTCACAGCAGACCGAACTCGTGCTGGAAGAAGGCGTCGGCCCCGTTCCGGTACGCATCGCGACCGGCACCGACGGCGCCGTGCAATTCTGCCTCACGACGCCGCCGATCACGTTCGGCGAGCGCGTCGATCCCAAGCCCGTCGCGGCGGCGCTGGCTTGCAGCTCAACGATTTGCTCGTCGACCTGCAACCCGAAATCGCCGGCTCCGGACCGACCTTTCTTTTCGTCCCGCTGAAGAACCCCGGCGTCGTCGACCGCATCGAGATGCTGGACTTTCGCGCGCTGCGCGCCGCCGTCCCGAATGCCCCGACCGAAGTGTTCGCCTTCGCGCGGCTCGAGGAAAGCGACGCACAAGACGGCGACACGTATGCGGTCTACTCGCGCATGTTCGCGCCGGCGATCGGCATCGCCGAAGACCCGGCCACCGGCAGCGCGACCGGTCCGCTCGCCGCGTTCATGATGCGCCGCGGCCTGCTGCCGATCGAAAACGGCCTGCACATGGTCAGCGAGCAGGGAACGAAGATGGGTCGTCGCAGCCTCTTGCACGTTCTCATCCACGTCGGCAGTAACACCCCGAACGCCGTCCCCGTCATCGAAGTCGGCGGCTCCGTCGTCCCGATCGCTACCGGAGAAATGACGATCCCGGAGTAACGGCGCGGCTCAGGATTCGAGCCGGCGCACGGCGATCGCACGCACGATGCGGAACGCCAAGTAGCTCAGCGCGGCCGCGATCGCGAGCAGGCCGGCGAACTCGCCGAGCGCGCGGGCGATCGGGTTCGGCTGCCAACCATTACCGTTGTCGATGTCGGCAAGGATCGTCGCGGGTTGCCACGCGGCATCCGGGATCATCTTGCGGATGACTCCGTCCGGACCGATCTCGATGGTGTTCTCGGTATGGATGATGACGGCATTCGGATCCGGGAAGGCGGCGATGCCGAACTGCGCGGCAAAATCGAGCGTCGCTTGCGCATCGCCGACCGCCAGCGTCCACCGGCGCGGGTCGGCCCCGAACGTGCGCGCGTACCGCGCCAGGACGGGCGGACGGTCGTACGTCGGATCGAGCGTCACCTCGACCAAATGCAGGTTCGCGCGCGCGTGCTGCAGCTGGTTGAAGTGTGCCGAGATCAGCGGACACATGCGCGGATCCCGGCAACGGGTGAAGATGAACGCCAACAACACGTTCTGTCCGCGCAACATCGAGAACCGGAACGGGTGACCGGATTGATCGAAGAACTCTGTGTCGGGCACGGTGTCCCCGACCTGCAGTGCGACGACGCGGCGCGGTGCCGGCGCCGTCAGCGCGTCCGTCATCCGGGTCACGACATTGCGCAGCGTCCACGGATCGGTCGACGTATCGACGTTTGCGTCGATCTCGCTGCCCGGTAGGAGCTCCGCGGCGCGTTCGCGCGGCAGCACGCGAAACGGCATCGCCATCGACGGCATTCCGCCGAATGCGTCGTGACGCACGACGGCCTCCCCCCTCTTCGGCGTAACGGAAAGGACCAAACCGTGAATGCGTTCGCCGTTCGCCGCTGCGAGCCGGGGCGCGCACATGGCCGCGAGCAACACCAGCACGAAACAGGTCAGGCGTAGCCGTTGCGGCAGCGCTCGGCCCTCAGGCTTCTTCGACGAAGATCTTCCGTGCGCAAAAGTAGAGGATCGAGCACGCCCCTGCGAAGATCGCCGCTACGATTGCGAGGTCGAGCAGTCCGGAATACCCCGACAAACTGTTGCCGCACAGCGCCGCGCTCGCTTTGGACAGCTCGTAATCGATGCGCGCGAAGAGGTTCGACGGCACTTCGCTCACCGAGCGCACCTCGGCCGCCACGTCGTCGGGATTCCACGCTGCCGCGTCGAGCAGATCGACGATTTGGCCGTTGCGATCGATGATCGCCGTGCGTTCGGCATGGATCAGGCCGGCTTGCGGGTCGGCGAACACCGCGATACCGAAGCGCGCCGCGAAATCGTTGACGACGTTCTCCGGGCCGGTCGCGAGCGTCCAGCGCGCCGGATCGGCATCGAAACGCCGGCCGTAGTCGGCCAAGACCTGCGGCGTGTCGTACGCCGGATCGAGCGTGATTTCGACCAGATGCGCCGGCACGCCGGCGAGCTTACGCTGCAGCATGTGAAAGTTCGCGGAAACCAGCGGACACATGCGCGGATCTTTGCAGCGCGTGTAGATGAACGCGAGCACCACCGTCTCGCCGCGGAAATCCGTAAAGCTGAAACCGCGTGAGAGCTGATCGAAGAACTGCGTCTGCGGCATCACGTCGCCGACCTTGAGCGGCTGGACGTCGTGCACGACTCGCGCGACGCCGCCGGCGACGCCGCCGGTAACGCGGATATCGTCCAGACGCGGCTCGTCGGCCGAAAAATCGGTGCCGGCATCGATGCGGTCGCCGGGATGCAAACGCGCGAGCACGCCGGCGGGCACCTGGAATACCATCGTCATCGCGGGCATGCCGGCCACGGCATCATGCCGTACGACGGCTTCACCCTCCGCGGTCAGCACGCTGACGACGAGGCCGTGAACGTGCTCTGCGGCAACCGCCGGCTGCGTCGCGAAAGCGAGGATCGCGGCTGCGAGCGCGGAGACGGCGGCGAGAAGTCTCTTCATGTACGGTAATCTGCGGGTTCGTGCCGGCGGCGAGCAACTCTTTGCAACAGGACCGTCCGGGTGCCTCCCCGAACGGGCGGCACCCATGCGACGGCGCGACAGGTGGTGGCATCCCTCGATCGCTCGTCGACCTTGGAGCGCTGAGGAACGCCGCGTCGTGATGCGCGGTTTTTGGGGCAGATTCTTCATCGCGGTCGAACCGCTGACGATCGGGCTCGTCTTTAGCGTGCTGGCGACCGGCTTATTGCTGCGTCATCAGCAAGGTGCGATCTTCGTCGCGCCGATCTTCGGCGGTGCGGCGCTACTCTTCTTCGCCTACGCGGCAGTGCTGATGAGTTCGGTGACCCGGGCCGTGTTCGAGTCGCACGGTTCGATCTGGACGGTCGACGGATACGTCGACTATCGCGCTCACCAGGCGCCCGACCGGGATGTCAGCTACTTCGTTTCCGTGCTCGACGAAAACAAGCAGATACTCGGCGAGTGGCCGCTCGATCGGCGGCCCAGAGCGCTCGATCGCAACGAACCGTGGCCCGCAATGGTGGAGTTCTGCCGTTACGGCGGCATACTACGCATTGACGGGCGCTCGACCGGCGTGCTGCCCGACGATATTCCCGCACTCGGCATCGGCGCGCCGGCCGCGTTCGCCCGCAGCGGCGAGGAGCTTCCGGACTAAGGAACCGCCTGCGCGGGAGGCAGCTGTACCTTCACGGCGTCCGACGCCGGCCAGACGTGCTGCTCGTTGGACGATGAGAAGACGTTATAGCCCTGCCACAGCACGAGTATGAGCGAACCCGCCAGGAACAGGTACATCCACTTCGAGATGCCCAGACTGACCGGAACGTCGTCCGATGGAGTGCCATGGCCGTGCGAAACGCTCACGCGAATGCTCCCAAAACGTTGAGTGATGCGAGGAGTGCCAGCACGCAGCCGACGATCATCAGGCCCAGCAGCAGCTTCGTCACCTGGGCGTCGAGCCCGTGCAGAGGCAATTCGTTGCGCAATTGCCACGACGCGGTCCCGCCCACGAGGAGCGAGCCGATGCAGGCGATCAGGCGTTCGAGTAGTTCGGCAGTCATGATTTACCAGAGGTAGAACAGGAAGAAGAGTAAGACCCAAATCACGTCGACGAAATGCCAGTACAGCGTTCCGGCCACGAGCCCGAAGTACTTGGAGCCCGTGTAGACGCCGCGGTTGGCTTGAATTCCGAGCACCGTCAGGAAACAGACGCCGGCAAAGACGTGGAAACCGTGCAGGCCCGTGAGGGTGAAGAACGATGCCCCAAACGTGCTGCCCTGCCAGGTCATTTGCGCGGACATGTATTCGTGTGCCTGACCCGCCAGGAATCCGATGCCGAGCAGGATCGTCGCGACGAGCCAGAAGTTGAAGGCGAGCTTCTTGAGGTGCTTCCAGCTCTCGAGCGCAAAATGCATCGTGACGCCGGATCCGAAGAGCACGATCGAGTTCATCGCGCCGAACGCGACATCAAGCCGCGGGAGCTGCTTTCCATCGACGACCGGCGGCCAGGTCGGCGCCGCGGTGCGCAGGTAGAGATACGCAAACACGAACGCGCCGAACAGCACGCAGTCTGCGAGCAGGAAGAGCACGAAGCCGAACAGCCGGATGTCCCGCGTCTCGGCGTACACCGGATCGACGTCGTTGTAGCGCGCCTCGACCGCGACCTTCTCCAGATACGGCGTGGTGCGGGCGACTGAACGAACTGCCATCAGACCCCCATGCCGGCGGCGTTACGCGGCAACACCGCTTCCGACGGCACCGGGTACGGATCGGTGACCTCGTCGAGATTGCGATACGGCAGCGGCTGCGTGAAATCGTAGGGCCGGTCGAGCACGATCGGGATCTTCTTGAAGTTGTAGTACGGCGCGGGGGAACTGATCATCCACTCGAGCGTGCGCGCGCCCCAGGGATTGTTGCCGGCGCGCCGTCCGCTGCGGATGCTGTAGATGATGTTGACCGCGACGAGCGCGATCGCGGCTACCATCAAGAACGAGCTGACCGACTCGAAGCGGTTCCAGAACACCGCGTCCGGGAACGCCTTGGCGAACGTTTCGTACGAAGCGTAGCGCCGCGGCATGCCTTCGAGGCCGAGCCAGTGCATCGGGAGGAACGTGCCGGTCAAGCCGGCCATGAACAGCCAGAATCCGACCTTGCCCATCTTTTCGCTGAGCAGGCGTCCGGTGGCTTTCGGGAACCAGTAGTAGAAACCGGCGAAGAACGCGGTGACCGCGCCGCCCGCAACCACGTAGTGGAAATGCGCGACGACGAAGTAGCTGCCGTGTTCGTGCAGATCGACCGGGACGCAGGCCAGATAGACGCCGGTAATGCCGCCGAACGAGAACGTTCCGATGAATGCCATCGCGTAGAGCATCGGCGTGGTAAATTGAATGCGGCCGCCCCAGATGGTCGCCATCCACGAGAAGATCTTGATCCCGGTCGGAATGCCGATCAAGTAGGTGATGATCATGAACGGGATCTGCAGCCACGGCGCGATGCCGCCGGGGAACATGTGGTGCGCCCATACGGCGAAACCGAGGATCGCGATCGCCAGCGACGAGAACGCGATCATTTTGTAGCCGAAGATCGTCTTGCGCGCGAACGTCGGGAGAACTTCGGAGATCACCCCGAAGGCCGGCAGGATGAAGATGTAGACCGCGGGATGCGAGTAGAACCAGAACATGTGCTGGTAGAGGATCACGCTGCCGCCGCGCGCCGGGTCGAAGAACGGCACGTTGTAGACCTGCGCAAAGAAGAGCGCCAACAGCGCCGCCGAGAGCGCGACCGTGGCGAACATGTTGATCAGCGCGGTCGCAAAGGTCGCCCAGGTAAAGAGCGGCATGCGCGTCCAGGTCATTCCAGGCGCGCGCATCTTGAAGATCGTGACCATGAAGTTCAAGCCCGTCAACGTCGAGCTGATGCCGACGACGATGATCGCAAGACACCAGAGCGGCCCGCCCGGGCCTTGCTCGAGCGAGATCGGCGGGTACTCGGTCCAGCCCGACGACGGCGCGCCGACGAAGAACGTGCTGAACAGAATTAAACCGGAGACCGGAATCAGCCAGAAGCTCAACATGTTGAGCCACGGAAACGCGACGTCGCGCGCGCCGATCTGCAGCGGCATCACGAGATTGCCGAGCGATCCGGTCACGAGCGGAATCAACACCAGCCACACCATCACCGTGCCGTGCATGGTGAACATTTGATTGAAGGTGTGGTACTCCATGAACGTGCCCTTGGGGTTCCACAACTGGATGCGCATCAGTTCGGCGAACGAACCGGCAATCAGCATGAAGAGCAGTCCGGTCACGAAGTACTGGATCGCGATCACCTTGTGGTCGATCGAGAAGACGTACTTCGCGATGAACCCTTCCGGCGCCGGATGTATGTGATCGTGCGCTTCGTGCTGCTCGATTGGGTGAGCTGCGACGTCCACGGTTGCTCCTTGTCCCCTTACTTCAGACTGACCAGATAGGCGACCAGGTTGGCGATGTCGCTATCCGAGAGGCCGTTGGCCTGTCGGTTCGGCATCGCGCCGATCGGCCCGGTGTACCCTTTGACCAGGATTTCCGCGATGTCCTCAGGGGTCGGCGGTTTATCGTCGACCAGTTTCGGATGCGCGGGATCGTCGGTGACGTGCAGCAAGCCCGGCCCGACGATCTTCTGGTCGAAGGTGCCGCCGGCATTGTGGCAAGCGGCGCATTTCTGCGAGAACGTCGTCTTTCCAACGCCCGGGTCGCCGCCGGCGAGCGAGATCGTACCGCTCGCATTAGCGACCTGGACCTTCGCCGCGGCCAACCATTTATTGAACGCATCCGGCGACTCGACGACGAGCGAACCCTGCATGATGCTGTGGTTCGCGCCGCAATACTCCGAGCACGAGATGTCGAAGCGGCCGGCGCGGGTGGGCGTGAGATTCAGCTGGGTCACCATGCCGGGAACGGCCGAAACCTTCAGCCGGAATTCCGGCACCCAGAACTGGTGGATGACATCGGCCGACGAAACCAGGATCTTCACCGGCTTGCCGTACGGCAGATGCATCTCGGATGTGGGCGAGTAGAGCGACCCGTTTAAGCCCGGGTAGCGGAACTCCCAGTTGAACTGGTGCCCGACGACTTCGGTCGTGAGCGCGGCCGCCGTGTCCGGAAATTGGATTTGCTTCCAAACCGAGATCGTCAAACCCATCAGCACGACGAGCAGGATCGTCGGCAGCAGCGTCCACCAGAATTCCAGTTTCGGCGCATCGTGGATCGGAACGCCGACCGTGTAGATCGATTCGCCGGGCCGGCGGCGGAACACGAAAGCGAAATAGGCCGTGTAGCCGCTGACGTACACCGTGATCGCGACGCCGAAGACCGTCATGAACTTGAACAGCCCGTCGATACTGACCGCGCTGTCGCTGGCCGCGTTCGATTCCGACGGCAACAAGAAATTCAGCGGCAGATATAAGACCGCGAACATGACCGCGATGTTGATGACCGTCATGACGATCGTGACCGGAATGAATCCCGGACCGAGGCCTTTCGGTGTGACGATCTGCGGAGCGGACGGCGCTACTTGCGACAAACGCCGGCGACCTCAAACGCACCCAGAACCGAATAAAGCATTACGCGCGCCTCATACCCTCCGCCACATAGGGAGTCCTTTGCAATTCGGAGCGGGCGACCAGCGGATCGAGCGTTGCCAGGAAAGTCGCGATGACGAATACGATAAACGTCACAGCAGCATTTGCGGCATGCGCTTCGCGCAGCGGGACCGGTAAGCGCCACAGCACGTTGGCGATGCCAAGCGCGATCTGTAAGAGCGCTAGCCCCACGCCCCCGAATGCCCACGCCCGGACGCGCGGCATCCCGCTGCGCGCCGCGAAGACCGCTGCCGTGAGTGCCGCGAGCACGAACAGTCCGGCCGCGAGGCGGTGCAGCATCTGCACCAATTGCGGCGCCGACGCACCCGCCAGCGTTCCATCGCACGAAGGAAATGTCGTACAAGCTAAGCCGGCGCCGCTCGAACTGACGTACGAGCCGATGCACATCGTCACGAACGCAAACAGCGTGGCCGTGGCCAGGGCGCCGAACGGACTGCCCGAGCGGATCGCCGGGACGCCCGTGCCGGGCCGCGGAGCGAGGAACGCCAGCAACGCCAAGAAGACGAGGGTGGCCAGCAGCGCCATCGCGACGCCCCAGTGCAGCACGACGGAGCGCGGGCTGTTCGCCTCGTGGATCGTGATGCCGCCCGCGGCGACCTGAAGCACGAAGACCGCTACCAAAGCGAACAAGGTGGGAACGACGCCCGCGACCTCGCGGCGGACCCGCCAGCCGGCCACGAACGCTGCGATGATGACGAAACCGACGGTCAGCGCGATGGCGCGGTGCGACCATTCGAGCACCACGCCGCCGATCAGTTCGGGGACCAGCGAGCCGCGGCAGAGCGGCCAATCGGGGCAGGTCATGCCGGCCCCGTTGATGCGCACCCAGCTGCCCAGGACGGCGAGCGCGAGCGCGAGAGTTGCCGCCGCACCGGCAGCGATGCGGAAAAATTTCATCGGACCAGCGAATTACGCCCGTTCGGAGGTGGCGGCCTGCGCGAAGAGCCGCACGCGCGCGTCGACGTCGAACGCGCTACCGGCCACGACTGCATCGGCGCCGGCGGCGAACGCCCGGCTGACGTCATCGGGCGAAGCGACCCCGCCTTCGACGATGCGCAAGACGCCGTTCGCGTCCACGCTGCGTAAGAGGTCGATCGCCGGAAGCGCCGCGCCCCGAGTGGCGGCGGTGTAGCCGCAAAGGGTCGTCGCGACGATCGCCGCCCCCGCTGCGGCGGCCGCGTTCATTTCCGCCGCCGTCGCGCAGTCCGCCATCGGCAGCACGCCGAGCGCGCGAATCGCGGCCACGGCCGCAGCGACCGTGAAGCCGCCAGGGCGCGCGCGGTCGGTCGCGTCGAACGCGACGACGTCGGCCCCGGCGCGGGCGACCTCCGCGATCTCGGCGGACGTCACCGTTATGTAGGGTTCGAACCCCGGATAGCTCCGCTTGATCAATCCGACGATCGGCACGTCGACCGCGTGCCGGACCGCGGCGATCCGCTCCGCCCCCTCGATCCGCACCCCCGTTGCCCCGCTGGAAACTGCGGCCTGCGCCAGCAAGGCCACGATCTCGGGCCGGTTCAGCAGCGAATCGGCCGCCGGCTGGATCGAGACGACCAGCCCGCGGAGCCGTTCGAGGATCATACCGGCGGCCGCACGGTCCCGGCGGCGTCGAAGGCCAGGAAAGCCGCACCGACCGCCGGTTCGAACGCCGGCGCGACGACGCGCGCCAGCGGCGTCGCGGCTTCGAGCCGGCGCGCCGCCGCGAGCCGCAGCTCGGCGTTGTCCATGGCACCGCCCACGAAGGCGACCGGCACGGCCGGCATGTCGGCGTGGCCGAGCTGCTCGACGATCAGTTGGGCCAGGCCGGCCAGCGCCGCCGCCGCATCCTCGACGATCGCCCCGGCTTCCGCATCGCCGAGCCGCGCGGCGTCGAAGACGACCCGGGCGAAGCTCGCCACTTGGGGCCGCCCGATCTGGCGCAGGGCCACCGCCCGGGCCAGCGCGTGCAAATCGGGACAGTCGAAGAACGCCAGCGCCGCGAGGCCCAAATCGGTTTGCACGCCGCGGTCGCTCAAGCGCATCGCGCCGGCCAAGGCCGTCCGCGCGATAGCGAAGCTGCTGCCTTCGTCACCGAAGAGGTAGCCGAAGCCGCCGACCCGGATCGGATCGCGGTTCGCCGACTCGCCGTAAGCGACGGAGCCCGTGCCGGCAATGACGACCGCCGCGGGCCGGTCACGAATCGCGCCGGCCAGCGCGATGACCGAGTCGTGTTTGTAGCGCACGATCGCGTTGCCGAACGACGGTTCGCGCCCGTGCCAGGAGCCCTCATAGCCCGACAGCCCGATGACCACGGCGACGGGCACCGTATCGGCCGGTAATTTCGCCGCGGCCAGCGCGGCCGCGAGCGCCGATTCGCAGGCCTGCGCCGCACGCTGCGTGTTCGCCGGCTCGTCGACGTGATCGCTCGGACCGGCCGTGCCGCGGCCGAGCACGGTACCGCGCGCATCGAGCACGACGGCGATCGTCGAAGACTGGCCGCCGTCGATTCCGGCATAGAGCGCTGGCATCAGAGCGTGTGTTCGCCGGCCGCCTGTTCGCGCGCTCTATGGCTCGCGATCACGGGAATCTCACCGCATGCTTCGGCGTGGTGGTAGAGCTCGTGCGTCACGGCGCGATCGATGTGTTCGCGGACGTCGCACGATGAGCCGGCCGGAATCGCGCGCGTGTTGATGCGGATTACCGGACCCGCCGGATCGTATTCCGAGACGAGCGTCGCATCGCCCCATTCACCGAGATCGGCGAGTTCGATCGCGATCCCGCGTTCGCGCGCGACCGTGCGCGGATCAGGCACGGGCCATGCTCGGACGGCGCAAATCGACGCCGTCGGCGATCAAACGCGTGCGCAATGCTCGTGGGTCGAGCGCGCGCGGCAGCACGTTTGCCTGCAGCGAGAGTGCAGCCGCCGTGCCCGCAGCTTGTCCGAGCGTCATCACGGTCGGCGTCAGACGCGTCGACGCGAGCGCTTCGTGCGTGGTGGAAATACAACGCCCCGCAACGAGCAGATCGTCGACGACGCGCGGCACGAGGCAACGGTAAGGAATCTCGTACGACGTTCCCGGCGGCAAACGGTGGGTCGTCGTTCCGCTGCCCGACGGGTTGTGGATGTCGATCGGATAGGCGCTGCGCGCGACGGCATCGTCGAATGTGTGCCGCTCGAGAATATCGTCGCGCGTGAGCGTGTAGGCGCCCACGATGCGGCGCGATTCGCGCACGCCGATCTGCGTCGCGGTGGCGGCGATGCGCGCGTGAGCGAATCCCGGTACGCGTTCGCGAAAGAACGCGACCAGCCGCATCGCTTGCGCGCGCGCTTCGATCTCAGCTCGCGTGAGGTCGTCCGGATCGAGCGGGTCGACGTCGACGACGCGCGTCATGTTCACCGTCACCTCGTCCGGATACGGTGAGATGAAGAACGACACCAATTCGCGCGGTACACTGATGCCGTTCGCCTGCGCTCCCTGCCACAGCTCGTACAACCCCGCGACGGCCGTCAATGCGGACGCGTTGCGCTGCTCGGGCGCGAGCGACGTGCGCATCTGATCGGGATGGTCGCGCACGTAGGCGGCGACGGCGTCCATGTCGACGTGACTGAGCCGGAACATCAAGCTCGCCGGCTGCACGCGCCCGCGTTCGTCGCCTTGTTGCAACTCGCAACCGGCCGCGGCGGCAACGAACGCATCGGCGGTCGCGTCGATCGTGCGCTTTGCCGCGTAGGTGCGCATCCCCCCGACCGTCGCGAACGTCGCACCGCGCACCGCGCACCGATCGTCGCGCACCGCGTCGACCACCAGCGCGTGCAGCAGCAGTTGCACGCCGGACTCGCGCATCAGGTCGAAGAGCAGCGCCTTGTGGATCTCCGGATCGAACGGCGTGATCGTCGGCACGTAGTCGGAGGAATCGGGGATATGGCCCGGCGATCCGCCGAGCGCGATCAGCCGCTCCACGATCTCTTGCGCGATTCCGCCCACGATCCGATCGGCCCCGGAGTGAAAGGTCATCCACGGTCCGACCATTGCGGCCGTGGCAGTCCCGCCCAGGAAGCCGTACCGTTCGACCAAGAGCGTGCGCGCGCCGGTGCGGGCCGCCGCCAGCGCGGCCGCGCAGCCCGCGTTTCCGCCTCCCACCACCAGCACGTCATAGTCGGCCACACGGCGGCTTTCGCGGCACCCGAGCGCGTACCCCGGGCTGGGGCTCGCGGACGCAGCGTGGCACGCCGAAGATCGTAACGGGCAAACCGTCCGGATATGGTAAGCTGCCGTTACCCTAAACGCTCGCGAGCGGTTCGGCACCCGACGAAGACGTCTTCGCGCTCGTCGACGGTGAACGCGTGCGAGCCGCCTTGCGAGAATTGCCCGACGATCAGCGCACGCTGATCGTGCTCGGATTTTTCAACGACCTCACGTACGTGGAACTGGCCCGGCGCACCGGAATCCCGCTTGGCACCGTGCCGGCGCGGCCGAACGATCCTGCGCAGCTGAAGCAACGCGTTCTGCGCGCCGCGCAAGCCGCACGCGCGCCGGTGTCGGCGGCGGCTGAATTCATCGATTACGCGCCCGGGATTCGGCGGGCGGTCACGCCGGGTGCGGGTGTCACGCTCGTGCGCTGGATCTTCGAAGCTCCGCTGTGCGGCGACGTGCCGCCGGAGGTCCACGCGTTCAGCCAATCCGGCGTGGTGCTCGAGGGAAGTTTCTCGCTATGCTACGGCGACGGATCGCAGCAGCGTTGCAACCGTAGCGATGCGTACACCATCCCGGCGGGCACGGTGCACGGCGCCCATTTCCACGAACGCACCGCGCTGTTCGACGTCTACTCGCCCAACCACGCGGAATTCGAGGCGCTCTACCGCCGGCAGACGGAGCGGCGCGCCACGACGCAAGACTGACCCGGGGCGCACCGCCTCCACCGCCGAAGCCTCCGGCTAATGTTCAACAAGTCGCAAGCGTTTTACGAGGCGATCAACGCGCGGGGTAAGGACTACGCCGCGGAGGCCGCCTGGCTGCGCGCCGCGATCGGCGTGGCCAATCCCGGCGCGCACCGCGTGCTCGACGTCGCCTGCGGCACCGGCGCGCACTTGCGCTTCATGCACAAGCAGTTCGAGGTAGCCGGCGAGGACGCCGACGCCACGATGATCGAGATCGCCAAAGAGCGTCTACCGGGCGTACCGTTCCGCGTCGGCCGCATGCAAGATCTCACCGTCGAACGGCCGTACGACGTTGCCATGTGCCTCTTCGGCTCGATCGCCTATCTGGCCGATGAAACGGAGCTGCGCAGCACGATCGTGCGGTTCGCGAACGCGGTGACCACCGGCGGGCTCGTGATCATCGAACCCTGGATCGGTCCCGACGAATGGCACGACGGCACGCTCGAGGCGTCGTTCGTCGATCAGCCGCAGTTGAAGATCGCGCGCATCGGTGCGAGCGAACGCTACGGCACGACCTCGGTGACGCGCTACGAGTACCTGGTCGGCGAAACGGCCGGCATGTCGGGCTTCAGCGAAACGCACGTGCAGCAACTGTTCACCGATGCACAGTACCGGTCGGCCTTCGACGCCGCCGGACTCAAACCGCGCAGCGAACGCTCCGACCTGTTTCCGCACGGGTTGTACATCGCAGCGAAGCAGTAAGCGGATCGAGCGATGCAGCGACGGCGTTTTCTGCGCTCCGTTCTCGCGGTGTCCGCCGCGGTTGCGGCGCCGCGCGTTGCCGCTGCGCTGCCGATGTACGACCCGTTCTCACCGCAACCCGATCGCTGGCGCACGTTCGACCTGACCACGACGATCGAACTCGCCCGCGCAAACGGCCCGGCGGCGGCATGGATTCCGGTGCCGGCATTGAGCGCGGCGAGTTGGATCAAGCCCGCGGCGAGCCGCTGGAAGACCAACGCGACGAGCGTGAAGCTGGTCCGCGATCCCGCATCCGCAACGGCGATGATCTACGCGCAGTGGGCGACGAGCGCCGCGGCGCCGGCCATCGAGATCGTGAGCCGCGTTGCGACGCGCGATCGCACGACCGATTTCAAGAAGCCCGGCACGGCGGCCGATCTGCTCCCGGCCGATCGCCTGCGCTATAGCGCGGCGGCAGCCGGCATCGTCACCGACACGGCCGGCAAGATCACCGCCGGCATCACGAACGAACTCGACAAAGCGCGCGCGATCTACGAATGGGTCGTGACGAACACGTTCGAAGATCCGAACGTCCCGGGCTGCGGAACCGGTGATGCTGCCGCGCTGCTCACCGGCGGCAAGCTCGGCGGGAAGAGTGCCGACATCAACGGACTCTTCGTCGCGCTGGCGCGAGCGGCGGGTCTGCCCGCGCGCGTGCTGTACGGCATTCGCGTTGCGCCGTCGGCGTTTGGTTACGCGAGCCTCGGCGCGAACGGCCCCGACGTCACGCACGCCCAGCACTGCCGCGCCGAAGTGTACCTCGGCGGGTTCGGCTGGGTGCCGGCCGATGCGGCCGACGTCCGTCACGTCATCGCCGCCGAACCGCCGGGCCGGCTCACCTTGGACGATCAGGTGGTGATCGACGCCCGCACCGCGCTCTTCGGTGCGTGGGAAACGAACTGGATCGCCTACAACGACGGCCAGAACGTACAGTTGCCGGGCTCGTCACTCGGCCCGGTGCCGTTTCTGCTCTACCCGCAAGCCGAAATCAGCAACGCGCGCCTCAACAGCCTCGCCGCCGAAAAATTCCGTTACACGATCGCCGTCAGCGAACTCGGCGCTTAGGCGCGCTTCGCCGCGACGACGATCGCGATCGGGGTCGTTTCGGGCATGCCGGCGACTTCGTCGGCGGCGAGCGCGGTAGCGCTTTCCGCGTCCGTTAGGCCGCTGAGTTCGACGATGCGGGCCCCGGCCAAAAGCCAGAGATCGGGCAGCGCGCGCCCCACGTCGCCGTAGGACGTGTGCTCTTCGATCGTCGCCGCAATCGCGCTCACCGCTAAGGCTGCGGACGCCGGCACGACGACGGCGCGCGGCACGATCAGGCGCACGACGGCGCGCTCATCGACGATCGCCACGGTGCTTTTCCCTTCGACGGCGATGAAGCCCGGCGTCTGCGCGATGACACGCGCCGCGGATACCTCGATGCGCAACGCGCGCACTGCCGCGGCGATGCGTTCAGCGTCGGCGGCGCGGACCGTCGCGCCGGTCCCTCCAACGAGCGCCGTCGCGCCGGAGGCCGATGCGCGCACGCGGTTGCGCGAGCGATCGATGTCGATGACGACCTCGATGCCCTCTGGTGCGGCGCCGGCGCGAATTGCGGCGTCGATCGCTTCACGGCGCATGCGCACGAGATCGGCCGGCGAGGGATCGACGATCGTGCGTTCCACGACGTCGCGCACGAGCGCGAGCGCGACGCCGAGCGGCGAGATCACCTCGGCATCGCGCGCGATGCGCTGCTCGAAGCCGAGCGCTTGCGCGGCAAACGGAAGCAGCGCCGCGGCACCGCCGCCGCCGCCGACCAGCACGACCGTCGCGCGATCGAGCTCGTAGTCGGCGATCAACTCGTCGATCGCGGTCTTGAGCGTCGCGGTGGCACGTTCGAGGATCGCGCGCGCCAGCGCTTCCGCGCTAAGGCCCAGCGCTTGGCCCACTTTTTCGCAGGCCACGCGCGCCGCGGCCTCGTTGCCGCGCGCGAAGGCCGTCGCCGGCACGAGGCCGAGCGCGTTGGCGGCGCAGGTGGGCGTGATCGCGATGCGGCCGGCGTCATCCGCGAGCGCCGCGATCCCGTCTTCGAGCGCCGGCCGCGCGCCGGCGATCGTCGCCGGATCGCAAAACGCCGCGTAGCGGTAGCCCGCGATGTGCGCCGAACGCGGGCCGACCGCGGTCACCGCACCCGGCGCGACGTGCGCGAGCGAACCGCCCGCAACGCCCAGCGTGCGCACGTCGAGCGTGCGCAACAAGGTGCGGTGACCGCCGATGCGCGCCGCGCGCAATTGCGGACGGCCGCGGCGGATCACCGAACAGTCGGCGCTCGTGCCGCCGACTTCGATGAAGATGCCGTCGGTGACGTTCTCGTGGAAGAGCGCGCCGGCGATCCCGGCGGCGGGTCCCGACAGCATCGTCAGAATGGGCCGGCGCTCGACCTCGCCGACGTCCATCACGCCGCCGTCGGAACGCATGATCATCAGCGGCGCGCTGATCCCCGCCTCCGCGACCGCGCGGCGCGTCATACGCGCGGTGCGCAGCATGCGCGGCAAGATTGCGGCGTTGAGCGCGGCCGTGCGCGTGCGCGCGCGCAGGCCGTACATCGTCGAGACCTCGCTGCCGCAGGTGGCGGCGAAGCCGTGGGCGCGCGCGGCGGCGACGAAGGCCTCCTCGCGTTCCGGCCGGTCGACGGCAAACGCTTCGCTCGCCACGAGCGCGTCGATGCCGCTCGAACGCGCGCGCTCGAAAAACGCATCGTCCGCACTCTCCGTCGCGTCGAGAAAAGCCGGCGCGAGCGCGATGCCCGCGGCCAGCGGAATCGGCGCGAAACGCATCGACGCGCGGGCGAACGCGGAGCCGAAACGCACGACACCGACCCGCGCGACGTCCCCCTCGAGCAGCGCGTTGGTGGCTTGGGTGGTCGAGTGCGCGATGAACGACACCGCTCCCGGATCGATGGCGTGCTCGCGCAGCAGTTGCTCGAGGCCGGCAACGATCCCCGCGGCGACGCCGTCGGGGTGATCGTGTGTCGTCGGCACCTTGATCGAGGCGGTCATCTCGCGCGTGTCCGCATCGACCGCGACGACGTCGGTGAACGTTCCACCGACGTCGATGCCGATGCGGACCCTAGGTATCGACGCGCACCACGAGCGTGACCAAATGCATGTTCACGCTGTCGTTCTTTTCGAATTCGGTGAAGAGGTCGTCGATCTCGGCGTGCATCGCTTCGGCGTCTTCGCCGGTCTGCGGAAGGTACGACGAGCTCTCGGCGCGCTTGTGCAAGCCGGCCCGGTCGAGCTGGTGGATGTTGACGAACTCGAAGCGCTGGGTGCGCGCGGGATCGATGGTCGCGAACGCCGCCAACGCATCCGCGCGGCGCTGCTCGGTCGCGTCCGTCGCGTACTTCATCACGACCTCGCCGTAGCCGGCGGTGAACTCATCGCGTTCGTCGCGTTCGTTGTAAATCGCGGCGAGACGTCCGTGCGGACGCAGGATGCGCCGCGCTTCGGCCACGCCGGCCGGATGTTCGACCCAGTGCCAGGCTTGGAACGCGGCGACGACGTTGACCGACGCATCCGGCAACGTCGTTGCTTCGGCCGTCCCATTGATCCACTTCACGCGCGGGTCGGCGGCGGCGGCTTCGCGCATCTTCGCGTTGGGCTCGATCGCATATACCAGTGGACCGCGGGCCGCGATGATGCGCGATGAAATGCCGGTGCCGGCACCAAGATCGGCGACGGCAAGCGAGGCGGGGTCGCCCAGACCTTCGAGGAGGATGTCGACCGACTCGACCGGGTACGACGGCCGTGCTGCCACGTATGCACCGGCCAGATCACTGAAACGTTCGGTAAAACTCAAGGATGAAGCTCCGCTGCCAATTCGTCGTAGAGGTATGCCATCGTTTCGATGCCTCCGTAAAATTGTCCGAGGTCGAACTTCTCGTTCGGTGCGTGAATCGCATCGTCGGGCAGGCCGACACCGATAAGTACCTGGGGCAGACCAAGGATGCGATCGAAGGATGAAACGGGTCCGATCGTGCCCCCGGTACCGATGAATACCGGCGGCTTTCCGAAGCCGCGCTCCATCGCGCGCGCCGCAGCCAGCACCGCCGGGTGATCGCGCGACGTTTCCACCGCGCGCACGTCACCGTGCGCTTCGACCTCCACGCGTACGCCCGGCGGGGCGACGCGCCGGAGATGTTCGGTCACGGCCTGCTTCACGTGCGCCGGGTCTTGCGCCGGCACGAGCCGCGCCGAAATCTTCGCGCGGGCGAACGACGGCACGATCGTCTTTCCGCCGGGACCTTGATAACCGCCGTACATCCCGTTGAGCTCGAGCGTCGGCCGGCGCCACATCCGCTCGAGCGGCGTGTATCCCGCTTCACCCGCGAGCGTGGAGACGCCGAGCGTTTCGGCTTCGCGCGCATCATCGAAAGGGAGCGTTCCGTATTCCGCGCGTTCGGCCGCCGTCAGCTCGCGCACGCCGTCGTAGAAACCGGGCACGGCAACGCGGCCGTCGCGATCTTTGAGCGAGGCGAGCATCTGCGCGAGCGCTTCGAGCGGGTTGCGCACGACGCCGCCATAGTAGCCCGAGTGCAGGTCGCTCGACGGGCCGTGCACCGTGACTTCCCAGTGCACGAGGCCGCGCAGCGAAACCGTCAGCGAAGGCACGTCTTCGGCGAAGACCGCGGTATCGGATACGACCACGACGTCGCATTCCAGGCGCGCCGATTCGCGCGCGAGAAACGCCTCGAAGTTCGGCGAACCGATCTCTTCTTCGCCTTCCACGATGACTTTCACGTTGATCGGGAGCGTGCCGTTCACGCACAGATGCGCTTCGATCGCGGCTAGGTGCATCAGCACTTGACCTTTGTCGTCGACCGAACCGCGGCCGTAGATCTTGCCCTCGCGCACCGACGCTTCGAACGGCGGCGACATCCATAAGTCGAGCGGATCGGCCGGCTGGACGTCGTGATGGCCGTAGATCAGAATCGTCGGCGCGCCGGGTGCGCCGAGCCACTCACCGTACGCGACCGGATGTCCGGCGGTATCGAGCACTTCACCCGTGAGGCCGGCGGCGCGCATGCGGGCGGCCGCAGTTTCGGCCGAGTCGCGGACGTTTGCGTTGTACGCCGGATCGGCCGAGATCGATGGGCACGCGATCCAGGACGTCAGTTCGCGCAGATAGCGTTCGCGGTTAGCGCGGATGAATGCGATACGAGCGTCGGGCGGGGCGGTCATCGTCCCGTTCTTCGCGAGCGAGGTGCGGGGCCTTCCCGTGCGCGGCGCATTGGTGCGGCGCCTCCTCGAGCGCGATGCGCACGCGCAGCCGCACGCTTCCGATCGTCAGCACGAAACCGGTACCGAGGAACTCCATCACTACGCCTCCCGCCGCGGCCAGATCGCGATCGCCAGCGCGCAGAACGCAGCCGCGAAGAACCACACCAGGGCCTGATCCGCCGGGCCCTTTCCGATGTTGGTCAAGTATGCGAGCGGGTTGACGACGTCGATCGCGCGGATCATCGCACCGATCGAACCCTGGAGTTGGCCCAAGGCTTCGAGGAGGAGCGCAACCGGCCACAGGATCCCCGCCATGGCGCGCGCGCCTGGACCGAAGCCGCACGTCATCAGTTGCAGGAGTCCGTACCACATCACGCCCACGCCCGCGCCGAGCAAGAGCTCTTCCGGCGTCTGTGCGTCGGCCACCGGCGTGACGTGCATGTACATGAGGACGGCGATGACACCGGCCAGCGCGATCAAGAACGCGACGACCACGGCCGCCGCATCGATGAGCACGAAACGCAGCGCGAGCAGCGTGCGCGAAAGCGGTTTCGTCCACGAGATGTCACGCGTGCTGCTTTCGCGGTTGAGCGAGGTGCCGACCGACGATGCGTAGATGGCCGCGAAGAACGCGGCGATGGTCGCGAGCACGCTGATCGGAACCGCGACTCCCGGAGCGATCGTCGTCGTGCCGGTCGTCCCGGCGATGTGAATCGCGGAGTGCCCTCCGAGCGCGATGATGCCGATGACGAGCACGGCCAGGATGCCTGCGTGCCAGATCAGTGACCGCTGGACGCGCAGCAGTTCCACGTATTCCATTAGTGCTGGTCTCCGCTGACGGCGTTCATGAAGATCTCCTCGAGGTTGAGGTCGATGGTGCGAATACTCTTGGGGTGCAGCGCGAAGATACGCTGCGCGATCGCGTCGTTGTCGTCGCGCGTGACGACGCGGAGCAGCGAACCGGTCTGCTCCGTGCGCAAGATGCGCGGATCGCCCGCCAGATCGCCGAGATCCGGTATGGGCCCCGCAAAGACGGCCTCGATGATCTTCTCGCCGCTCTTCAAGTCATCGATCACGCTGCTGACGATCAGCTTCCCGCGCTTCATGATCGCAACCGAGTCGGCGGCGCGCTCCACTTGCCCGACTTGATGTGAGGAGAACAGCACGGCCGCGCCGTTCGCGGCGGCTTCGATCATCAGATCGAGCACGTGGCGCTGGTGGATCGGATCGAGCCCGCTCGACGGTTCGTCGAGAATCAACACGCGCGGCCGGATCGAGAACGCCAGCACGAGGGCGACGGCGGTGCGCATCCCTTTGGAAAGGCGCTGTGCCTTCTGCTTTTCTTCGAGGCTGAAAAGTGCGAGCAGCTCGGCGGCGCGGGCGGCGTCGAAATGTTTGTACGAGCGCCGGTAAAGCGTGAGATGCTGGCCGATCGTGAGGTTGTCGTAGAGGGACGCGCGTTCCGGCACGTACGCCAGCTCCTCAAACGTCGCGGGCGTGACCGGCGCGCCTTGGATCGCAACCGTTCCGGCGCTCGGCTTCACAAAACCCAGCAAACACTTGAACGTCGTCGTCTTGCCCGCGCCGTTGGGCCCGAGCAGACCGCAGATCGATCCTTCGGGAACGTCGAACGTGACGTCGTCGACCGCCGTAAAGCTTCCGTAGCGTTTCGTCAGTCCGTTGAGTGCAATGAGGGGCGCGGTCATTCGTTCTCCGTTTCGTACCAACGCGCGATGCTGCGCGTCATGAGTTCGTGGGTTTCTTCACGCGAGAGTCCGAGCGACTTCGCTTCACGCACGGCGCCTTCGAAGGCGGCGCGCGCCACGTCGGCGATCGCGCGGCGCGACTCGACGCCGGCCTTGCCGGCGCTCACGAACGATCCGCGGCCGGGACTCGTGTCGATCACGCCGTCACGCTCGAGCTCCCGATAGACGCGCGCCACCGTGTTCGGGTTGACGGTCAGTTCGAGCGCCAGCGCTTTCACCGTCGGCAACTGCTCGCCGGGGGCGAGCGTGCCGAGCGCGATCGCGCGCTTGATCTGTTCGGTCAGCTGCAGGTAGAGCGGAATACCGCTGCGCGGATCGACCGTGAAAATCGTGGGCAAGGAGCTAGGCGCCTTCCAGGCGCCAACGTGGATTCACGGCACGTGAATCCACTAAAGCTTGGGGCCCCAGCCGCCGAAGATCGTGCCGCGGTCGCCGGCGGGACGGATGAGGGTCGGGCGGCGGTCGCTCTCCGGCAGCGCGGGAACGATCGTGTTCAGGGGACGGCTCGGATGGTTAGGACGGCTCAGGTTGTTCATTGCGGTTTCCTTTTGGAATCAACCAACGTACTGTCGTACTGTTGTATTAGTACAATAGCGCCAAACAAGAGCACCGTCAAGCACTTTTTCAAAAATTCCTTGGCCGATCGCTTCAAGGGAGCGCTCGATCCGGGTATGATGGGAGCATGGCTGGGCTCGCGCCGCTCGGCGCTTCCCCGACGACCACGCAGCAGGTCACTGGTACAGGCGCTACCGTGCCGGGTTTGGTCGCGCCCGCCAACCCCGCTCCGCCTCCGCCGAGCCCCAAGCCGCCGCCGCCAAACTTCACGGCGTTTCCATCTTCCTACGCCGGCTTCGGCGCCGACGGTTCAGCGTACGGTACGCCCGGCGTGGTCGACGGCAAGCTTTCGATCGTGGCCGCACCGCCGCAACCCCCGCCGCCCGCCGATCCCGGCGCACCGGCTAAGGGTGCCGGCGCGCCGAGTCAGACGTCCGCGCCGCCGCAAGTGAATGACGCCGCCGTAACCGGCAACAGCACGCAAACGGCCCCCGGCAGCACCGCGCCCACCGCGAATGGTTCGCAGCCGCAACCGACGTTGCAAAAAACCGACGCGACCGATCAGAAGGTCGCGAACGAAAGCAACACGCTCGGCAGCGTCGGCAATGCGACCCAAAACAGCCCGGCCCAAAACACGGGCCAGACGAATACGGCCGGCAGCGCTCCCGCACCGCCCCCGGGCACCGGATTACTGGGCGGCAACGGTCCGCCGCCGATTCCGGGCGGTACGGCCGTGGAAAATAATCCGGCCCTCGGATTGCTCGGTGCGCCGCCGACGAACCCGATCGTCATTCAAGCCGACAAACAGGAAGCCGAAGCGGCCGAAGCTACGGCGGAAGCTTCCGACGCCGCGGCCGCGCAGCAGGCTGCGGCGCAAGCACAGTTGCAGCCCACGCAGACCAAACTCACCGGTGAGATCCAAGGGCAAACGTTCGCCGGTGTCGGCTCGACGCCGCCGCAACCGTTCGCGCGTCCCGAAATTCCAACCGTCTTCCTGAATATCGCGTCCTAACCGGTAAACGGTTCGCCCAGCGCGACGCGGATGCCGTGCTGCGCACCGCGCGTCACTTCGAAGCTATGCGGCTGGCCGTCGTACGCGCGCAATTGCGTCTGATACGTGCCGTACTCCCACCAGTATTTTCCGTCGACTTTGTCGACGATGTCGCCGGTACGCAAACCGGCCGTCCACGCCGGGCCGCCGGTGCGCACGAGCGCGCGCATGATGCCGTCGTTCGTTTTGTAGAGGGTGAAAAAGTACGTCGGTCGCGCCGCCGACGGATCGAACGCGATGCCGCGTCCGAGCACGTTCGCGGCGAGTTCGGGATGCACGTGCATCCACACGCGCACGCGGTCGAGATCGCCGAGCGCGGCAACGCGGGCGTCGCTGCCCTGAATATGCCACTGGTCGACGCTCCAACCCGCACAATCGAACAGCTGCAGGCCGGTGTCTTGCGTCGCCCCGGAGGCGGTGACCGAAATTTGCATGATGCTCGCGTACGGGAGCACGGAACAGTCGTGCTGCGTATCCACCGCTGGTTCGGGCAGCGCCCGCAGCGGTTTCCAGCCGCGTGAGATGGCCGCCGTCACTTCGTCTGCCGCGGCGCGCGCTGCCGGCGATCCGGCGACGACCGCGATCACGCCGTTGTCGGCCGCCGGCGAACCGAGGGCCGGGAGGCCGGCGGCGGCGGCGGCGGCGGTCGCAAACGGTGCGACCCCGAGCAGCGCACGCCCGAACACGACGACGCTCGCAACGCCCAGCGTGGCCACGCCCACCTGATAGGGCAGCACGAGCCGCGTGATACGCTCGACCGCAACGCCGGTGAAGTTTGCCACCCAAACGTTCTGCGTGTTCGTGGGGTCGCACACGTTCTGCACTTGCACGACGGCCATGACCGCGGCGACCAGCGCGACCGGCGGCAAGACGTGGAGTGCGGCGAGCACGGTGTACACGCCGATGCCGACGCCGAACGGG
>Ga0182030_10007631_pt1 | contig 22535 bp, 18 predicted proteins | sample 812S3MmetaG_FD_121299 | JGI IMG/M metagenome (GOLD analysis project Ga0182030, IMG submission 121299) | Permafrost microbial communities from Stordalen Mire, Sweden - 812S3M metaG (Illumina Assembly) | ecosystem: Environmental > Terrestrial > Soil > Wetlands > Permafrost | place: Sweden... | reverse complement strand
CCCGTAATCCCCTGGTCTCCTACACCGCTAAATAACTTTCCTCCTCTCGGGCCGCCCTTGACTAGGAATTTTCTTTCGCGGTGTCGGCGTTCAGGGGTTTGCGGGAACGGTAGAGTCTGGCAAACGCGTCCGCGCTCACGCCGCTTCTTTTGACGCGATGCGCTTTCTTGGACGTGATGAACCAGCATCTCCTCACTGCTCAAGGAGGGACCGAAGATCCGATGCGGAACTTTTCAGCCGTCCCTTCGGGACTTGCGGTGTTTGGTCGCATGAACCCGGCACTGGGGTGCCGGGCTATTGTCCGATGTCCCTCCGGGACATAGCTTCCGCCCCCCCCCCACTTTTATCTCGTCCACTCTCGCTGCTGTGGGAATTGCCGGGCGAGAATTGCTTCGGCGGAGGCTGCGCAAAAATCACCCGGGATGTTCTGTCCGGTGCTTAGGAAACGGATCGGCGGGCTGCCGCCCAGGACAAGGTTCCACAGCTTTCCCCAGCGGCTCTCCTCGTCCAAGTGAGTCAGAATCAAGTCCTCCACCGGCAAGCCGTCGAACGCGCGCACTTGCGCCAAGATCACCGAGATGTCGTATGCGCCATTCAGAGCCAAATGCAACCGGGGTGTGCCAAATTGGCGCAATTGGCCGGCCAAATCCCGCAGCACGTCCGCCGCGCGCCAATCCACGCCCGGCAGATCAATGAAACCGATGTCCTCGGCGATTTGCCGTTGCCCATCGCCCCACGCGCGCTCGCAGGGCAGATGCAAAATCTCGCAATAGACGGTGAGGCATTCCGCCATGTTCGCCGTCGCGCCGTCGAGCCGCCACACCCGCGCCAGCCGCCCTTCCACCAACGCGGCCTGCGTGAGCCATTTGCAAAGACACGTCGTTTTGCCCGATCCCGCCGGCCCGATCACCACGTGCAAGGCATGCCCGGCGCTCGGCGCGCAGGGACGCCAGAACCCTGCCAGACACGCGCGAGCCAGCTTGATTTCCTCCGCCAGCGAATCGGGCGGAGTTTCCCCATGCTGCAAGCGCACTTGGTCAAGGACACTCTGGGCATGAAGCGGCAGCAGGCCGGTCTTTTGCAGCACTCCGCCGATTCGCCAGCCGCCGGTGTCCAATTCCGAAACGAGAGCGTCGAATTCCGGCAGAGCGCCCGCGTCTGGCCCGGTTTTTCCGAGTGGCGATTTGACGTGTTGCTCGATTTGGTCCAGGCGCTGCCGGAATTCGGCGAGCGCCTCGGAAAGGGGCGCCTCCGGGACCGGGGCCGTTTCAGGGCCGCAAGCAAGTACTTCGATCATCGGTTTTTGCCAAAGGCGGGCCAGTCCGTGAGCGGGCAGCGGGCGGACGTTGACCACCACCGCCTCCGGTCCCAGCCTGGCGCGAATCTGCGCCACGGCCTCTTCGGCCGACGCGGCAACGAAAGCAACAGGTTCCATGTTCAATTCAAAGGCACCTTAGAAAAATAGGACAAATAAGACCAAGAGGACCAATAATCAAAACACCGGCTACAAGCAAGCAATGTCGCCAAAGGGGGATGCGCCTTCCGATTTGGTTTGCCAGTTGGCGGCGGTTGGTTACTATCTCCCCACGACCTGCAAGGAGTCGTTACCAAAAAACATCCTGTTATTTCGTAACGGCCCTTGTGCGTGATATGCGGCTATGAAATCTTACAACATCGCAGTCATTGGCGGCGACGGCACCGGACCGGAGGTGGTTCGCGAGGCGGTCAAGGTCCTGGACGCCGCCGCCCGGAAGTTTGAGCTCAAGCTGGACTTCACCTCCTACGACCTCGGCGGCGAGCGCTACTTGCGCACCCAGGAAGCGCTCCCAGACAGCGTGGTCGAAGAGTTGCGCAAGTTCCCCGCCATCCTCCTCGGCGCCATCGGCCATCCCAAGGTCAAGCCCGGCATTCTGGAAAAGGGGATCCTGCTCCGCCTTCGTTTCGAGCTGGAACAATACATCAACTTGCGCCCCGTCAAACTCTACGACCAGCGCTTTTGCCCTCTGAAGGACAAAACGCCGGAGGACATTGATTTTGTCGTCGTCCGCGAAAACAACGAGGGCCTTTACACCGGCGCGGGCGGCTTTGTCTTCAAAGGCACGCCCAATGAAATCGCCCTCCAGGAAAGCGTCAACACCCGGCGCGGCGTCGAGCGCTGCCTCCGGTTCGCCTTTGAACTGGCCGCCAAACGCCGCGGCGGCAAACCCTGGCGCGGCCTCAAGCCGGAGGACCTCAAGGCCGGCAAGAACGCCCAGCTCACCCTTTCCGGCAAAACTAATGTGTTGACTTTTGCCTTCGACCTGTGGGAACGTGCCTTCCACGAGGTCGGCACTGCGGACTTTCCCGGCGTAAAGCGGGAGTATGCCCATGTGGATGCCACGACCATGTGGTTCGTTAAGAACCCGGAGTGGTTTGATGTGATCGTTACGGATAATATGTTTGGAGATATTATTACTGACTTGGGCGCGATGGTGCAGGGCGGAATGGGGATCGCCGCCGGCGGCAACATCAACCCGCGCGGCGCGAGCATGTTCGAGCCGATCGGCGGCAGCGCGCCGAAATATGCCGGCCAGGGGGTCATCAATCCCCTTGCCGCGATCTGCGCCGGGCAGATGATGCTGGATTTTCTGGGCGAGACCCGGGCCGCCCAGGCGATTGAGGCGGCGGTGATCAAGGTTGCGCGCGAAAAGATCGCGAGCCTGGCCGCCGGAAAGATGGGGCACACGACTGCACAGGTGGGAGATTTGGTGGCCGCGGCGCTGTGAATACGCGCGCGGAGAGAACCGTCAGATGTATGGCGGGAATCCCCGCCGGCGGAGGAAATGTGAGAAGATGTAATGCGTCAGCCATGGATGGCAGGGATCCCGATTCGGAATCGGGAAACCGTCCGGGGTGGTCCGTCCAAAGCGGCCGCCTCGGCGAGGCGACCCCTCCCCGCTGTCACTGACGGAATATGAGAAGAGCTGAAAAACCATGGACAAAAGTCCGACAACGCAGGTGACGTTTGAGTACAACCAGGGCGAGGATGTTCTGCATCTCAGCCTCGGCGTGGCCGAACCGTCCGTGCGCAAGGAGATAGACGAATATGTGGCGGTTGACTTCGACCCCGCCAGCGGCGCGCCGGTCGGATTCCATATCGTGAACATCAAGCTTGCCGAGGTCGAGAGCGTCCAGGTCCTTCTCCAGGAGCGGCTGGCCAAATTGACCATTCGCAAAAAACAATCCATGGTTTACTGGTTCAGCCTCAATGCCGCCGTCCGCCCGCCGATCGAGGCTACCCACCCGATTTAACTTGGCTGACAAATCGCGCCATCCGCTCGGCCGCAATCTCCAGCCGGTCCAGAGCCGTCGCAAAACAGCACCGCAGATACCCCTCCCCGGTCGGGCCAAATGCGCTCCCCGGCACGCAGGCCACTTTTTCAGCCTCGAGCAATTTCCGCGCGAAATCCTTTGAACTCAGCCCCGTGGATCGAATGCACGGAAAGGCGTAGAACGACCCGCGCGGAAGATGGCACGGGAGGCCCATTTGGTTGAAGGCGCTGACAATATAATTCCGGCGCGCGCGGTACTGCTCCCGCATCTCCGCCGTGTCGGCTTCGCCGTGCTGAATGGCCTCCAGCGCCGCTTCCTGGCTGATGATGCTCGCGCACAGCATCGAATACTGATGGATGCGCATCATCGCGTCTATGATCGCCGCCGGCCCGCAGGCGTAGCCGATGCGAAAGCCGGTCATCGCGTAGGCCTTGGAAAAACCGTGCAGAAAAATCGTGCGCTCCTTCATCCCGGGCAGCGACGCGATGCTCACGTGGTCGCCTTCAAACGTCAGCTCGGAATAGATTTCGTCCGTCATCACCAGCAGGTTGTGCCGCGTGACCAGCGCGGCGATCTTCTGCAATTCCGCCCGCTCCATCGTCCCGCCCGTCGGGTTGGTCGGGAAATTCAGCACCAGCGCCTTGCTCTTGGGGGTCACGGCTTTTTCAATGGCTGCCGCCGTCACCGAAAAGGCGTTCTCGGGGCGGCAGGACACCCCGACCGGCACGCCGCCCGCCAGGGCGATGCCGGGGGAGTAGCTCACGTAACAGGGTTCGTGATAGATGACCTCGTCCCCCGGGTTGATGACGGCCCGGAAGGCCAGGTCCATCGCCTCGCTCACTCCAACCCCGATGAGGATTTCGCGGACCGGGTCGTAAGCCGTCTTGAAATGCTTGTGAACGCTGACCGAGATGGCTTCCCGCAGGGACAAGAGGCCTAGATTGGAGGTGTATCCCGTCCGGCCCCGCTCCAGCGCGTAAATGGCCGCCTCGCGAATGTGCCATGGCGTCACGAAATCCGGCTCGCCCACGCCCAGGGAGATCACATCCTTCATGCTCTGGACGATGTCAAAAAAATCCCGGATGCCCGACCGCGGAATGGCGGCCACGGTCTTTGAGATGAACTTTTCGGATTTGAATTCCACCAAGCCAGTGTAGCGGCGGTTTGCGAGCGCCGCACTATTTTTCTCCGGACCCGCTCCTTCTGGGGCTTTCCTTTCTGCTCAAGGGCATCTAAGAAAAATAGGACAAACAGGACCAAGAGGACCAATAAGCAGAACACCCATCGCACTTTATTTGTCAGGCGGCGGCTTGGTCGGTCTTGCGGCGGAGCAGGGGCTTGGTCTCTCCAAGGACGACCGGGCGCGTGATCTTGATGCCCGCAATGTCGTCGCTGGATGGAGACTCGAACATCACGTCGAGCATCAGCTTCTCCAGCAGGCTGCGCAGAGCGCGCGCGCCGGTGCCTTTTTTCATCGCCTGCGCGGCCAGTTCGCGGACGGCATCCTCGGTAAATTCCAGTTCAATGCCCTCCATCGCCATCAGTTTGGCGTACTGGCGGACGAGGGCGTTCTTGGTTTCCGTGAGGATGCTCACCAACTGCTCCTCGGTCAATTCTTCCAGCACGGTTGTCATCGGCAGCCGCCCGACAAATTCGGGAATGAACCCAAAGGCGATCAAATCCTCCGGCTCGGTAAATTGCAGCACCTTGTCGCGCTCGACCATGGTGACTTTGTGCCCCCGATCCACCGCGCCAAACCCCATGACCCGGTTGCCCAGGCGCCGCTGGATGATCTTCTCCAGCCCGATGAACGCGCCGCCGCAAATGAACAAAATGCCGCTGGTGTCCACCCGGATGTATTCCTGCTGCGGATGCTTGCGGCCGCCCTGCGGCGGCACGTTGCAAACCGTTCCTTCCAGGATTTTCAGGAGCGCCTGCTGGACGCCTTCGCCGGAAACGTCGCGCGTGATGGAGACGTTCTCCGTCTTGCGCGCGATCTTGTCAATTTCGTCAATATAGACAATTCCCATCTGCGCGCGCTTGACATCGTAATCGGCATTCTGGAGCAGGCGCAAAATGATGTTCTCCACGTCCTCGCCGACGTATCCCGCTTCCGTCAGCGTGGTCGCGTCGGCGATGGCGAACGGCACGTCCAGGATCTTGGCCAGGGTGCGCGCGAGGAGCGTTTTGCCCGAACCGGTGGGGCCGATTAGGAGGATGTTGCTTTTTTCAATCTCGACTTCGGCGTCGCCGCCGCCTCTTTCGCCCTCGATGGGCGGGTCCTGCAAAATCCGTTTGAAATGATTATGCACCGCCACGGCGAGCGTTTTCTTGGCGTGGGTTTGGCCGACGCAATGGCGGTCCAGGTGCGCTTTGATCTCGTGGGGTTTTGGCGGGCTGAACTTGGCCGCTGTCTTGCGGATGTCCGCCGAAAGTTCCTTGTCGAGCACGCTCTTGCAAAGCGTGATGCAGTTGTCGCAGATATAGACTCCGGGACCGGCTATCAACTTCTTGACTTCCGCGTGCGATTTGCCGCAGAAGCTGCAAAGCGTGATGTTGTTCGAGCGGGCCATGGCGGTTCCTATGGAATCACCGCCGACTTCCCGTCTGTCAAACCGGGTATCTCCTTGCGCGATTGAACCACCTCATCCACCAGGCCGTATTCCTTGGCCTCGATCGCGGTCATGAAATTGTCGCGGTCGCAGTCCTTTTCCACCTGCTCGAACGCCTTGCCGGAGTGTTTGGCGATGATCGAATTGAGGCGGTGCTTGAGCTTGAGCATGTACTTGACGCGGATTTCCACGTCGCTCGCCTGCCCTTCGGCGCCGCCCAGCACCTGGTGGATCATGATATTGGAATTGGGCAGCGCGAACCGTTTGCCCTTGGTGCCGCCGCACAGCAGAATCGCCCCCATGCTCGCCGCCTGCCCGATGCAATAGGTGTTCGTGTCGCATGTCAAGAACTGCATCGTGTCGTACACCGCCAGTCCGGAGGTCACGCTTCCTCCCGGCGAGTTGATGTAAAGATGAATGTCCTTCTTGGGGTCGTCCATTTGCAAAAACAGCAACTGGGCGATGATCAGGTTGGCGACCATGTCGTCCAACGGCGTCCCCAAAAACACGATGCGGTCCCGCAGCAACCGGGAATAGATGTCATAGCCGCGTTCGCCGCGGCCAGTTTGCTCGACCACCATTGGCACTAGAAAATTTTCCATAGATTCACTCGATTTGATACTTCAGCGTAATGGACGGCGGACGCGGCGTCAAGGTGCCGTTTGCGCGGGCGCAATTCGCTTTCTTGGGCGAGGCTTGTCCGCAAAGAGGCGCTTTAAGATTTCGGACCATTCGATTGAGAATTGGTCATTGAAGAATTGTCATTTGTCATATAAATACTACCGGCATGACGCCAGGGTGATCCTTCGCCGAGAGGAGTCAGCCCAAAAGAAAAGCTCCCGTTGTCCCGCGCCCCGGCGCCTAATTGGTCCCTGCCACGGCCTTAAATTCCGGCGTGTCGCGGATGCGGTCGAAATTGGGATTGGTCCGCGCGGCGGACCGCAAGTCAGGCGCGCGCGGATCGGCGGTCCGCTCCAGGGCATTGGTCGCGAAGGCTCGCTTGATGGACTCCGCGGCATCCGCGGCGTGGCCTTGAAAGGCCTGAACGTTGGCCAGGTTGAACCAGGACTGCGAAGAGGCCGGCTCAACCTCGGTGGCGTGGCGCATCGCTTCCTCGGCCTTGGCCAGGTTGCCCATCTGCGCGTAAAATTGGGCGACTTGCGTCAGGACCGGCCCATTGGCCTGCGGGTTGTGCAACAGATTTTCCAGCAGGGTGTTGGCTTCGCTGGCTTGGTTGTTTTTGATATAGGCGGTAATCTGATTGAATATCATTTCCAGCGGGGCGGCGGGGGGCCGTCCGCCGTTCTTTTCCAATTTTTCGACCAAGTCCTGCAGGCCCGCGTTGTTGGGTTCCAGCTTCAGGAATTCCTTGGAGGCCGCAAGCGCTTTGTCCAACTGGCCGGTGTTCAGCAGCAATTGCACCACCATGTCCTGCCCCTGGCGGTTGTAGGGGTCCATTTTCTGGAAGGTCTGAACGACCCGTAGCGCGTCCTCCGCCCGGCCCGTTCCCTCCAGCAATTGCGCGTATCGGGAGGCGCCTTCGCTGAAGGGACAATAAGCAAAGGCCTGCTTGAACGCGAATTCCGCCTCATCCAGAAGGCGCTTTTGCTGGGCCTTATCCCGGGCATTGTTGGCGCGCCACTCGTAAATGCTCGCTCCAATGGCCGACCGCAGCTTGGAAAAGCCCTTCTGCGCATCCTCGTCCCGGATGAATTTCGGATCGCCCTTGAATTTGCTGTAATCGTGCCGCAAATAGACCGCCTCCGCAAAATCGCACAGTTCCTTGGGCGTCGTATTGCTCGTGATCCAGTTTCCCACCAGCCGGCTGGAGTACTCGCTCCAAAAAACGTGGTCCCGTTGCATCACCTCTTCGGTCAGTTCCAGCGGCTTCCGGTTGACTTTCATGATGATCCCGAATGGCGTCAGATTCGGATACATCCAATCCATTGGATAACTTTCCTCGACATAAAACTCATGGTCGGGATTGGCGTCAAACATGGCCTGCGTGACAAATCCGTTAATCCCCATCACGACCAGCACGCCGCCGAACATCAGTTCGCCCCGGGCGTTGACGCTCACGTCTTCGCCGGACTTGATCTGCTTCGGCTCGTTAGGATGGTCGCGGTCATGCAAGTACCTGGCGCGGGTATCCTTGGTGTAATCGGACTCGCACTGCGTCAATTCTTCGAGGCTCGCCGTGTGGATCTCGGTGTCCGGATAGACGCCGCCCAGACTCTTCACGATGGCTTCGGGGTAAGCCTCCTCCAGCATCCGGCGATTGAGCCGCACCCGTGTGGCCAGTGTTTGAGCATCCCAATTCTTCACCGCCTTTTCGATCAGGGGCGGCAGCGGTATGTTCTTGAACCGCTCCGGCGAATACAGGACCACATTGGTAATGCTGTTGGTCGTGCTGTTGGTCAGGTTCAAAATCCCGTTAAAGTCGTTCGCGAGCGCCCGTGCCAGCGTCCTGCCGTCCGCCTGGCCCGCCGCCAAAGTCTGCGTTTCCTTGCTCAACCTTCCATAAAGAAATGCCGACAACTCATCCTGCGCTTCATGCGGTCGCAACCGGGCCGCCAGCTTCGTAACATCTTTGAAATCCCCCTCCTTGAACCACGACGTTCCCGTCCGCCTCTGCCATTCGATCTTAGCCCCCAGTGTCTCGAAAATGTCGTCCAGCCACGCCAGCGACTGGGTCGGTTCGTGGAAGACCTGGGGCAGTTCGGTCGGCAGGAATCTTTGGAAGAACGGCGGATCAATCTGCAGGCTTCGGTTGTATTGCGCCCGGATGTAGTCCAGGTAAGTCGGGTCCGCCACCGCGTTTTGCGTGATGAGATAGCAATCGCGCCGGTCAAAATTCGTGTCCTGTTCCGGCTGGCAGGCGTGCGGAATGAAGCTGTCGCAAAAAATCATGTAAGTCGGGCAAAACCGCCCCGGGTCCGTCCCCCCGTACACCACGGAATCCCGCGCCATTTCGGGATAAACCAAATAGCCGTTGGTTCCCGTCATGGCCGGTCCGCGCTGCGCCGGATCGTAAGTCAGCTTTCCATCCTTCCCGGCGAACGGCGGCTCGAACATGTCATGCCCATACCAGTAGCCGAACCAGTGCCCGCGCTGCTCGCTCTGAAACCAATGCGACAGCCCGGAGCAAAGCGGCATCGCCGCAATCAGCCCCAGCATCACCAGCAACGGTGCCCGAGTCCGATATACCGCCAGCGCCGCAAGGAAAATTACCGGCAGCGCGATCAGTATCAAGTTGGCGAAGATGGGAAGGCCGTATTGCCCCCGCGCAAACGCCTGCGCCACCCAGTGCGGCAGTTCCTTCAACGACGGTTCTCCCGCCAGCCCCAAATAAAGTCCCGCGCCCGCCGCGAGCAGACAATAAAAGGCCAGCGCCACCGCCGCCGCGCCGCCCACCCAGCCCCACAGACGGAATTTCTGGTAGTTCGTCGCCATGTAAGCCGCCGTCAGCGCCAGACCATAGCCGATCAGGATGGCCACCACCGTGTGCGACGCGGCAAAAAACACCCGCAACAACTCCACCGACTGCCGGTCCTTCTGCGGATTGAGGAAGATCGTCAGCAGCACCCCCACAAACGGGTAGATCGCCGCCACCGTGATCAGCCAGTTCCGCTCCCGCCGTTTCATCTTCAGGATAAACAAGAACGGAAGCGCGGCAAAAAACATGTACACCCAGTTGAACGCGTCTGCCACGCCCATGATCAGCAGCTTGAGCTGAACCAGAAACATGCCCGGGTCGGCGATGATGTTCGTCGGATTGATCTTGTCGTACTGCCCCCGGGTCAGCGCGTGGAAGAAACCTTCCACCGTTCGAGGATAACCCCATTCCATGGGCGGATTGGTCATGCCTGCGATGGCCTCATAGAAATAAAACGACGCCCCCAATACCCATAGAACCCCCATGATCAAACACGCCGGCCATTCGCTCAACAGCCGCAGCAGCCAGATCACAAACACCAGCCCGGCGGCGGCACAAAACATGGCTGCAAAGGAAGGCCCGCCATGGTCCTTGGCCACACCCCAGTACACAAAGATGCCCAACGCCAGCACACCAGCCCCGCACCAGGACAATATCGCGTCTTTCTTCGTCCACGGCGAATAAAAGCGCAGAGGAATCGCCAGCCCCAGACAGGCAAGAACCGAACAGACGCCGATGGTGTTGAAAATGCCCATCACGGTCGGGTTGACTTGCGCGAAGGCGCTCCAAACGCCGGAGACCGCCGCCGCCCTGGCCGCCACCCACACCAGGCTGTTGTAAAAAAACAAATCCCGCCCCAGCTTGGGTTGAGTGCAGGCAATGCCGATTTCCAACCCCATCGCCGCAACGATCAATGTCTGGTGAATCGTCGCGCATATCCCAAAGAAGAACATCGCGTAGAACAAATACCGCCTCTGGTGCGGGGCGTATATCCACCGCATCATGCATAACAACACCAGAATCAGCCACGGCACCCCGAACTCCGACGCCCGGTTGATAATCACCGACTCCTTCCACATCACATTATCCAGCGCCATCAGCAATCCCGCCGTCACCCCGCACACCGCGCATATCGCGCTTTCCCATTTCCCGACCATCCCCTTCAATTCCTCGATCCCTTCCATAAGCATGCTGCTGCCGCGCGACACCATCATCGCAATCAGTGAGCACCCAAACCCCATCGCCGCCGCCTGCCCCAACTCCACCCGAAACGCCACATTTCCGAACGGCACCAGCCGCGTCCAAAGCCACGAATAAATCGCCCAAACCGGATAGCCCGGCGGATGAGGAATGCCCGCATAAAACGACCCCGTCAGCAGTTCCCCCGAATCCTCCAACCCCAACTCCGGTGCCAGCGTCGAAATGTAAATCGTCTGCACCACCGCGAAGCAAATCAGCAGGGCCAGCCAATCCACGGGGCGGAACAGCGGCGCCACTTTCAGGTTCATGGGAGGCGGCATTACGGGCGCGGCGGGCGCGGGACGCAGCGGCTTGGCGGCTGCAAATTTTGGCGACGGTTGCGAATTCATCATTTAAAATAAATCAGGACACTGCCAAAGGCGGCGCATGACCGCCTCCGGCTCCGTGTTTTCTGCTTCCCTCAAACAAGCTCTCAACTTGTTCAGCCCGTACCGGTAACGTCCGGCCACAGTGTTGGGAGACACTTCAAAAAGCCGGCCAATGGCATCAAATGTCAGGCCGTTCCAAATCTTGAGAACAATCACCTCCCGTTGTTCTCGCGGCAGCGCCGTCAGCGCGTTCATCGCCCGGCGCTCTGTTTCCGTCTCCCCTGTTTCCCTCTCGAACCAGCGCCGCGATTCCAATTCCCGCGTCCACCGCCGCCACAGGCTCCGCCGGTAATTCAAGGCGCGATTGCGAAAAGTCCGCAACGCATAATGCTCCGGCTCTTCAGGCGGCTGTTCCCGTTGCAAAAGCGACACGAACGTCTCCTGCACTACATCCTCCGCCTCCCCGTGGCTCAACCCCAGCGCGCGCCCGTACAGAACCAGCCCCGCCGCCTTGCTTTCATAAAGCGACCGGCACCAATGCTCATTGCCTTCGGCAAATCTCACATCATCAATTCCTAATCTTGATCTTAGTCTTAATCCAAATCTCAATCTCAATCTCTTCCATCCCGGGCGGAGATAAAGATGAAGATCAGGATTAAGAGTAAAACCTAAACCACTTCCATCTCCTATTTCTTCGGCCCCATCACCTTCTCAAACTCGGGCGTCTGCCGAATCGCGTCAAAACTCTTGTCCTGACGCACCATCTCGTGGAAATTGGAGGGCGGCTTATTGACATTCGTCACCAAATCGGAAGGATTGATGGCGAAGGCCTTGGCCAGCGCGGTAGCGGCGTCGCCGGCCTTGCCATCCAGCGCTTCCATCTGGGCGAGGTAATACCAAATCACCCAGGCGTCCGGGTAGGTCTTGGTCAGCTTGCCCATCAAGGCCGCGCCTTTGGCCGGTTTGCCCAACGCCCCATAGCAAACCGCCGTCTGGAGCAGTGTGGTTACCTCGGTGTGGGGGTCTTGCGCCAGCGCATCCAGCAGCGGCTCCGCCTCGGCGCCCTTGCCCTCGGACGCCAGTTGCTGTGCCCGGCTCAGGTTCTGCCGTTCCAACATGACTTGCTGCGATCCGAGGCGCGATTCCACCTGCGAGAGCCATTCACTGAACTGGCCGTTGTTCGGGTCGAGTGTGTGCGCCGTCGTGAGGATCAGCCGGACTTCCTCAAACCTGCCCTGGGCGTAATACACCTCCATCAAGTGAAACACCGGTTCCGGGCTGAAGGGACAGAAGGCAAAGGCCTGCTTTAGCGCGAATTCCGCCTCGTCGGCCATCCTCTTCCTCGTCGCGTCGCTTGCCATTGGGGGATCGGGGGCGTACGGAAGGAGACCGGCCCGCCACTGGTAAATGCTCGAACCAATGGCGTTGCGCAATTTGGAAAACGACTTCTGCGCGTCCTCGTCCCGCACGAATTTGGGATCACCCTTGAATTCGCTGTAATCATGCCTCACATAGACCTTCTCGCAGAAATCGCAAATCTCCTTCACGGAGGTTTTGGGGGTGATCCAGTTCCCGATGAACCGCTCCGAATAATCGCTCCAGAACTGGTGGTCCCGCGCCACCTTTTCCTCCGTGATTTCCGGCGCCGGCTGCCGGTTGACCTTCATGATAATCCCAAACGGTGTCAAATAGGGATACATCCAATCCATCGGAAAACTCTCCTCCACGTAGAATTCGTGGTCCGGGTTCTTATCAAAAATGTACTGCGTCAGCAACCCGTTGATCCTCATTACCGCCCCCTGTCCCGTCACCTGCATTTGCCCGTTGACGGTGACAATGTTTTCGTCACCGCGCAGTTGCTTCTTCTCGTTGGGAAACAACCTGTCATGCTCGGCCCGTCTTTGCACGTCGCTGTAAAATTCGTCGTACTTTAACTTCAAGACCTCCTCGCTTGGCTCCAGTATCTCGGTGTCCGGGTACACCCCCCCCAGGCTTTTCACGATTGCCTCCGGGTAAGCCTCCTCCAACATCCGCCGGTTCAGCCGCACCCGTGTCGCCGGCGTCTGGTCCGAGCCGTCCTTCGCCGCTTTCTCAATGAGCGGCGGCAATTTGATATTCTTGAACCGTTCCGGCGAATAGATTGTCGGGCCGTCCGCCGTATTGGTCAAAATCCGGTTCAAATCCCGCGCCAGCTCCCGCGCCAGCGCGTTGGTGTCCGCATGGCTCGTCACCAAGCCCTGCGTCTCCTGGCTCAACCTTGAGTAAAGGTACAACGACAATTCAGTTTGAGGCCCGGGCGACGAAAGTCTCACTCGTGAACTTTCCAAGAGCGCAGCCAGTTTTGTCACATCCTTGAATTGAGCCTCCGTGAAAAACGATGTCCCCGTCCGCCGACGCCATTCGATCTTCGCCCCCAGCGTCTCGAATATATCGTCCAGCCACGCCAGCGACTCGGTCGGCCCGTTGAATTGTTTCGGGAATTTCTCATGCAGAAACATCTGGAAGAACGGCGGGTCAATCTGCTGGCTCCGGTTGTATTGCGCCCGGATGTAGTCCAGGTATGTCCCGTCCGCCACCGCGTTCTGTGTGATCAGATAACAATCCCGCCGGCTGAATTTCTGATCCTGCTCCGGCTGGCAGTTGGGCGGAATGAAGCTCTCGCAGTAGATCATGTATGTCGGGCAAAACCGCCCCGGGTCCGTGCCCCCGTACAACACCGTGTCCGGCGCCATTTCCGGATAGATCATGCTGGCGTTGGTGCCTTTCAGTGCCTGCTCCCGCAGCGCCGCGTCGTAACTCAGCTTGCCGCCCGGCTCCTTGAACGGCGGCGTGAACATGTCGTGTCCGAACCAGTAGCCAAACCAGTGTCCCCGCTGCTCGCTGTGATACCAATGCGTCAGACCCGAGCAGACCGGCATCACCGCAAACAACCCCAGCGTCACCAGCAACGGCGCCCGCGTCCGATACACCGCCAGCGCCCCGAGGAAAATCACGGGCAGCGCGATCAAAATCAAACTGGAGTAAATCGGGAGGCCATATTGCCCCGGCGCAAACGCCTGCGCGACCCAATGCGGCAGGTCCTTCAGGGCTGCATCGCCTTCAAACCCCAAATACAGTTTTCCCGCCGCATCCTTAAGTGAAAAAAACGCCAGCGCCAGCGCCACCGCTCCGCCTGCCCACGCCCACCGCCGGAATCTCTCGTAATGCGTCGCCATGTAAGCGGCCGTCAGCGCCAGCCCGTAGCCGATCATGATCGCCACCACGGTGTGCGACGCCGCGAAAAATACCCGCAGCAACTCCACCGACTGCCGGTCCTTTTGCGGATTCAGGAAGATCGTCAGCAGCACTCCCAGAAACGGATAGACCGCTGCCACCGTGATCAGCCAGTTCCTTTCCCGCCGCTGCATTTTCGTGATGAACAAAAACGGCAGCGCGGCAAAAAACATGTACACCCAGTTGAACGCGTCCGCCACGCCCTTGACCAGCAGCCAAAGTTGCACCATGAACATGTCCGGATGCGCGATGATATTGGTCGGGTTGATTTTCTCATACTGGCCCCGTGTCAGCGCATGGAAGAAGCCCTGCACCGTCCGCGGATAACCCCATTCCATCGGCGGATTTGTCATGCCCGCTATCGCCTCGTAAAAATAAAACGAACAACCCGCTATGATGAGCAATATGATGTATGCGCACGACTTCCATTCCGTCAGCAGTCCCATCGTGCGGATTGTCAGCCACACACACGCGATCAGCGACGCAATGCCGATCACGTTGAATATGGCCTCCACGGTGGGTGTCGAAAACTGGAACAACATCAACCCCAGCACCCAGCCCAGCGAATTGAGAAAAAGCAAATCGCGCCCTAATTTGGGTTGCGTGAAGGCGACACCGATCTCCACGCCCATTAACGCCACAATCAGCGTCTGGTGAATCGTCGAGCAGATGCCCAGACAGTAAAACGCGCAATACAAATACCCCCTTTGGTGCGGCGCGTAGATCCACCGCATCATGCACAGCAATACCAGAATCAGCCACGGCACGCCAAACTCCGAAGCCCGGTTGATGATCACCGACTCCTTCCACATTACATTATCCAGCGCCATCAGCAGCCCCGCCGTTACCCCGCTCACCAGGCAAATCGCGCCCTCCCATTTCCCCACCATCCCCTTCAATTCCTCGATGCCCTCCATCAACATGCTGCTGCCCCGCGACACCATCAGCGCGATCAGCGAGCAGCCAAACCCCATCGCCGCCGCCTGTCCCAATTCCACCCGGAAGGCCACGTTTCCGAACGGCACCAACTCCGTCCACAGCCACGAGTAAATCGCCCAAAACGGATAGCCGGGCGGATGCGGAATCCCGGCCCAGAACGAACCCGTCAGCAGTTCGCCCGAATCTTCCAGTCCCAACTCCGGCGCCAAGGTCGAAATGTAAATGGTCTCCACTACCGCGAAGCAGATCAGCAGCGCCAGCCAGTCTATCCGCCGGAACAGCGGCGGCAGCTTCGGCACGGTCGGCGGTGCTCCCTTCAGCGGTTTGGCAGGGAGCTTGGCGGCTGCCGGCCCTTTTTCCGGGGTTTTGGCGGGTTTTGGCGAACTTTGGGGGGAGGCGGGATTCATGCTCTGTCAAATCAATTCCGGTTCAAGTTCGTGGCCGCCGCCGGTTGCTTTCCGGCTGGCGCGGAGGACTCGCCATTGGAGGTTCCCGCCGGGGCGGCCAGTTCCGGGCACACATTCCATTGCACGTTCTCATCCATTTGGCTCAATTGCGCCGTCCACGGCAGATTGGACGCCGCGCATTCAGGGGCCTGACCGGAAAAAAGGACCGGGCCGCCTTTGCCTTCCAGTGATCCCCCGCGATGGCCCGCGCTTCCCACCGCCGCGAGCACCGTCAGCGCGCAAGCCGCGACGGGCGTGAGCCAGTTCCAGAACTCGGCCCGCCGCAAGGTCGCCGGGGCCAGTTCCGCCTGGCCGAACAGCCGCCGCGCCAGCCGGGCCGCCGGCCTGCGGGGCTTCCACTCCCTCATCTCCCGTTCTAATGGGTCCAAGTCGTTCATGATCGTCTTCCTTTCGGCGCATGAAAGTTCACATTACCGGTTCCGCCCGGGAACCGCCAGCCGTGTTTTCTAATATATAGACACCGCTGACACCCGGATTTGTATGATTGAGATTAAGATTGGGATTAGGATTAGGATTAAGAGCAAGAACGGGCTACGGCGCATTGGTCCCATTCAACGCCTTTTCAATTCGTGCCTGCAAAGTCCGGGCGTCCTCAAAATCCGGTTTTAAGCGCAAGGACTCCGCGCAGGCGTCGCGGGCCTTGGCAGGCTGGCCGGTCGCCAGATAGATGCTGGCCAGATTCAACCGGTACTGCGCCGAGTCCGGTTTCTGCCGCGCCGCCAATTCCACCAGCGCCACGGCCTCCGGCCAACGGCCCATTTTCGCCTCCACAAAGCCCAGATCGGTCGTCAGCATCGCGTTCTCAGGATAGAGCCGCCGCGCCTCTTCCAGCGTGTGGATGATGGCTTCGCCCTGCTCCGGCGACAGCGTATCGGCCATCCGCACGCTTCCCGTTTTACGGTAATCAGGAAAGAGCGGCTCCATCTGGGGCAGTCCGTAAATGGCGGCGACCGCGTTTTGTTCGACGCGCTTGATTCCCGGATGCTCCTGTTCCGTTTGCACGAACAACGTCAAACCGTCCTGCCAAATCACCATTCGCTGTGAGCTTACCGCAGTCCAGACGGCCACTACGCCGAGCGCGAGGAGCGCCATCACGCGCGGACGCGGGAAATTCACAAAAACTCCCGCAAGTGCCAGCAGGAAACCCATCATCGGCAAATAGAGGAACCGCTCGGCCATGTATTGCATCATGGGAACCAGGTTCGAGACGGGAAGCAGGAAGAATATCATCCAGGCCAGTCCGAAGGCCGTCAGACGCCAGCGGGGTTGCCGCCAAAGCCAGACGGCCAGCCCGGCAGCCAGCAGAGCCAGCGCCAGTCCACAAAGAACGCGGCCTGAGAGGAAGGCGTAAGGCGGCTCGGCGACCATGTAATTGTAGTCCACGCAGAAGGGCGGGATACCACAGAGGAGGCGCGCATATTTGGTGACGACCGGGCACATATCAATCAGGGTCTGCAAGCGGGTGCCGGACAGCGGACCGCATTGACTGGCGCGTCCGATGACCGCCTGCCGCCAGCCAACATAAAGAACCGCCGCCAACAAGAATGGGATCGTCAGCCGGACGCTCCTCCGCCACGGCAGCTTGTGGAAGCCCACGAACAGCAGAAACACCACCGCTGCGAATGGCACTGCGGATTCCTTGGAGAAAGCCGCCAGCAAGAACCATCCGGCTCCCGCCCACAATCCGCGCCAGCCGCCTGTCCATTTCAACACCGCTCTCGCCGCCAGCAGCACGAAGACCGCCGCCATCAGGTCATCCAGGCACTTGACCCAACAGACGGTCTCCGAGTTGGCCGGATTGGCGGCGAACCCCAGCGCCATCAACAGCGAAGCCGTTCGCATCGCAGTAGAAACCGCGCCCGTGAGCCGCTCAAATAATAACAGCCCCACCAAAAACAGCAGCATTGCCGCAGTGGCGTGCCAGGCGACGCTTGCCAGATGATAAATCCACGGGCGCGGCGTTTCCTTGCCGTCCAGCGCGTACAGCAGCGCGTAAAAGCTCGTCCGTACCGGCCTGAAACTGGGCGCGGCCTCCTGCGATTGCGCGTCGAGCCGCGAGAAAATGGCCGGCAGATTGCGGAACGACCGGATGCTCTGATTGCGCAATATCAGAATCTCGTCGTCCCACACAAAACCATATCGCACCGTTTGCCCCCAGACCAGCAACGCAAAGAGGGCGATCAGGCAGCAGCACAACCAGTTTTTGGACAGGTATCTCTCGAATCGTTCCATGACATTGTTCCCGATGATAATTCTCCGGGCCGGACAAGTCAGGCTGAATCATGGGTGGTGAACCCTGGGTGGCGCAGGACAAAAATCCTCACCAGGGAGGCAGGCGGCACCAAGAGACCACGGGACTACGGACCACGGGACTACAGCGACCTTTCTTGCGCCGGGGGGAAACCGGTGGCACACCCGTTACACCGTTACATTACCTATGAGAAACGGCGCTTTCTGACCCGTTACATAACCGTTACATGCCGTTACACGGGTGCGGCACGGGGGGTGGCGGACGTGCCAACGGCTGTTGCCGGCATTGCGCAGGGGGGAAACCGACGGCACACCCGTTACACCGTTACATTACCTATGAGAAACGGCACTTTCCGACCCGTTACGTAACCGTTACATGCCGTTACACGGGTGCGGCAAACGGCGGTGGCGGACGCGCCAACGGCTCCCACCGGCCTTGCGCCGGGGGGAAACCGGCGGCACACCCGTTACACCAAACCCCAAGACCCAATCTCCAACCTCCAAGCTGTTGAGCCTGGGGGAAACCGCTTGCGCACCCGCTACACCGCTACACCCGCTGATTACCAACGACTTACAACTTCTTGGGAGTCCCGATTCCGAATCGGGAACCGCCCTGCCGTGAAGAAATTTGCCCTGCGCCCTGCATGACGGGCAGACGGGTTTCCCGGTTTACTGCGATGGGAAAACAGGCTACATTGGTTTCATGCAAACGGACGACCTGATTACAGTGGATCAAGACATCCTCGGAGGCACGCCGGTATTCAGAGGCACGCGGGTTCCTGTCAAGACGCTTTTCGATTACCTGGCCGCCAACTATACGCTGGAGGAATTTATTGACTGCTTTCCATCGGTCTCACGCGAGATGGCTTGCCGGATGTTGGAACGCTCCGAATCAGCCATCCTGGCAGCATGAGAATTCTGCTGGACGAATGTGTGCCGTGGCCGATGCGTGAATTGTTGTCGGATCACGAATGCACTACGGCCCAGAAACGGGGATGGGGTGGCGTCAAGAATGGCCGGTTGTTGCAATTGGCCGATGCGGAGTTTGAACTCTTCATCACGTCCGATCAGAACATTCGTTACCAGCAAAACCTGGCTGGCCAGCGCATTCCGATCCTTGAACTTTGATTGGGATGGATCGGGCGGTCGCATGATGGACTTGGTGGACACTGTGGACGGTGGTGGACAGGTGGATGGCTAAATTTGACCATATGCCCATTACTCCAGCACTCCAACACCCAGTTGGGTTCTTTGGGTCCGGTCGGCGGCGGTCCCGGACCGCCGCTACAGGGACTATTCTAACTTCACTATTCATCGTGGCGCGATTGTAGCATGGTTTTGAAAAAGGTGTCTCCGTACGGTACGGACGATTTTTTTGGCGAAAAAAGGGGATTTGACCCCGGCTAAAGCATTGTGAATACGTGAGTTAAACGGGGTGGGTACAGATTTTACACATGTACAGAAATGAAAATAGTTTGGTTCTCCTTCGCTAAAAGCTCCGGAGGACAGGACGGAGGGCGGGGGTTTGGCGATGAGACGCTCAGACTACAGCAAAAGTGAGCATCGCACGCGCGGGAGGGTTGGCAGGACACCCGAACAAAACCGGGAAAAGATCCAATAGTGACACCGGGATGAGGATGCCGGCACGCGTTTCATTGTCTTGATGCCAGACTTCCCCCGAAACAGGGAACAAGTTGATGCATTTAACTTTTGGAAATTGACTCGGTGGTGTGGAAGAGGCTGTAGTCCACTGCCAGGGAATTGTAATCAATGTCGCTGTAAACCTCGACGAACTTGTGATTGGCGCGGATGTCTTTCCAGGTGTAGGCGTGGCTGCTTTGCACCGACGCAGGGATCACAGTGTCAATACAAACAATGGAAGCGGCGAAGCGATAATCGTCGCGCTCCATGTCGGCCAAGGTCGCTCCATGCAGGGGACTCTTTTCGTCGACGATGTGCCGGATGGTGATGATGGCGGGGAACAGGATCAAACGGTCGAATTGCAAGGCGAGCGGATAGAAACGCCGCAACACTTCGCCTTCCCGGGTGAGTTCGTTCCGCATGAGAATGATGCGGAATTCGGCTTCGGCCATGGATTGATCGCGCAGATTAGCCACGCGATACATCAGGGCGGCCTTTCCATCGAAAGGCGCCAGGACCAGCGATTCGCTGAAAACAATCCGGGCTAGCGGCCGGGAAAAACGAATAAAGATCAGGCCGGTGACGATGGCCATTCCGAACATCCCAACAATGATCTCGATGGTAGCAATGACGTGTCCGAACAATGTCTCCGGATACATGTGGCCGTAGCCCACGGTGGCGAGCGTCTCGACGCTGAAGAAGAACGAATCCGCCCAGGAATTCGATTCGTTGCCGGCAATGCAACCCGGTCTTAAATGATAACCGAGCGAAAAAATGAGGTTGATTCCAAGGTAAAGGCCGAAGACGCAGGAGGAGAATTGCGGCCAAGTCAACGTCAACAACCAATGGTAGGCGTCGTGCCACTCCCAAGTTCTGGCGTTTAACTTGTGAAACTTGAGCTGGTCGGAATTGGTGGTTTTAGACTTCACTTTGGCCGCGAGGTTTTCGGACTGGCCACAAGCACCGGGCTGGATCATTTTTGGCCGCGGGCGGATGCCTGGACTCGTTCCAACATAGCCCAAGTGAAACCCGGTCCCATTTTTTGGACGAGAGCCAGATGAATCCAGAGCATGCCGGCCGGTTCAATCAGCCGCGCTATCTTCAACCCGCCCACGTCCAAAGGTTGAAACCCAATGCCGGCGGCCAAGTGCGAGACTATTTCTTTTGCACGCGCGTCGTCACCGGCCAGAAACATGACCGGTTTTAGGCCGCCAACATTCGGGTAACTGGCGTCGGCGAAATTCTCGTAACCGTAGGTGTTGAAAGCCTTGACCACGCGCGCTCCGGACGCCCATTGCGCGACGGTTTCCCCGCCGGAAATGGTATAGCCGAGAGCCAGTTCGAGTCCGGCGGCAGGAGTGAACTTGAGCGGATTGGTGCAATCCACCAGCACCTTGTCCTTGAGGCTGCCGCACGCGGAAAGGGCCGCTTGAGTCGCGTCCCACGGTGTGGCCAGCGCGAGCACTTCGCCAAAGGCGGCAGCTTCGGCAGTGGTCCCGGCGGTGGCATTTCCGCCGCAGGCGTCGAGCAAAGCGCGGTGTTTCGGATCGCCGGGCTGGCGCACGCCAAATTTGACTTGATGACCGGCCTTCACCCAGCTCGTGCCAAGCGCGCCGCCAACGTTTCCGGCTCCGATAATTCCAATTTTCATAGGTAACGTTTGTTTCATTTGCTTCGTTCACCCGCGATCTAATATGTGTCATGAATCGCTCTTGAACAAGCGGGCACGTTTTAGTGCAAACGCGCAAATGATTGGGGCAATCAAGTCAAACCTAACGATTATGAATGAGGATCAGACTGGCGGCGATGAGGAGGAGGAGGAGGAGAATGGCGGCCCAGGCGGCTATTTGTAGTATTGTTTATCATGGGGCGTCAGGTGTAGTGGATTTTCCCGCACATGGCGACCCCATGTTGTCTTTTCAGCGCGGCCTGACGCACGCAAAGGAATTGAACCATTCCGATTCCGAATCGGGAGATTACACGGGCGACACCGGCACGGCACAAACGCAGCGTCAACGCGGAACCGTGGCCCTAAGTTGCATCCAGCGCAAATCCGTGTAAGGCTCGGTGGCGGGAGTAAAGTTGCCCACGGTCGTCTGGGGGATGAGCGCCGGGTCGGTCATTACCTTGATTTCCGCATGATCGTCGGTGAAAAGGATGTTGAACGTTTTGTTATGGCGGACGCCAGGGACATCCACCCAGACGTTTTGGTTGCCCGCGAGGGAAGCGTCAGGCGGGCTATCATATCCTGGGTCAACACAAAAGTTGCCGTCATTCATACTGCCGACACTTTCATCCAGGAACGAAAAACAGTTCGCCGGTCCTATTTGAGTGCCGGCGATATCGGCCATTTTTCTAAATATCATTCCGGGAGCGACACTGCCATTTGGAATCGCGCCGCCAATTGGGTCCTTGTCCGGGTTCAGCCAGATATTCATGGAATAGCTGCGCGCTCTCGGCTTCGACTGGTAAGTCGAAATGTCGGACGGACAATGGTAAACACCCAGGTTATTAACATACGGCCACAGCAATCCCGCCTTGACGTCCGATGCCAAGTCAGGGGTTGTGCCTTCCGTCCAACTGGGATCACTCGAGTCGGTCGTGAAACAGTTCTGCACCAATTGGTCCCCGTTATCGCCCGAGTAGTTGTACCACGCCAAACCGATTTGCCGGAGATTGCTCTGGCACTTGATGGCTTGGGCGTGGGCCTTGGCGTTGGTCAGCGCAGGCAACAACAACGCTGCCAGGATGCCAATGATCAAAACAACTACCAGCAGTTCGATGAGGGTGAATGCGGAGGCTTGGCGGCCGGACGCGCCCGCCCATCCGCCTAAATACTTCCGTTCAATACGAAAAGCGCCAGCTTTTTCAGGTTTCATGAATTAATATTGCATAAGCAACCAAAAGTGTCGAGCCTGTCGGGGTGCATTCAAAATTGCACTTTTGTGTGCGATCAAAATTGCACTTATTATATATGACTAACAGAGGCGCGTGCTGAGAAGAACGACCGGCATTTTTTCCGGGTCAGGCGGCTGTT
>Ga0182030_10007629_pt1 | contig 22537 bp, 18 predicted proteins | sample 812S3MmetaG_FD_121299 | JGI IMG/M metagenome (GOLD analysis project Ga0182030, IMG submission 121299) | Permafrost microbial communities from Stordalen Mire, Sweden - 812S3M metaG (Illumina Assembly) | ecosystem: Environmental > Terrestrial > Soil > Wetlands > Permafrost | place: Sweden... | reverse complement strand
CTCTGCGAACCGGCCAATGGCGCCGCGGATACCGATGCGGTCAAATGGACGAACTCGATCGCCGAGCAGATCCGGGCGCTGTTGGGCACGCCCAGCGTCGACCCGCCGCTCGAAATCGACACCAATCTGCGGCCCGAGGGACGCAATGGACCGATGGTTCGCACGTTAGGGTCCTACGCCGCCTACTACGAGCAGTGGGCGCAGCCGTGGGAGATTCAAGCCCTGCTGCGCGCGCACGCGGTCGCCGGCGACGCGGAGCTGGGTCGGCGGTTCCTGCTGATGGCCGACAAGACGCGCTATCCGCAAAACGGAGTGTCGGCCGAAACGGTGCAAGAGATTCGCCGGATCAAGGCCCGCGTCGAGTCCGAACGGTTACCGCGGGGCGCTGACCCGAACACGCATACCAAGCTTGGGCGCGGCGGACTGGCGGACATCGAATGGACGGTGCAGCTGTTGCAACTGCAGCACGCGCACGAGATCACGGCGTTGCACAACACCTCGACGCTGGAATCCCTGGACGTGATCGCCGAGACGGATCTGGTTCCCGCCGACGAGGTGGACCTGCTGCGCGAAGCTTGGCTGACCGCCACCCGGGCCCGCAACGCGCTGGTACTGGTGCGTGGCAAGCCAACCGACCAGCTACCCGGCCCCGGCCGTCAACTCAACGCGGTCGCGGTCGCCGCGGGCTGGCCCAACGGCGATGGAAGTGAGTTCTTGGACAACTATCTGCGGGTGACGCGTCGCGCAAAAGCGGTGGTGCGCAAGGTGTTCGGCAGTTGAGTCAAGAGGCCGGCGCGTTCAAACCCATGTACGACGCCATGTTCGAGGTGCTCAGCGCGCCCGAGGCCGATCGAGTCACGGCTTTGTACGCGCCGTTGGCCGACGCCGTCCGGGAACTCATCGACGCCACCATCCGTACCGAGGTCGACGACGACGTCGTCAGCCAGGCGCGGACCGCGATCGAGGCCGTCACCGAGTCACTTCGGCAACGCACCCGGCCAGACAAAGTGAGCTACCGCGTCGACGGTCGCCCACTGCCGCTGGGCAACGCCGTGGTCGGCGTGTGCAACCCGATCGCTCCGCCGGTCATCGTGCGTCACGAAGGCGGCGGACGCTGCTGGAGCGAATTCGTCTTGGGAACGGCCTACGAGGGCCCGCCCGGTCTGGTGCACGGTGGTGTCAGTGCGCTGATACTCGATCACCTGCTCGGCGAAGCGGCCAGCGAGGGACTGTCCAAGGCGCGGTTCACCGGGACCATCACCGTGAAGTATCTGCGCGGCACCCCGCTGGGCCCGCTTCGCTGCGAGGCTTGGATCGACCGCGCCGAAGGCGTCAAAGTCTTTGCGCGCGGCACAATTTCGGACACCGCCGGCGTCACCGTGGAGGCCGAAGGTGTCTTCATCGAGCCAGCGTGGGCGAGGGACGGCCAGTGAAGTTCTATATCAGCAGCGCCTTCCTGAACACCCGCGAGATCGTCGAGATCGTCAAGGCCGCTGACGAACTCGGCTACGACGGCATCGGAATACCCGACCACGTGGTGAACCTGGAGACTCTGGACACGCCGTACCCGTACACCAAAGACGGGGAACGACGCTGGCAGCCCTTCACCGATTGGCCCGATCCCTGGGTCCTCGTCGGCGCGCTGGCCCAGGTCACCACCCGGCTGCGGTTCGTCACGACCGTCTACCTCCCGGCGATGCGAAACCCGTATTCGGCGGCGAAAGCCATTGGCACAGCGGCGGTTTTAGCGTCGGGCCGAATTGAGCTCGGCATCGGCGTCGGCTGGTGTCGAGAAGAGTTCGCGTTGATGGGCGAGCAATTCGCTGCCCGCGGAAAACGCACCGACGAGATCATCGAATTGATGCGGGCGCTGTGGCAACCAGGCTGGACGGAGTTCGACGGCGAGTTTTATCCGACGCCGCGACTCGAGATGCAGCCCACCCCGCCGCCGATACCCGTCTACGCGGGTGGGCTCAGCGATGCCGCGCTGCGCCGCGCGGCCCGCAACGACGGGTGGATCGGCGACCTGATCAAAACCGATGACGCCATCGAGGCGGTTGACAAGCTGCGCGCAATGCGACTTGAAAATGGTTTGTCGCTGGACGATTTCACCATTCTGACACCGCTCACCGATGCCTTCACCCAGGCCGATTACCAACGCGCCGAGGACGGCGGCATCAACGGCATCATCACCATGCCGTGGATGTTCTACGCAGGTCCTGACGCGACGCTGGATGACAAGATCGATGGCATGGAGCGTTTCCGCAAGGACCTGGCGCTCGACGGTTAGTCGGTCTGGCCGCCATACTCTTCGCATGACTTTCACGGTGGTATTCAGCAGTGGCGGCCCACGGGATTACGGCCCGTTCGACAGCTTCGAAGTCAGCGATTCGGGCGTGCTGCTCATTCGTATGCAACGCGAGGACGTGAGCCGGCACTACATCGCCCCGGGCGGTTGGCTCGAGGTCGTTGAAATGGCTGAGGGGCACCCCACCAAAGGGTCACGCGGGATATTGGCGACCCGGTCAAATAACAATGTCATTTAGTGCAGAACAGATTTGGCGGCTTTTTGGGCTTTCGACGGGAGCTAGCGTCCACATCCCATGTTGGTAGCGTGCAGGGGACAGCCAACGTTGCTGCATGAGGTCAGGTGGGCGATATGACACACAGAATCTTTGTGGCGGCCGCAGCGATCGGCTTGGTCGCGACAGCCTGCAGCAGTTCGCCCAACTCGAGCACCGCGACGTCGACCAGCGCAGCTGCTTCCAAGACGGTGACCGCGTCGGTGTCGCAGGCTACGACCACCACCAGCAGCAATACGGACCTCCAGTCGCTGATCCCGGTACCGGCGAACACGCAGCGAACCGACGGTCCTGATTCCATACCGGAAAACGGAATCCATCTGCACTTCCTGGTCAACGGGGCGCCGGTGGACGTGATGGGCGCCTACAAGACCGGGCTGCAGGGTAAGAGCTGGTCGCTGATCGTGGATAGCTCGAGCGGCGGCGGGGGAGGTGGCGGGGCCACCTACACCGCCAGCAATGGCAACGCGTTTGGCGTGTTCAGCGGAGGAGGCTGGGGGAGCACGACCGACATCGATGCCTGCGCATGGCCGTCGAAGCCGTCGGACAACTCGTGTGGTCACCGGCGATAACCGAATCAACTGCAGGAGAAACGTGACAGCACAACGCCGCGGGTTTGTTCTAGTTCCCATCATGTTGGCGCTGGCATTGCTGCTCGCGCCGCCTGCGGGTGCCGACACCTACACAGACCAGGTGGTGGCGCGGTTTGACGGCCAGACGCATGTGGTGGCCGACTCGGAGGCCAGGCCGCCGTTGCAGAACCCCGATCAGCTGAACCAGCAGATCCTCAGCGCCAGCTGGTCGTGGAGCGCGGCGCCGCAGCTCTGGGTCGCGGCGGTAGCGCCCGGCCAGACCGGGGTGACCACGCCGGATGCCATCCACGACGTGATGCTGCGCCGCACCAGCGAGTTCAGTGGGGTCATCCTGGTCGTCGACGCCAAGGGCTATCACGTGCGCGCCTACAACGTACCGAAGGCCGTCGCCGACAATGTGGATCCGCTGATGAGTCAGTCGGCTCGCGATCACCGCAATGACCCTTACGGTGCAACCAGTGAGTTCGTCCAAAAGCTGGCCAACGTGAACGTGGCATCCGGCTCGCGCGTGACGACATCCCCCGTTGGGCACCAGAAGCACAGCAGCTATTCCTGGCTGTGGACAATGCTGATCCTCATCGGCATCGTGCTGGCGGTGGTCGGCCTGCTCATGTTCGTCGTGAGTCGAAACAGCAAGCGCCGCAGGGATGCCGAGGCGCGGGATCAGGTGAAGCAGGAGCTGATCGACGCCGAGTCCGGTGCCAGCGACATCGATAACGCGGTGCTCAACAACAGCGAAGTCGACGTTAGCGCCGAGTCGTTGAAGGCCAATGCCAGCCTGTACGACGCCCGCAAGGCGTATGAAGCTGGTGACTACGGCGCTGCCCGGGCACACCTGAGGGTCGTGCAGTCCACGGTGGCCAAGGCCAACCAGAAGATCAACCCAGCCGCCTATCCGCCGGACGAGGACCGCAAGCAGGCGACGGTGCGTACGACCAATCCCGAGACCGGTCAGCCGGTGACGATCACCAACAACAACTACAGCACTACGCAACAGCCCGGATACTCGAACTACTACGGGGGTGGCTACCACAACGGGATGTTCTTCTATCCCGGCTACTACCCGTACGCCTTCTGGGGCCCGGGCTGGGGTTGGGCCATGACGGACGTGCTGTTGATGGACGCGATGCTGGACGACCATTGGAGCGGTGGCGGCTACGGGCAAGGCTTTGAGGCGGGCCGAGACTCGGCGTTCGCGGATGGCGGCTATGGTGGCGGTCAAAACGCTGACTACGACAGCCAACAGGGGAATGTCGGATTCGACGGCAGCAACGACTCATACTCCGGCGGCGGTGACGTCGGATTCGCCGGCAACGACAGCGGTGGCGGTTATGACTCCGGTGGTGGCGGATTCGACTTCGGCGGATCCGATTCCGGCGGTGGCAGCTTCGACTCCGGCGGCGGGGACTCCGGCTTCTGAGAAGACCTGGGCGCCAACGGCTCTGCAAGGGATAATGCAGACGTGACCGTCGCGGCTGTTGTATTGCTTAGCTTCACAGCCGGTGTCGTGGTGTCGGTAGTAACGGCACCGGTCGGCGTGTCGGGCGCGGTGTTTCTATTGCCCATACAGCTTTCTGTGTTGGAAGTGCCCAACCCTGCCGTGACGCCTACCAACTTGCTGTTCAACGTCGTCTCCATCCCTGGCGCTCTGGCTCGCTACCGTCAGCGAGCGCCTCTGCGCAGCCCGTTGACCAGAGTGCTGCTTGCCGGAACCCTGCCGGGCGTAGTCGCCGGTGCTGTCATACGGGTGCTCGTCATTCCAGGGTCCGAGATGTTTCGGCTATTCCTTGCAATCCTGCTGTTGCCGTTGGGGATGTGGCTCTGCCTGCGCACATACCGCCAGACATCTCGGCACAATCCGGTTCCCCCGTCCGGGCGCTTCATCGTCGCGATCGCACTGAGCGTAGGAGTCGTCGGCGGCATCTTTGGCATCGGTGGCGGATCGCTTCTCAGTCCGATTCTCGTCGGTCGCGGTGTCCCGGTCTATGTAGTGGCGCCGGCCGCGCTCACTTCGACATTCATCACGTCAGTCGCCGGAGCAATCGCCTACCTGTTGTTGGCGTTCTTTACGGCCGGCCACGACATCGCACCGGACTGGACGATCGGGATTGTCTGTGGCCTCGGCGGCTTGTGCGGGGGCTACTTGGGCGCGCACCTACAACCGTTCCTCGGCGAACGTGCGCTAAGCGTCGTCCTGGGTGTGCTTGCCATCGCAACTGCTGTCATCTACGCCGCGCAAGTGCTGAGGTAGCCGACAAGAATCTCAGCTTTCTGACAGGCGCTGGGGCACGAAATCGACCAGACGGGCATACGATCGGGGAGTCCGGTAATCGACAACTAAAGGTGTTGTAGATGACCACATCTGATCCGAACCGAGCGTCGAGTCCGGATGGCGATGAGGTCGGCCGCCCGCCGGCTGGGGGAGACGGTCCGGCGACCGACAACCCCCCGTCGCACCACGCCTACCACCACCCTGCCGCCGGGTGGGGTGCGGCCAAAAGTGTGACCCAAATTCTGGTCCGCGAACACGCCCTAATAGACGGCGCGCGGGCGATCCACAAGATGAACCACGAGAACGGTGGGTTCGACTGCCCAGGATGCGCGTGGCCCGACGACAGCAAGGGGCTGCGGCTCGACATTTGCGAGAACGGCATTAAGCACGTCACCTGGGAGATGACACACAAGCGAGTCGGCCCCGACTTCTTCGCTCAGCACACCGTTTCCGAGCTGGCGACGTGGTCCGACTTCGCATTGGAAGATCAGGGGCGACTTACCGAGCCGCTCGTCTACGACGCTGCCACCGACCGCTACCGGCCAATCGCCTGGCAGGACGCCTTCGACCTGATAGGTCGTGAACTGCGCGCACTCGAAAGTCCAAACCAGGCAGCCTTTTACACGTCCGGTCGGTTGGGCAACGAAGCAACGTTCCTCTATCAACTCATGGCACGCGAGTTCGGCACGAACAATCTGCCCGACTGCTCCAACATGTGTCATGAAGCATCCGGGCGCGCTCTTCAGGCGGCTCTAGGCACCGGCAAGGGAACCGCGGATCTCAAGGACTGGGAGATCGCGGACGCCCTGTTCATCATGGGCGTCAACGCCGCCTCCAACGCTCCACGCATGCTGACGGCGCTGGCCGAGGCTTATCGGCGGGGCGCGCAGATCGTCCACATCAACCCGATGGTGGAGGCCGCGGCGACGCGCACGATCGTCCCGCATGAGCTGACCAAGATGGCGCTGTTCAAAGCAACCCGTACCAGCACACTCAACCTGCAGGTGCGGGTCGGCGGCGACATGGCGCTGCTCCGCGGGATCGCCAAGGCCGTGCTGGAACAGAGTCGGCTCGACCGCAAAGCTTTGGACCACGAGTTCATCGAGCGCCATACGCACGGGTTCGAGGGCTACCGTGCGCTCTGCGAGTCCACCTCGTGGGCGGAACTCGAAGCACAGTCCGGACTGACCCGTAGCGACATGGTCAAAGCCGCCGGGATCTACTCGCGCTCCGACCGGACCCTTATCAGTTGGTGTTTGGGGCTCACCCAGCACGAGCACGGCGTCGATACCGTCCGCGAGATCGTCAACCTGCTGCTGCTGCGCGGCAACCTGGGCAGGGAAGGCGCCGGCCCGTCACCCGTGCGCGGGCACAGCAACGTGCAGGGCAATCGCACCTGCGGGATTGACCACCGTCCGACCCAGCAGTTCCTCGACCGGCTGGCCAAGGTCTGCCACATCGACCCGCCGCACGAGCATGGTATGGACACCGTCGCCATCATCAGGGCGATGAACGAAGACCGAGTCAAGGTGTTCGTTGGGATGGGCGGCAACTTCGTCCTGGCAGCACCCGATACCGAATACACCGCCCAGGGTCTGCGGCGCTGCGCACTGACGGTCCAGGTGAGTACCAAGCTCAATCGAAGCCACCTGGTCCACGGCGAGAAGGCGCTGATCCTGCCCTGCCTGGGGCGCACCGAGAAGGACCATCAGCGACACGGGATTCAGGCGACCTCCGTTGAGGACTCGATGAGCATGGTCCACCTGTCGGTGGGCATGAAGAAACCGGCTTCCCCGCACCTGCTGTCCGAACCCGCCATCATCGCGGGGATCGCACGGGCCACCCTGCCGCGGAGCGCGACCCCGTGGGAGGCCTATGTCGAGGACTACGACCGCATCAGGGACACCATGGCCGAAGTCTTGGACGGATTCGAGGATTTCAACCGACGGGTGCGCCTACCGCTGGGATTCCGGATCCGCCAACCGGCACGCGAACTCGTCTTCCTCACGTCGTCAGGTCGCGCCGAATTCTCCACTGCTGCTTTGCCCGACGCGCCGCAATCCGAGGACGTCCTCGTTCTGCAGACCATGCGTAGCCACGACCAGTGGAACACCACGATCTACTCTGACAATGATCGCTACCGTGGGATCCAGAATCTACGCACGCTGATCCTGATGAACCCTGACGATATGCGGGTCCGCAACATCGCGGCGGGGGGACTGGTGGACATCACCGCGACAGCTCGGGACGGCAGCCAGCGATTCCTCAAGCAATATCGAGCGATCGAGTACGACATGCCTCGTGGCTGCGCGGCGGGCTACATGCCGGAGATGAATGTGCTAGTTGCCGCAAGTGATTACAGCAGCCAGAGCAATCAGCCGCTGATGAAGAATATTCGGGTGCAGGTGGCCCCAAGCGCGCCGCAATGACTTGACCTTCATCGGAACGCCCTTAAGGCATGAGCCAGGGCTACGCGTTAGTCAGCACGAACGTTATTACTTGATGTTGTTGGCCAGCTGATCCGTGAGCCGAGAACCTTGGTCCTGGATTACCGGAGCACACGCCACGACGTCGAGGACAACGTAGGACACCGCGCTCAGCACGCGCTGGCATTGATTGCCATCTTTCCGCGTGCGCGGCAGCGTAATCTTGGGGGCAGCCCCGGTGAGGTCCCCAAACGTCCAGCTAGCCGTCCCGCCAGAGGCGGTAACCGTGACGGCTGAGCCGGCGCAAGCCTTCCATTTGTCCGCCGACGCCGCCACGAAGCCTTTGGCCGTATCGGCGGTCGGAAAGCTCACCGCGGCTTCAAAGACTCGATACTCAGTGCCGGTATGCAACAACTGGCCGCGCACCCCGGTGAAGCCGCTGCCCGCATACGCCGCATTTTGTGTGGGATAGAACGCGCCAAGACAGTTCGGGTTTGATAGCTGCCATTCTGGGGCCATCTGCTGGGTCTGGTTGCCGATATCCATACTCGGCACGCCCATTATGGTGCTGACCTCCGGCGCGCCGAGCAGGATCGAGTCCAGGGGAGTGGGCTGGGTCGGCGCGGGACCTGAGACCCCCGGCGCCGCGGGGCCGGCCTGTGTCGGCCCTGGACGTGCGGCGCTCGGCGTCGCCGGTCGCTTCTGATCAGAACCCTGGGTAGCGAGCACAACTGCCACCACGATAGCGACGATGACCGCTACGGTGGCACCGCCGATGATGATCAGCCGCTTGCGAGATCCCTGATCGGTGCCTGCGCCACCGGCTTGCGCAGGCGAGATCTGCTGCCCTGATGATGAATTGGATTCTTCAGGACCGTTGAGGCGCTGGGGGCCCGTGCCGAACGAACCCGGTTGCGCCTTGACGTCGGGTGTTGCCTCGATTGACGCCAGCACGTTGTCGATGTCGTTTCGAGTGCGGTAGGTGACATCATGTCGCAGGCGCATCATGCGCAGAAGTTGGGCGATGTCGCTGCGTGCGCTGGGGTCGTCGCCGTCCTCATCGAGTCCGGATCGCAGTTCGACCAATAGCTGAAGCTGCTGCTGGGGGCTGAGCTCCTTTTCGGCGAGCTGGTTGCCCAACCGTGTTATGTAGCCGAATGGCACCGGCGGCTCTTGGGGTAGCGGGTCGGGCAGCGGTTGGGGTTTTGCGACGAGCGAATGTACGGCGGTGACCAACTGAATGGTGGCGTCAACGGTCGGGTCGCGGTAGTCGATGATTTGCAAAGCGGCGAGGGGATTCACGCGCATGCTGCCGATGTCCCCGATCCGGACGGGAAGGATCGGCCGGTTTAATGACTGCGCATAGCGCAGTTCGGATTGACTGGGCTTGGACTGTAGCCAGTTACTTGACAGCGCGACGATGAACACGTCGCAGGCGCGAATCTGCTCCAGGATCGTGGCCCACCAGGAATCGCCGCCGCCGAGCTCTTGGTCGAACCAAACCTGTTGATGGGCACGTCGAAAGGTGGCCGCCAGGGCGTCGACTGTTGACCCGTCCTGGCTCGAGTAGCTGATGAACAGCGCCATCGCAGTCTCCTTAAGGTAAGACTGGCCGGTAGCGTCCGAATGGCGTCCCGTCCACCACGGCCCTTCCCGCATCAAGTTGGCGAGCACAGATAAACGAGACCTTAAGCTCTGCTCACCGCCGCTCGCTGGATTTCGGCAGCATCGGAGGTGGCTAAGAATGCGAAGGGCCTACGGCTCCGCGAGCTCGCGAGATCGATGCGACGTGCGTCCCGGCGCCGCATGAGCTGCGGCGGGCACGTGCCCGGAATTGAGACCTACGCGCAGCTGTAAGACGATCCCGTCGGGAGCATCGACCGACCTGGTTAACCTGGCCGTTCCGTCTGGATAGCCAGGCCGCTAGGCGGGCGGCGAAAAGCGTTATCCTCCAATTCGATTGGTGCACCAAAGAAGGCCATGACGCCGTCACCGGTGAACTTGCCCAACTCGCGGTGTCAGATTCCGCTTAAGCTTTCCTGATTTACTTGAACAGCAAGGTAATTCGGTTAGCTGGCGGTTGGTCGCCGTGTCGTGCGCGCGCCACACTTCGCCCATGCCGCCGCGGCCCAGCAACTCGATCAGCCGGTAGCGACCAAAAGGGGTGCCCTCCACCGGCTCACCATACGCAGCCAGGCCGCGGCTCGGCGCGGTTAGACCGACTTAAACGTCGTAGTAGAGCGCGAATTCGTAGGGGTGCGGCCGCACCTGCACCGGCAGGATCTCGTAGTCGCGCTTCCAGCTGATCCACGTCTCGATCAAGTCAGGCGTGAAAACGCCTCCCTCGGTGAGGTATTCGTGGTCGGCCTCGAGACGGTCGATCACCGCGGACAACTGGGTAGGTGCCTGCGGGATGTTCGCGGCCTCTTCGGGCGGTAGCTCGTAGAGGTCCTTGTCGACCGGCGATTGCGGCTCGATCTTGTTCTTGATGCCGTCCAGGCCGGCCATCAGCATGGCCGCGAAGGCCAGGTACGGGTTGCCCGACGAGTCGGGGCAGCGGAACTCCAGGCGCTTGGCCTTGGGGTTGCTGCCGGTGATCGGGATACGCACGCACGCCGACCGGTTGCGCTGGCTGTAGACCAGGTTGATCGGGGCCTCGAAGCCGGGAACCAGGCGCTTGTAGGAGTTTGTCGTCGGGTTCGTGAAGGCCAGCAGCGACGGCGCGTGGTGCAGCAGACCACCGATGTAGTGGCGGGCGATGTCCGACAGACCGGCGTAGCCCGTCTCGTCGTACATCAACGGGTTGCCGTCTTTCCACAACGACTGGTGGGTGTGCATGCCCGAGCCGTTGTCACCGAACAGCGGCTTGGGCATGAACGTGACGGTCTTGTCGTTCTGCCACGCGGTGTTCTTGACGATGTACTTGTACAGCATCATGTCGTCGGCCGCGCGCAGCAGCGTGTTGAACTTGTAGTTGATCTCGGCCTGACCACCGGTGCCCACCTCGTGGTGGCCCTTCTCCAGGCTGAAGCCGGCCTTGATCAGGTTCTGCAGCATCCTGTTACGCAGGTCGACATAGTGGTCGGTGGGAGCAACCGGGAAATACCCACCCTTGGGGCGGACCTTGTAGCCACGGTTGAGGCTGCCGTCGTTCTCCGTCGGCTCGCCGGTGTTCCACCATCCCGAGATCGCGTCGACCTCGTAGAAGGAGCCGTTGGTGCGCGAGTCGAAGCTCACCGAGTCGAAGATGTAGAACTCGGCCTCAGCACCGAAGTAGGCGGTGTCGGCGACCCCGGTGCTCTTCAAGTAATTCTCCGCCTTGCGGGCGACGTTGCGAGGGTCGCGCGAGTAGGGCTCGAGGGTGAAGGGGTCATGCACGAAGAAGTTCAGATTCAGCGTCTTGGCCTCATTGAAGAGGTCGATTTGAGCTGTGTCGGGGTCGGGGAGGAGCAGCATGTCAGATTCGTGGATCGACTGGAACCCGCGAATTGACGAGCCGTCAAAGGCGAGGCCGTCGTCGAATACGCTTTGATCGAAGAATGAAAGGGGAATTGTGAAGTGCTGCATGGTGCCCGGCAAATCACAGAACCGAACGTCGACAAACTCGACGTTCTCATCCTTGGCGAGTTTGAAGACGTCGTCGGGCGTCTTATCCGTCACTGAACGCTCCTTTGCTTGGTGATCCGCGGCCTGACGCTATGGAGATGATGTTGCCCGCTAATCAACTCCATGTTGCGTGGAGGTTACTTGACCGCCCTTCCACGAAGGGGAGCGGGTCGCCGGCGGGTTCTATTGTTGGGCCCATGGACCACCGCACCGCCGTCTCCGGCCACCCGCAACGGCGCGGTGGGTAATGCCGGAATCACGACCCGCATACCCCGGTGCAGCACTGGGCTTGCCGGAGAGCGGACTCGGATCACTGGCCCCGATGGGACGCCGCGTCCTCGCGCTGCTCATCGACTGGCTGCTCTCCTACGGCCTTGCGCTGCTGGCCGTGGGTTTCGGCGTTATCACCAAGGAAATGCTGTCGACGGCGATTTTGGTGGTCTGGTTGCTGCTCGGCTTGGTGTTCGTGCGGCTCTTTGGTTTCACGCCCGGCCAGTTGGCACTTGGTCTTGGCGTGGTCTCGGTGGGTGGGCGGGCGCTGATAGGCGTCGGCCGGTTAGCGGTACGCGGGCTATTGCTCGCGCTGGTGGTTCCGGCGTTGTTTTCCGATTGGGACGGGCGCGGCCTGCATGACCGGTTGAGCAACACGGCGGTGGTGCGGCGCTAGACGCACGCATCGTCGCCGAGTAAACCGGACGTTACTTGCGGCGCACAGTGCGCTGCACGCCGCGCATTTTGCCGGCGTTCGGGAGCGGGCCCTTGGGCATGATGGCGGCACCGGCGCGCGATCCCAGCGCGGCTAGCCGCGACTCCAGGGCGTCCATCTGTTTGACGGTGATGTTGGCCGGAAGGCGGGTGAGGTGGCGCTCCAGCTTCCCCAGCGGAACTTCACCTTCGCCGGTGCCCACGATGACGTCGTAGATCGGGATGTCGCCGACTATCCGCGCGGTGCGCTTTTTCTCCTGGGCCAGCAGCGGCTTGACCCTCGTCGGCGATCCCTCGCCGACGAGGATGACGCCGGGGCGGCCGATCACCCGATGCACCGCGTCGAAATGGCCGGTGGCGGCCACGCCCGTGCTGACCCGCCACTTGCCGCGCAGATTGTCCAGCACCCAGGCCGCCGCGCCGGTTTGTCCCTCGGCTTGGCGGTAGACCGATTTCTGGGCCCGGCGGCCGAAGATGATGAACGCCACCAGCGCACCCAGCGCCACGCCGAAGATGATCAGGGTGAACATGGTCAGCCCGCCGACCAGCACACCTGCGGTTACCGAGGCGCCCGCGATCAGCACGAAGGCGCCGATCATGTACGGCAGCAGGCGCTTGTCCTGCTGGCGTTGAACCTTGAATGCCTGCCACAGCTGACTGCGCCGCTCCCGAGACGCAGCCTTGCGGGCAGCCTGAGCTTCCGCCCTGGCGGCCTTGTTCTCTGCGGAGTTACGGGGTTTAGCCATAGTCACTAAGAATACGGACGGGCCGGTCAGCTGCGTGCCGAGGCACCCGACGCGCGGGTGCGGGCGGCTTGCTCGTACAGGCGGCCCGCCCGATACGACGACCGCACCAGCGGCCCGGCCAGCACGCCGGCGAAACCCAGCCCTTCGGCGTGCTGCGCGAACTCGACGAACTCCTCGGGCCGCACCCAGCGCTCGACCGGGTGGTGGCGCGCCGACGGACGCAGGTATTGGGTAATGGTGACGATGTCGCAGCCGGCCTCATGCAGGTCGGCCAGCGCGGTGCGCACCTCGTCGGGGGTCTCGCCCAGCCCAAGAATCAGATTGCTCTTGGTCACCAGGCCGAAGTCACGCGCCGCGGTGAGCACGCCCAGGCTGCGCTGGTAGGTGAAGGCGGGCCGGATCCGCTTGAAGATGCGCGGCACGGTTTCGACGTTGTGCGCCAACACTTCTGGGCCCGACTCGAAGACTTCCTCGAGACGTGCGGGTTCGCCGTTGAAGTCAGGGACCAACAGCTCGACGCCGGTGGATCCGTTGAGCTCTTTGATGGCGCGCACGGTCGCGGCATACAGCCAGGCCCCGCCGTCGGGCAGGTCATCGCGGGCCACACCGGTGATGGTGGCGTAGCGCAACCCCATCGTCTGCACACTCTCGGCGACCCGTCGGGGTTCGTCGCGGTCCAGCTCGGCGGGCTTACCGGTGTCGATCTGGCAGAAGTCGCACCGGCGGGTGCACTGGTCACCGCCGATCAGGAAGGTCGCTTCGCGGTCCTCCCAGCATTCGAAGATGTTCGGGCAGCCGGCCGCTTCGCAGACGGTGTGCAGACCCTCGCGACGAACCAGGCTTTTCAGCTCGGTGTACTGCGGCCCCATCCGGGCCCGGGTCTTGATCCACGGCGGCTTGCGCTCGATCGGGGTCTGCGCGTTGCGCACTTCCAAGCGCAGCAACTTGCGGCCAGCCGGAGCCGCAGGACCGGCGACATGAGGCTCGGGCGCAACGGTCACGGTGTCGATGCTACGCGCGCTGCGGTGGGCTGCCAGCTAAGGGCGAGGCGGCCGTCCAACGCATCACAGACCGCCACTGCGACCGCCGCGCGGACCTCGTCGACGGCAACCCTGCGGCCCAATTCGGCCGACAACGACGTCACCCCGGCATCAGTGATGCCGCAGGGGACGATGGCGTTGAACGCGTCCAGATGGCAGTCGCAATTGAGCGCAAACCCGTGCAGCGTGGTCGCACGCGACACCCGGACGCCGATGGCGGCGACTTTGCGGTCAGGCTGGCCGGCGCTGCCCGGCACCCACACGCCCGAGCGACCGTCGACTCGCGTCGTGTTCAGGCCCACATCTCCGCACACCTTGATCAGCGATTCCTCAAGGCGCCGAACGTAATTGATGACATCCAGCGGTTCGGCCAGCCCGATGATCGGGTAGCCGACCAACTGCCCGGGACCATGCCAGGTGATCTTGCCGCCGCGGTCGGTGTCGACGACGGGGGTGCCGTCGGCCGGCCGTTCCTGTGGTTCGGTGCGCCGCCCCGCGGTGTAGACGGTTGGATGCTCGAGCAGCAGTAGCGTGTCGCTGCCGCCGGCAACGCGCGCGTCAACCAGGTCACGCTGCAGTTGCCAGGCCGTGCGGTAGTCGACGGTGCCGAGTTGGCGGATGTCGATCGCGGTGGTTTGCGACCTGATAGAGCTCATGCCCGCGAGGTTACTCGTTCGATCACGAGGCCGCTTCGCGCGTCGACGATTGAGCGTCGCCGCATCTGAAATCACTTGTATCACAATGGTTTCTGCAGTCACAATGCGGAGATTTTTGTCGGTGGGCGGGGATAGTTTCGGGGGTATGGGTACCGGCGGCGTCGTGGATCGCGAGACGATCACGGCGGCTTTCGACGCGTTGGACGCCGCCCTCGATGCGGTGGTGCAGCTGGATTTCGAGGCATTGCAGACCCGGGAGCACTTCGCCTTATTGGAGCGCTGTGAGCGGGTGCGACGACGGATCCCGGCCGCGGAGCACGGGCTGATCAATCAGCTGTCCCAGGTGGCTACGCCTGAGGAGCTCGGCGGCAAGTTGTCTCATGCGGTGGCCGAGTGGACGCTGATCACCCGCGCTGAGGCATCGCGGCGGATTCGAGAGGCCGCTGATCTCGGCGACCGGCGCGCGCTTACCGGAGAGCCGCTGGCACCGGTATTAGCCGCCACCGCGGCGGGGCAGCGGGCCGGACACCTGGGGGCCGGCCAGGTGGCGGTGATCCGTCGGTTTTGTCACCAGCTGCCGGGCTGGGTGGATGGCCAAACACGCGAGCACGCCGAAGCGCAGTTGGCAAAGCTGGGTTCGCAGTATCGGCCCGAGCAACTGGCCAAGCTGGCCGACAAACTGGCCGACTGCATTAACCCGGATGGGATGTTCACGGACGAGGACCGGGCGCGACAGCGGGGGTTGACGCTGGGTAAACAGGAAGCCGATGGCATGTCGCCGTTGCGGGGCTGGCTCACGCCTGAAGTTCGCGCCACGTTGGAGGCCGTACTAGCCAAGCTGGCCGCCCCTGGAATGGGTAACCCCGACGACGACTCTCCCTGCGTCGACGGCGCGCCCAGCCAAGCCGCCATCGACGGAGACGCCCGCAACCCCGCCCAGCGAAACCACGATGGCTTGAACGCCGCGCTGCGCGCAACGCTGGCCTCGGGAGAGCTGGGCCAGCACAACGGATTACCCGCGTCGATCATCGTCACCACCACTTTGGCCGAGCTGGAAGCCGCCGCCGGCCAAGGACTTACCGGCGGCGGCAGCATCCTCCCCATGAGTGACGTGATCCGGTTGGCGCGGCACGCCCGTCACTACCTCGCCATTTTCGACAAGGGCAACGCCGTGGCCCTGTATCACACCAAACGACTTGCTTCACCCGGGCAGCGAATTGTGTTGTACGCCAAGGATCGTGGATGTTCGTCGCCGGGCTGCGACGTGCCCGGCTATTACTGCGAAGTCCATCACGTCACGGATTACGCGAAGTGCCGCACCACCGACATCAACAACTTGACGCTCGCCTGCGGCCCTCACCACCGACTACTGTGGCCCAGCGGCTGGGCCACAAGGAAACGTGCCCGCGGTGATACCGAGTGGATCCCACCCCCGCATTTGGACCGAGGCCAGCCCCGGAGCAATACGTTTCACCATCCCGAGAAACTGCTGCACGACCTCGACGACGGAGACGTCGCGTAATCAGTCGTGCTCGCGCCGAGCGGTGGCATAACCAAGCGCCTCGCCGATGGTGTTGTGGTGGAACTCAAAACCAGCACGCTCCAACGCTGATGGGATGGCGCGCTGCCCGATCAGCAGCCCCTCGTCGGCGAACTCTCCGAGCGCGGCTCGCACCGCGAACCCCGGCACCACCATTGGGGTCGGGCGGTTGACCGCGCTGCCTAATGCGGTAGTGAACTCGGCATTTGTGACCGGGGCGGGCCCGGTCAAGTTCACTGGGCCGGACAGCGACGACTGAGAGATCGCGAAAAGCAGTGCGCGCACTTCATCTTCGAGGCTGATCCACGACATGTACTGGCGGCCGCTGCCCAATCGAGCGCCCAGACCCGCTGCGAACAGCGGGCGTATCCTGCGCAGCGCACCGCCGGCCGGGGCCATCACCAGGCCGGTGCGGGCTAGCACAACCCGGGTGCCGCCGTATTGCGCAGGCAGGGTGGCGGCTTCCCAGTCTTCGCACAACTGCGCGAGGAAACCGCTTCCCGTTCGCTGGTTTTCATCGACCACCCGGTCTCTGGTGTTGCCGTAATAACCCACCGCGCTGGCGTTGATCAGGGTTTCGACTCCGGCCTCGGCGACAGCGGTAGCCAGCACTTCGGTGGGACCGATGCGGCTATCGCGCAGACTCTGCTTGAAGGCGCCCGACCAGCGACGCGCACCGATGTTGACGCCGCACAAGTTGACGACGGTATCGACGTCGGTCAGGGCGTCGGCGTCGAACTCGCCGCTCGCGGGATTCCAGTGCAATTCCTCGGAATTCGCCGGCGTGCGCCGCACGATGCGCAGCACCCGGTGATCGGCAGCACGCAAGGCAGCGCTCAATGCGGAGCCGATGAGGCCGGACGAACCCGCTATCGCGATGACGACCCGGTGACCAACTTGAGCCACGTTCGCAAAGCCCCTCTAAAGCCCTAGGTCGGCCTCGAACGCTCCCTCTTCGAGCCGGTGACGGATGGTGGTAAGGAAACGTCCGGCGTCGGCTCCGTCGATCAGCCGATGGTCATAGGTCAACGGCAGGTAGCAAATCGAGCGAACACCGATCGATTCGTTGCCGCCGTCGTCGACGACCACGCGGGGCCGCTTGACGATGGCGCCGGTGCCCAGCATGGCGGCCTGCGGCGGGACCAGGATCGGGGTGTCGAACAGGGCGCCCTGGCTGCCGATGTTGGTGATGGTGAAGGTGCCGCCGGAAAGCTCGTCGGGTTTCAGGTTGCCCGACCGGGCACGCTCGGCGATGTCGACGATCGCGCGGGCCAAACCGGCCAACGACAAATCACCGGCGTTGTGGATCACCGGGGACAGCAGGCCCTGTTCGGTGTCGACGGCGAAGCCGAGGTGCTCGGCGTCGTAGTAGGTGATCTCCTTGGTGTCCTCGTTGTAGCTGGCGTTGATGTTGGGATGAATCTTCAGAGCGTCGATCACGGCCTTGGCGATGAACGGCAGGTAGGTCAGATTCACCCCCTCACGCTCGGCGAACGAGGACTTGGCCCTGGCCCGCAGTCCCACGATTTTGGTCATGTCGACCTCATGGGTCTGGGTGAGTTGCGCCGTGGCCTGCAGGGATTCGCGAGTTTTCTTGGCGGTGATCTGACGGATCCGGCTGGCCTTCTGCGTGGTGCCCCGCAAGTGGGCCAGCGCGGGTGCCGGAGTCGCCGCGGCCGCGGGGGCCGGTGCCGCCGGCGTGGCCGGAGCTTGGGCTGCCGGCGCGGGTGCGGCCTTGGCCTGTTCCTTCTGCTGCGCGGCGGCCAGTACGTCCTGCTTGCGGATGCGCCCGCCAACGCCGGTGCCTTTCACCTCGGAAAGGTCGATGTTGTTTTCGGTGGCCAGCTTTCGCACCAGCGGGGTGACGTACGGTGTCCCTTCGGCACCCGAGTCGCCGGTCTCGGCGGTCGGCTGGGCTTGCGCGGGTTCGGGTTTGGGCGTCGGAGCCGGCTTGGGCTCCGGTGCGGGAGCCGGTTTGGCCGCAGGTTCGGGTGCGGCCTCGGCCTTGGGTTGCGGAGCCGGTTCGGGCTTGGGCTCTGGCGTCGGCGCGGGCTTGGCCGGGGGAGCAGCGGCGGCCGCGGAACTGTCGCCGATGCGCGCCAATTCACCGCCGACCGGGACCGTGGAGTCCTCCTCGGCGGTGATGTTGATCAAGACGCCGGCCACCGGGGATGGAATCTCGGTGTCCACCTTGTCGGTGGAGACTTCCACCAGCGCGTCGTCGACCTGGACCGGATCGCCGACCTTCTTGAGCCAGCGAGTCACTGTGCCCTCGGTCACCGACTCGCCGAGTTCGGGCATCAGCACCGGGGTCACGGAGCCGCCGCCGGAACTCTGCGGAGCGGCCGGGGCGGGTTGGGGTTCTGGCTGGGCGGGTGGCGTTGGCTCTGGCTGTGGCTCCGGCTGCGCGGGCGGCGCCGCGGATTCGGGCTCGGGCTCGGGTTGGCTCGGTGCTTGCGGCGCACCGCCCTCGGTCGAGTCGCCGATGACGGCCAGCTCGCCGCCGACCTCGACGGTGTCGTCCTCCTGGGCGACGATCTTCGTCAATACACCCGCGGCGGGGGATGGGATTTCGGTGTCCACCTTGTCGGTCGACACCTCGACGAGCGGCTCGTCGAGTTCGACCGTGTCGCCCTCCTGCTTGAGCCAGCGGGTCACCGTCCCCTCGGTGACGCTCTCACCGAGTGCCGGCATCTGGACGGAGAAGGACATATCCTTTGGCTCCTCGATCGCTCGTGGTCGGCGCAGGTCGTCATCTGCTTACCACACCGCGGTGTACCGATGCGGAACGCGAGCAGATGTCCCAAACCATCCTGTCATTGCCGCGCAGCGGGCACACATTCAGGGCAGACCAGCATCAGAGTGCCGGGCCGGCCGTAGCGCGCTTGCTACGGTGTGGCCACTGACAGTCAGAGCAAATTGCAGGTGGGGGTTCCGATGCCGGCAGCACAGCAGCATTTCGTCGACAGCGCCGATGGCACACGCATCGCGGTCTACGAAGAGGGCAACGCCGACGGGCCGACGGTCGTGCTGGTGCACGGTTTCCCCGACTCGCACGCGCTGTGGGATGGTGTCGTTCCGCTGCTGGCCGAGCGGTTTCGAATCATCCGGTACGACAACCGCGGCGTCGGGCATTCGTCGGCGCCGAAGCCGGTGTCGGCGTACACCATGGAGCGGTTTGCCGACGACTTCGCCGCGGTGTCCGGCGAGCTGAGCCCCGGCCAGCCCGTGCATGTGCTGGCCCACGACTGGGGATCGGTGGGTATTTGGGAGTACCTGAAGCGCCCCGGCGCCCGTGACCGGGTCGCCACCTTCACGTCAGTATCCGGCCCGAGTCAGGACCAACTCGTCGAGTACATCTTCAGCGGACTGCGCCAACCATGGCGCCCCCGAAGGTTTGCCCGGGCGATCAGTCAGGCGCTGCGGCTCACGTACATGGTGTTCTTCTCGGTACCGGTGCTGCCGTCGCTGATCCTTCGGGCGACGCTGCGGAGCAAGACGGTCCGGCGCAACATGGTCGACAACATCCCCGACGAGCAGATCCAGCACTCGGACAACCTGGCTTCCGACGCCGCCCGTTCGGTTAAGACCTACCCCGCCAACTACTTTCGCTCGTTCTCCCGCGCTCGTGGCCCCATTCCGGTCATCGACGTTCCGGTGCAACTCATCGTCAACACCCACGACAAGTACGTGCGTCCGTACGGATACGACGACACGGCGCGCTGGGTGCCGCGGCTGTGGCGCCGCGACATCAAGGCCGGTCACTTCTCGCCGATGTCGCACCCGCAGGTGCTGGCGGCCGCCGTGCACGATTTCGCCGATGTGACCGACGGCAATGAGCCAAGCCGCGCGCTGCTGCGCGCGCAGGTGGGCCGGCCCCGCGGGGCCTTCGGCGACACTCTGGTGTCGGTCACCGGCGCCGGCAGCGGCATCGGCCGCGAGACGGCGTTCGCGTTCGCCCGCGAGGGCGCCGAGCTGGTCGTCAGCGATATCGACGAAGCCGCCGTCAAGGACACCGCGGCGGAAATCGTCGCGCGCGGCGGCACCGCGTACCCGTATGTGCTCGACGTGTCCGACGGCGCTGCGGTCGAGCTATTTGCCGAGCGGGTCAGCGCGGAACACGGGCTGCCGGACATCGTCGTCAACAACGCCGGCATCGGTCAGGCCGGGAACTTCCTGGACACCCCGGCCGAGGAGTTCGACCGCGTGCTGGACGTCAACCTCGGCGGTGTGGTGAACGGCTGTCGGTCCTTCGGGCGGCGTCTGGTCGAGCGCGGCACCGGCGGACACATCGTCAACGTGTCGTCGATGGCCGCCTACGCCCCGCTGCAGTCGCTGAATGCCTACTGCACCTCCAAGGCCGCGACGTACATGTTCTCCGATTGCCTGCGTGCCGAGCTCGACGCCGCCGGCGTTGGGCTGACCACGATCTGCCCCGGTCTCATCGACACCAACATCGTCAACACCACCCGCTTCGACGCGCCGGCCGGAAAGCTCGACGAGCATGTCGACGGCCGTCGGGGGCAGCTGGGCAAGATGTTCGCGCTGCGTCACTACGGGCCCGACAAGGTTGCCAACGCAATCCTGTCGTCGGTCAAGAAGGGCAAGCCGATTCGCCCGGTCGCACCGGAAGCCTATGCGCTGTACGGTGTTTCGCGTGTCCTGCCGCAGGCGCTGCGCAGCACCGCGCGAATGCGGGTGATCTAGCGCCGGCTCAGGGCGCCCCTGCTGCTTGGGTTCGTCGTACCAGCAGCGCACCGGCGACTCCGATGATCCCGACCACCACTAAGGGGATGGTCCACGCGCGGCGGCCTCCCACCGATGACTGGCACTGCGCCACATAGTCGGTGTGCGGAACGATTTGGTTGACGATCGGAATGTTGGCCACACTCTTGTCGTTGGTCTGCCGCGCCGCGGAAAGATCCGTAGCAACGGCGTTTCCGCATCCGATGGAACCGCCGTTGCCGTCGGACACCGAGACCGGAACCAGCAGCCCGATCACACCGGCGAGCAGAAGCACGGCGCCTACCACGACTATCAATCGTCGCGCAGTCATAATTTGCCTCCTGTCGAGTACGGATCGGTGGGGAGGTTAGCCACGATGTGGGCCGGCTAAACAACCGCAGTTTTCGTGTCGGCTAGCCGTTTTCGGCGATATCCTCCAGCACCGCGAACATGGTCCGGGTCGGCACGCCGGTGGAGCCCTTCGGCGTGTAACCCCACGGGCCGCCGGTGTTGTAGGCCGGGCCGGCCACATCGATGTGCGCCCAACTCACCCCGTCAGCGACGAATTCCCGCAGGAAAACCCCGGCCACCAGCATGCCGGCGAAGCGCTGGCCGCTGACGTTGGACAGGTCGGCCACCTGGGACTTCAGGTCGTCCTTGAGGTCGTCGGGCAGCGGCATCGGCCAGCCGTTCTCGCCTTCGCGCTGCGAGATCGCCGCGACGCGGTCACGGAACTCGTCGCTGCCCATCACCCCCGGGATGCGGGCACCCAGCGCCACCGTCTGCGCACCGGTCAGGGTGGACGTTTCGATCAGGTAGTCCGGGTTGTCCTCGCAGGCCCGCACGATGGCATCGGCCAGGATGAGCCGGCCTTCGGCGTCGGTGTTCTGCACCTCGACCGTGATTCCGCCGTACTGCGTCAGCACGTCGCCCGGGCGCTGCGCCGTCGACGACGGCATGTTCTCGGCCATCGGCACGGTGGCGATCACTTCGATCGGTAGCTCGAGCTGGGCGGCCAGGGTGACGGTCGCGATCACCGCGGCGGCGCCCCCCATGTCAGAGGTCATGTAATGCATTGAGGCCGCCGGCTTGATCGAGATGCCACCGGTGTCGAACGTGACGCCCTTGCCGACCAGGGCCACTCGCTTGGCCTGCTTTGGTTTCTTGGCCAGCTTCGAACCGCGGTGAATCAGCCGCACCAGCCGCGGTAGCCGCGACGAGCCCTGCCCGACGCCGATGATCCCGCCGTAGCCGGCCTTCTGCAGTGCCTTGTCGTCGAGAATTTCCACTTCGAGGCCGACGGATTCACCCAAAGCCTTTGCGCGTCTCGCGAATTCGGCGGGGAAGAGGTGGCTGGGCGGGGTGTTGACGAAGTCGCGAGCGGTGGCGACCGCGGTCGCGACGGCCGCACCGTGCGCGGCCTGCTTCTTCGCGTCCTTGCTGGTGGCGAGCACGGTGATCTTGGTCAGCCCTTTGTCTTTGGGCGCGGTCTTGCCGCTGCGGAAGGCGGTGAACCGGTAGCTGCCCAGAATCAGGCCTTCGACGGCGGCGGAGCCGACATCGTCGCCGGGCAACTCGGCCAGCGTGGTGATCACCGCTTCGGCGCCGCCCAGCGAGCGCGCGGCCACACCGGCGGCACGACGGAT